>Ga0315291_10007104_pt1 | contig 13879 bp, 20 predicted proteins | sample YL17G12_20_MG_FD_203070 | JGI IMG/M metagenome (GOLD analysis project Ga0315291, IMG submission 203070) | Sediment microbial communities from Yellowstone Lake, YNP, Wyoming, USA - YL17G12_20 | ecosystem: Environmental > Aquatic > Freshwater > Lake > Sediment | place: USA: Wyoming | collected...
TTACTTTAACTACTTGTCTTAATGTTTTTCTCATGTAATTCTCTCCATTCAGTAATCAATCCATTATAAGGGTCTTCACCATTCTTTAATCTATAGGCAGAAAGCATAGCAATATCTATATATTCTTGATATAATTCAAAACCTATAAAGTGTCTTTTTAATTTCATACACTCAATATAGGTTGTTCCAATCCCCATCATGGGGTCTAATACTGTATCACCTTCTTGTGTATATGCTCTGATTGCCCAATTAGCTAGAGCAGGAGACATGGGGGCGGGGTGAGGTCTTTTACTATAATCCTGTGGTAGTATTAAATAGTTAGGTGGAGTTGCCCCACCAGCATTAGGTTCTACCTTTTTATACTTAGGCTCACCATATTCACCATTCAAATCTGCAGATAACTTACCCACCTTATACTTCATCCTACTAAGAGTAGCTGGGGCATATGGTCTACGTACATTATCTCTATAAAATTTTACTTGGTCTGGTTGTTGTGAGAATAGAAAATTATGTTCCCATGCAGGATAAGGTCTATTCTTTATGTTCTTAGGTGGGGCTGATGTCTTTATCCAAGGAATATCATCTATTAAATAAACTCTATTACTTTCACAGTCTAAAATCATGCTATATATAGCTGTCATTTTCTTGAAATCTTTATACCCCGAACCTGTATTCCACCAAACTATATCAGCATAATTACTTAATAAAGTTACTGCATTAGCACACCAAGCTGACCATACATATTCATTGTTGAATATAGGCTTATTATTATAGTTTCTAGCATTGAAATATGGAGGACTAGTTAATACCATCTTTACTTTTGGTATAGCATACTCATCTATATTATTAAAATCAGAGTGTATTATCCTGTTGAATTCCATATTTACTTTCCTTTTCTAAAAGATGCATGAAGTCATCCCTTGTTCCACCATTCTTAAAGTAATCTGTTATGTCGTATTTAGGTAACTGTCCTTCAAAATTATATACCTTTGCTCTTCTTCCCCATTGATATGCTACTTTATTAGCATAAAATATGCCAGCTTCATCATTATCATACACTACATAAATTCTTTTCTTAGTAGCAAATAAAGGATTCCAATTTCTATCCCAATTCCCAGAGCCTCCAGTTTGACTTACTGCTGGTATTCCATTTTGTCTAAGCATAATTGCATCTACAGGGCCTTCTGTAATAATCACCCAATTAGTGAGTTTAAGAATGGAGAAGTTAAACGAATGTGGGCCCACCCCGACATACCAGTGTTTGATAATCTTTGGAGTCTCTTTTCTAGCTTGAAAATTAACAAACTTCCCATTCTCAAAAATTGGGATTGTATACCAAACTCCTGTGTATCCCAATTTAAATTCAGCAATTGTATTGTCAGTATATCCACGTTTAGTGTGCCAGTAATTGCCATGTTTTTTTCCATATTCATAGAATATTTCTACTAGTGGTGAGTATTGTACAACTTCTTCATGTTCTTTTTCTTCTACATTAACAAACAAAAAAGGATTCTCATCAACACTTTTCATTATTTGTAGGGCATCTACTTTAGTAAGTCCTCTAACTTTTGTTAGATAACAATACACACTGCCTACTATATTTTTGCTATTCCAGTAGAAGATATTTTTTTCTCTATCTAATACCAAACTACTGTGTTGCTGTGTCTTTGAAAATCTTTTATCTACATTTAGTAGTGTAAAGTCTTCGCTTATTAAATTTTCTAGTATGCTTGGCATAATCCTTTTACAATACTCCTATACCTCCAATGAGACTCGGACTCATAACCTACTGTTTAAGAGACAGTTGCTCTTACCAATTGAGCTATAGAGGTTGGATGCACAGGCTGGACTTTCACCAACATCTTCTATCTGTAAGGGATAGAATATCCTAATAATTAGACGACCATGCCATACAGTGGAGCTTAAGAGAATTGCACTCTTATTTGGTGGATGCAAATCACCTGTTCTACTAATTGGACTAAAGCCCCAAGTTATTACTTACATATTATACTGTACTTTTTCTAAAATAACATTAACACTTTATGAGTATTTTCTCATCCCATTTTAATCTAATGTTTGAGATTTTATGTTATTAAAAAAAACCAGAAGAGCGTCTAAAGGGATTCGCACCCTTACCCGATGGTTGGAAGCCACACATGCTACTGTTGAACACCATAGACGCATAAGGCAAGGCTCGATTCGCATTTCGCTCAATTACAGCCGATATTGTTGCCTACCCGCCGCGACTTGATAGGCTAGACACCTTGCCATGTACTCCTGACTGGACTCGAACCAGCCTTGGCAGATTAAAAGTCTGCTGCTCAACCTCTGAGCCACAGGAGTATTTATTTAGTTATTATGGGTGCAGGCTGTAGGATTACCTACAAAATCTGTACCTTTAGTTTCATATATTCTCCTAGAGGCAAGCACCAGAGTCGAACTGGTTACTGGTCACTTTTGCAGAGTGCTCCCTTACCGTTTGGGATGCAAGCCTAAAATCAACAATTGGTTTTAATGTTGCCATTTTTTTCTTTACTTCTTCTAAAGATAAAGGATAGAAATTCCAGCAATCAACTCCAACATCAAATGATAATCCATATGGAACAAGCATTCCGTGATGATGACCATATAAATGCCAACTAGCATAATGAGAAAGTTCCCAGGAACGCATGGCATAATGACATAGAGTAATAGATATTTGATTACCATATTCATCTAATAAACCATCAGGCTTAATCACAAGCATTCGTGGTTCTTTTATATCATGGTCATGACTACCCTTGATACGGATAATATTTCCGTTGAGTCTATTCAAATATTTATTTGGATTAACAAAAGAAAAATCTCCTAAATCATAAACAGTATCTTCTGGCTTTACTTTTGAATTAAAATAATTAATGAGTTTTCCATCCATTTCATCTATTGACTTGAATGGTCTATTAGAAAACCTGATTATATTCTTATGTCCTAAGTGCATATCCGCTGTAAAATAGATTGTCATTCTTATTCCTTACCATTTAATATCTAAGCCAATTTTTTGACGCTACCTGTGCCTGTTTCTACCCAAGCAGCGTTCTTCTGCAATTCTTTTATATTACCAGCATTGAGATATGTAAAAGCACTTCTCATGCCCCAAATATATTCTGATATTAAATCTGCTAACAAAATATCTTTTACTACTTCTTTCTCCAAACCTTCTACAGATTTTACGGAATGATAATATTCTTCTTGTAATTTTCTAGATGCTTGTCCATATATTATACCATTGTTTGCAGATTCATATGTTCTAGCAAAAGGTGTTCCCATCATAAGAACATCTGCACCCATAGCTAATGCCTTGACAGCATCTCCTGAATTTCTAATACCACCATCACATACTATAATAGCATCTACATCTTTGCAATTATCAATAGCAGTTAGTTGTGGAACACCTACACCAGTAACATTTCTAGTTGTACATAAAGTACCATTCCCTATGCCCACTCTAATCATATCTGCACCAGCATTTGCAAGAATTTTTGCAGAATCATATGTAGCTACATTTCCTACCATAAGTAAAGTCCTAAATTGATTATGTTTTATAATAAATTTTACAGTCTTTACCCATTTACTTACTGATTCAAGATTACCATTAGCTACGTCTATACATATAATTGAAGGATTATATTCTAGAATGCCCAAGCCATCCATATCATCTAATCCTATTGATACACCATAATTTCTACACTCAGGCATAATTTCTAATATAATTTTCTTAGCTTGTTTTAAATTTTCTTTATGGTCATCATTATTAAAAAATCTATGCAAAATTCCTATCCCACCCATTTTAGATATTCCAATCATTAATTCGGGTGAGATAATTCCTTTCATTGGTGATGCTATAAATGGTATAGATAGCTTTAGATTAGAACCAAGTCTAGTTCCTAAACAAACAATATCTCTACTATTTACAGTAGATGGTCTTGGAACTAATAGTAAATCATCAAAATCATAACCTTTTGTTACTTTCATAATCCAACTTCCTGCCAATTATTTATTCTAAAAGGCCAATACCAATTTACATTCCAGGGTTGTGTAAAGATATATCCTACTCCACCAAATGTTCTAACATTATCAATATTATCATCTATTAAATACTCTGCTCTAATCAATGACTTGTCTGAGCATTCTACATAATCTTGTATTCTAGTAATAAAATTATATTTCTTTAACCAGTTATATTTGACACCTGAGACTTCTATAGGGGTTGTAGTTACATATATAATTCTATATTTTTTAGATAATTTTTTTATAGTTTCTAGAGCATCTGGAATTGGTTTAATATTTTCATAAAGAGTTGGGTCTTTTAGATATTCATATATTTTTATTCCACACACTGGTTTTACCAGCATATGAATATCCCAAGTTGTCCAATCATCTTTAGTCATAGTGTCATTATAATCTTTATTATAACGTCTTAACCATTCTACATGATTGGCAGCAATTACACCATCTACATCAACTGCTAGTATTTTCATCCTTTTGTTTCTCCTTAAGAGGAACAGGTAGGGATTGCACCTACGCACCCTGCAGGGTGGCTACTGTTTAGCAAACAGGCACATTACTACTCTGTCACTATTCCTTGTCATTTTTATTATTTCTATATATTATACATACCCATATAATTAATATAAATGTTAATATAACTGTAGCATGTGACATATATAACTCCTGTACCACCTCTTGGAATTGCACCAAGGCCTTCTGTTCTTCAGACAGACGCACAATAACTACCTATGCAAAAGTGGCGTAGTGGGGATGACAGGAGTCGAACCCGTCTTCTGTGGTCGAAAGCCACGAGTACTGCCGATATACGACATCCCCAAGGTGGAAGTGGTTGGATTTGCACCAGCAAAGCCGAGGCACCTGTTCTACAGACAGGCGGTAGTCCTGCCCTACCATCACTTCCATATTACTTATTTCAAATAATATACTTCTACTCCAGCCCAACCATTAGCATCAGAGTAACAAGTAGCAATCTTATACTCATTACCATCTGGATATACTCCATAAGGTAAGAAAACTCTTCTTACTACAACAAAAGTATAATTATTTATAATTACTGTATCTCCAACTTCAATATGAAGCCAACCAGTTTTCCAAAGTCTATGAACCCACATAGTATTTTGATAAACAGATGCTCCATAAGTAGTAGATGGTAATAATAATGTTCCATTAGCATCTGACATGCCACTATAAAGTATGAAATGAACACCATCTATAACTGCTGTACCTAAGTAATCACCTGTAAAATCCACCTCATCAATTACATAAGCTGGAGATGGGGGCTTAGGTGTAGCTGTTAAAGTATTTATTGGTGTAACTGTCGGAACCACAGTCGAAGTCTCAGTAGGGTCAACCGTATTTGTTGGAGTCGAAGTTTCCGTTGTAACTGGTGTGCTAGTCTGAGTTGGTGTTTGAGTTCTTGTTGCTGTTGCCGTACTCGTTGATTGAGTTCCTGTAGATGTGATAGTAGGTGTATTTGTAACATACGTAGCCGTCCTTGTGGGGGTATTCATTGGTGTATTTGTTAATGTACTAGTTGGTGTAATAACAGTAGGTGTTTTTGTCGGAGTATTAGTAGGTGTTTCTGTATAAACATCTGTAGATGTTGAAGTAGGAAATGGTGTATCTGTAGGAGTACCATCAATACAATGACTTAACTTCAAAAACCCTTCTCCCAAATCACCAATGTAATCAGCATAAACACTGGTATTATTATTTACATAACCTTCACTATCTGCTGACCAAGAACCTCCACCACTTTGATGCATAGCACCGTTCCAAGAACCAACAGTTAAACTAGCACCAGTTATATTTAAACTATTACCAGATAAAACCCAATGTGTTCCATACTGGCAGGGTTCTGTATATCCTTGCCCATCCCAATACACACGCCCATCCCATGCTAGGGCAGATGATACAGTTATAAGTAATATTCCTATAACTCCAAACATGGCTGCAATAAAAATTAACATTTTTTTCATATATTTTCCTTTCAGGTGGGAATGAGGAGATTCAAACTCCTGTGATGTGGTCGAGAGCCACATATCCTGTCTCTAGATTACATTCCCAAAGTTGAGGGAGAGAGAGTCGAACTCCCACGAAACACGTTATAAGCATGTAGACATTCCAAGTGTCATTCCCTCAGTTTATATATTATATCATATTGTTAAGGTTCTGTCAAGAGATGAATCAATCTGGTATTCAGGTCGCTCAATTGTGTAATGCACTTCCTCTCTCGATTTATACCAGTTCGGAGAGTGAGGGGGTTGTCTGACCCACCGCCCTACACTTACGTCTTAGTGACGCGTTGCCCAAGATTATACCAGATTGATTAGGTAGCAGAACTGGGATTCGAACCCAGGATGTGAGTTTATGAGGCTCATGACGTAGGCCACTGGTCTATTCTGCTATGTCGTATTTCATTCTCAACAATTCTATCCATTCTTTTCTTTTTGCAAGAGTTTCTTTTACATAAATATATTTATTCATATTGTCTCCGCAGTTGAGGAAGAGAGAGTTGCACTCCCATGTGTCGCCGTATCAGGACGATGGCTTTCTGGTTGCCTATTCCTCACTAATCCATACTGAAATATACAAATGCTGTATTATCATCATTCCATACCACATTGTTTAATAAGATTGACCAACCTTTAAAGAATTTCTTTCCATGTTCTTTAGCTATAGTTTCAGCATCATGTCTATTATAAGTTCTACATAGTCTGATTTCTTTATCACTACATCCCATTACACAAGGTCTTTCATAAATTATAATAAATAATTCTTCTTCCATATGTTTCTCCTTTAGGTGGACTTGGCAAGGCTCGAACTTGCGACTTCTTTCTTGTAGGGGAAGTGTACTCACCAACTATACGACAAGTCCTGGGTGCGGTTTATCTAGTGCACTAGGAGATACTCCACCCAACCACCAAGTCTTTTTAGTATCTCTGTAAGGTTGCAGAAGTGAGATTTGAACTCACGCCACATGCTTCCAACGCACGGATGCTACCAGACTACAACATTCCGCAGAGTCTCCAGCGAGAGTCGGACTCGCAACCTTTAGCTTAGAAGGCTATTGCTCTATTCCATTGAGCTATGGAGACATAGGTGCTCTTGAGAGGAGTCGAACCTCCAGAATATTGGGTCTAAACCAATTGCATATGCCAATTCTGCTACAAGAGCATGTGCTGGTAACTGGAGTCGAACCAGTAAAATTCTATGTTTGAGATAGACACATATGCCAATTCTGTTATACCAGCAAGGTGCTCCTGAGTGGAGTCGAACCACCAAACACATTATCTTAAGTAATGCGGATATGCCAATTCTCCTACAAGAGCATTTATTTCTTTTTATTCTTCTTAGATTCTACCACAGGTACATTAAAATAACATGAATAGAACATTAGAGATTTGTGGTAATAAACATAATCAGCCGTATCAATAGGGATTTTGCTAGTTACCGTTCTAAACGAAGTATTTCTAGGCAGATTGGAAAGTTTAGTTAGAAGTATCATCAACCTCCAAACCATGTAGAGGGCAATCAGAAGTTATCCAAAATTCAGGCTTACCATTTTTATCAATGTATGCACCTTTACCATACTCATTATCCAATACTGGGCAAGTACAACCTAAATCTTGTGCTTCTTTACTACCAGGGTTTGGTATCATTTGATTCTCCTTAGAGCCTCTTCTCAGATTTGCGCTGAGTTTTTCACGTTACAAGGGTGACACATCGCTATCAATGCTTAAGAGGCAGAGGCTGGCACGACTAGACTCGGACTAATACTAAGTGATTCAAAGTCACTTGTGCTACCGATTACACCACATGCCAATAAGAGGAAGATAACTGAATTGCACAGTCACCCTTTCGGATGGTCTAGTTTTCAAGACTAGTTAGGAACTATTTCCTACTATCTTCCATTATAAAATATAATTCTTTAGTTGTTTTTGATGACAATTAGCACAACGTAACTCAAATTTATCTAAATCTTCTTTACCAATAATTATTCTATCTGTAAGTCTAGCACCACTATCAAGACTACCATAATTACTATCTTTACGAGTACGTAAAACAGGTATCTTATGGTCTATTTGTAAAACTCTTACATCAGAGTTTCCACAATCTATACATTTTCCACCTAACAAATCAATCACAGTCTGTCTACGTTTAACAATCTGTTCTCTTCTCCATAGACGTTGAAATTCTTTTTGTTTTTGTATATCTTTATATGGCATTATGTAACCTCACATTCTTAGGTGGAGCTGGCGGGGAGTCGAACCCCGCGTATCCAGTAATAGTAGTAATAATATACACCACACGGCGAACCCGTACAGCCCCAAACGTTTGTTTTCTACGCAGTAAATTACCCTATGAAAACATACAGTCTCTCAGTGATAGAGCAGTGACCCACTAGGCGGAGACAGCGAATCTCGAAATCGCACCAACACTTCGACAAAGTGCCATTCTTCCTTTAAACTATGCCTCCAATAAAGACAAGGATAAGGTCTGATTGTCCTCTACATCTTATATCTGCTATAAAGCCTTGTCTATAGAGTGCCCGACAGGATTTGAACCTGTATTTATCTTGATTCACAGTCAAGTGCCTTACCAGTTAGGCTACGGGTACACTATTTTATTCTTTAGTACTATCAACAGCTTCTATTTCAACATCATAGAAGTTGTAATCTAATACAGCTTTTAGCTCTTTCTTTACTTTATCAAATTGTATAAGGATATCTTTATTGGCTTCAAAGGCATCTTTATTTTGTACAACTACAGCTTTCATCAAGTCCATATCCTCAATATATTTCTTGACAGTTTTAATCATAAAGTTTCTAATTGCATGTACGTTTCCAGCTTTTTCTTCCATGTTTTATTTCTCCTTCAGGCAGGTCGGGAGCGACTTGAACGCTCAATAAATGTTTTGGAGACACCCAGTTTACCATTAGCTTACCAACCTACAGGCGGGTGAGGAAGGGATTGCACCTCCAACCTTACGGTTAACAGCCGTCTGCTCTGACTGTTGAGCTACACACCCACTTATTACTATATTATACCACAACTTAGGATTTTGTCAAGGGTTTAGCAGTTATCTTTTGACCTTTTGGCAACAGATTACCACCATTCATCAAATAAATAGGGGCTATTTTACCCCATAATCCTTGTGGAACAAGCATCTTACCTCTGTTCTTCCCAAATATAGGAAATTTTAATCCTATTAAAGATTTAAATTTATTATCTGTACACTGTTTATAAAATAATATTACTCTTGTATCATCTATTATTTTATAGTTCATTATATAATTATTCCTGTTACAGATTCTACTTCAATTATCTCTGCTTTAGTTTCAAAGACAGCTTTCTTAACCTTAGCTACTTCTTCTGGAGGTTTACAAAGTTCACATATAGGATACTTGTTTAACCTAGCATCTGACACTTGAACAAATGCTTTGGCATCAATTCCACAAGCGGTCATACCATCCGAACAAACATGTAAAAGTTGTTTCTCATCTAGTAAATAATAAAAGGTCTTGCCTACTTCTTTATTCATTTTTTTCACTCCGTATGTACTTCTTCTAATAAACCCTCTATAATTTTAGGGTTTACTAAATTATTTTTCATCATGTAGTTCAATAATACTACTAAAGTATCCTTACCGATGATTATAGAATCATCGGTAAGTATGAACACTCTAGAATCTCTGTTCTTTCTTATTACCAGAGTATCTGTTCCTGGTAATGCCGTAATAGAAATAGTATCTTTATTCATTAGTTCCTGGTACTAAAATCGCAGGAAAATTTTCTTCTTCTCCTAAGGATTGTTCCATTCTTGTCCCCATCTCAATTACAAATTCAGGAGAATTAATATAGTTATTAAGGGCTATCATAACAGTAGCCAAAGCAGAATCAGAATTAATATCATAGCCTTTTACATTCATAGCAACTTCTCCCCAATGCTTTCCATCTGCTGAAGAACCTACTTGCATAGTACCATTAGCTTTCCACATATTATCAGGCTCTTTAGCAGTATGAATAGTCAATTGCATATAATGTGATTGTATATCTCTTAACATAGCACCATATTTATCTATCATGGTTTCATCAACTTTTTCTACAGACTTCTTTTGTCCCATTTTGTGTACTCCTCAATTCTATTGTGTAACTTTTCTAATATGATTACATCTTCTTCATTGTGAGATAAGACTTCTTTTAGTGCTTTCTTATCTCCATATTGTGCTAGAAACCATACTGCGGGGTCTAGGTTATTCTTACCATCTATCCCTAAGAATTCAGTTACAACTCCTAGAGATTTTCTATGTAGAGAAAATAATCTCTTTGCCTTGAAATACAAATCCCAATGATATATCTGACCAAATTTTGGAAAAGGTAATCTCCATCTTTCTGAACGTGTTCGTAAGAATGGTATATCAAAACCTGTTCCATAGTAAGTAACTACAATATCTACACTTTCTAATAAATCTAGTAACTCTTTCACTATTCTTTTATCAAACGTACCACTACTTATATCTTTCTGTGTTATAACTTCTGAATAAATATGTTTATCATCTTTAAACTTCACACACCATGTTAATACTATTCCAAAATTTGCTTTCAAATCACTTGTTTCTATATCCAGATAAGCTATCTTTTTATCAGACCACCAATCATATTTTATTAAACCTTTTCTAAAGCAATTCGGATGAGTTCTTATGGTGTGTCTATGTATACATCTTTGTTCACTCATTTTTTATTATTCCCTTTTTCTTGAATATCTCTTGCACATCTTTAGCTCGTATATTACTATTCAGGGATTGTACTCTATCCAAAAAGGAAGCATCAGAAAATTCACCTCCTAAAATATAAGCTATCCTATCGGTAACTTTATCAAATGCCATTGACACAGTTTGCCTATTTATGTTCAAGAGTTTAGAAATCTCAGCATAATTAAATCCAGTGTATACAGCAGATAAAACATCCTTCTCTAATTCAGAAAGCAAGTCTGACTTCTGTAAGTCATCTATACATTTTTGAATAAGGAGACAGTCGTTGTAATCATCTGCATCAATGTTACCATTCTCTAATATGAATGGCATCTGCCGTATGTATTCCTCGATTACCCAACTCATGCAAACATGCTCCTTTACTGTTCTCTATTATACCACATAACTCTAGTTTTGTCAAGAATCAAGGTATGCTTTACGCTCACTGGCACTTTGAGTTCTCCATACATCTATCATTTCTTCATTAACCCTGAACAACAACTCATCAGCTCTCAAATCACCAGTAAGAACAGCTATCTCAGTCTTAAGTACAGCGAGTGTTCCTTTAGTAGAATCACTTATGCCCAATATATGATAAGTACTTATAATATGTGCATTACTGGGTGGTTTATCTCCTACCCAATACTTCTTATCCTTGGTAACTATATCTGTAATCTCTGCTTGTACTAAATCTAAATTAGCTTCACTTAACATAATCTTAGTTTTCTTATTTCCAATCTCAGATGCTAATTTAATCATATCATCAAAATCGGGTAACTCAATCTTTTTCATTATCATACTCCTCTAAAAATTCTATAAAGCTATAGTACTTTTCTATATTATTTACAATAGCTTTCTCACCTGTTGTTGTAATAGGTGTTGGTAATATCTCATTGATATACGCTCCTAATTCTTCTGGTGACATCCCATCTTTATATATTAGTAATGGATTAAAATCAAGGGTAGAATCTAATATAGACATTCCCCAAGTCTTAGCCACTGAATACACATATAAAGATGATACTGATAATCTATTAGATATACTTGACGCAGAGAGTCCTTCTGCAATCAATTTGATTACATCTAAGTCAGCCTTCAGTGTTAGATAATGCACATCATATCCAGATGATTCTGATAACACTTTAGAAATTATCTCCCAACTGGTAAAAGACTTCTCAGGATACTTTTCCAATAACTCATCTGCTTTGGAAAGAAATACCACTTTAAATTTATTCAATTCCTCCTTGTTGTTTTTCATATAATCCTAATAACTCCTCATGCATATTTTCTACAAATTCCATTAGTTTATCCCATGTCTCAAAGTCCATAGCTATGACATGTCTAACTCCTGTTTTTGATTTTTCAAATTTTAGTAACACTACAGGCAGAGCAAAGTTTTGGTCAGCTTCCATCTTTATCTTATCAAACCATTCTTTACGTACCTGCATTTGTGTACCACCATATCCTACCTTAGCCTCTGCTACAAAAGTTGTAGGCAGAAATTCGTAGTCTCCTACTAAATCTCCTTTGAGAATTGGCATATCCAAAATGGTTCCCAACGCTCCCGAACCAGGATTCCTTCTCCAAGTAGACGGAAACTGTTGATTGAGCAACAGAACCGCATCTCTCTCCCATCTACTACCCTTATCCTTATTTTTATTTTCTGACATAATTGTTATATCTCTCTAAATAATCAATGGTATTTTTTAGTAAATCAATATTATCATGTGCCATTCCTAATATTGTATTACAACTATAACAAAGTAATCCTCTTACTTTACCCGTTTCATGGTCATGGTCAACAAATAATGATTTTTTAAATTCACTTTGATGTCTACCACAAATAGAACAACATCCTTTTTGTATTATAAACAACTCATTATATTGTTCTTTACTAATACCATAAAAATATCTTAATAATCTATCTTTTTCATAGCCAGGATTATTTTTTCTATAATCTCTTCTTTGTTTACTAATTTTTTCTTTATGAGTTTTTCTATATTCTCTTTTATATTCTGCAAGTGCAGCTTTACGTTCTGCACTAAGTCCTCTTTCATGTCTTCTTCTATCTTCTGCATTTTTATATGGCATTTTCTTTATCTTTCCATTCTAAAGGCGGGTTCTCATCATCATAGATTGTAACCGTAGCACCATCAAAGTTCAACGTATATGTTTCTGGAGTACTATTTCTCGCCTTTCTAACTATAAATTCTACCTTACCCGCGTCAGGAGAATTAGCACGATAGAATTCATCTCTATATAACCCTACCATATAATCTCCATCTTCTTCTAGATAACCAGCCTGCCTCAAGTCATACATCTGAGGCCTTTTATCTGGTCTTTCTTCTAATTTTCTATTGAGTTGAGATAGAACAATAGTAGTTATTCCCAACTCACCAGACAATAGCTTTAGACTTCTTGATAATCTACCTAACTCTTGTAAACTTTCATCAGAACGTGGAACAAGAAGTTGAATGTAATCTATACCCACAATCCTTATTTTCTTTAGCTGATTATATTTTCTTATAGTAGATAGTAAATAATTTTCATCCCCTGTCCAGTTGTTATCTATGTAAATAGGTAACTCCTGTAAATATTTACTACATACTTCGAGTCTAGGCATTTCTCCATCAGCTAAGAAACCACTTCTGATATTAAAAAATGGTACTCTACTCATTACAGCTAAAAGTCTCTCAGTTACATTATTCAAATACATTTCTCTATTTACTAATAGAACAGGTGTTCCACGTTTAGCAATCTCTAACAAACTACGATGTAAGAAGGTGGTCTTACCCATTGAAGGTCTAGCACCAATATACCACAACTCTCCAGCACAGTATCCTGTAGTAGTTCTATCAATAGTAGGAAAACCTGTAGTAATCCCTTGAACACCTGGGTTCTTTGTTCTCTCTCTGATTTGGTTTATAGTGGTATCAACTATATCCCCGATGTACACTACTTCTTCATGAGAACCTATAATAGATAGGTTATCTAAGAATTTAGATGTCCTTGAGATTACTACAGATGGGTCATTCTTCTCAACAAGTTTTCCAATTTTACTTCCTAACTTTATTAATT
>Ga0315291_10007105_pt1 | contig 13878 bp, 10 predicted proteins | sample YL17G12_20_MG_FD_203070 | JGI IMG/M metagenome (GOLD analysis project Ga0315291, IMG submission 203070) | Sediment microbial communities from Yellowstone Lake, YNP, Wyoming, USA - YL17G12_20 | ecosystem: Environmental > Aquatic > Freshwater > Lake > Sediment | place: USA: Wyoming | collected...
TTGGCATAAAGGGGGTCCTTTCAGACCAGCGCTTGATTGCGCCGTTGAATCTCTTATCGGCATATTTACAAAAAACTTTAGGGGAAATCTAAAAAATCTTGCAATTATGTGATTGCAAAGCAATTTTATTTATTGTAGGTATTGGCCGAAGCTTTGAAACAGCGAAAGGAAGCTTATGCGACTTGAGTCCATACAGGTATATAAAAAACAGTTAACGCGGGCGATAAAGGATACGATAGAATATAGAGGCTATACGGTTCATGAGGCGGCAAAGCTAGCAAACTGTGCACCGGCAAACTTATCCGGTTTGCTGTCTGGACGAAACGCGGACGGATTCACGCTTGACCGCTTGGTGTCAATCGCTTTAGGCATCGGTTTGCGAGTAAATTTGAGCGTAGAGCGCAAGTATGCGAGACAGGCTATAGCAGAATGAAAATATATTCAGAGCGCGAACTACGCGAGCGATACAATGATCTGCTAAACGATTGCTACGAACTTATCCGAATCGGCGAATTAAGCTATAGCCCAGCCGATGTACTCGAATCGGTCGATGAAACAGCTTGGCGCGAAGGGTTCAATAACTGGCTTGACAGTGAAGGCATCGTTGACGCTCCTGGCGATATTGATGGATTTGTATATCAGAGCGAAATAGAGGACGAAGAGGACGGCGACTAACAGGCAAAATAAACATTGAAAGCCCCGTGAAAACGGGGTATTTTTTTGTTCGTAATTGCAGAAACATTTTAGGAGTTATCGCCATGGGAATGATGGATAAGCTTAAAAATCCGAGTGTAGATCAGCTTCAAAAGGAAAAGGCGGCGGCGCAAGCGGGCGGGACTTATGATGAGCAGGCACAAAAGAAGGCGATGGCGGCGGCCGTGCTAGCCGGACCTCAGACCGCCGTGGCTGTGCAGAATCCGCCTAACAGCAAGTCTACGGTCGTCGCTGCGCCTGCGCCTGCGCCTGCCAAACCGCAGGACGACCCAGTGTACTCGCTCGTGACTCAGGGCGACCTGAGCCGGCTGAGCAACGAGCAGCGCCTATCGTACTATCACGAGGTTTGCCGCCGGGTGGGCCTTAACCCACTGACCAAGCCGTTTGACTTCATCAAGCTCAACGGCAAGTTGGTGCTCTACGCCAACAAAGACGCGACCGCGCAGCTAGCGTCGGTCAACACCGTATCGGTGACGATCGTTGATAAGGTGATTGACAAGGCGAGTGGCGTCTTGCTTGTGTTCGCCCGCGCCTCGACTCCCGACGGTCGGCAGACGGATCAGGTCGGCGGCGTGGCGCTGTTTGAAAAGATGAAGGGCGACGACGTTGCAAACGCTTGGATGAAGTGCATTACGAAGGCGAACCGCCGGGCGGTGCTGACGCACTGCGGATTGGGGATGCTTGACGAGTCGGAGCTTGAGACGATCCCGGCCAAGAATGTGGAGCGCTTGACGGTGGCTGAGCCGACACCGCTCAAGGCTCCTGAAGCTCCGAAAAGACTTGAACCTGCGCCGGTCGTTGCGGCCGCGCCGAAAGACGAGGTTGTGGATGGGGCCGTTGACGAGCAGACAGAGGTACAGGGAGTTTCAGGAGGCGATTTCAATTATGAAGGTATCGCAGATCGGCAGTGGCTCATTAAGGAGATCCGCAACAGGTTTCCTCAGATCACGAAGGAACAACTCAAACACCTCGCGGATACGTACAAAAATGAGCATTCACGCGAATTCATCGCGCTGGCGCTGAACGAGGCGCACAAGGCGTCGAAAGGTATCAAATGAGGCCAAGGCGCTATAACCTGCCCGGCAGTGGGCTTTTGTCGCACAGCGGCATGAACACGTTCCTAGGGTGTCAAAAAAAGTATGCATTTAAATACATCGACAGGGTGCCGCCGGAAACGGGGGAAGAGGGGCCTGGGGCGCTGGAACGGGGGAAAGCATTCCACACCCTGGTCGAAACAGGGGGAGCTGGCGATATTGCGACAGATCTACAGGGAGACGCTTACGAGCTTGTACGCGTACAAACCGCCTATGACGCTTACGAGGCACACTTGCAGATGGGCGCTCTCCCTAGGGTCCAATTCAAAGAGGCCCGGCTCATTTCCGACGAGCATCAGTTTATCGGCTATGTTGACGGCATTTCGGAAAGGGAGGACGGTTCGTGGATGCTCACCGAGATGAAGACCTCGCAGCGGTTTGACCCTATTCAGTGGGCAACGCTGCGGGTGAATTTTCAAATCAGTTTGTACACGGCCTTTGCCATGGATTTCGCTCATCGGGAGCTACTCGATTATGACCAGCTTAAGGGTGTGTCGTATCAAAAAATCATTTTCAGCGCTAAGAAACCCCTTCAACCGACTAAGAAAAAACGCCCTAACCCAGAAAGCCCTCAAGAGTTTGCCCAAAGGATTGCAGGCGATACTAAGATACACCATCAAATGGTCGTCCCGACAGATCACGCCAAACTATCGGCCGTATCTACGTTTGATCTTGTTAAACAGGGAATACATGCGCTTGGAGGAAACTCTAGGGTTGCCACCCGGAACACTCAGAACTGTTTCGCCTACGGCCGCGTCTGCGAGTACTTTGGGCACTGTCACGGCGTATCGTTTGAGGACCTTGAGGAAGATTCGGCAACGACTCGAATCGCAAATGACCTGGATGAACTAGACGAACTAGGCGAGTTAGCTTAGGTACTCGTCCTCGTCAATACCGTCAAAAAGATCTACCTGGGAGCGTTGACTTTGTTTGTGATCCTGCTCATAATAACTGCTGACATCATCTGACTCGTTATGCTCCTTTTGTGGGGTGCTTTCGCCCGAAAGCATCCCTCGTTCTTCCAACCGCTCGAATGCCCGCATAAGTTCTTCATCGTCTGCCGAAAGGGGCTCCGTGTCAGCGTGGGCCTTCTTCCTTTTGTCCTTCATCACGTCCTCGGGCGCGACTAGATCAAACAAAGTGCGTTTTAGGCCGGGATCGTTGTCGTTGTCTTTAGCCAGTTTGTTCTCAAGGCTCTGGATGCGTGCGTCCTCGGATAGAAAGCGGGTACCGAAACTTAGTACGGCCGAGGCTGCGGAGAAGGCTAGCTTTTCGTCGCCTTTTTGTTTGGCCAGCTGCGCCAAGATCATGATCATGCCAGGCGCGTTTTTGAGCAGCAGTTCGCGGGTGAAGATGCGTCGGCTGCTGGATTCTTTGAGGGTGGTCAGAACAAATTCGTCGTGCCAAGTCTGTATGATATGCTCAGATACGCCCGTTAAGCCGACGACGACCTTGACCGAGTTGCCCAAGAGAAAGTGGCTCTGTGCTAGCTTTTTGAGCTTCTTAAGTTTAGCCGAAACATTATAGTCTAAGGCCATTGGTATTGTCACCCCTGGGTACTATCTTATTTTAACAGGTATTCTATGGCCATAGCTGAATTATCTCCCATTGAAATCGCCTGGAGTGAGCTTAACGCCGTTCAGCTAGCGGCCCTACACCGTATTCTCAGGGTGAAACTATTCGCGTGCATGATGCCTCGGCAGGTCGGCAAGACGCATCTGGGTATATGGATGATACGACAGGTCATGCGTCAAGACACTAATGCGATGTCCATGTTCCTGGCCAAGGATTACCCGTCGATCCAGCGAAACACGCAAGACAAGTTCCTAAAGCTGTTTCCCGGCGAAGAGTTCAATGTTACCACGCGTGGCGTCTCCCACCCCAACCCCAGCCAGGACGCGCAGCGCGGAGCCTGCTACCTGTCAGGAGTCGACAAGAACCCCCACAAGATCCGGGGCGGCACAATGAGCCTCGTGCATTGGTCCGAGGTTGCCTTCAGCCAGTTTCAAAAGGGTGAGTCCTTTAGGACGATCCACCAAACGGTCGTCCTCCCTATGATCTCCCGTACCGACGGCTACTATTTCATGGAGTCAACGCCCCACGGTTCAAACTTCTGGAAAGAGTTCTGGGAGGACGACGATGACATGGGCAAGGGCTTTACGAAAGTTGTCTTTCCACTTGAAATGTGCATTGCGTTGGGCGCAATCACTCGCCGGCAGGCTGACGCCATGGAAAAGGCCATGCACCCTGACGTTTTTAAACAAGAAATGCTTTGTATGTTCGTCTCCTTTACAGGCAAACTATACTCCGAATACGATCCATCTCGGCATCACGCGTACATCGAACCCGAGGCGCATGAGCGGGTTATACTTGGTATCGACATTGGTCATACGGCCGGGTTCAGCTGCTTGTTTGGACTGTGGCGTGGTAAGAACTTCTATGTGTTCGACCAGATCTATCAAAAAGGATTGAGGATCGGCCAGATGGTCGATTTGATCGAAAAGAGGATGGAGCAGTGGAAGATCCCGAGGGATCGTTATACGTCCTACACCGATCACGATCCCGAGATGCTGGCCGAGTTGCAGCAGCGGCACATCAAGGTTGACCTCGCCGACAAGCTCGACCCGTTTGCCTGCCGTATGGCCATCAAGGAGGGTTTGCACTTTGGCACGATTCAGCTAAATCCCCTGCGATGTCCAGAGCTTGATAAGGAGTTTGACGCCGCAACGTGGTCTACAACTAGGGCCGACGAGATGGACGAGCGGGGAGATCCGAACGGAGGGCACTGGGACTCGGAGGCGTCGATGAGGTATATCTATAGGGGCTCGAAAGTACAGCTGGAAAAACCCGAGGAGATGCCCGACGCTGTAGCCAAGTCGGAGGATGCGGCTTCGGAGTGGGAACTCAACCGTAAGCGGCGCGAGGTCAAGAAGTCTAAGACCGGCCAACCGCAGGAGTTTGAATACTGATGGATCAATCCTACGGCCCCAACGGCATGATGATGAACCCCGGCCAAGCCGTTGACGGCCTGAGGATCTATGTCGCCGCCTCCCTGAACGCCGGCATCAACATCAACGCGGCGGATATCACAATTGGGGCGCAAGCGATCAATCAGATGCCGTTTACGGCTAACACCTTCAACTGGTCGGCCGGGCGGCTGGCTGGATGGACCACCCGCTACGGTATCAACCCGGTTCCTGGCCACAACTCGACGGAAGATGGCCCGGTCATTACGCAAGGGGCGCTAAAGGGATATCCATTGCGCAACATCGTCGCCGCTGAGCAGGCGCAGGCAGCGCATCCTTACCCTGACTATGACGTCTATCAACTACGGTCATACATTTTAGGAGCAATCATCATTGCGCTACCCGTCGGTACCAACAACTCGACGGTGCCAATGCTTTATTGGATGTCTGTAAGGTCAAACGGATCTGCGCATAGGTTTGATCTGGTGCCATCAACGGAGAAGATTAGCGGCGGGCAACAGATGGGGCTTAGGTCGCATTTAGAGGCTCCTGTTGGCGGTGGGACTGCAATTATATCGACGGGGTCGGCGGTCAACCCTTCGGGAGGTCTTCATAACGCGCCTGAGTTTGCCAGAGCAATGCAGGCTATTGATCGGTTAGGGGTCTTTAATCTGAGAGATCTCAGGGATATCACCCCGGCAGGATCTTACGACGCCATTAAGGCTATAAAATATGTTCGATATGCAGTGTTGCAGTCGTCTATATCAACAAATATGTACGACGCTGTCTCTTTGCCAATAACGACCGGACCAGGCGGAACGACAACGCCTTATAATGCCTATTTTTCAAATCTAGGCGCTCCTTTTTGGCTGACAAGTACTGTCAAGAAAAACAAGTCAATAAGTTTTTCTGTGCTACCGACTACGGCATCTAATCCTAAGAAAATATGGAGCGGGAATTGTTTTCTATCGCAGAATTCAGGGGATTTAAACTATACGAGCCAATCAAACCGATCGGTTAATATATTTTCCCCATCGGCTGCCGAGATAGCAGCATCAGGCCAATTGCTTTACGCCGGGGTGTCTAAGGCTTACATCACAACAGGGACTAATGGCGGGTCAACCTTCTACTACAGTCAGTATGGAGAACAGTCGGTTAATATTCCCATTTCTGTTGTAGGCATCATTGCAAACAAGCCTATTATCTCTTTGTGGAACCCATATTTACGTGACTCAAGCGAATCGTTGACAACTGCCGATAATGTCCCGGTTGTTGGTGGAAATGATTTTGTCCAGTGGATTGATCCATCTAAAAATATATTTTCAGCCAGTCCCGTCGATACGCTCGACACGTCAAATTCGGCAACTGCTTATTATACGGAACAAGGAGATTCAGGGGCTCAGCTAACAAAAAAGCAGACTTGCTGGGGGTGCGCTCCTGTTTATGCGTTTCCAACAAAGACCGCGAACGTAATCAATACGGTTGGTGGGATACTTGCTAATAACACCACCTATGAGTATGCTTTTTCTGTTTATAATATATTGACAGGGAAAGAAAGCAATGTGGGGTCTCCGGCAAGGGCTTTCACAGGAGCAGCGCCTACTTCTGGTGGTATTGCCATACAAGTAAAGACTGCCGGGCCTAATGCTGCCTTCGCGAGTCAAATTGGGTTTCTATTTCCGGGGCTCCTAGGCTATTCGCTAGGCGGCACAACTCCTAGTATGTGGTATTCGCAGTGTATTTATAATTCACAAAATTATGTATCGGGATCGATGCCTATAAATTACTTGTTTTATAGGCTATATTTTCGTGAGGTAGGAAGTTTTGAATGGCTTTCGGCGGGCCAATATAGCTTTGCTGATGTATATGCAAATACGAACAACAACCCGATCTACATCGGCGTGAATAACTCGGGCGCTGCTGGGGTTGGTGGACAGCCGGGAGGGTTTAATGATTTCTCAGACCTGCCAACCGATGAGTACATTGACGTTGCGTCCTTTCAAGGGCGCATGTTTTGGCTTACGCGTGGACAGCTATGCTGGTCCCGGTCCGACGATCTGCTTAGCTACCCGGCTCTTAACTTCGCAGGAGCACCTGCAGGGGAGTTTAGAGGGATGCTACCGCACTTCTTCTCCGGCCAGGCGCAGCAGAATGGACGGATTGTTGTCTTTTCAAGCAATGGCAACTTTGAAGGCCGGTTTACAGGAAACCTCATTCAACAGCAAGTCAGGGTTAGTCCAACTGCGCAGCCACAGGCGGTCTACGTTGACGGCTCTGATTTCGTCCTTTCGCAACGGGGATCTGAAACAGCTTTCAGCGGTAGATCAGCAGTTGTTGCTGAGGGCGTACTCTTCTTCATGGGCCCCACCGGCATCTACCGCGACGACGGCGTTGCCCTTCCAAAGCGCATAAGCCAAGACATCGAGCCGCTTGTCTTTGAGTCCTACGACAAGACGACAACCGACGAGTTCTTTGCCTACTACAACCGGCGCTCGGGCGAGATTTTGTTCTTCTACCGGCCAGACCCCAATCGGCCGGACTTGAACCCGCAGGGCTATCTGACCAAGGCGTGGGTCTACTCGCTGCGCACCGAGAGCTTCGGCAATCCGTCTGACCTTGTTGACTTCAAGGGGCAGACTGTGGGTGACAACCCCGGCGCTTGGTCGCAGTACGGTTACAATCAGCTGATTGATTGGGCGCAGGATCTTGACCTAACGCGGTTTGAGACGGTGCCGCACGCGCCTGGGGTGCGCACGCTGATCGGCTCGCGCCGAGCCGGCTCGGCGACGGTGTCGAGGCCGTACTACCATGATGATGATTGCTCGGGAGGCGACTACCGGCCAGGCGACGAGATGATGATCAAGGAGATCCAGCGGCCGGACGCGGCGACGGTGCGATTCATCCTGGCCGGTGGGTACTCGGCGACGATCCTAGCTGCGATCGCGGTTGGCACGAAAATTGCTATACAAAATTCTACGGTTTACGGAGACATGCCGACGGCGGCCAATGTGGACGGCTATTTCGTGGTCAAGGCCAAGGGCGCGGGTTACGTCGATATCGAGGCCAGCGGCAGCTTGCCGGCTGTCGCCGCGCAGACGTTCACCCCGGCGCAGTATTTCCCGATGTTTGTCGATGGGTTCCACGGCGTTAACTGCGTCATGCAGACGCATTACCTAGCTCCTGAGGGCATCTTTACGTGGCACGCACTTAGGTGGTTGCATATCCTGATCAAGCCGGTGCCGACGCAGCAAGGTAGCGTTATCCCTTACGTTACGGCTAAGTGGGAGGCTAATCATCAGCAGGTGACATCGACAGCGACGAAGAACCTGAACCTGCTCGCGCTCAACACCCGCGAGACAACGACACAGATCATGACGGACATTCCGAGCAATAACATGGAGGCTCAGGGTCAGGCGGTGCGGACGACGCTGACGTATAATCAGCTGGCTGGGCGGTGGACGTTTTACATGGTAGCGGGATACTATGAAAGCGCTCCGAATGACACAAAAATGTATCAACGCGAGTATGGGTGAACGATGGGTTATATGCCTAAGGGTGTCGATACGAGCAACACCGGGCTGCTGAAGGCTACGCAAACAATGGGTGTCACGGCTGTTGCCGATGCTATTGGGCATACCGATATCTTTGGCAACAAGGGCAGGGCGGCCGAGGCTCGTGACAAAAACAAGGCTGGCGAGCAACGAGTCACCGAAAAAGCCGCTGCCGATGCCGCCGACATATCGTCGATCGACACGAAGCAGAAGGCTGCGGCCAAAGACGTGGCGGCTAACAACGCTGCGACCTCGACCGGCCTAGGTAAGCAGGCCGACGCTGCTACAGCGGCCAAGAACGCCCTTACAACTGCACTTGCCAAGGACGACCCAGTCGCACTCGCCAAGCAGCTGTCGAAAGATGCCGACGAACTCGCTGCGAAAAAGTCGGCCTTTGCCGACGAAAAGCTAACACATGCCGAAAAACTGACGGGGCTATACAGCCAGCTCCACACCTCCTACGACGACCTAGGCAAGAAGTATGCCGACGCCGTGACGGGCTTGTCGGACATGGAGAAGCAGCAGTACCGGGGCACAGCACAAGTCGACTTTAACGCCATGAGTTCGGTGGGGGCTCAAGGCAACGATGCCGCCATGCGGGGGTCGGGAAGGCCGGTAACGGGGCAGATGGCGGCCGTTTTGTCGGCCCAATCAGCGCAAGGCGCAGCGTCCGCCTATGCAAGCGCCATCCAAAATATGCAGAACCTCGACACACAGCGCCGGCAAATGCAACAGTCGATTGTGACTGACACATTCAACGCGCAGCGCGGCAACGTGCAGACGGCTGGCGCTTTGATGAGTACGCAGATCGGCTTTCAAGATCAGGCGCTTACGGATAAGTCAAATTACTTGCAGCAAGCCTTTGACTCCAAGTCCACCCTACAAACCAGGGCGCTTGAAACCGATATCGGCAAGAATCTGTCACAGTACGGAGCAGAGATGGGCAATATTGGGTTTCAATCCAATATCGTCAACCAACAGGGTGTGCTCGCAAACGACACGACCGCAAGCAACCTCAATGCCGAAACCTATGCCGAAACGTCTGGGATCTCGCTGCGCAACGGGGTCTATCAGAATACAAACGCACAGGAAGCTACAGCCGCAGCCCGCACAGGCGCAGCGTTTGGCAAGGATATGGCGGTTGCCGGGCTAGGATTCTCGGCAGGCTCGTCGGCCGCAAGCATTTACGGCGCAAGCGCAGGCAGGGAGGCCGCAGCGGCCGGAGCGACCAAGACTAAAACGAACTAAGAGAGGATCACGCAGATGGCAGACAACGGTGGGCCTCTTAACTTTCGCAGGGGTCTTGACGAGCTCCAGCAGGGAAACGCGCAGAGCGCCGACTCTGAGAATCAGAAGGCTCAGATGATCAGCGCTGTGGGGCAGCGCTATTCGGACAGCGTTGACAAGCTTGCACGCAACATTTCGAGCGGTGTTCAAGGCATTATCCAGAACGTGCAAAGCGCCGAAGAACTGCGTATGAAGCGCGATGCGCAGCGTCAGCAGTCGGAAATGCACGATTGGGACATGCAGCACAAGAAGAAGTTCGAGCCGCTTGAGGAGCTGCAATTACATGGAAATATCGATCATAGCAAGGTCTTGACCGACAAGGCTAAGGCCGATATGGAGCGCGAGGACAAGGACTATAAGCAAAAACAAGCCGGCAAAGAGGCGTCCGACCGCGCCCTTGTTGACGTGTTCAATAGCAGCGGTGCTACGAAGCCAAAAGGTTGGAGCGATAAATCAGTCGCCGAGCAAGCCGCCTATGCCGCCACGATCAACGCCGAGCAAGACCGCAACCTTAAGCGGGCTGACACGAAGGTGGGCATCGACCTCAAGAAGTCTGAAATCGCGACGAGCGAGGTCAAACGCACTGAGGCAATCTTTCAATTGACGCAGAAGGCTGGCCCTGAAGCCCTGATCGCCATGGTCAAAAACCCCGACAGCGTTGTGACAAAGGACGTGCCCGAGGCACAGCTGAAGCGCACGCAGGAGAAGTGGGACGCCTACAACAAGAGCGCACAAGCCTACGGCCAAGGCCAACAGCTTACCGCTCGTATGTTCAAGATCGCTGGGCTTAAAACCACGGGCGAAAACGGCACGGTGTCGGAAACCGATATGGACCGTTACGCCGAGAAAATGACCGGATTTTATGCGTCGTTTGACAACATCGCAGGTGATCCGAAACAGCAAGAGTTAAAGGCCCTGATGGTCGAACAGATGAGCATGAGTGCGGCGGCAGGTAACTGGCGCATTCAGTCGGACAGCGACGTAAAGCTAGCCTACGATAGGATGGGGTCCATGCCGGGGCAGCCTAACTGGGACGAGGGCAAGTTTCAAAGCACGCTCGCCACCATCCTTGCCGGCAACGGAAAGGTGAAGTCGTTTTACCGGACGACTAACGCCCGCGCTAACGAGTCAAAGGAACAGCTCAAGCGCGACCTTATGGCCCATGATGGGTTCCTCGGTATCCCGATGAAGGAAAAGGCGAACGCGCTCTATATGCAGCAGCCTGCATCGATGCGTGACCCGAAGTCCTCCGACTACATCCCACCCGATGAATTCTCTAAAAAGTCGGCGCAAGAGCTATACAACTCGACCTTTGGCATCAACCGCGAGAAGAACGAGCCTAACCTCGTCGCGCCGATACACTGGCAAGAACAACAACAGCTAGACCTGACGCTGAGAGATCCCGTGGAGTCGGCCAAGCTGATCGCGCAGGCAAAGGCAACGCAGGTTGCGCCGTTCACCTTCAACGATCCGAGCAATCAGGCCATAGCCGACAACGTGAACAAGTACCGTAGGGGGGCTGGGGCTCTAATCTCGTCTCCTGCCGCCCTAGCCGGGGTCGACAAGACGAAGGGGCCGATCCCGACAACGCGTGGGGGTGAGCAGGTCGATCCTGTCAACGGAAACCCCAACGCGCCTTTGACCTTCTCTCAGGCTATGCTGGGCGAGAGCCCAGGCTTCTACGTCGTCCCTCAACACTCGGGCAAGGCCGCAGCCGGCGCTACACCCGTTGGCAAGACGGCCGAGAAATATCAGATTGGGGTGCAAAAGAAGTTCGACCTACATCCTACCTGGCAACAAGATACGCTGGCGACATTCAAGTAAGAGAGGGGACGCACGGATGGAGATCAGCGGTGTAAACAGCGAGGGAAAGGTTGTCAGAGCTTCGGTCCAGGAGCTTGGCGAAAAGCTAAAGCAAAAGGGCGAGGACATGACGTATGGGTCGTCTCCGACGCATGTTGTCTACTCGGACAGGTTTACCGGGAAGCAGCGGGAGGTTGACCTACAGGAGGTGTCACAGGCCAGCGGGTTAAAGTCCGTTGACTTCCACCTAGACATAGAGCAGGCGAGGAAGGCTGGGGCCTACGAGGACAAGGACATTGATCAGGCGACCGCCTATAACTTAGAGCGGATTAAGAGCAATACGCAGCGGCAACAGTACCTTGCCGACAAGGGCCACAAACCGGGCACGGTCTTTAAAGACGGTGACGACTACTACTCGTTTGTAAACGGCAAGCTGTCGCCGATCAACAACCGGCCAGGCTTCGACGTGTCGGACCTCACACGGATGGCGGCTCACGCCGGAAGGGACATCGGTGCAACGATCGGCTCGGTTGCTGCTATTGGCGGGGGTGCGGTTGCGGCGGTGCCGTCGGGTGGCACTTCTATCGTCGCAGCCGCAGCGCTCTCAGGCGGAGCAGCAATGGTTGCAGGATCTCTCGGCGAAGAGGCACAGCGAGCAGCCGACCGAATCGCCGGAAACGACGCAGCAAAGTATAACGCCCGCATGGGGGTGGTCGAGGAGTTGCAGAGTCGCGGTCAGGACGCGCTGGTCGCAGGAGTGGCCGGAGTAGCCCAGCCGTTTATGAACGCCGCGACGGCAAAGCTCGGGCAGAATATTGTAGCGCCGATCGTCAAAAACATGGGCGATTGGGGCAAGACGGCGGCGGCAAAGCTTGAGATGGCGGGCGCGATGGCGCTCAGGATGCCTCAAGGTTGGGGTCAGAAGTTCGCGTCGGAAGGGACGATGGCTGCGTCGTCAGCAATGGCCGAGGGCCGCGACATGCTGACAAAGGGCACGCTCAAGCCAGGCGAGGCCGAGCAGGTCACACGCGAAAGCCTAGAGATGCTGTCTCCTGGCCGCGCTAAACCTCCAGCCAAGATCGCCGCTGGCCAAGCCGAGCAAGCAGCGATGCGCTCACAGTACGAGTCGGCAACTATTCAAAAGGCCAAAGAAAGATCCATCAACGAGCTGTCGGCCCAAGCCGCCGCTAAGGCCGAAGCCGACGCGGCCGCTGCGTCGATCGCTAAGAATCAGCAGACAAGCCAGGTGGTGTTTGCCGAGCATAAAAAAGACATAGAGGTTTTGTTTGATCCTGAGGCCAGCCTCGACACGGCAACGGCAGCCCAGCGCAAGATCGTCACGGCTACTGCGCAGAAGGCCGCTAAAAGCTACGGCATGAAGCTGGATACCGAGGCGGTGACAGGACTTCCGACAGGCTTTGAGCAGGAAAGCTTTGATAACTTTGTGCAAAAACAGTACGGACTGATCTTTGACGGAGCAGCCGATTCTTTGAATGCCTCGCGCCAAGCCCACATGTTTCTGCAAAAGGCCGCGCCCGATGCCGTCAAACAAGAGACGTCTACGGCAATGCGTACCGTGATCAACAACTTTGATCCGAGCATCATGAATGGGGAACTCAAGGGCGCTGCAAAGAGCGTGCTTGAGGCGATCGAAGGACACAACGAGCACAACACGACACCGCTTAGGGATGCCGTCGAGATATTCCACAACCTGTCGGCCAAGGTCGGCGACGCGCCGATGCCGGGCAAAAGCCGCGAGGCGCTCGACACCTTCAACGGGTCGCTGCATGTGTTGGAGGTTGGGTCTACCTATCATCCCGACGTTGTAAACGGCTACTATGCAGGGCTCAACAAGCTGATGGAGACAAAGGGCATACTCGCTAAGAACCGTGGGGCACAGACGCCTGAGCTGTTTGAAAAGGTCACGCGTCAGCTCGACCAGCTTGCTCGCACGACCTTTGACCACGAGGGAGCATCGACGCAGAACCTCATCAACGCGGTCCACATGCAGGACATCCTGGCAGGCTCAAAACAGACGATCGCCGACATGTTGTCTCCGGACTCTAGAGTGAACATGAAAGCCTTGGAGTTTGTTTCCAGCTACGCTGCGCCTCAAAAAGAGGTGTTGTCAACAAACTACACCAAGGGCCAGAAGTTGGCGGCAGGGGCGGCCGGAATGGTGCTGGGGCACCTAACCGACACAGTGACGGGTTCGCCGGGAATCAGTACGCTGATGATGGGCAAGGCGGCATATGACAATCCGGCCGTGCTCATGAAGGGCAGTGGGGGGATCAGATCGTTGTTGGGTCCGGTGGTCAGTGGCGCTAAGGCGTTGGCTGAGAAGACTGGCAAGGCTGCCAGCGAGGTGTTGGCCGGCGGCAATTCGACCAAGGCCGCTGCTGCACGGATGTATGGGACGGAACAGTTTGAAGAAAAAAAATTGCGAGAATGGCGTAAATGAGT
>Ga0315291_10007107_pt1 | contig 13874 bp, 11 predicted proteins | sample YL17G12_20_MG_FD_203070 | JGI IMG/M metagenome (GOLD analysis project Ga0315291, IMG submission 203070) | Sediment microbial communities from Yellowstone Lake, YNP, Wyoming, USA - YL17G12_20 | ecosystem: Environmental > Aquatic > Freshwater > Lake > Sediment | place: USA: Wyoming | collected...
GACCCGCGCATGCTCGGCAACGCCGCCTTCTTCGACACCATCGAGTACACCGGGCCGAAGAGGCACTCCTACGACAACTGGCTGAAGTTCAGCAAACCGTAGGGCGTTGTACCGCTGGCGTCCCGCCCACACGGGGTTCGTTATGGAGCGCTGGCGTCCCGCCGGCCTCGGGCCTTTTTCAATCGCCGGGGAACCGGGGGCCGGCGGGACGCCAGCGCTACATAAAACCCTTGTATCCGAGACTGGCAAGCACCTCGCGGGCCACTTCGCGGTCGTCGAAGTGCAGCTTCTGCGCGCCGATCACCTGGTAATCCTCGTGGCCCTTGCCCGCGATCAGCACGATGTCGTTGGCGCGCGCTTCGCCGATAGCCAGCTCGATAGCCTTGCGGCGATCCGGCTCCAGGTGATGGCGCGCGCCGGTCTTCTGCAGGCCGGGCAGCGCGTCGTCGATGATGGCCAGCGGGTCTTCCGAGCGCGGGTTGTCGCTGGTCAGCACCACCAGGTCGCTCATGGAGCCAGCCGCTTCGCCCATCAGGGGCCGCTTGGCGCGGTCGCGGTCGCCGCCGCAGCCGAACACCGTGATCACGCGGGCGCCGGGCGCCAGCAGGCCGCGGGCGGTGGCCAGCAGGTTGCGCAGCGCGTCGTCGGTATGCGCGTAATCGACAGCCACCAGAAACGGCTGGCCGGCTTTCACCCGCTCGAAGCGCCCGGGCACGTTCTCCAGCGCCGCCAGCCCGGCCTCGATGCTGTGCATCTCAATTCGCAGCGACAGGGCGGCGGCCACGGCCGCCAGCACGTTGTAAGCGTTCGGCCGGCCCAGCAGCGGCGAGCGGCTCTCGATCGGGCCCCAGGAGGTCGTGATCGTGAAGCGGCCGCTGTTGGGCGTAGGCTTCCGTTCGTCGGGGCGCACATCGGCGCTGGCGCCGAGGCCGTAGGTCAGCAGCTTGCTGGGGCCCTGCACAGCCTGAAGGCTGTGCCACGTCGGATCATCCCGGTTTAGCACCCTCCACGCCGGAGGCGGCGCTCCCCACCCATCGAACAGTTTTCTCTTCTCCGCGAAGTAGGCCTCCATGGTGCCGTGGAAATCCAAATGGTCGCGGGTGAGGTTGGTGAACACGGCGGTGTGGAACGGGCAGCCGTACACGCGATCGAGCGCGAGGGCGTGCGACGACACTTCCATGACGGCGTGCGTGCCGCCCAGGTCGCGCAGCTCGGCCAGCATGGCCTGCAAGTCCAACGATTCGGGCGTGGTGTGGGGCGCGGGCCGCCGCCGGCCCGCCAGTCGGTACTCGATGGTCCCGAACAAACCTGCCTTGTAGCCCGCCGCCGCCAAAATGGATTCGATCAGGTAGCAGGTGGTGGTCTTGCCGTTGGTGCCGGTGACGCCCGTCAGGCGCAGCGCGCGCCCGGGATGCTGATAGAAATTCGCGGCAGACAGTGCCAGGGCTTTGCGCGCATTGGGCACGCGCACCAGCGGGCGGTCGCTGGCAGACGGGCAGGGATGCCCGTCGCTACCGAGCAGCACGGCGGCGGCCCCGCGCTCCAGCGCCTGCGGGATGAATTGCCGCCCGTCGGCCTTCTCGCCCTGAATGGCTACGAACAGATACCCCGGCTGAATGCGCCGGGAGTCGTAGTCGAGACCCATGATCTCGATCTCCGCATTGCCGGAGACCTGGGCTTCGATCCCGTGAAGCAGCGCGCTCAGTTTCACCAGGTAGCTATTTCACCACAAAGCCACCCAGACACCAAGATCAGCGGCGGCGCTGGCTGATGATGGCCAGGAAGCGCAGGAAGCTGCAACGGCGGCGGCAGTCGCGGCGGGCGCGCGGGCCCGCAGGGTGAAACGAATGCGGAGTGCGGAATGAACGCGACCATTGCGGAGTGCGGAATGCGGAGTGTGGAGTGCGGGATGAGTGCGCGAAACGCGCCGGCCAGAGCGAAGAAGCTGAGGTGCTGATGGCAACCCCCTTCAATTGCGGATCCCGACTTCGCCGGGACAGGTCGTAGATTTCGGATTGCGGATCGGGTTTGAAATCCGCAATCAGAAATCCGCAATTCCCTTACTGCCACGGCTAACGCGATAAATACACGGCGATGCGGGTGCCCGGCGACAGCGTGGCGCCCGGCTGAGGCACCTGGTCGCGAGCCAGTCCCGCGCCGACCAATTCCACCTCCAAGCCCAGGGAAACCGCCTGCTCGGCTACGGCGCGCGCCGACTTGCCGCGAAAATCGGGCACCTTCAGGGCGCCGTCCAGGTCCACCATCACCGTGGCTTCCGACGGTGCGGAGCCGGCGGCGGCCGGACGCGCGGCGGGCGGCGCCGCGGCGGCTTCCGGCGGCGCGAAATCGATCAACTGTTGGACGTCGATCTGCGGCTGGTTTTTCTGCGGGCGTACCGGCATATCGCGCGGCATCTCCAGGTACAGCAGCACCTGCTCGGCAACGCGGGCGAACACCGGGGCGGCCACCGCGCCGCCTTGGTGCTCCCCGCGCGGTGAATCCAGCACCACGATGATGACCACCGCCGGATCGTTCACCGGAGCGAATCCGACAAACGAGGCGACCAAATCAGTTTTTGAAAATGTGCCGGTCTTGGGGTCCAGCTTCTGGGCCGTGCCGGTCTTTCCGGCCGAGGACCAGCCGTTGAGCTGGGCCTTTTTGCCGGTGCCGTCCACCACCACTTCGCGCATCATGCGGCGCACTTCGTGGGCGGTTTCGGGCGAGAGCGCCTGTCGCCCTTCGCCGCCGTCTTCACCGCCGCGCGAGGCCGCGAACAGCAGCCCGTCGATGCGCTGCGGCGGCAAGCGCCGGAATCTGTCGCGCACGATGCGGGGGCGAAGCAGGCGCCCGTCGTTGGCGATGGCCGCCACGGCGTTGACCAACTGCAGCGCCGTCACCCCGACCTCCTGGCCCATGGAAATGGCGCCGATCGAAACCTTCGACCAGCGCTCCGGCGGCTTGGTGAGGCCGCGCGCTTCGCCAGGCAAACCCACGCCGGTGGGCGCGCCGAACCCCAGGGCGCGCATGTAGCGGTACATGCGCTCATCGCCCAGCCGCAGCCCAAGCTTGATGGCCCCCACGTCGCTGGAGTTGGCCATGATCCGGGTGACGGGCAGCATGCCGAACGGCCTGTGGTCGCGGATGGTGATGCCGAAGATGTTGATCGAGCCCATCTGGCAGTCGATCACCTCGTCAGGGCGCGTCAGGCGCTCCTCCAGCGCCCCGGCAATGGTCACCAGCTTGAACGTGGAGCCCGGCTCATAGGCGGCGGCGATGGCCCGGTTCATCCAGGCTTCCGGGCTGGACTCGGCGTAGTGGTTGGGATCGAAGGTGGGTCGGTTGGCCATGGCCAGGATTTCGCCGCTGGCCGGATTCATCACGATCACGGTCCCGTTCAGCGAGTGTGTGGCATCGACGACGGCGCCCAACTCCCGTTCGGCGATGAACTGGATCTTTTCATCCAGCGTCAGAACGACGTTCTCGCCGGGATCGGGCGGGCGCTCGGCCCGGCCATACCAGCGCCGCCGCGCGTCGGCCTGGATCAGCAGCTTGCCGGGGCGGCCGCGCACCTGCTTGTCCAGCTCCAGCTCGATGCCGGCCAGCCCGTTCTCGTCCAACCCCACGTGGCCGAGCACGTGGGCCGCCAGCTCACCCTTGGGATAAAAGCGCTTGTTCTCTTTCTGGAAATAAATGCCTTTCAGGTTCAAGGCCCGCACCCGCTCGGCCTCCAGGGGATCGACCTTGCGCTTGATCCAGCAGAAGTGGCGGCTGCCCTTGATGCGCTCCAGCAACTCGGACGAATCGACGCCCAGCACGCGACCGAGCAACTGGGCCGCCGTCCCCGCCGCCGGTATCTCGGCCGGAACGGCGAAGACGGAGTCCACCGACACGCTCATCGCCAACTCGTGGAAGTTCCGGTCGTAGAGAATGCCACGCTTGGGGCTGACCTCGATTGTGCGCTGCTGCTGGCGCAGCGCGCGGGTCAAATACTCGCCGTACTGAGTGATCTGAAGCTGAAAGAGGCGAGCGCCCAACCCGGCGATCCACAAGCAAAACAGGACCGCGAGCGCTGCCGCCCGGCGGTTGAATGGCGAGAAAGCTTGCGAGCGGTTCGGTTGATCCCCCATGATCCAATTTCGGATTGCGGATTGCGGATTGCGGATTACCGGCTGGAAATCCGCAATCCGCAATCCGCAATGGTCAGAACCTGGCGCCTGTATTGCGTGCCACCGCTGTTCCCTCCAGGTCCTCTGCGGGCTTCTCCAGGTAGACCGTTTGGCCGGGCCCCGGCAGCATCATGCCCAGACGGTCGCGAGCGAAATCGTGGATCCGGCCCGGGGCGCGCAGCCTGGCTTCCGCCAGTTGCAGTTGGCGGTTGGCTTCCAATAACTGCTCCTGCTGGCCCTTCAGTTGCTCGATGCCGTAGCCGGTGCGGATCAGCGCAAACCGCTGGCAGGCGGCGGCCAGCACGGTGGCCAGCAGCAGCAGGCTGACCCAGACCAGCTTGAACTGGGCGCGCCGTTCCAGCGGGTCGGCTTGCTTGACCAGCCGCGAGTTATCGACCTGCTTCGGCACATAAAACGGATCGGCGGGGATCGCCAGCCGGCGGCGCGGCCGCTTGCCGGCGACGAGAGCGTTCGGAATTCGCGCGGTTGCCATAGTCTTAGGTGACAGGTTGCAGGTCGCAGGTTGCAGGGAGACCTGTCACCTGCCACCTGCAACCTAGTTGATTTCCGCGGCGCGCAGCTTCGCGCTGCGGGCCTTCGGGTTCCTCCCGATTTCCTGGGGCGAAGGCGCAACCACGTGTTTGGTCAGGATGCGCGCCAGCCCCTCTGCCTGCCATTGCCGGAACGACTGCTTGACGATCCGGTCCTCCAGCGAATGAAAACTGATGATGACGATTTTGGCGCCCCGGCGAAAAGCTCCGCCGGCGCGCGCCGATTCCAGCAGTTGGCGCAGTTCCCCCAGTTCGTCGTTGACGGCGATGCGCAAGGCTTGAAACGTTCGGGTGGCCGGGTGAATTCGCAGTGACGGCGACGGTCCGAGCGCGGCCCGGATAACTTCCGCTAACGCCAGGGTGCTCCCGATGGGTCGCGCCCAGACTATCGCTCTGGCGATTTTCCTCGACCTCCTTTCTTCACTAAATTGGTAAATCAGGTCGGCCAGTTCTTTCTCGCCGGTCCGGTTTACTATCTCTGCGGCCGTGCGCGATTGCGCGGGATCCATGCGCATATCCAGCGGTCCCTCGGCCGCGAAACTGAAGCCCCGGTGCGCGTCCTCAAGCTGCATCCGGGAGAGGCCGAGGTCGGCCAACAGGCCGTCGGCGGGCGCGGCGCCGTGGCGCCGCATCGTCTCGCCCAGGTCTTTGAAGTGCGCGTGCACCAGTTCCACCCTTTCGCCGAACTCTGCCAGCCGCCGGGCGGCCACTTCCAACGCCCGCGGGTCGCGGTCCATGGCCAGCAGCCGGCCCGTGGTCAAGCGGCGGGCGATTTCATAGCTGTGTCCGCCCGCCCCCACCGTGCAATCCACGTAAGCGCCTTCCGGCCGAACCGCCAGGAACTCAAGCGCCTCTTCGAGCAGCACCGCAACATGGCCTGGCGACTCCACCGCTAGATCCCCAGTCGGTCGAGCAGTTGCTCATCGTCGGAGGTGATCGGGCTCTCCTCGATCTCCTTCTCCAGCCGCTGCAGGTTCCAGACTTCCAAGAATGTGAGATTGCCGAGGACCTTCACCTCGCCGGCGATCTCGGCCTTTTCGCGCAGAATGGGGGGGATGAGCAAGCGGCCCTGGTTGTCCAGGTCCACCACTTGCCCGTAGTAGTTGGTCCTGTTCAGAAACCTGCGCCGCGTCTTGTTGAAGGTGGCCGCCGCCTGAAGCCTTTCCTCCAGCTTGTTCCACTCTTCCAGGGGATAAATGCGGGCGTACTGGCCGTCCAGACTTGTGATATAAAACTGGCGGGTGTAGGTCTGTTCCAGCTCATCCTTGAACTGCGCAGGGATCTTCAGGCGGCCCTTCTCGTCGATACGTGCCTGGTAGCTGCCTCGAAGCATCGTTCACATCCTGCGCGGGGGCCCGAGGGAGCCGAAATGGAACCGCTGACTGTTGTGGGAGAAGAGGGAAGCCCCGCGCCGGGCCGCCATCCTCTCCCACTGTGGTCCACTTCGCTCTACTTTGTACCCCGGCGCTTCGGGCTTGTCAAGAGTTTTTTTCGTTTTCCTGCCTTCGGGCCGCTTTTTTCAGCACGCGCGTCCGCGATGCTGCTTTGGGCCCGGTTCGGTTGGCCTCTTCACAGGGCAATGGCGCGCAGCGAACAGCGCTCCCCTGGACGGAAAATCGAGACAGATCTGTGGTGTTTCCCTGCTGAGTGGCACAATCTTCAGAGCATGCAAGGCAGGCGGCGACAGCGGATTTGCCGGGTTTTTGCGCCCTGGGCGGCGGGTGGCGGGGTCAACCTGCGGCGAGATGGCGCAAGCCGGACATCACTCTACGTACCATTTTAGTAACCTCCAAATCCGCGGCTCGGTCGTCTTTTTTGCGAAACAGACCTTTCCCCTTCCCCCACGGATAACTTTGTGGTCAGATGAGCGCGATGGCGGAACCGGCCCCCGAATTTACCGCGCAGGATGTGGCCCTGCTCTATCGCATGGCGAGCGTGCTGCTGGCCGAGAAGGACTACGGCGAGCTGCTGGCCTGCCTGCTGGACGCGGCCATCGAAGGCCTGGGCGCGGATCGCGGTTTCGTGGTGGTTCGCGAGGCCGGCGTTTTCCGCGCTACCGTGGCCCGCAATTTCCGCAGTGAAGCGCTGGAGAAAGCGGAGGAGGAAGTCAGCAGCTCGATTTCCGCCGCGGTGGTCGAGCAGGGCCGGGCGCTGTTGATCGGGGATGCGCTCGATTCCCAGCGTTTCGGCGAACACTCGAGCGTGCGCCGGCTGGGTCTTCGCTCGGTGCTGTGCGCTCCGCTGGTCACCAGCGACCAGGCCTTCGCGCTGATCTATCTGGAAAACCGCGATGTCGCCAACCGATTCAGCGAGCGGCAGCGGCGGCTACTGGACGAGATCTGTTCGCTGGCGGCGCCGCGCCTGCGCACCGCCGTCGCCGTCGAACACGCCCGCCGGCGGGCCCGGGAGCTGGAATCCGCCCTGGGCGGCAGCGAGGGCATCCTGACCGCCGACCCGGGCATGGCGGCGGTGCTGGAAACCGTTCGGCAGATCGCGCCCACCGAGCTGCCCGTACTGATCCAGGGGGAGACCGGCACCGGGAAGGAACTGGTGGCCCGCGCCCTGTACCGCCAGAGCCAGCGGGCTAACGGCGCCTTCGTGGTGCTCAACTGCGCCGCCGTTCCGGCCGGCCTGATCGAATCGGAGTTGTTCGGGTACATGCGCGGCGCTTTCACCGGCGCTCACCAGGACCGCATCGGGCTGGTGGGGGCCGCGCACCGGGGCACCCTCTTCCTCGACGAGGTCGGCGAGCTGCCGCTGGAATTGCAGCCCCGGCTGCTGCGCGCGCTGCAATCGGGTGAGTTCATGCGGCTGGGGTCGAGCCGCGCGGAGACGGCCGATGTGCGCTTCATCGCCGCCAGCAACCGCGATCTGGAAAGCGAGGTGGAAGCCGGCCGGTTCCGCAGCGACCTCTATTACCGGCTGGCCACGGTCACGCTCAAGCTGCCGCCGCTGCGCCAACGGCCGCACGACATCCATCTGCTGGCCGACCATTTCCTCCGGGCCTATGCTGCGCGCTACGGTCGCGAAGCGCCGCGGCTGAGCGGCGCTTGCCTGGACACGCTCTCCGCCTATTCGTTTCCCGGCAATGTTCGGGAACTGGAAAGCGAGATGGCACGGCTGGTGGCTGTTTCTCCGCCGGGCGTGTCGCTCGAGCCGGCCGCGCTGAACGAGCGCATTCGCCGCGCCACGCAACCGCAGGCGGCCGCTGCTGCCCCGCCCGCCCCTGTCGTGCCTCCCATGTCGCTGGCGGAGATGGAAAAGCGGCTGATCCAGTCGGTGCTGGAAAGCACCGGCGGAAACCGCACCCGCGCTGCCGACATCCTGGGCATCAGCCGCGAAGGCCTGCGCACCAAGATGCAGCGCCTGGGCTTGACGGAGTGATTCACCACAAAGACACCAAGGGCACAAAGTTCACAAAGCTTGGTGTTCTTAGTGTCCTTCGTGCCTTTGTGGTGAATAGCTTTTCAGCACCACGGCAAGGTTGGCGGCGAACACCAGGGCGGGCGCCAGGTACAGCCAGGCCCAGCCGGGGCTGAGCAGGCGCCGCAGTTGCCAGTCGGCGTAGTCGGGCAGCGCGTATGCCTTGGCCAGGTTCGGCATCCAGGTCTGCAGCAACGACAGCGGGTTGGGCGCCAGAAAGCTCAACACCGTTTGCAGCAGCAGGTAGAACCACACCACCAGCACAACGGCGCCGAACCAACGCCAGGCGGGCGAGGTTCCAGGAAACGCGATTTCCGAGATGTACTGCCGCCTGCCGGGCGGTTCAGTCACCTCCCGTCCGGGGAGCAGCAGGAGCACGGCGGCGGCGAACAACATGGCGGCGATCAGCGCCGCGGCCGGGATGCGCACCCTGACCGCGAGCGATTGGGGGTCGGTGTCGACCAGCCGCCTGTCCAAGAACCCAGAGAATGCGCCCGAGAGCGCGCACCACGCGACACGGGCCGGTGAGCCGCCAAGGTAAGCAGACGCCACCTGCTGCCGCGTCGGAGGCGCCAGCATGGGCCGACCTGCCAGGTACTTTTGGTGTTGCTCGGTCCAGAAACTACGCGCCGGTTGTCCCAGATTGAGCGCGGCTTCAGCCAACGTTGGATCGGCCTCCAGCGCCCGCTGAAAAGCCTGCCGGGCTTCCGCTTCTTTCCCGGCCTCCTTCAACAGCACCCCGAGGTTGTTCCAGGCCTGCGGAAATTGCGGCAAGCTGCGATAGAGCCGCTCGGCCTTGTCGATTTGCCCGGCCTGCTGGTAGCCGATGGCCAGCAGCAAGTCGCGCTGCGGCGTGGCCGGGAAGCTCTGGAAATGAGCGATCGTAGCGGGCGAGGAAAACTGGCCGAGACCGTCGCTGAAGGGGGATGCGCCGAGCCGCATCGCGCCTTGCACGTACAAGCCGCCCACACCGGCGGCCAGCCAGCCCACCAGCACGATTCCCAACAGGGCAAGGCGCTCGCGGCGGCTGGCATAGGCTACGGGATAGCGAAGGGCAGGAGCGCCGGAGAGCTTCCGTGCCGCCGCATCCAGCCGCATCTGTGGCCGATAGCGCAGCCACTGCACCAGCAGGTAACCGAAGCAGGCGAGGAGGGAAGCCAGCACCAGGTAGAGCGTCTGGTCCATTCCCGTCGTGAACCGGCCCCCCGGATAGAGTGAAGAGCGGCGCATTTCATCGCCGCGCTCCTGCCAGACCCGCGCCTGCTCGGCTTGGCCGGCGCGGCGCAGCCAGTCGGCATAAAGCTGCCAGGCATAGGGCGCTTCCTCGCCGCCGGGTGCCAGACGATAGATGCGCTCGATATAAACGGATCGCGCCGCCGGTGATAGCCGGTCCCACCGAGCGGAGTAGGTAACGAGCCGCCCGAGCAAGAACGTAAAGAGCCGCGGGTCGTTTCCGCGCCGCCAGAAATCGGCGTATCCGCGCTCGAAAGCCAGGGTGGCCGTTTCCGGCTGGCCCCATTGCTCCAAGTTTGCAGACATGAACAGCAACTCGGTATAGTCCGTGGTTGGGGCCGAGACCGCCTCCTGGAAGAGCTGCCGGGCGCGCGGGTCCCCGGCATCCAGCAGCAGCTTCCCAAGAATCACCCGGAACCAGGGCAAGAGCGGATCGCGCCGGATGGCTTCTTCCATTCTCGGAATCAGCAGCCGCGCCCGCTCCGCCGGCATGCCCTCGAGTGGACTCGCCGTGGGAGACGCCTGCGGCAGCACGCGGCTGGGGCCGTACGCTTCAAACAACGGCAGCAGATAGCAAAAGACGGGTTCGGCCACCAGATCGGGGATTGCCGGCACCTCGGGATCGAAAGTCAGGGTCTGGCGAATGCCGCTTTCAGTGCCAGCCGGTTCGATTTCGACCTTTGCCACCCTGCCGTCCGGAACCACGCGCACGATCTGACCCGGGAAGCGCCAGCGGCCCACCACCACGCCCTTGCGGGTATCAATCAAGCGCAGCCAAAAACCGTGGGCGAAATAAGCGCGGTCGTTGCCGGCGGGGTAGACGCCCTTGCGGATGGTCATGTTAAGGCGGGTGCCGTAGTCGAGCCGCCAGGCGGCCTTGCCCTCGCCTCCCCTGATCTCGATGACGGAGGGGAAAGGCTGGCTCATCTTCACTTCCGCCGCCCGGACTCCGGCCGCTGCCCAGAAAATTGCCAGCACCGATGCCAGAATCCCTGGCAGCGGCCCCCCATAGCGGCGGTTATTGATGGCGTTCGTCGTTTGTCTCATGGCTGTCTCTGCCGCCTTTGTCTCTCCTAAGGCACGCGCGCTGCCACCTGGGATCCACGGATTCCACGGATTAGGGCCGCGGTTTTAATCCGTGAAAATCCGTGTAATCCGTGGATTAAAACGCCTGCGTTTGGGTTAGCGCGAAAACGAGCTTCGCAGCCGCTTGGCGATCTCCCCGGCCGCCTGCTGTTCACCGCCCATCGGGTCCTCAATATCAGCCGTAATCGTGTCGCCCCACATCTGAAACCCGGTGCGGGTACTGATCAGCTCCACGTGTACCTTGACCTTGTCGCGATAGCTGCGGACACTGCCTTCCAGCACGGCATCCACGCCAAGCTGCGCGCCGACAACGCGGGGGTCGGCCGGGCCGGCCAGCTCCAGGACGCTGCGCCGCGCGGCCACCTGGAAGCCCGTGCGCGAAACCGCCGCGCCCAGCTCTTCCGACAAGGCCTGGGCCAGCGCCGAAGCCGCGTCATCGCCAGCTTCGGCGCGGAACGTCATGACGGCGATGGAGCGCAGCGGCGGCGCGCCCGGTCGCGTCGTGGAACTGCCCAGAAACCAGCTCCCCATCGTAAGCAGGCCCGCGATCAGCGCCACGCCGATGGCCCGCATCCAGCGGGGCATGTAGTGCACCGCGGGCGGCGGCGCGGCCAGGGCGGCGCGGGCGCGCTTAAGCTCGTCGGAAAGCTCGACGGCCGAGCGCGGCCGCCCGCTCACCTCCTTGCGCAGCGCCAACTCGACCACGCCGCTGATCTGCTCGGGCACGGCCGCGTCCCGCGCGCTGACCGGCGGCGGCTCCCGGCTCAAGATGGCGGTCAGCGTGTCAATTACCGTCGTCTGCTTGAAGGGATGCTCGCCGGCCAGTACTTCATAAAGGATGATCCCGAAGGAAAAGACATCGCTGGCCGGCGTCACCGAGCCTCCCCGCGCCTGCTCCGGCGACATGTAGGTGAAGGTGCCCACCAGTTGGCCGGTTTCGGTGGCCTGCGAGCCGGCGGTGACGCTGGCGCCGCCGGCCGTTTGCGGCTGGGCCCAGGGCAGCACCTTGGCCAGGCCGAAATCCAGCACCTTCACCAGGCCGTCCACCCGCAGCATGATGTTTTCCGGCTTCAGATCGCGGTGGATGATTCCTTCCCGATGGGCCGCGGCCAGCCCGCCGACGACCTGCTCGGCAATGCCCAGCCCCTCCTCCATGGGAATGGGTGGCCGGTTCAGCCGCGCCCGCAGCGTTTCGCCGGGCACGAATTCCATTGCCAGATAGGTGCCCGCTTCGCTTTCGCCCACGTCGAAGATGGTGATGATGTTGGGGTGGTTGAGGGCCGAGGCGGCGCGCGCTTCCCGCAGCAGCTCCGCGGCCGGCGAGCTGCCCTGCCGTGCGGCGGTGATGAACTTAATCGCCACCACCCGGTTGAGGCGAGAATCCCGCGCCTTCCACACCTCGCCGATGCCGCCCGCGCCCAATCGCTCCAGCAGCGTGTAAGGCCCGATTTTTTGCCCGCCTGTCATCGAGTCCCAGTCTGTCCAGCAAGTTTATCGCCAAACCCAAGAGCGCCTACACACAATCCTTCGGCCGGCCGTGGCACAGGCATCCCTGCCTGTGACCCGCCAGGCCGGAGGAAGAGCACGAGCGCTGCGATCACTGCCCGCTCGGCCGTCTGGATGCAGCGCGGTTGGCTGATACCGGGCAGTTGCTTCGCCGCGCTCTGGACCTACGGTCGGCTCTGTCGATGGGCATTCGCGTGGGGCTGGACGAGATCGACGCGGAGGAGTTCTTCGCGATGCAGGTCGTCGAGCAAGAACGCGACACCCACGAGCGCGAACATGTGAAGCGGCAATAGTGCGATGTTCTGTCGTAGCGACCGATCTCTTAGCTGCATTCAGAATGGCTTGAATCCGTTCATTTCCCATTGGACGAACTTCAAGGCGATCCATTCTGTCATACCGATCGCCAAAAGACGCGACAGACGGGCGCTGTCCTCTTCTTTGATGCCGACGTGAGGCCCGGAATGACTGAGGAGAACCCAAACGTGCATGACGGCGTTCTTCTCTTCTTCGGTAAAGAGACCGACGCTTTTGAAATCCTCTATCAACGGTCCGTCCTTCTCCGGTTGCTTGTACGTTGGGACTTTGCCACGGAGCGTCGCAACGTCGCGCAGCCCGCGAAGCGTCCCAACCAGAAAGTTGCGCGCTTCGCTCGATGCGGCTCCCCATCCGCCATTCGCAGACGCCTTATCTGATTCGTCGTGATGGTGCTGGATCTCATCCATGTTCGCCGGCTTTATGGAGCGAATCAGCCCGATTATGTACTCATCTTCCTTAACAAGATCGACCGCCTTTATTCCGGCAGACACCACCTTCCCGCCGATAAAATCGAAGCCGTCCTCCTTGAGACTCGCAATGAGTTCGTCGGAAAGTACCTTCGGGTGCTGTTCGACGTGGGGCGCGAATGATTCTGCCTCAGGGATGACAACTTGGATCATCAACGCCAGCATCTCCTGTCCGATCCGTTGATCCTCCTCGTTCGGCGCCGGGTTGCCAAAACCCTCGTTTCGGTACACGTATGCCGGAATCGTCCCATCGTGAATTAATGGAAGAAACCGGGTCGCATTTCCCTGGTACTCCTGTTCCAGATAATCCAGCAGATGAACATCGAACCCGTGTTCGTATAAGGCATCTCGGAACTGTCGCCAAGTCCAAAGCGGAAACGTTCGACGTCGGCGCCAAAAAAGACGTCGTAACACAGCGTCGAGCTTACGGACGGTTCTTTGGGAGATCACCTTAGTCCTCCACCAGCCGGAATCAGTGCCGCTCCACGGCTCAGCTTGTACCACAAGTCGCTGGAGATTACGCCACGACCTGCACTTTGAGAACACACGCTGGGTTAGCGGCGTTCAGTCCTGGAATTCGAGATGGCGAATGATAACAGACTCCAACTGGCAATCGAAATCCAGGCCGCCAAGGCGAAGGCACAGATCGAGGGCGTCAACCAGGGCCTCGCCGGGATCCAGTGGATCGCCGTGTCGGTCGCCAAGAACGCGTCCGAGGGAATCGACGGGATGACCGCCAGCACGGTGAACGGCTCGCTTGCCGGGGACCTCCTGGCCGAAACGATCAAGGGCATCGCGCGCCTTCCATACTTCGCCGATGCCGCCCGCGCCCAGCGGCTCCACGAGCGTGTACGGCCCGATTTTCTGCCCGCCTGTCATCGACTCCCAGTCTGCTGGGCAAGTTTATCGCCAAACGGCGCAGAATTCATACCACGAACGGCTGTCGGCCTTCGGCTTTGGGCAGCGCCACACCCGGGAGCCGAAAGCCGATAGGCGGTAACCTACAGCCCGCATTTTGCTGTAACATCGCGCGCCGCCCAGCATCTATACTGATGACTCGGCCATGAATGTTTCCCTGACCACAGCTTTTCTGGCGGGCGTGGCGTCGTTTTTGTCGCCTTGCGTGC
>Ga0315291_10007108_pt1 | contig 13874 bp, 9 predicted proteins | sample YL17G12_20_MG_FD_203070 | JGI IMG/M metagenome (GOLD analysis project Ga0315291, IMG submission 203070) | Sediment microbial communities from Yellowstone Lake, YNP, Wyoming, USA - YL17G12_20 | ecosystem: Environmental > Aquatic > Freshwater > Lake > Sediment | place: USA: Wyoming | collected...
GGAGCGGATGCCGCTGCGTTTGTCTTCGGTCACCTGGTATTGGTCGATCACCCATTCCAGAGCGCTGCGGTTGCCCAGGCGATATTCGAACGTCTCCGGAGGAATCCCCGCCAGCGCCAGCGTGTCATTCACTTTGAGAGACTTGCGGTCTTTCGAGAGCCGCATTTTCTTCTCGACGAGATAAGAGAATTTCTTTTCGGGGTGCTCAAGTTCGATTTCCTTGAGCGGATACCGCTCGACTTTTTCGTAATCAATGTGCAGCCTCGCCAGTTCCTGGCCCGCCTTTGCGAAGCCCCAAAAATCCTTCGCCAATGGAATGCGCGGCAACTCGCGCTTCAGGTTCTCGGCGTACTTCGCGCGGTACTCGGGATGGTGCAGGACAGAGTAAACGTAATAGAAAATGTCCCACTTGGTGATCTTCTCGTCGCCATAGTGCTTGCGAAAATGCTCCAGCGCCCAGTTGGTGATGTTCTCGCGGCGGTTTGAGCCGTCCTCATCGTACGTGTAGAACGGGAAGCACTGAGAGCCACCTTGAGGAAGAACGTCAACAATGTGGCTCGACAATAACGCGAAGAAAGGCCAGTCCGTCCCTACCTTAACCCACAGGATTCTGTTGTCATTTTCGGAATCCTCACTGGGGAGTGCTCTGGGGAAAATGCCCCGTCGGTGCGTTAGGATCGGGTCAACGTAAACGAAGCGGATGGTGAAGGGCCTATAAAGAGAAACCCGCATCCTTTCTTTCTTGAACTCCGCGTCGATTTCGTCTCTGAGCGCTTGTTTCAGTCTGCTGCACCACTTGATCTTCGCCGGGTCGTAGATCACGAAGTTGTCTATATCCGGTGGCTTGTCTGCACGACGCCAGCGGTCGATTTCGGCATTGTAATTCTCGACCAGGACTTTGACTTTTTTCCCGAGAGAGGAGGCGTGGAAATCGTACGTCCAATCGTCCCGGCAGGTCTCAATTCCACGGCTGAAGGTTCGAAACATCGTCTCTGCAAATGGGCTTCGCTTCTTTTTCGACTCTTTGCTTCCAAGTGCCAGAAAGCGATCAAACTCGTCAACGTCTCCACTCGCCGCCCAGCCGCTGCCGGCGCTTGCGACGGGAGCTTTCCAATCCACACCACTTATGTTCTTTCGGCCGTTGAGCCAACTAAGCTTCTGTTCCTTGCGCCAGTTTTCTGGCACCCGGTGATACTTAACTTCCGGCGTGGACGCCGCTTTCTTGTGGACGGCAACGGTGACGCCGACTCCAACTCTGATCCCAAAAACGTTGTGCGTTGTGCCGCTCAACTTGGGGTTCCGACGAACATTTCCATGCAAGTCGACATGGTAAATAGTTGCGAATTCCTTTAGCAGGTTCTTTCGCATACCATCAAATGCCTGCTGGTCGACGAAGCTGTTATTGGATACGAACGAGATTATCCCATCTCGATCCCCCAGACGGTCCGTTGCCCAGCGGAAGAATTTCACATATGGGTCGGAAAGCGCGCCTTTGTTGCTCGCAGTTGAGTCTTTCGAGTAGGTGTCAGCCACCCGCTTGTCCGTTTCCTTGTATTTCCGATTCTTATTGTTATCGTTTTCATTCTGCTGGTTCATGTTGTAGGGTGGGTTCCCGACAACTACCGTGATCAAGGCCTTCCTCTGACGTTCCACGCGCTCCGCGTTCTTTTCCGTCACGTAGAGGTGTGGCTGGCTCTTCTCTGTTAAGTCCAGCGTGTCTACGAAGCACAGGCCCTCGAAGGGCTCGTAGTTGCCGGTGAGCTCGAAGTAGGCATGTTCGATGTTGAGCGCGGCGATGTAATAGGGCATCAGCATTACTTCATTGGCGAAGAGCTGCTCGCGGTAGACGCGCGGCAGGTCGCGCTTGGGGATGCGCCGAATCAGGTTGACGATGAAGTTGCCGGTGCCCGTGCACGGGTCGATGATTAACACATCGGGGCTAGAAAGCGATTTGCCGAAGTCCTGCTCCAGCACCTCCGCCACGCTCGCGCACATGAAGTTGACGATCTCCGGCGGCGTATAGACGATGCCGTGCGTGTCTGCCACCTTGACGGAATACCCCTGGAAGAAGCGCTCATAGACGGTGTTGAGGAAGTGCTGTTTCTCGTCGAAGCCGGGCAGCGTGTGCGCGGCACTTTCGATGGCCACGTAGAAGCGATCCAGGCCCTTCAGGAACTCGGTGCGGTCGAAGCTCTTGCTGACCAGGGCCTCAATCACGCGCTCGACTTCGGCGGCGATGGCATTGCGCTTCACGAATTCCGGGTTGCTGAATACGGTGCGGAAGAGCCGTTCGGTGAGCAGGTGCTGCACCAGCATCTCATCTACGGCCTCGACGCGGATGTTGGGATTGAGGGCGGTGCGACACAAGTCGAAGAACTTCTCGAAGGCGGACTGGAATTGAGAATTGTCCCGGTGCGCCTGCTGGATTTTCTCAACCAGGCCGCGCGCCAGTTCGGGAACGCGATCCTTGAATTCCTCAATCGCCTCGTCGAAGCTTTCGATGTCCGGCTCGGTGTAGGAGAAGAACTGATTGAGGAGGGCTGCAAGTTCTTGCGGGTTCCCCAGGTTGAACGGCCCGTTGATGGTCTGCTTGTTCTGGAAAAGGACGCCGGTGGCGGTGTCTTCAAAGATGATGTTGGAAAGGGGGTAGCCGCGCGCGATCTTTTTCTGGATCTCGGTCGCGAGATCGTCCTTGGTGTCTTTGGCTTCCCAATAACCGCGCGGCAGGCTGTTGCGGTCGCGGACCGTGCCGTCCGGCCGCATCAGGCTCCCTCCGGTTTTTTCGGACAACTCCGGCACGAGTGTCCAGCCCTTGAGCCGGGCGGTGTCCGCAAGAAGGGATTGGAAGGTGGACCGGACATTCATCTCATTGAAAACGTGCTGATCGCGCAGGGCCGCGACACTCTCGTAATACTTGCGGATGGCGCGATGGGTGGGGCGGATTACGCTTTGTCCAACCATATCATTGTGGGGAATACTAACACTGCCCGGCTATGCGTGCATGGAGTTCCTTGGGTTACCTGCGCTCTGACCCGCGGGACCAGGACCTCCTGCGCCGGATGAATTTTCCGAGGTAGCGGACGGCTCAGCCCTGCCGTGGGCGCGCCGAGCGCCCTACGCACCGCCGGCGCGGAGGACCTCTTCGCGCGCGGCGTGGAACAGTTTGGCATTCTCAAGAATTCTATCGTCTACTCGTATTACAGTTCCGAAATCGGCTCGGTGCAGGAGCTGAAGTACGACACCAATCCCTTCCAGGCGGAGTTCCCCGGCTGCCAAAATCCCGACGAGCACAAAAGCAGTTGACAGTCGACAGTTGACAGTTCACAGTTTCGCTCGGTTCTTGATTCTTGACTGTTGACTGTCGACTCGCGTCAATGACTCAATGAAGAAATGAATCAATGGAACAATCCATGCGTCCAATAGTCCAGATTTCCCTCGACCTGACATCGATTGACGAAGCGCTCGACCACGCGCGCAAGGCGGCGCGCGCGGGCGTGGACTGGCTGGAGGCCGGGACGCCGCTGATCCTCGCCGAAGGGTTGCGCGCTGTCCAGGCTCTGCGGCGCGAGTTCCCGCAACATCCCGTCGTCGCCGACCTCAAGACCATGGACGGCGGCTACCTCGAAGCTGAAATGATGGCGAAAGCCGGCGCCACGCACGTCGTGGTGATGGCGCGCGCGCACCCGGCCACAATCAAAGTGGTGGTCAAGGCGGGCAAGGATTACGGCATCCAGGTGATGGGCGACGATCTCGGCTGCGATGACAAGCCCGCCGCCGCGCGGTTGATGGAAGACCTGGGCGTGGACTACATCGTCCATCACGTGGGCTATGATGAGCGCCGCGATGCGGAGGTCGTCAAGGCTCACGGCGGGCGCGCGCCCAGCCCGCTCGACGAATTGAAGGCCGTCGTCCGCGCCGTGCGCATTCCCGTGCAGGCCGTGGGCGGGCTGTCGGTGGAAGAGGTGTTGCAACTGCCCAAATACGGCGTCTATCATCTGGTGCTCGGCGCGCCGCTGACGGTCGATGCGGACGCGTTCAAGTCGCCGGCACACGACCTGGAAGGATTGTTGCGGGAAATCATCGCGCGATTGCGCGAGACGAAAACGGAAAGTGGAAAATAGAAACTGGAAATTGGAAACTTAAAAATCGAAATAGGAAAATTGCTGTTGAGCGCCGCGCAATGAACGGGCGCCAGCGGGCGGAATAGGGCGAGTTTCTATTTTCCAGTTTCCAGTTTCTCGCTCTGTGCTTTCGGAGTTGAAAACGTGTCCGAGTCCACGATGGCCGCAGTTGTCCACTACGCCCTCGCGCCGGGCGCCGTGGAGTTGCGCGAAGTCCCTCGGCCCGCGGAGATCGCGGAGGACGAAGTCCTGCTCGAGTCCCGCGCTGTGGGGGTTTGTGGCAGCGAGGTTCACCAGTATCACAACACGCAGAGCTGGCCGGTGAACGTCCCCGTAATTCTTGGCCACGAATTCTGTGGTGTGGTGGCGCGCGTGGGCCGCGCCGTGCGCGGGTTCCGCGAGGGTGACCGGGTGGTCTCAGAGACCGCCGCGCGCATCTGCGGCGAGTGCGCCTACTGTCGCACGGGCGAATATAACCTTTGCCCCAAGCGGCTGGGATTCGGTTACGGCCTCGACGGCGCGATGGCCGGCCTTGTCAAAGTGCCGGCACGCTGCCTGCATCATCTTCCCGAGGCGGTTTCATTCGAGAAGGCGGCGCTCGCGGAACCCTGCTCGGTCGCCTACAACGCCACCTGCTTCAAGACGCACATCCGCGCGGGGGATGCGGTCCTGGTTTACGGCCCGGGGCCGATCGGCCTGTTGTGCTTGTCGCTCGCGAAGCTCTCAGGCGCGGGCTGGCTGGGCGTTGTGGGACTGACGCAGGATGCGAAGCGCTTGGCCATCGCGACGGCGCTGGGCGCCGATGCCGCCATCGACGCGCAGCGGCAGATCGCGCTCGAAGTTGTCCGCGCGCTCGGCGACGGACTGGGCGTAGACGTGGTGATTGACGCCAGCGGTGCTTCACGCGCGCTTCAGTCGGCGCTGGGCGTCGTCCGGCCAGGCGGGCAGATCACCAAAGTCGGTTGGGGGCCGCAGCCGCTCGATTTCTCGCTCGACCCGCTGGTCGCGAAGGCGGTGCGCTTGCAAGGCAGCTTCAGCCACAATTTCCCGATTTGGGAAAAGGTGATCGCGCTGCTCGCCTCCGGCAAACTCGATCCCATGCCGCTCGTCGGTCGCGTCGAGCCGCTCGAGAACTGGCGGACCTGTTTCGACGAGATGGCGAGCGGGGAAATTGTGAAAGGCGTCCTGACACCGTAGAGACGCCCCGATGGGGCGTCTCCGTGTGGTGGAACCGAAGTCATTGAGACGCGCCACCGGCGCGGGTCTACACGCTGCCATGACAAAACAGAATCAACCTTCACTCGCCGGACAGGTCGCCGCCGTCACCGGCTCGGCGCAAGGCATTGGCGCGGGCATTGCGTTGAAGCTCGCGGCACACGGCGCGCGCGTGATCATCCACGGCCGCGAAAAAGAAAAAGAAACGGCAGAAAAAGTTCGAAAGTCCATTCAGGAAGTCGGCGGGGAGGCGATCATCGTTCTTGGCGATTTGCGCGGCGAAGTTAATTGCCGAAACGTGGTCCGGGGCGCCCTCGAGCATTTCGGCCGGCTCGACATCCTGGTGAACAACGCCGGCGTCGTGCATCGCGGCACGATCGAGAGCACCTCCGTCGAACTCTGGGACGAAATCCTCGACACGAATCTTCGCGCCCCGTTCATTCTCTCGCAGGAAGCGGTCAAGCACATGAAGGAGCGCCGGAGCGGCTGCATCATCAACATCGGTTCGGTTAACGCGCACCACGGGCTGAAAAAGATTCTCGCCTATTCGGCATCGAAGGGCGGGTTGATGACCTTCACGAAAAATCTGGCGAATTACCTGACGCAATACCGCATTCGCGTGAACCAGATCAACCCCGGCTGGGTGTTGACGGAAGGTGAGCACGTTGTGAACATTGTCGTGGAGGGCAAGGGCGAGAACTGGCTCGAGGAGGCGGTGAAGACGCGGCCCTTCGGGCGCATGCTCCTGCCGGAAGACATCGCCAACGCCGCGCTGTTCTTTGCCTCGAACGAGCTCATCAGCGGCGCCGTGCTCGACTTCGAGCAGCTCCCGTTCGGCGTCCCGACGGAATAGGAATCCTCAGGCGGCCATCCCAATGAAACTCGCCGCATTTCCCAAGTGCTTCATGGACCAGCTCGTGCGCGACCGCACGATGACGGTCTTCGACTGGATCGAGATGGCCGCGGACCTGCCCATCGACGGACTCGAGATGTACGACGGTTTTTTCACCAGCCTCGACGAAGAGTACCTCGCGAGAGTGCGCCAGGCCATCGGGCGGCGCGGACTGGTGATGCCGATGCTCTGCTGCTCGCCGGACTTTACGAAGCCGAATGCCGATGAGCGCCGCCGCGAAATCGAGCGCGAGAAGACCATGATCGAAGTGACGGCGCGCCTGGGCGGGGGATTCTGCCGCGTGCTCTCCGGCCAGCGCCGGCCCGAGGTCTCGCGCGAGCAGGGGATTCGCTGGGTGGTCGAGTGTATTCGCGAGCTTCTGGAATGCGCCGCGAAAAACCAAATCGTGCTCGCCCTCGAAAATCATTACAAAGACAACTACTGGGCGCATCCCGAATTCGCGCAGCGGCGCGATGTTTTTCTCGAGATTGTGAATCGGATCGACTCGCCCTGGTTCGGCGTGCAATACGACCCATCGAACGCCATCGTTGCCGGTGAAGACCCCATCGAACTGTTGGAGCGCGTTAAGCACCGCGTGGTGACGATGCACGCCAGCGACCGCTTCCTCAAGCCCGGTCACACGCTGGAGGAACTGCGGTGCCTGGAGGACTCCGTCGGATATGCCTCCATTCTTTCCCACGGCGTTACCGGGCAGGGGTTGAACGACTATCCGCGCATCTTCGCCATCCTGCGCGAAGCCGGCTATGAAGGCTGGATTTCGATTGAAGACGGGGTGAACGGTCTGGAGGAAATCCGCGCCTCGGCGGAATTCTTGCGAAGGATGATGTTGTAGCGGCGGTCTCCGACCGCCGGAGTGGAAACGAGAACAGCTTCGGCGCTAAGAGAGCGCCGCACCAGAAACAGCTCACCGGCCGAGCGCACCGGTCGCGGTGAGATACGTTTCGACCATCTTCGTGAAGCCCCGGACTTTGGGGGGAAGCTCGTGCACGGAGAACTCCGCCGCTTGCTTGATATCTTCGACGGCGCTGAGCTGAATCCCGACGGCATCCATCGCGGCTTCCAACGGGTATTCAATTCCCGCCACCGACGTGGGATTGAAGCTGATGGAGCCTTTCAGTTCGCGCTCGAGTTTGTCGGCGGTCGTCATCACGCCCTCCCGCATGCGGAGGAAGGTCTCCCAGGTGGACCCCGCCTCGGGAAAGCCTTCGAGCGCGTGCTTCTTGCCCTGGTACTCGAGCTCGCAACCCAGCCACTCGAGATCCCGGGCGAGTTGGAGGAGACGCGGGACGGACATGGAGGTCATTGTAATCGAAATTCGCCGCCGGTATCACGGAGTTGACAGTCGACAGTTAACAGTCAACAGTCAAAGACCAAACCGGCGTCAACTCTTGACTGTTAACTGTCGACTCTTTCCTGACGGCTGATAGCTGAGAGCTGACAGCTTTCGAGTTGAATGTCGCCCATCGACGCTCTGCGAGGTCGCTATGGAATATCGACGCCTGCCGCACACCGATTTAGATGTTTCGCGCCTTTCGTTCGGCACCATGACCTTCGGCTCGCAGACCGACGAGGCCGCGGCCGTGCGCATGGTGGACCGCTGTCTCGAGACGGGGATCAACTTCCTCGACACCGCGAACATTTACAACCAGGGCCGGTCGGAAAGCATTCTCGGCAAGGCGCTCGCCGGCCGGCGTGACCGAGTGATCCTGGCGACGAAGGTCCGCGGGAAAATGGAGAAGGCGTCCGATGAAACCGGCCTCTCGCGCGTCGCCATTCACAAGGCTCTCGACGCGAGCCTCAAGCGCTTGGGCACCGATTACGTTGACATCTATTATCTCCACCAGCCCGACGACGACGTGCCCATCGAAGAGACGCTCGCCGCCATGGACGAAGCGGTCCGCGCGGGCAAGGTGCGCTATCCCGCGGTCTCGAACTACGCCGCTTGGCAGGTGTGCGAAATCCACGCGCTTGCCGCAAAGCACGGTACCAAGCCGCCACACATCTCGCAGCCAATGTATAACCTGCTCGCGCGTGGCATCGAAGAGGAGTACCTGCCGTTCTGCCGGCGCTTCGGCGTGGCCGTTGTTCCCTACAATCCGCTCGCGGGCGGGCTGCTCACCGGCAAACATGCGCGCGAGCGCGGGCCGATCTCGGGCACGCGTTTCGACGGCAACCAGATGTATCAGGACCGCTACTGGCACGCCGACTATTTCGCGGCCGTCGAAGAACTGAGCGGCATCACGCGCGGGGCCGGCAAGACGCTCGTCGAGCTGGCCTTCCAGTGGCTCCTCAGCCAGCCGGTCGTGGATTCGATTATTCTCGGCGCGTCGCGACTGGAACAGCTCGAGGAAAATCTCAAGGCTTGCGAAGGCGGACGCTTGGATGGCGCCACGCTCGCCCGCTGCGACGCCGTCTGGAAACGCCTGCGGGGCATCACGCCGAAGTACAATCGGTAGGTGGCAGGCGGAATGTGGTAGGTGGGGGTCAATGGGGCACGACAAAAATGCAGTCTTCTCCCCTGGAGGGAGAGGGTGTCCGTCAGCCGACGGACGGGTGAGGGGGAGAAGGAGAAGACTCATGTGCCGGAATCCCAGTTTGGTCGCAGTTGTTATCGCCTTCGGATCAATCGTGCATTTCGGGGCGGCAAATCTCGCCGCCCAGGGCGCGCCGCCACCAACTCTGAGCGTGACTCCTCAGCGGCCCGTTCACACCTTCTCGATCGTGGCGCGCGATCCCGCGACCGGCGAGATGGGCGTGGCGGTGCAGTCGCACTGGTTTTCGGTGGGCGCGATTGTTTCCTGGGCGGAGGCGGGCGTGGGCGCGGTGGCCACGCAATCCTTCGTGGATCCCGCCTACGGCCCACTGGGCCTGGAGCTGATGCGCGCCGGGCGCAGCGCGCCAGACGCGTTGAAGTCGTTGCTGGCCGGCGACGACGGCCGCGACGTGCGCCAGGTGGCCATGATCGACATGCAGGGCCGCGTGGCGGCGCACACCGGGAAGAAATCCATCGACGCCGCGGGGCACTTCGTCGACAAGGACTTTTCCACGCAGGCCAACCTCATGCTCAACGACCAGGTCTGGCCGGCGATGGCACGCTCCTTCGAGTCCGCCCAGGGCGAGCTGGCTGACCGCATGCTCGCCGCGCTCGACGCGGGGCAGGCCGTGGGCGGAGACATCCGCGGCCGGCAGTCGGCAGCGATCATCGTCGTCGCCGCAAAGTCCACGGGGCGGCCGTGGGTTGACCGCATCTTCGATCTGCGCGTGGACGACAGCCCCGAGCCGCTGAAGGAATTGCGCCGACTCGTAACTCTTCAGCGCGCTTACAACCACATGAACGCCGGCGACCTGGCCACCGAAAAGAAAGACAACGACGCGGCATTGCGCGAATACGGCGCGGCAGAGAAGCTCGTGCCCGACAACGCGGAGATGATCTACTGGCACGCCGTGGCGCTGGTGAACATGGGACGCGTGGAGGAATCTCTGCCGCTCTTTCGCCGCGTCTTTGCGATGGACTCGAACTGGGCGACGCTCACGCCGCGCCTGGTGAAATCCGAGTTGCTCCCCAACGACCCGAAGCTGATCGAGCGCATCGTCGCGGTGAGGAACCAGCCGTAGCCGGGCGAGGGGCATCGGGGCGGAAATTTCTTTGGGGTGGGACATTTCCCTCTTGACTTTTGGAACAAGTTGTGCTACATTGTTAGCCTACAGTTTGTCCCGCGCGGAACCGGTGCCCCGGCGCGGGAAGGATGAGGGGTTGGATCCGATGGCGGCGAAGGCGTTGTTCATTACTTATGAAATGGCGAATCAAAATCGAAAGCTGCCATCGCCAGAGGGAGGAGGGCCTAAAAGATTGTTTTTTGGCCCCTCTAAGCTGGTATGTTACTGTCAGGCAAGGACCTAGCAGCTTTTGGGTGGTACAAACCCCCGCCTAGTTAGGACTGAACTGGGCCGTCTAGCCCCCGAAATGGGCCGAAAGTGACTCGAAAATGCAACTTTCGGACACCCGCTAACCTGTTGAAAATAAGCGCATAACCAAGGACCCAGACAAGAAGCCGGAATCGGGGCCAAGAGAAGCCGGACCTTCCCCCATCTCCGCCGGGGGCAAAACGGATTTCTCTGTTTATAACTGTAGAAATACCCCCGGCCGAGTTCGGCGAACGGCTGCGCCGCGCAGCACCGGCATCCCGGTCGTGCTCAAGAGAGACCGGCGCTTCGGAAAGCGCTCAGCCTTCACTCTTCAGTTCCAGCTTCTGCGCGTCCCAGAAGACCCGCTTCTTCTCCTTGTAGGAGATGTTGGCCATGTGGCAGGCGACGGCCGTGCCGCAACCGAACTCCACGTGCTCGACGGGCTGCTTGCGCGTCTTGATGCACTCGAAGAAATTGCGGAAGTGGTCTTCGGTCCCTTCGGCCTTTTGCGGGAATGATTCCCTCTGGCGCTTGGGCTGTTTGGAAGCAGTGCCGACATCTGCGAGCGGATCGTCCTTGTGTTCTTCGATGAACTTGTCCTTCAGATCTTTCGGCCAGCTCTCGAGAGGATAGCCGTAGTCCTCGACGGGATTGTAGGGGACGAGATTGGCGGACCACTCGGTGAGCTCGACCGTGCCCTTGTCGCCGTAAAAGCGCACGATCTCGCCCGAGTCCCAGTTCGAGACCAGGTTTGCCAGCACCACGGCCTGGAACTTGCCGTAGTCGTAGAACGTGTTGTGGATGTCGGGCACGTCGCGGTCGCCGGCCCACTTGAAGATGCCGCCCTGGGCGATGGCGTTGAGCGGATACTGGACATCGAGCACGTAGTGGACGCGCGAGAGCAGGTGCACATACTCGTCGCCGGCGATGCCCGTGCCGTAGTCCCACCAGTTGCGGAACTGGAAGAAGCGTTGCGCGTCGAAGGGCCGCTTGGGCGCGTTGCCCTGGAACCGCTCCCAGTCGACAGTTTGGGGCGAAGCGTCGGGCGGGACGGGATACCGCCACGCGCCCACAGCGCTGGGCCGGAAGATCGAGGCCTGCACCGAGAAGACGGTGCCGATCTGGCCGCCCTGCACCAGCTCGCGGGCCTTCTGGGTGGAGAGCATGCTCAGGCTCTGGCTGCCCACCTGCACGAGCCTTCCGGTTTCCTTGGAGACTCTGGCCATCTCCAAAGCCTCCGGGATTTTGTGCGCCATCGGCTTTTCACAGTAGACGTCCTTGCCGGCTTTCATGGCGGCGATGGCCACGGGCGCGTGCCAGTGGTCGGACGTGGCGACGACCACGGCGTCGATATCGTTGCGGTCGAGCACGGCGCGATAGTCGCGCGTGGTGGGCGTATTGGCCTGAATCTCCTGCGCGCGGCGGAAGTGGCCGTCGTAGAGATCGCAGACGATGGCGACGTTGCCTCCGACGGTCAGGATGGCTTGCATCAGCTCGAGGCCGCGAATGCCGGCGCCGACAATGCCGACCGTTACTTTTTCGGAGGGTGACATCCCCCCCGCCAGGGGTGTGAAGCTGAACGCCGCTCCGGCCGCCGCGCCGGCTACGGACCGTCCAAGAAATTCGCGTCGGGTGATTTCTTTGTCAGGCATATAAGTCCTCCTCAGACTCGGAATATTGCGGGTTGAATTCTAACACCGGCTTGAGAGCGTGGCGGGAGATTTCGTAGGACGAGCCGGCGGTCATCAACTTGCTTATGCGCGCTGCAACTTTAGGGGTTGGGCGTCGCGCCGGGCGCGCACCTTATGGCCTCGCTCCGTCCAGCAAATTGCTGCAGCGACTTGTACAACAGTGCGGGGGCAAACGCTAGGTGAGAAGAGAAGGCGCTTGACAGGGCCCAATGAATTCATTACCGTAAGCGCTTACATTCAGGAGTGGCGCGGGCTGAAACGTTCTATACTCTTGCCCGCGCCGCCCAGTGCTTTCGAGACACCAGAGCTAATCGCTCGCGGCGCCAACGGGAACGCGCCATCCGTCGCGACTCCGACGCGCCGAACCCCGATTGCGGAACGGAGAGAGCGCCAGACCCTCAAGAGGTTTGCCCATGTCCAAGGACAAGTTCGCGCTCGGAATCGACTACGGAACGGAGTCGGGTCGTGTGGTGGTCATCCGGGTGCGCGACGGCGAAGAGGTCGCGTCAGCCGTCGTCGCCTATCCCGATGGGGTGATTGACGAGCGGCTGCCCAGTGGGCCAAAGCTCGAGCCCGACTGGGCCCTGCAGAATCCGCGTGACTACCTCCTGGTGTTGGAGAAGGGCATCCCCAAGGCGCTGAGGGCTGCGAAGGTCACGCCCGACGACGTCGTGGGGATCGGCACCGACTTCACAGCATCCTCGCCCATGCCCACCAAGCGCGACGGCACGCCGCTCTGCTTTGTGCCGCAGCACCGCAAGCAACCGCACGCCTGGGTGAAACTCTGGAAACATCACGCCGCGCAGCCCGAAGCCAACCGCATCAACGAAGTCGGCCGCGAGCGCAACGAAGAGTTCATTCGCATCTATGGCGGCAAGTATTCCTCCGAATGGTTTTTCTCCAAGCTCCTCCAGGTGCTCGACGAGGCGCCGGAAATCTACGACGCGACCGAACGCTTCATCGAGGCGGCGGACTGGATCGTTTGGCAACTGACCGGCGAAGAGAAACGCAACACCTGCACCGCGGGCTACAAGGCGATGTGGGTGAAGGGCTCCGGCTTCCCGTCGAAGAGTTTCTTCCGCGCGCTGCATCCGCGCCTTGAAAACGTGATCGATGAAAAAGTTGGAAATACTTTCTACGCGCTCGGCGAGAAGGCCGGAGGCCTGACGCCTTTCTGGGCGCGCAAGACGGGCCTGAAGGAAGGCACGCCGGTCTCGATCGGCAACGTCGATGCGCACGTTGCCGTGCCTGCCACGACCGTCACCGAAGTCGGGTCGCTGGTGATGATCATGGGGACCTCCATCTGCCACATGCTGCTCGGCGCCGGGAAGCAGATGGTGGAAGGCATGTGCGGGACGGTCGAGGACGGCATCGTTCCCGGACTGTGGGGCTACGAGGCCGGGCAGTCGGCTGTGGGCGACATCTTCGCCTGGTTTTTCGAGCACGGCGTGCCGGACTATATCCACCGCGAAGCGCGCCAGCGGAAGGTCCCGTTTGTGGCGGCACTCGAGAAGCGAGCCGCGGCGCTCAAGCCCGGCGAATCGGGATTGGTCGCGCTCGATTGGTGGAACGGCAACCGGTCGATCCTGGTCGACGTCGATTTGAGCGGAGTCCTGCTGGGCATGACGCTCGCCACGCGCGCCGAGGAGATCTATCGCGCCTTAATCGAAGCCACGGCCTTCGGCACGCGGACGATTGTTGAGGCCTTCGAGTCGAAGGGCATCGCCGTCAAGAACCTTGTGGCGTGCGGCGGGCTGCCGGAGAAGAATCAGCTCCTCATGCAGATTTACGCCGACGTGACGGGGCGCGAGATCAAGTTGGCGCAGCAACTCCAGACCTGCTCGGCGCTCGGGGCGGCCATGCACGGCGCGGTGGCGGCCGGCCGCGCGGGAGGCGGCTACGACTCGATCTTCGACGCCGCCAAGCACATGGCGCGCGTGCAGAAGCTGACCTACAAGCCGCGCCCGGAGCATCACGAGATCTACAACCGGCTGTTTAAAGAATACCAGGTGTTGCACGATTACTTCG
>Ga0315291_10007110_pt1 | contig 13874 bp, 11 predicted proteins | sample YL17G12_20_MG_FD_203070 | JGI IMG/M metagenome (GOLD analysis project Ga0315291, IMG submission 203070) | Sediment microbial communities from Yellowstone Lake, YNP, Wyoming, USA - YL17G12_20 | ecosystem: Environmental > Aquatic > Freshwater > Lake > Sediment | place: USA: Wyoming | collected...
CGAAGATCTTTTCACAGAAAAGTCCGTCCTTCTCGGGCTTGAGCGTCCTGTAATTGATAGTCTCCGCCTTCCTTACCTCGCCCTTAGAGAACGACTTGATGATCTGAGGGGATGCGATCTTTATGGAAATACTGTCAAAAGATACTATCTCTTCCATTATTTTACCTTCTCTGTTCTGACATCAAGGCATAAGCCCTGAAGTTCTTTTATCAACACGTTAAATGACTCAGGGGTCCCGTGAGTCAGACGCTGTTCACCTTTTACAATCGCTTCGTAAATGCGGGTCCTTCCGGAAACGTCGTCGCTCTTGACGGTCAGCATTTCCTGTAATGTGAACGCCGCGCCATACGCTTCCAGCGCCCAGACTTCCATTTCTCCTAATCTCTGCCCTCCGAACTGCGCCTTACCGCCCAGCGGCTGCTGGGTGACCAGTGAATAAGGGCCTATGGAACGGGCGTGTATCTTTTCATCAACGAGGTGGATCAGCTTCATGACGTACAGGTCGCCGACAGTGATCTTGTGGTCAAACGGCTCGCCGGTAAATCCGTCGTGAAGCGTGATCTTGCCGTCCACGGGAAGCCCGGCCTTCTTAAGCAGCTCCTTGATCTCTTCTTCTTTCGCGCCGTCAAAAACAGGCGAGCTGACGAATAGGCCTAAAGCTTTAGCAGCCCAGCCCAAATGGCACTCAAGGATCTGCCCGACGTTCATACGGGAAGGCACACCCAAAGGATTAAGGATCACCTCAACCGGGGTACCATTCGGCAAGAATGGCATATCCTCTTCGGGCAAGATTCTCGCCACCACACCTTTGTTACCGTGGCGGCCGGCTAATTTGTCGCCTTCAGAGAGCTTTCTTTTGGTCGCGATGTAAACCACGACCCTCTTTAACACGCCTGCGGGCAGCTCATCACCGCGCCTTACCTTCTCGATTTCCTGCTCTTCTTCGCTCATCAATTCCTGTATCTGTTCGTCAAATGAAGCAGCCAGGATCTTTGCCTCTTCATTATCATCAAAGTTCATCTTCTCGATTTTCTTCTTATCTACTCCCAGAAGATGGGCGAGCCTTGCAGTTTTCTCCTGCTGCAGAAACTCCAATTCCTGCTTGTAATAGGCCCTCAACTCGCGGATCTTAGCCAACTCTTTAGATTTTTCTTCTTTGGATTTTCTGCCGCGGTCCTTGCGCTGAAAGATATGCACGTCGATGACCGTTCCTTCTACGCCCGGAGGGACGATCAACGATGTATCGCGCACGTCTCCGGCTTTTTCGCCGAATATCGCGCGCAGCAATCTCTCTTCTGGCGACGGCTCGGAATCCGTCTTAGGGGTGATCTTACCGACCAGGATATCGCCGGGTGAGACTTCCGCGCCCATGCTGATGATCCCGTTCTCGTCAAGATTACGCAACGCTTCCTCGCTGACATTTGGGATATCGCGGGTGACTTCTTCGTTGCCTAAACGGGTCTCGGTTGCTTCTATATCAAACTCCTCTACATGTATAGAGGTAAATACGTCTTCCCGGATCAACTTCTCACTGACAATGATCGCGTCTTCAAAGTTGTAACCGCGCCACGGCATGAATGCGGCGACCACATTTCTTCCCAAAGCAAGCTCCCCATCCTTAGTCGCGATGCCGTCAGCGATGATCTGGAGCTTTTCCACATGCTCGCCCAGCCTTACCAAAGGCCTCTGGTTCAGGCATGTGTCTGCGTTGGTGCGCAGGAATTTCTGTAAATGGTAGATCTTCTTACCTATGGTAATGGTGTTAGAATCGACGCTGGTAACTTTGCCTGATTCCTCGGCAATGACTACGGTGCCTGAATCACGGGCAATCTTCTCCTCCATCGCAGTCCCCACTAAAGGCGGCTCGGTGATCATAAGAGGGACAGCCTGCCTCTGCATGTTGGCACCCATAAGCGCCCTGTTTGCGTCATCATGCTCTAAAAACGGGATAAGTGACGCGGCCACAGAAACCAGCTGTTTAGGAGAAACATCCATGTACTCAACTTTTTTACCTTCGACCTTCGGAAAATCATCTTTATAGCGGCAGGAGACAAACTTCTCCACAAAATATCCGCTCTCATCCAGAGGCACGTTTGCCTGGGCGATTATTTTTTCTTCTTCGATATCCGCGGTCAGGTAATCGATCTTCTTGGTCACCCGGCCCTCTTCAACCTTTCTGTACGGAGTTTCCAGCAGGCCTAACGGATTAATCCGGGCAAAGGAGCTCAATGATGCGATCAGGCCGATATTCGGGCCTTCAGGAGTCTCAATGGGACAGACTCTTCCGTAGTGTGAAGGATGGATATCTCTTACCTCAAAACCCGCCCTTTCACGGGACAAACCACCCGGCCCAAGCGCGCTTAACCTTCTCTTATGCGTCATCTCAGCGAGCGGGTTGACCTGATCCATGAATTGCGAAAGCTGGCTTCTGGCGAAGAAATCGCGGATCTGATTGGAGAGCAATTTAGAGTTGATGAGGTAATGGACGTTCAGGTTATCGAACTCGCCTAAAATGCTTAATCTTTCGCGGATGGAACGCTCTACTCTGGATAATCCGATCCTCACCTGATTCTGCACCAGTTCGCCGACAGTTTTAACGCGGCGGTTTCCAAGATGGTCGATATCATCGATCTTGCCGACACCTTCTTTTAGATGGATAAGATATTCTATTACCTTAATAACGGTGGCCGAATCCAGGATCCTCTTTTCAAGGGAGACTTCCATCCCTAATTTTCTATTTAAAATGAAACGGCCCGCTCTTTCCAGGTCATAGCGGGCAGGATCAAAGAACAATCTGTAGAACAGGCCTTCGGCCGCTTCTTTGGTCACCGGCTCGGTCGGGCGCATCTTGCGGTAGAAATCCAGGTACGCCTCTTCTTTGTTCGTAGTCGGATCCTTCTTGAGGGTATTTCCGATTTCCGGGTAATCTTTACCGAAAGCAGCGCTAATTTCCTGGTCGCTGGAATAACCGAGTATCCTTAATAGCTGGGTGGCGGGGAAATTCCTGCGCCTGTCAACATAGGCAAGTATTGTTTCGGTGAGGTCGTATTTGAACTCAAGCCACGCCCCGCGGTAAGGAATGATCCTTCCGTAGAAGATCTTCTTTCCGGTAGGATGCAGCTCTTCTTCAAAAGATACGCCCGGGGACCTTTGCAGCTGGCTTACCACCACGCGCTCATCACCGTTGATAATAAAGGTGCCGGTTTCGGTCATCAGCGGTAATTCGCCGAAATAAGCATCCTGCTCCTTAGTCTCTTTCGGCGTGGTCAGGCGGAATTTTACCTTTAAGGGTGCCGCGTAAGAGAGGCTGCGCGTCTTGGACTCTGCGATGTTGTATTTCGGCTTTCCCAGGGAATAGCTGATGAACTCAAGCTTTACCGAACGGTTGGCGTTCTCAATGGGGAATATCTCCTCAAAAACCTCCTGCAGGCCAAGACGCTTCCTTTCGTTTACGGAAACGCCCATCTGCAGGAACTCCCGATATGTCTCAAGCTGAACATCAAGAAGATTCGGAAGGCCGTAAACTTCCTTCAGCTTTGCGAAATTTTTACGCTTTAGCATGCTTTCCTCGCGGTTAACTCTTATCTTAAGACAGTTCCCTTCGGGGACAGTCCCTGTTTGCAGTATTATTTAAGCTCTACAGTCGCACCCGCAGCTTCAAGCTTCTTCTTCATCTCCTCAGCCTCTTCCTTCGGGACGCCTTCCTTGATCGGTTTGGGAGCAGCGTCAACGAGGTCTTTTGCTTCTTTAAGCCCAAGGCTGGTCATCGTGCGGACTTCCTTAATGACGGCGATCTTGCTTGCGCCTGCGCTAGTAAGCACGACAGAAAAGGTGCTCTTTTCTTCTGCTGCCGGGGCTGCGCCACCAGCGGCGGCGCCTCCTGCCATAGGAGCTGCCATCATAGGCATGTTGGCCTTTACGCCAAACTTCTCCTCAAGAGTTTTGACGAGGTCCGATAACTCCAAGACCGTCATGCTCTCAATTGTCTTAACCATTTCTTCCAGATTCTGTGCCATTTTATGTTCCTCCTTCTTTTTTCTGTTTTATCTGATCCAAGCAGATCACGAATTTCGCCAGCACCTGATTCAGCACGATCACGAATCCGGATATCGGTGCGTTAAGCGTGCCCACGACCTGCGCCAGCAATATTTCGCGGGGAGGAAGCTTTGACATGGCCTCGATATCTTTCTTTTCGAGGACCTTGTCTTTCATCGAGCCGCCTTCCAATTTCAGCGCCGCGTGATCCTTGGAGAAATTAAAAAGTACCTTTGACACCGCTACCGGCTCATCCTTGATAAAGATCAGGCCGCACGGCCCATCAATGCCCTTGACGATAGTCTCAAGTCCCGACGCTTTAAGCGCGCGCCGGGCAACGCTGTTTTTAACCACAAAAAGTTGGGCGTTTGAACCGCGCAGGCTTATCCTTAAAGAGCTTAAGTCCGGGCTCTTTACCCCCGAATACTTGACGATAAAGACCGCGTCTGATTTCTTTAAGGTATCCTTGATGCGGTTTTCCGAAGTTTCCTTGAATATTAAGCCTAATTTTTTCATTATATAACTAACCTCAGCCCCGGATTCATTGAGGCGGCTATTGAAAGCGACTTGACGAATTTCCCTTTTACCGACGACGGCCTCGCTTCATTCAAAGCCTCTATGACGCGGGAAGCATTGTCATACAACTGGTCTTCGTTAAACGATAATTTTCCGACTGATAAGTGCACTCCGCCCTGCTTGTCAACGCGGAATTCAACTTTGCCCTTCTTGACATCATCTATAGCTTTCTTGATATCGTTGGTGACGGTCCCGGTCTTGGGGCTGGGCATGAGGCCGCGCGGGCCTAAAACTTTTCCTAGCTTGCTTAAGTCTTTCATCATTTCAGGAGTGGCGATCGCGCAATCAAAATCCATAAATCCTGCGGCAACCTTATCGATCAGCTCGAGACCCCCGACATAATCCGCCTTGGCTTCGCGGGCTTCATGCTCGTGTTCGCCCTTGCAAAAAACCGCGACGCGCACCTTTTTCCCGGTCCCGTGCGGAAGGACAACCGTGCCGCGGACCATCTGGTCTGACTTCTTGCTGTCGACGTTCAGGTGAAAATGCAGGTCCACCGAACCATCAAATTTGGGAGGAGTGAATTTCTTTAAGGTAGATATGGCATCTTTGAGCTGGTAGGCTTTTCCCTTCTCAACTAATTTTTCGGATACATCATATCTTTTGCTGTATGTTTTCATCTGTCTATCCTTCTACGACAATACCCATGCTTCTGGCTGTCCCCTCGATGACCTTCATCGCTGTTTGTAAATCCGCGGTATTTAAATCCTGTATCTTCTGCTTGGCGATCTCTTCTACCTGCTTCTTGGTGACCTTGCCTATCGTTTCCTTGCCGGGGGTCCCGGAGGCTTTTGCCAGATTAGCCGCGCGCTTCAACAAGACCGAAGAAGGCGGGCTCTTGATAATAAAAGAAAATGTCCTGTCTTCATAAACGCTGATGACCACCGGAAGGATCAATCCTTCGCGCCCCTTGGTCTGTTCATTGAACTGTTTGCAGAACTGCATGATATTGACGCCATGCTGACCTAATGCCGGCCCTACCGGCGGCGCCGGATTTGCCTGCCCTGCGGAAACGTGTAATTTAATTTGCGCGTTGATTTTTTTTGCCATAGCTATACTCTCTCAACCTGCCAGTATTCCAGCTCCACTGGCGTTGACCTCCCGAATATTGAAACGCTCACCTTTATTTTTCCCTTTTCAGGATGGATCTCTTCTATTGTGCCGTTAAAATTAAGGAACGGGCCCTCGGTCACCCTGACCTGCTCACCTTTATCAAAGACGACCTTTGGGCTTGGCTTTGCCGCCGTCTCTTCGGTCTTCTTTAAGATACTGTCGACTTCCTTTTGCGGCAGGGGCAGGGGCCTTTTGCCTTGCCCGATAAAGCCTGTCACGCCCGGAGTATTCTTTACAAACAAATATGTGGCCTCAGTCAGGTCCATCTCGACCAAAAGATACCCCGGGAAAAATTTTCTCGCCGTAATCCTTTTCTTGCCGGAACGGACTTCAGAGACCTGCTCGGTGGGTATAATGACTTTGCTGACAAGCTCAGACATCCCACTAGACGCGATCTTATTATCCAAAGCCGTCTTTACTTTTTCCTCAGAACCTGTCTGTGTGTGGACAACGTACCACTGTTTCATCTAAATAACCAGCTTAAGAATTTGGTGAGCGCTCCGTCGATGATAAAAATATACACCGTCAATATCGACGTCGTGACAATCACCACTATTGTTGAGCCAAATAATTCTTCCCTTGTGCTCCATGCGACCTTCCCTAACTCTACCCTCACCTCCATCAGGAATTTCCTGATGGCCTGAAAATATTTTATGACCAGGATTAAACACACAACTCCCGCTATTACCCCTAAAATCTTTCCCAGATTATTCAAGATAAAATCCATCTTCGCTCGCTTTTTTTACACCCGCACTCCCGGTAAAACAGGAGCGGCAGGAGTCGAACCTGCAGTCGCGGTTTTGGAGACCGCTGGTTTGCCATTAACCGACGCCCCTATTATTATTTTTCCCGGTTCCCCGGGATAGTTCGGACAGATAAGTTATGTCGTCCCTTGTGGGACTCCATAACTTATGTCCTCACTTAATTTCTTTATGGGGGGTGTGCTTACGGCAGGACTTGCAGAACTTGCTGATTTCCAATCTGTCCTGATGCTTCTTCTTGTTTTTCGTCGTCGTGTAATTTCTATTCTTGCAAACCGTACACTCTAAAGTTATTATTTCTCTGACTGTAGCCATAATTTTTATAAGCTGGAGACGGGAATTGAACCCGTGACCCCGTCCTTACCAAGGACGTGCTCTACCAACTGAGCTACTCCAGCAAACGGGTTCCATCCGTCAATATACCCAGCAAAAAATAAAAAAAATCCCATCAAGAATTTTTTTAAATTCTTTTTGTTTTAGCTTGAATCTGCTTAATCTGATTAGACTTACAGAAACTAGTCGAACTTTTAATATATACTATATAAAAGCTATTTTGTCAACTTTTTTTTTGATTATTTTTGCTTATTTCGGGATTTTGGCTATTTTTGCCAAATCAAGGAAATTTAAAAGGGTGAGTTTTTCAGGCCGTATATTAGGGTCAAGAGAACTGGCAAGCAGGAACTTCTCAAGCGAATCTTGCGAAATCGCCTGTTTTAAGCTGTTTCTTAGGATTTTCCTCCTCTGGTTAAAAGCAGAACGCACTACCCTAAAGAACATCAATTCTCTTCTTTCGCTTAACAGGGATTTCTGCCTGATTTTTATTTCAATAAAAGCGGAGTCCACTTTTGGGACGGGAAAAAATGAATTGTTCTTGATAAAGAATTTAATTTTCGGCTCTGCGTAATACTGTACAAAACAGCTTAAAGACCCGTAATCCTTTGAGCCGGAACCTGCCGCTAACCTTTCTGCAAACTCTCTTTGCACGGTCAGGTAAATCGCGCCTAAAATCTTCCTAGCCTTGAATAAGCGTTCCAGGATGGGCGTAGATATATAATAAGGTATGTTGCCTATTACCTTTACCCGCCTGCTTCTTTCCTTTATATAGGCCGTCAGATCAGCTTTTAGGACATCCTTATGAATGATCTTTATATTTTTGAACTCTAGCGTGTTCGATTTTAATGCCGGGATAATGCTGCTGTCGATTTCAAGCGCATAAACTTTTTTTACTCTTGGCGCGATAAGCCTGGTGAGCTCCCCCCTGCCTGCTCCTATCTCAAGCACAATATCTTCAGGCGATAAATCGCAGGCTTCAATGATTTTACGCTGGATATTCTGGTCAACCAGAAAATTCTGTCCTAGGCTTTTTTTAGGTTTGATGTACATCTAATCGCGGTTTTAATCGCCTCGATAAGAGAGCTGGGATTGGCTAATGACGGATTAGCTGCGATATCAAAAGCTGTCCCGTGAAGCGGAGACGTCCTCACAAATGGAAGGCCAAGCGTTAAGTTTACTCCCGTATCAAATCCTGTCAGCTTAAGCGCAATCAAAGCCTGATCATGATATGCGGCTATACAGGCGTCATATTCACCCCTACTGGATTTTAAGACTGCCACATCCGCAGAAATCGGCCCGTCAATAACAGCCCTAAGCGACCTTCTAATGCATCTTAACGCAGGCTTAAAAATGGCTATTTCTTCCTTGCCTATAATACCCTCATCGGAAGCGTGTGGATTCAAACCGCAGACCACGATACGCGGCTTCTTAATGGCAAATAGTTTTTTAAGGGAACTGAGAGTCAAGATGATATTTTTCCTCAAAATCCCTTTATTTATTTTCGAGGAGACGTCTTTTAAGGGGATGTGGGTGGTCAGGAGGCTGAACTTTAAATGCCTGTTTAACAGCATCATGACAAAATCACGAGTGGCTGTGCACTGGGCCAGGTATTCAGTGTGCCCCGGAAATCGAAATCCCGCTAGCCTAACCGCCTGCTTAGAAATCGGACAGGTCACCAGGCAGTCAATTTCCTTGGCGATAATCAAATCCATCGCCTTATCCAGATAATCTATCGAAGCCCGTCCGTATTCTGCCCTTATTTTGCCGAAGGCAAAATTCTTCCCTGAAACATTCTTCAGGTCTATAACTTTGACACCTTGACACTTTTCCCGCCCGCCATATCCATGAATGGCGGGATCCCGCCCATTATGGAATAGCCTGGCGGGAGACCCTTTGACACCGAAAGATTTCTCTACCTTTCCCAAGACCCAAGCGTCCCCAATTACCACAAACTCGGCTTTTCCCCCAAGGCGCTTCATCGCTTTTACGAGTATAGCAGGACCTATACCCGAAGGGTCCCCCATAGTAATTCCAACTCTGAACTTTCTCATTTATTGCATTATTTTAATGTAGGATTTCTTTTTAAGCTCTTCAATCCACTTTAACATCTGCTCGTGGACTTTGACTCTGTAAAGGTAAGCATAGACTTTTGGCTGGGCTTGCGAAAGAGAGAGATGGCGCGAGGGGACTATGTTTTGTAGGACGAAAACGTAATATTTGTCGTCTATGTTAAGGGGGCTAGAGACCTCATTTAGCCCAAGCTTAAAGACTACATCATCGATCTCCTTGCGTAATTCTCCTTTATTTTTATTGGCGGTTAGTTTGTTAACGGTGATCGGATACCTCGTAGCCAGATCTTCCAGCCCCTGCCCTGCCTTCAAGTTATAAGAAAACGAGGTAGCGAGATCATTGTTATCCAGCGCGATAACTAAAATCTCTCTTTCTTCCCCCGTCTCAAATTCTTTGCTATTCTTATTATAAAAATCCGTGACCTCTTCAGGCCTAATCGCAACCTGGCCCTTGACCCAGTAATCAACAACATTCTCCGTGAGCAGCTGCTCTTTGATCCTATTTTCTATGTCCGCCTGAGTTAGCCCTTCCTTATTCAGGTCATTCTGGAACTCCTCATCGGAAGGATACCGCTTTTTAATTTCAGCTATCTGTCCTTCTATCTTGTCCTTCTTCACCTCGAGGCGGAAAATCGCGTAAGTATCTTTGGCCTTACGCGCATCCTCCAGTATTGAGCTTGCTTCCTGTAAAATCAGGCGCTGCTCAATCAATTGCTGGAGCAGGTCTTTCTTCATAGACTCTATCTTAGCGTCCAACTCCTTACCTTTATATTCCCGGGAAAGCTGGACCCTTGTCATACGCAGCGAATCGCTCAAGTCTTTCTCGGTAATCGCGTCATTGTTTACGACTGCCACGATCTTTGCCGCCGCGAAGACTCCAGAGATAAAAGCTGTCCCGCCACAGCGATTAAGATACCCGGGGCGGGATCCCGCCACTAATCCGTAAAATAATTGTGGCGGGAAAAGCTGAAAGCTCAAAATTGCTATCAAGAATATTACAATTTTACGCATTTAATACTCCCGTATTTTTAAAGTTACCGATTGCCTCCCGTAACAGGCGGCAATAAAGGTCAAACCCCACCGCGGCAATAAACCCATGCTGCTGGAAACCCAAAAGATTTCCGGCGCCCCTGATCTCCAGGTCTTCCATCGCGATGTTAAAACCGGCACCCAGATACGCGTGTTCCTGGATCGCGTTCAGGCGCTTCCGGGCGTCGCTATCCAGGACTTCACTCTTAGGGATTAAAAAAAAGGCATACGCCGGGCGGTCAAACCTACCGACCCTGCCGCGAAGCTGATGCATATCCGCTAGCCCTAAGTGCTGGGCATCGTCGATGATTATAGTATTGACGTTGGGGATATCAATGCCGCTCTCGATGATCATGGTACAGATCAGGCAATCTATTGTGCCCTCGAGGAAATCAAGCATCACCTTCTCTAAAGCCTTAGACGGCATCTGGCCGTGGCCTATATCAAGCCTGATATCCTGCGGTAACAGGCGCGCCAGCTTATCCCGCACTTTTTCAATATCATGAACGCGGTTGTGCAGGTAAAAGATTTGTCCCTTACGTTTTATCTCCCTGACAATCGCCTGGCGCACTAAATCTTCATCATATTCTACCACAATAGTCTTTATAGGCAACCGATTTTGTGGCGGGGTATTGATCACGGACATATCTTTTGCGCCCATCAGGCTCATATAAAGCGTCCTGGGTATGGGGGTCGCGGTCAAGGTGAGCACATCGGTGATCAGCCTTAGCCTTTTTAGCTTCTCTTTGGCAGCGACCCCGAAACGCTGCTCCTCGTCAATAATCACAAGGCCTAAGTCCTTAAAAACCACGTCATCGGACAATAGCCTATGCGTGCCGATAACAATATCTACACTGCCCTCAGCCAGGCCTTTGATTATTTTGCCCTGCTCTGCGAGCGTCTTAAAACGGCTAAGCATTGCCACATTCACCGGGAAATCTTTAAGGCGCAAGCTGAAATTATGAAAATGCTGCTCAGCCAGAATGGTGGTCGGAACCAGGTAGGCCACCTGCTTATTATCCATCACCGCCTTGAATGCGGCGCGCATGGCGACTTCGGTCTTGCCGTATCCGACATCTCCGCACAAGAGCCTGTCCATGGGCCTGCCGGATTCCATGTCCAACTTTACCTCCTGCATTGCCTTTATCTGGTCGGGCGTTTCTTTAAAGGAAAAAGTTTTCTCAAAAGGCTCCTGCCATTCGGTATCTTTGGAATAAACAAATCCCGGCGAACTCATGCGCATCGCCTGCAACGTCAGCAGCTCCCAGGCGAGCTTTTGTATCCCCTTCCTCGTCCTCTCCTTGATCCTCTGCCACTCCCTGCTTCCTAATTTATGAAGCCTAGGCCTCCTGGCCGCGAAGGTGATGTATTTTTGTACCAGGTGCATGCTCTCCACCGGAACATACAGCTTCTCCTGATTCTCATACTCGATAACCAGATGGTCTTTAGGCTCATCCAGCACTTTAATCTTCTGCAACCCCAGAAACTTGCCGATGCCGTACTGATTATGCACCACATAATCGCCAATACTTAAGTCTACAAAATTAGCCAGCGGAAATTCTTCGCTGAAAGTCGCCGTTTTTAAGGCATGCGTTTTTTTGACTGGTAGGAGGATTACAATCTTGTGTTCCCAAAGTGGCTCCCCGGTAGAAGGATTGAATGTCTTTATGGAGACTATTTTTTCATTGTCCAGCTCAATGCGTATAGGCAGCTCAAAGGAGAAAGGAAAGATATCGATGATGCCTCCCCGGCGGGAAAAATCCCCTTCCTCGGCAGTAGACTCCTGGCGCTTGTAGCCGAATTCCACCAAAGTAAAAAAGAGGCGATCGAGATCGATCGCCCCCTGGACGTATAATTTTAACGATTTAAACATAGAGACTACTTACTTTGAACTTTTGCGGCTCCAAGCAAGCACTAATGGCGAGGCAATAAAAATCGTAGAATAGACGCCGGAAATGAACCCGACAAATAAGGTAAATGCGAAATTGCTTAATATCTCTCCTCCGAAGATCATAAAGGAAATTACCACCAGCAGCGTAATACCCGACGTAAGAAGCGTCCTGCCCAAGGTTTGATTTACGCTTAGATTGATCACCTCGGTCAGGCTTAGCTTTCTACTTAACCGCAGGTTCTCGCGCACGCGGTCATAGATGACAATGGTGTCATTGATGGAATAACCGGCGATGGTCAGGAATGCGGTAACGCTTAAAAGGTCTATGGGCCTGCCGGTAATAGCAAGAAAACCCAAAGCCACCAAAACATCATGAAAAAGCGCGATTACGCCGGCTGCACCAAAATTCCAGTGCTTAAACCTGATGGCCACATATGCCAAGATACCGATCAGGGACCAGGCAAGGGCAAGGATAGCTTTATCCTTAAGATATTTCCCGGCAACCGGGCCTACGCGCTCAATCCTTAGTACCTGGACATCCTCCGTGGAAAATGCGCTTTTTAATTTCGCAGTCAATAAGTCAGACTTATCTTCCGTTGTGCGGATAAGCACGACTTTGGGATTGTCCCTGAACTGCTGAATGGAGGCATCCGTAAGGCCGATTTCCTTGCAAAGATTACGGATCTTATCTGCCTCCTGCGGATTCTTAAAACTATACTCCTGCAACTGGCCTCCGGCGAAATCAATACCATAGGCTTGCGCTCCCTTTTTAAAATAAAATACAAGGCCTATAATAATTACAATCAAAGATAAGGCGTAAAAGAACTTTCTCTTTCCTATAAAATCAATGTGCGTTCCCTTGATCAACTGGAGCATCGGTAAACGCTCTTTCAGGATACCGAACCTTAATAAAATCTCAAAGATTACGCGAGTGACAAAGATAGCGGTAAACATGCTGGCGATAAGGCCTATGGTCAGGGTTACCGCGAACCCCTTAATTGGCCCCGTCCCGAATATAAATAGCCAGAGCGCGGCAAAAAGCGTCGTGACATTGGAATCAAATATCGCGCTGAAGGCCTTGTCATAACCATTGGTGATCGCCTGGCGCAGCTTTCTTCCCGCGGCAAGTTCTTCGCGTATGCGCTCATTGATCAGGACATTGGCATCAACTGCCATACCAAGTGATAAAGCTAAGCCTGCGATACCCGGCAAGGTCAAAGTCGCGGAAACATTAAATAATACCGGCAGCATCCCTAATCCGCCCATGATTATTAAAAGGTTTAAGCCAAGCGCAACATTGGCGACCAGGCCCGCCAGAAGATAATAAACTGCCATAAAAATAAAGACCGCGGCGCATCCGATAAGGCTGGCCATAAAACCTTTATTAATAGAATCTTGGCCTAGCAACGGGCCGATAGTACGCTCTTCTTCTACCCGCATAGGCGCTGGCAGCGCGCCGACGCGCAAAATTAACGCCGTATCCTGCGCCTTCTCAATACTGAAACGCCCGGTTATAATTGCCTCACCGCTGGGTATAGCCTCTTTGATATTGGGTGCGGTCTGTACCTCGCCATCAAGGACGATCGCCAGCCTTCTACCGACATTGGCCGCGGTGATATCCGCGAATTTCTTGGCACCTTCGGCGTTAAACTGCAATGTTACCACCGGCTCATTAAACTGGCTCTGGTCAAAGCGTACGCCCGCATTTGTCAGGGAGTCGCCGGTTAAAACTGCCTTTTTCTCAAGCAATAACGGCTCGCCATCATCCTTGCTGCGTTTTAGTTCATATCCTTCGGGAGTATTTCCTTCCAGCGCCTGCTTCCTTTTCTCCGGATCCATGGCAACAAGCTTAAATTCCAGGAGCGCGGTTTTACCGATAAGGTCCAGGGCGCGGTCGCGATCAGTGACTCCGGGCAACTGCACCACGATCTCATCCTCTCCCTGCTGCACGATCGTAGGTTCTCTTACGCCAAACTGGTCGATACGGTTGCGGATGACCTCTAGAGCGCGCGCGCAGGCATCTTCCTTTGACTGAGCGCTCAGGCCGCTGGTATCGATCTTAAGCAA
>Ga0315291_10007114_pt1 | contig 13871 bp, 13 predicted proteins | sample YL17G12_20_MG_FD_203070 | JGI IMG/M metagenome (GOLD analysis project Ga0315291, IMG submission 203070) | Sediment microbial communities from Yellowstone Lake, YNP, Wyoming, USA - YL17G12_20 | ecosystem: Environmental > Aquatic > Freshwater > Lake > Sediment | place: USA: Wyoming | collected...
GTTAGGATCTGTCCATAAATAACTTTGACACATTCTAATCAAATACTCTATATTGTCAGGATGCTATCAGAAAAATCTAGGGACCTCAGACTAAAATTATCAGTCGTACTGCCGTTGCTCAATGAGCGACAGCGCAGGATCCTTGCTGCTTCAGAAGCGAAAGCCATCGGCAGGGGTGGTGTTAGCATTGTCGCTGAAATTACGGGCATTTCGCGTCCGACAATTTACAGAGGCCTTGCTGAGTTAGGTGATCATAAAGACCTAGGACGGGTTCGTAAAGCAGGCGGTGGTCGCAAAAAATTCGTAGATCGAATTCCCGATGTCATCGCGGTCCTTGAAGAAATAGTAGATCCCACAAGCCGTGGTGATCCAGAATCACCGCTCCGATGGACTTGCAAAAGCGTCCGCAATATTTCTGAGGCATTAGCCAAAAAGGGATATTCAATTGGTCGACAAACGGTTGCCAATATTTTACACGAGCTTGACTATAGTTTACAGGCAAACCGAAAAACTTCTGAAGGCAAAAAAGATCATCCAGATCGCGACCAACAATTTCGCTTCATTAACAGGAAAGCCAAAGATTTTCTATCCAAGTCGATGCCAGTTATTTCGGTCGATACTAAGAAGAAAGAGTTGGTAGGAAAATATAAAAATGCGGGCCAAGAGTGGAAAAAAAAGGGATCTCCTGTCGAAGTGCTCAGTCATGATTTCCCTGATCCGGGAGTACCGAAAGCAGTCCCATACGGAGTTTATGACATCGGCGATAATCGCGGATGGGTCAACGTCGGCATATCTGCAGACACCGCTGAGTTTGCAGTCGAGAGTATCAACCAATGGTGGAAATTTATGGGCTTGAAGCGCTACCCAAGAGCTCGTGATCTCTATATCTGTGCAGATAGCGGTGGGAGCAATGGCTATCGAATTCATCTTTGGAAGTACGAGCTTCAAAAATTTTGTGATTCGCATAAGATTAGGGTGACAGTCTCGCATTATCCTCCTGGCACAAGTAAGTGGAACAAGATTGAGCATCGTCTCTTTTCTTACATCACGATGAATTGGCGCGGCCACCCTCTCACGGATTACCGTACAGTGGTCGATCTAATCGCTGCAACCACTACAAAAACAGGGCTTATCGTCAAGGCGCGGCTTGATAGAAAAAAATACAAGAAGGGCATTAAGGTTACCGCAAGCGAAATGGAAAGACTATCCATCCGACGCAGCGCATTTCATGGCGAGTGGAATTACACGCTCTCGCCTAGAGAGTAAATTATTTGTGTTTGTCTCATAAGTGTAAATGTTATTTATGGACAGATCCTTAGCCTACTTCACCTGGCTGCTGGCGAGGGCCAAGCCTGAACCAACTCTTCCCAGGAGATGAATCTGCTGGCTTTCCGCCTCATTTGTCAGCTCTTTTAACAGTGGCTCTAGGCGATTAAGAAGGAGGCGCGCGCACCCCTTCCAGTCGGAATTGGCCTTCGCCATAGCTAAAGCCGCCGCAGTGCGCTTGACCAGTCCGGCGATTCCTTGCAAGGCCGCAGCCTCGCCGCTGCCAAGGTCCAACAGGCTGGCGGCATGCTCCGTTAGCTCCGTCACCAGCTGCAGGTCATTGCAGAGCGTTTCCAACTCCTGCGGTTTAAAGCTACCCCGCACCTGCCAGCAAGCAACGGCGAGGGCCTTTAAGCCGCCGTTAATGACCTCGGATAGGTTGCGCGTGGCATCGAGGGTCTGCAAGGTCAGCTCGGCAGGCGATTCAATCTGGATGGCCAACTTACTCGACGGGCTCAGCTTAAGCGACTGCAGCAACGCTACCTCAGCCGTATACCCAATAAGCTGTTCGTCGAGGGCAATCCGCGTAATAGTGTGCCCCGCCGGCACCAAGGTATGCTCCAGCCACTCCAGCGCTTCAGCCATAGTACGCACCGGCACCGGGACTGGTACTTTTTTACTATTTACCAAGACATGCTTGAGCATACTACCCGTTCAAGGTGCGATCGGCTGGGCTTAAAACACGATTGATCTGCTGAGCGAGCGCCTGCGCTCGTTCGTTGTAGGGATCGATAGAGACAATACGATCAACGACGCTCTTGGCGGCAGCAGCATCGCCAACTTTAAATTTAATGACCGCAAGAGTGTAGAGCATGTTGTGGTCATGCGGGTGCAAGCCAACGTAAGTGGCGAGTGCCTGCTGCACTTCCGTGAACTTGCCGCGATCACCGGCGATCTGCACCAAGGTAAAGATGGCGGCGGTATTCTCGGGATTAAACTCCAACGACTTCATGACCCAGCGGCTGGCCTCGGCAAGTTCGTTCATACCCTGAAAGGCTAAGCCAAGGCCGAGGTTGGCCATCTCATCCTCGGGTGCCAAGCTGACCGCCTTTTGGAAGTGTGGCACTGCGGTCTCATAGCGCTGGCGCGTCAAACCTATCGTACCGAGGCCAATAAACGCCTTGGCGCTGTATGGATCCAATTCGATAGCCTGAGTGTAGGCTGATTTGCCGGCCTCGCCGTCGCCCAGTTTAGTAAAACAGTCGCCGATCAAGCGGTACAGATTCGCCTTATGGTGAACCGGCATATCCTTGAGTTGGAAAATCGACTCGATCACATCAATGGCAGCTAGGTACTGCTTGCCTTTGACCAGGGATTCCACCTCGAGCACCTGGTGATCTAGGGCATTGATATCCACGGTGGGCGCTTGCTTCACTACAGAACTAAAGACCTCGAGCATAAGCTTCTGGGCCTTGGTTCGGAGTCCTTTGGCAGCTGCTAGATTTTTTGCCGCGATGTCTTGACGCAGGCTGGCGCTTGAGGCCGCCTTACGCAAGGCCCTAGCCAAAGAGTCCGCCGAACTTTGGCAGAAATCGAAACGGTGTTTACCGATTAGTTCCTCGACAAGGGCACCGCGCGGCGCGAGGACCGGCACTCCTGAAATCATGGCCTGCACCAGGCGATAGGGATCGCCTTCCACACGATCGCGCGCAGGTGTAGGCGAGTAAAACATCACGTCAGCACAGCTTAAGACTTCAATGAAGGCGCTACGGCTAGGGGCGACATAAATTGCTTGCCGGTCGAGGCCCAAAGTCACCAGGCGGTCGCGCACTTCAGCTGAGAAGCTGCCAATGCCGCAAAGCACCAATTTAATGCGAGCGGCCAGAGATTTGTCTGAACTTTCCAGCAACTTGACCGCATGAACAAGGTCGAGCAAGGCTTCTTCCCACTCGATTTGTCCAAAATGGGCGATAACGAAGTCGGTGTCGGCCAAGCCCAGGCCGATGGCAGCTTTGGCCCGGGTTTTGGCACTGCGGGCGACGCGATTTTCGATGAAGGCAGGAAAGCTGACGATGCGGCTATTGTCGATGCCTTCGATCAACAAGGTCTGTCGGGCGGCATCTGATTGCACCAAAAAAGCATCGGCGGCATTGACCACCTCGGTGCGGATTGTGCGCATGTGCATAATGTCTTCGCCTGGCAGCGGCGTCAGGTTATCGACCCAGACGATAAGGCGAAAGCGGCTGCGCCACTTGGCTTTGACAGCCTGGAAGGCGTACATGCCGAGGCGCTCTTTGATGACTACGACATCGAAGCCATGCAGTGCCTTTTCCAAGCCAGGCAAGTAGCTGCCGTTTTCGCTATGATCTGGCAGCGGGATCAAGGCCAGGTGATCGAAATGACTGGTTTGCGTCAGATAACCAACGATGGACTCGGATGTCAGTACGGTGACGTCGTAATCTGTGGCCAACAGTAGAAATTGATCGATTTCCTCGACAGTCGGCAGTGTGCCATAAACTAGAGCGAGTGTTTTTTTCGTGCCGTCCGTAGCTGTCATATACAACCTCCTAAAGACCTATAAAAACACCGTCAGATTAAGCTGACTTTTCGAACTTTTGGGTTTCCAGTGGTGCTGAGCGGAAGCGTGCGATCTTCTGCTGTGCCACCTGAAGCTTATGCGCCATGGCCTTGGTCTGATCATGAGCCTCGCGTAGGCGTGGCGCTAGCAGCTGATCAGTGCGCCGGATAGCGCTCAGCAGCTGCAAGACTTCGGGGTCAGCAGCCAGCTGGTCGAGGTCGCCGCTGGGAATCTGGCTGTCGAAAAAACGGAAATTATGAAATGCCGCATTGCGTTTTCTCAACCATTCACTGGCTTCATCGATCTGACCGCGCTCGAACGCCTCAAGCGCGGCTTGGCCGCGTTGCAAGAACACGCTCAAGTTCGATTTGGCCTGGTGGGCGAAGTCTAGCATGGGCGAAGCCGCCGAGGGTGAAACACAATTTTATGGAGTTCTAGAGATATTGTAGAGCATAGTGCAAAGGCGTGTCAAAGCGTGGGGGAGAAATGCCCGTCCGCAAGCTCCCTCAGAGGCTAACGGTCAGCGGCTGGTCAATCGTTCCGCGCACCTGCGTCTTCAACTCGCCTTCAACGCCGGTACTGCCACCGCTAAGCAAGAATCCGAAGCTACTCTTTAGGTCATTGGTCAATTTAAAGCTGATTTTGAGGTCGAGTTGCGAGTTGCTAATCAGCGGGCGCAGCATGATCTTGCCCTCGGGGACTAGCTCAAGCCCGTCGGCGAGAAAAGCCGAGGCCTTATCAAGGATCAAGGCCCCCCCTTCTAGCTTGGCCTTTAGCTGAGCCTTCTTGAACGATTGATCTTTAAGTCCAATCGATGGGTGGCTCAGCTTTAATATCGCATTCGCCAAATTAAAGTCGGCCTGGCCAGTCGATTGGGCCAAATTTTTAGGGTCAAGGGTGAAATCAACCGCTGCGTTGAGTAAGGCAGAGACGCCGATGGTCGATAGCAATGGCGCTAGTAGAGGGTTAGAACCTGGTGAATTGGCGGCATTACTTAGAGCGAAGCTGATCAGATCGTCGAGCGGAAAATTCTTGGCGACCAGGGTGATGCGCTTGGGGAGCGGGGTACCAGAGGCGAGATCAAGCAGGCCAAGGTTGGCACCTGCGGTCAGTCTCCCCTTGCCGGCGGTCAGGTCGACTGCGATGCCGAGCTGGCCGATCAGAAGTCGCAAGATGCTGATGTTGACCGTCAGTCCCTTAAATTCGATCGCGCTACCCGGCGTCGTGCCTTCGATGCGGACGTTGCCCATCGTCATGCCTATCGGCAATGAGGCGCTCATATCGCCGATAGAGACGTTATACCCTGTCGCACGGCTGAGGTTGGCGGCAATTGACTCCTTCAAGACTTCATAGGGAAAGGTCATCACCAGGAAAAGCAGGAAACTGACTAAAAACAGGCCGCTCAAGGCCGTCACCCTTGCTGCCCGTTTCGCTGTTACCTTATCGACCTTTTTCATGGGAGTCCTTTGGCCGCGCCCGGCCTATACTTGCGCTGTTTAGTTGCCGATTGAGCTGCTACTGCCCCCACCGCTACCAACGTCGTAGCCTCGCACCTTGGCTTGGGCATCAAAATACAGTTTAGTACCATACCGACCGCGCACCTGCAGGTCCTGTAATCTTAGGTATTTATTGGACTTTTCAACCTCCACCAGGAAGGTCATCAAGCGAGGAATGGAGATGTTCGGCAGGCGCATATCAACGCGCACCTCCTGCATTTTTTCGCTCAAGGCATTGTCGGCGGGTAATGCTCCCTTCTGGTCGGTCAAGCCCTCAAGGGCCACACCTTGTTCATTGGCAATCTTCTCGAAAAACGGCTTCAGGCTCATTTGCTTAGTCCTGCGCTCAACCGTATCGAGCAATTTCTCGAAGTTTTTATTCTCCTGCTCATAGGAGACCTTTAGCGCCTGTAGTTCATGCAAAGAGGCAAAGCTCCGCGACAGCTCAACCTTTAGCAGACTCACCTGCGAAAAATACAAGCCGACTGCACCAAGGACGAACATGGCGATCACGGCGACGGTGGCTGCAAGGAGTCCGGTACGCTGGTTGGGTGACAGCTTATAAAAGCTGTCCATCAGAAAATCGAGCTTCTCGTTGTTGGAGCCGAACAGACGCTTCCTAATCAGCTGAACGTTGCCCTGGAGTTGACCCATAAAGCGATCGGTAATGGTCGCGACGACGCTCATCTAGCGGCCCCTTTAAGCTTTACCACCGGCCCCGAGCAGGCCAGCGTAGTCAGCATTAATAGTGAATTCGATAATCTTGCCGTCGCTGCCAGGCTTTGGCCCCGACTGCTTGGATTCGACGGACTTGAGCACCTTGGACGTCTTGATCGCCTCGAGAATCTTATCGACCAAAGCGTAGCTATCCGTCTCGCCCCGCAGCACTAACTTACCGCCGCCGGTGGCGATGACATTATATTGATAAAGCGTGACCTCAAGCTTTAACTCCTTGGGCAGCACCTCGCTCAGCGACTTTAGAATCGTCAATGCCGGGCTTGAAGCGTTATCCTCGACAAACTGGGCCACTGCAGAGCGCTTATGATTGATCTCCTTTTGCAGCTTCTGTGCGGCATCGCTGCGCAGTTTCTCAAAGGTGAATTTACCTGGCAGGTACTGATTTTTTACCGTCGGAAAGATGGCCTGAAAGTCCTTCAGATACTGGGCTTGCAGTTGGTCAATCTGGCGCTTGTAGAAAACATACTTGACGCCGTAACTGACGCACAGCAGAACCAGGGCAATGGCGACCACCCGAAAGGCGATGGTCGCCGCCTTGAGTATTGATTCATAATTTTGTACGAAAGCAAACTCACCCTGGCGCAGATTGATCTGCGAATGCCGCTTCGCTGAACCAACCGCACGCAGTCCAATCGCCACACTTTGCGGCATGATCGCCATATGATCAATCAATGCGGGATTGATCTTCAAGTCGCTTTGATCGATACGATTAACTTCACAGCTTATCTCGAGTTGGTCCTCGAGATAACGATTAAAGTTCTTGATACGGCTGGTGCCACCGGAGATGAACAACTTGGTAAGCGGCTTTTTCTCCCAGGTCTTGAAGGCATAAAAAGTGCGACCTAGCTCCCTGACAATGGCGTTGGCAGCGAGGGTAATGCGTTCAACGACAATGCGGTCATCACCAGACAGGTCGTCGCCCAAGTCGGTGTCACAAAGTACGCGAGAAACGCGATGCTTGATCCGCTGCGCCTCTGCAAAGTCCGTCTCAAGGTCGCGGGCAAGGAACTCGGTCAAGTAGCGGCCGCCAAGGTTAATCGAACGAAACATCCGCAGCACGCCGTCTTGAACGATGCATACCGAAGTCTTTTCATGGCCGACATCGACGAGGCCGCAGCATTCACCGCTCGGCATGTCAATATACGGAGCCAGGTTATAAAATGCCAAACTATCGACATCGACAAGTTTTGGATCGATATTTATGCGTTGCAGATGTTCCAGGAAACTACGCAGGAAGTTTTTACGGGTCAAGACGGCAAGCGCCACCGTCTTGTTGTCTACTGTGCCAAGGATCTGGTGATCCAGGATCATGTCGTCCATATTGAACGGCACCGCATCTTCCAACTCAGAGAGGATTGCCGCCTCGATTTTGCGCGGGTCGGCAAAATTAAACGACATCACCCTGCTGGAGATATACTGCCCCGGCATCGCTGTAATGATCCGGTCGGCCTTCAAATGATTCTCTTTGAATAATTGCTCCATGCACGCAGGTAGCACGATATCGGGATCTAACTCATCGCCATGGGGAATAACATTTTCGTAAAAATTGGCGATTTCATACGACTTAAACGTATTGACGATCTCGACCGCCTTGATCGAATAGCTGCCAATATCAAGTCCAATGACGCGCTGCATACAGAGCTATCTCCTGTTTTTTTACATACTTATCATCTCATTAGATGACTTTCCAGTAAAGCACGCGGTAAGCATTCTTCTCGTTTTTCTTACCCTCCGGGATGATGCGTTCGACAACCGACGTCAATTTTTTGACGCTATCACCGGTTACGCCCTCGACCTCGATATGGAAGGCTGTGCTGAACTTCTTGAACCAGTCGGCGCGCGTGGCCCCGTCGTGAGAGGTGGAGTCACCGCCTGAGTAGCATAGCAGATTGCGCAGGACCGCCGCGGTATTCTCGCCGGGCTGGCCGAGGGTCGAGCCGTCTTCATCGCGCTTTCTCAAGGCAAGCGCTACTTTTTCGGAGCAATCCCCGCGCGACTCTGGGAATAAGCACTGCAACAGACCGCGAGCCGCGGTGTTGATATTGATTTGAAACTTATCGTCACCGCGGATTTTTGCGTAGGGGAATGCGGTGATGTACGGCCCGAAAACGGCCTCGACATCAGCGTCCCAGCCTTCGATCAAACGCAGCTCGGAAACCGAATCAAGCGGGGCGTTCTTCACCATTTGCCGCGGCGTGCGCTTCTGATAAGGCTCATTTTCATCAGTGTAACCCGAGGCCGGGTCAGCGACTTTGTCGGGATCGATGTAATCTTTGATGCGGTAGGCCAGCTCTTTTCCGGTCACCTTTTTTGATTCGAGGAAGGCCTTCTCGGCCGGGCACGTGAACATCGCCTCCAGCATCAACAGAACCTGAGAGCAGCGACCATTTTGATAGCAATCGTTGACGTTGATCTTAGCTGACTCGTCGCTGATATTGATGGTGAAGGTGCCATCAAACAATTTTAAGGAATCGATGACAGAGCTGTCATTAATCGCGTTTATGCCAAACTGTTCGCTGAAGGCGGCGGTCATCTCCGCGGTCTCACCGCCGATCGGGATGCCATTAAGCACCGTCCAGATGTCGCCTAGGCTGCTGGCGAGGTCGGCATTGGTTGGGTTCTGTTGGGCCTGGAACAAGGCATAGGCGAAGTCCGCCATCAGCAGCAAGTTAGCGATGTTAAAGCCCGACTTGGCCATGTATTCGGCCTTAAGGTTGTCTTTACTGTGGGTCGCTAGCGATAAATTAACCTGCGAGGTCAAAATCAGGTCGCTGGTAAACAACATCATCACCGAGATGATCATGATGGCGATAATCAAGGCGATGCCACGTTGCCCGGCTGAAACCTGCGACTCTGGACCCAAGCCCGCCGTGCTAGCAGAGTCTGAGGTCTGACCTGGTAGGATGTGCTCTGATCCAGGAGGAGGCAACCTTATAGCTGGTCCGTCGACCGGGAACCCCCATAGGGTGCGCGGCAATTTAAATGGCCGTTTCCCCATGTTTATAGTGCCCCCCAGCGAATGGACTTATCTGGCTCTTTCATCTCAACAAAATCTATCGAATTGTTTAGAAAAACCACTGTATTGATCGCCATCACCGCATCATCAAGGGTGGTGGCATCACTGCCTTGGATACCGCTGCGTTCATGGAGGTATGCCTCGATCGTTAGGCGCACCATTTTAGGCATGATGTTACGCGTATCGCTGCGCGCCGAGTCCCAGGCATCTTTAGACCACCGGTCACCCGTCCAGCACTCGAGGCTAAAAGTCTTGATGCCGCGGGCGAGCAGCTTAGTCGGCGGCTCCTCCTTTAGGTCCACGGGCACTACCGGCGTTTCGGCGCGGTAGAGGTCCTTGCGCCCCGGGGCCTCTTTGGAGTCCTTCAGCTGATACACGACAAAGGTGAACTCGGATTCGTTGGCGCTGATCTGTAGTGGTCGGTGCGTCATCGTCGTCAGCGACAGCTTTTCACCAAGGCTCTTTTCCAATTTGAAGACGGTCTTCATGTTACGGTCGATACCGCCGCGAATCTGATCCTTCTGCGACACCAAAAAAGCATGCTGCAGATCGTCGCTTAATCTGCCCACGACCACGCTCAGGCGGTGCAGGGTCTTCGCCCTTTCTCCTAGGCCCTCGCGCACCTCGAAGCCCGATTTGAGCATCGATGCCACGCCGATAGTCAAGGTCATCAAGATCCCGATGGTGATCACCACCTCGAGCAGCGAGAAACCGGCTTGCGGTGCAGAGGGACGATGCATGATCTGAAATTTACCTCGTTATATGCAGGATGCACCCAGGTGCTTGCTGGTAGAGCTGATACCAAATCACTCATGTGCCATCAGGGTGGCCGTCGCGAATAAGGCCGGCATTTGGATCACCTTATGGTGGAGGCAGGTCAGGCGCCCCACCTGGGTTCGCGGCAGGGTCGACAGCTCCGGGGTCAACCGGTGCATTCTTGGTCAACGGCGATTCGACCTTGGGCTTATTGGCTGCGGCGACTTTCTTGACCCAGGCGTCATACACCGGCTTCAGCTGCGTGATGGCCTCGCTGATTTTGGCTTGGTTGGTCAGCAGGTAGGTCATGCCCGTCGAATTCTTCTGTGCCCCCTCTGGCCACGACACATCAACGTGCGCGGTAAGAAAGATCGGCTCATCTCCAAAGATCTGCTTTACCGCAGCCTCGATCATGTCATTAGATCCACTCTCGCCCTTACTGCTGCGCTTGTCGCTGGCGTTACCGTCGGCATCTGTCTTTTTTTTGCCGCCGCCGACGGCCATCTCCAGCAATTTAGCAAAGGGGAATTTCCACTCGACGATCTCCAGCGAGTAGCTGTACTCGCTGGAGTCTTCGAATTTCTGATCGGTCTGGTGCGTCATCAATTCTTTAAAAGGCTTGCTGCGCCAATGATATTCGACTTGGGACAGCACGCGACGGGCTCGCCAGGTGGCTTCGGTAATGTTGCGCCCGTAGTCAGAAAAGACGATGGCGTTGCCTTGAACGGCAGCTACCTCAACAATAAGGAAGGCCACAATCGCCAGGGCGATCACCGTTTCAATCAAGGTGAAGCTGGCCTCACCTGAATGGTCTTTAGTCGATTTTGTCTTGTTGGACATCGTAGTCTTGATATCCCGGGATGACTTCCGCGACGCCCTCATAGGGATTGGTCACGATGGTGTAAGGTTCCTGCGTCTCATCGGGCACTAAATCGTCTTTTTTAATATAAATATAGATAACCGCGCGCTCGACATACCCCGTGGGAAAGAAGTAGATCATCCCCCTTGCTTCTGGACCAATCTCGTTCAGGTCCTGTTTGTGCCCGTGGTGCTCGGCCTGCATCGACTTAACCATCATGTGTGGTCCGATACTTCGGTTCGACCACTCTAGGCTTTCCACCCGAGTCCATTGTGCCCGCTTTAGGGACCGCTTCGCCATCAGCACTGGCGACTCCGGGGGAATCTCCTTACCTGATTTCGGGTCGGCCACAGTCGATCCGGCTAAATCCTTATAATCATTAAATTTACTATCGAATAAGCTAGCCTCGTCCTTCTCTTCTTGTTCGCCAGGATCGCGGTCTATCTTATCACTACCAAGACCGAAGGTGGACTTGTCGGTCTCCTCCAGCCAGTAATCACCTGAATTAAACTGGATGACGAGGCGATAGGGCTTGCCAGTGAGGATTGCCAGATCAAATGCCCCACGAATATCTGCGGCTATACCATTAAGCTTCGTCGCCGTTTCGGCGCCGCTGCGCATATTGAACTGCGGCATAGCGACCGAGTAGATAAACGCGATCAACGCCATGACGATGATAACCTCGATCAAACTAAAGCCGCCAACGGGGGCAGCAGCCGTGACCGAGGCGGTACGCCGAAGTTTAAGGGGCTTTCGCATCCGACTCCGGGTAGTTGACGTCATCTGGCGTGCCCATCTGCCCATCGCTGCCAGCACAATGCAGCTTGAAGCTACGCCCATCGGACTCATAGCTAAAATCGTTGCCCCAGGGATCCTTTAACTTATTCTCTTCGATATAGGGACCGCGCCAGGTCTTGGCATCACCGGGGTTGGTCACCAACGACTTAAGGTCGGCTGGGTACTTGTTATTATGGATGCGATACATCTGCAGGTTTTGCTGGATGACGCCAAAGGCTAGCTTAACCTGGTCCTGTTTGGCATTTTCTGATTGACCGACCAAGTTTGAAACCATGTACGCCATCAGGGTACCAAGCAGGGCGACGACGATGATAATTTCGATTAATGACATGCCGCGTTGCCCCTCGGCGAGAAACTGCGGATGCATCAAGGCATGGCATCGACGAGAAAGACTACGAACCTGAACTAACATGAATCACTCCTTACATAGTGGACCACACCGCCGAAACGGGGTAGCTGTCTAAAGACCAGAACATTGCACCTACGGACCATGGCCTGAATCTAGCGACAAAGATATGAATGATAGATTAGCGGATTTGGTTCATGATCGAAAGCATCGGTACGATGACGGAGGCGATGATGCCGCCTGCCGAGCCCGCCATCAGGATGATCATGACCGGCTCGATCAACGAAATCAAACCTTCAATCTTACGCTGCACCTCAGCCTCGTAAGCGACTGCGACATGCGACAACATCTCTTCGAGCTGCCCGGTACGTTCGCCGGTCATGATCATATGAGTCACTAAAGGCGGGAAACGATTACTCTTTTCAATCGTAACCCCAAGGCTTTTGCCCTCCTGGACAGAAATTTTTGAGGCTTCAAGGACCTCGGCGATCACCGAATTGGAGATGATGTTTTTGGTAATCTCCAAAGCCTTTATGATCGGCACACCGGAAGACAGCAGCGTCGACAGGGTCTGGGTGAACCGCGACACCTGCATGCGCATAATGAGTGGGCCAAAAATCGGCATCTCCAGCGTTGCCTTGTCAAATTTGTAGCGCCCTTCCTTCGTTGCCAGGAAGCGCTTGGCAGCAAAAAAGATGCCGCCAAGGGCTAGCGGCAGCAAAAACCATTGATGCTGGAGGAACTCGGAGATGTTGATCGTCAACTTCGTGTACCAAGGCAGGGGTGCCTTGAGGCTCACGAAAATCTTCTGCAGTTTTGGTACCAGACTCATGAGGAGGTAGCCGATGAGACCCACCTGAGCCAGCATCATGACCATCGGGTACATCATGGCGCTCATCACCTGGCCCTTGGCGGCCTCCTGCTTTTCCATGTAGTCGGCCAACCGGTCGAGTACAACTCCGAGGCTACCAGAGCTCTCGCCGGCACGGACCATATTGACATAGAGGCGGTTAAAAACCGCAGGAAACTGCTGAGCAGAATCGGCGAAGCTCTTACCCTCAGATACCTGCTCGCGGACTGCTGACAGGGTGCCCTGCAAGACCTGGCTTTCGACTTGAGCGGTTAGGGCGCGCAGGCACTCATCAAGCGGGATGTGGGCATTGGTCAATACCGCAAATTGCCGCGTCATCACTGCAATCTCCATGGGCTTGACGCGGCTGGAGAAGAGCGTATTTTTCGCCCGGATCTTGTCCATGGAGACTTCTTCTTTGATCTCCGAGACGATAATCTTATCTTTTTGCCGCAGCCGTAGCTTGGCCGCCTTGGGTGAATCGGCTTCGATTTTGCCCTTGCGAGCAGAACCGGAGGCCGCGTCATAGCCTTTATAGGTGTAAATGGCCAAAGCATGATCCTAGGTTTAAGATTCCAGAGCCCAGCATTGCTACTAACGTAGATCGTCCGTCTGGGTGTTGGCCATCGCCTCTTCGAGTGAAGTCAGTCCACCGAGCACTTTACCCATTGCTGAATCACGCAACGTCTTCATACCCTTCTCCAGGGCCTTTTTCTTGATCTTGTTGGAATCCTGCGACAGCAGCAGGACGTCCCGTATGTCGTCATCGAGGATCATTAACTCATGGATCCCCATACGCCCCTTATAGCCCAGGCCATTGCACTCCTCACAACCGTCTCCGGCCCGGTAGATCTTACGCGCGGCCAGGGTTTCACGCGTCATACCCATCAGTAGCAGCTCGCCGTCGAGCGGATCATAGGCCTCGCGGCAACTGGAGCAAAGGCGGCGGATCAAACGGGTTGCCATGATTCCTAGCACGGCCGTCGAAACCTGGAAGGGCTGCACACCGAGGTCGAGAAAGCGGGTCACGGTGGTCGCAGTGTCATTGGTATGCAAGGTCGAGAATACCAAGTGACCGGTCATCGATGACTGAATCGCAATCCCGGCGGTTTCGCTATCGCGGATCTCGCCAATCATGATCACGTCCGGATCCTGGCGCAAGATGGAG
>Ga0315291_10007115_pt1 | contig 13871 bp, 13 predicted proteins | sample YL17G12_20_MG_FD_203070 | JGI IMG/M metagenome (GOLD analysis project Ga0315291, IMG submission 203070) | Sediment microbial communities from Yellowstone Lake, YNP, Wyoming, USA - YL17G12_20 | ecosystem: Environmental > Aquatic > Freshwater > Lake > Sediment | place: USA: Wyoming | collected...
GACGCCCTCCTCATCTGCCCGAAGGACCAGTGCGGGAAGGTCAAGCGGCTCGTCGAGGAGATGGGGCGCAGCGACGAGTGGCGCGGCCTGGTGTGAGGGAGACCCACGCGGGCCGGGCGCTCAGTCCTGCTATGTCTGCGCAGCCGCCGGTTGGGTCTGGGGCGAGTAATGACCATCCCACCAGAGGGCAAGAGTGCGCATGGCCCGTCTGCCCCCGAGCGGCTCATCGGACCCGTTGGAATGCGCCATCAGGGAGATAGCTCAGCCTGAGAGCGAGGTATGCGCATTCCTCGACTTCCGGGATGCTCTAAGGGAGCATCTCGGCCTGCCCTGGGAATCTTGGGAGAGAGTAGAGGACGATCCGCCAGACTATCGCCTCTTCGCGGGCGGCCAGAAGATCGGCGTTGAGGTGACCACGCTGCATGCGTGCAAAGCTCTGTTCGCGGCAAATGCCCAGCTCGAGAACGTGTGTGATTTCCTGGAGGAGCAGACAAGAGGCGTCCAGCAGCGAGGCAGCCTTGAGATCGTCTACGAGCCAGATTCTGCGCACACGGTCCCACGCACAAGCACATTCCCCGCGCATTTCGCGCCGCTGTTCGAGTACCTTCGGGAGCCCCCTGCCAGTCCCTATGGGGCGCAGCGCATTGCGCTGTCCAGCGGCAAAGTCTGGGTGCGCTGGCTGGAGGGACAGGGCCCTGGGCTCCACGTGGTAGGCCAGCGGTTCTACCTATGTGCCGGCCAGGGCGCTTGGGCTTCCGACATCAACGAAGCCGTGCGGACAAAGGTGACCAAGTACTCGGACCCCGCGCGACTACCTCTGCGCAGGCCGTGCTGGCTGCTTGTGAACCTTAAGCCATATCTGCCAGGCGACCCGGCCAACCGGGCCTTCCTTCAGATGGGAGTGAGGGTGGAAGAGCCGGAGAAGGTTAGCGCAATCTTCGAAAGAGTCTTCGCCCTGACACAGTATATCCCTTGGACCGGCGGTCGCCCGGTCTGCCCTGTCCGGCAGTTGCTGCCGGAGGTGTGACGTTCGGTCTCGCAGGGCCGACCGCCAGCGGCGCTTCGGCTTGAACTCGGCGCGGCCCTGCGCCTACAATGCGTCCTTGTAGCTGGGCACTACCTGTTCGGGATGTGCGGATCGGCGCTGTCGTTCTTCAAGCGGTGAAGTCTCATGGTGAAGGTGAAGGAAACATCGAGCGGCCTCCAGGTGCCCGTGCTCGTGCAGCCGGGGGCGAGCCGTGATCGCATCTTCGGCGAGCACGACGGGCGTCTGAAGGTCTCCGTCACCGCCGCGCCGGAGAGGGGCAAGGCCAACGAGGCCCTGTGCAAGTTCCTCGCGGTCGAGATGGGGCTGAGCAAGTCGCAGGTCCACGTCCTCTCCGGCCACAACTCCCGCCTCAAGGAGGTGCTGATCGAGCGCGTCTCCCGCGACGCGCTCGACGCGATCCTCTCCTGAACGGCCGTTGCGGCCCGCTCGGGCGCTTCCATTGGGCGCTCGCGGCCGTTATCATCTGGGCTTTCCCCGTCTCGTTCCATGCACTCGACACACGGACTACGCCATGAGCTACAAAGAGACCATAAACCTGCCGAAGACCGATTTCCCGATGAAGGCCAACTTGGAGGCCCTCGAGCCCGCGATGCAGAAGAAGTGGGCCGAGATGAACCTCTACGGTCTCATCCGTCAGGCACGCCAAGGCGCCCCCAAGTACGTCCTGCACGACGGCCCGCCTTACCCCACGGGTGACCTCCACATCGGCACCGGGCTGAACAAGGTGCTGAAGGACTTCCTGGTCCGCTACCGGACCATGCGCGGCTTCGACGCCCCCTACGTGCCGGGCTGGGACTGCCACGGCCTGCCCATCGAAGTGCAGGTACTCCAGGAGCTGGGCGAGAAGCGCGACAGCCTGACGAGGAGCCAGATCCGCGCGCGCTGCCGCGCCCATGCCCTGCGCTTCGTCCAGGTGCAGAAGGAGCAGTTCAAGTCCCTTGGCGTCAGCGGCGACTGGGACAACCCATACTTGACGCTGCTGCCGGCCTACGAGGCGGGCGTCCTCGAAGTTCTCGCCGAGATGGTCGGCAAGGGCTTCGTCTACCGCGACCTGAAGCCCATCCACTGGTGCTACAACTGCCAGACCGTCCTGGCCGAGGCGGAGCTGGAGTACGAGGACGTCTCCGGCCCGTCCATCTACGTGAACTTCCCCCTGGCCGGAGACGTGCGCGGCCTCTTCAACGTGCAGGACGGGGGCCGCGTGCACGTCCTCATCTGGACCACCACGCCGTGGACCTTGCCGGCGAACCTGGCCGTGGCCGTGCATCCCGACGCGCAGTACACCGCTGTCCGCTATCGGCTTCCGGGCGCTCCCATGCCGGTGGTCAGCGTCATGGCCACAGGGCTCGTTGAGCGCGTGATGCAACGGGCCGGCGTCGCGGAGTACGAACGCCTGGGCCAGGCGAGCGGCCGGGCGCTGGAGGGCCTCAATTACCGCCATCCTTTCATGGACCGCGAATGCCCCATCGTGCTGGCGGACTACGTCTCGTTGGACGAGGGCACAGGCTGCGTGCACACCGCCCCCGGCCACGGGGAAGAAGACTACATGACCGGCTTGGAGCACGGCCTGGAGGTCCTGAGCCCGGTGGACGAGGAGGGCCGCTTCACGCACGCGGCGGGCATCTTCGCCGGGCTTCACATCATGGAGGGCGACCGGCGCATCGTGGAGCACCTCGTGAGAACTGGCTACATGCTCCACCAGGACCGGGCGACGCACTCGTACCCGCACTGCTGGCGGTGCCACCAGCCGGTCATCTTCCGCGCGACCCACCAGTGGTTCGTGCGGATAGACCACGGCGGTCTCCGTCACCAGGCGCTCGAAGCCGTCAAAGGCGTGCAGTGGGTGCCGGCCTGGGGCGAGCAGCGCATCTACCAGATGGTGGCCGACCGGCCGGACTGGGTCATCTCACGCCAGAAGTCCTGGGGCGTGCCCGTGCCGGCCTTCTACTGCAAGAGGTGCGGCGCCGTCCTGCTCGACAGGGAGACCGTTCGCCACGTGGCCGGCGTCTTCGCCGAGCACGGCTCCGATAGTTGGTTCGCCGACGAGGATGCGACGCGCTTCCTGCCGCCGGGCCGGAAGTGCTCCTGCGGCGCGCGCGAGTTCCGCAAGGAGACGGACATCCTCGACGTCTGGTTCGAGAGCGGCTCGTCGCACAACAGCGTCTGCCGCAAGCGCCCCGAACTCGCCTTCCCGGCCGACCTCTACATGGAGGGCATTGACCAGTACCGCGGGTGGTTCCAGCTCTCGCTGCTTCCGTCGCTGGCCGCCTGGGGGCAGGCGCCCTACAAGTCCGTCGTGACGCACGGCTTCGTCGTGGACGAGGGGGGGCGCAAAATGTCCAAGTCCCTCGGCAACTTCATCAGCGTCGGCGAGGGCGTCGGGATGTTCCGCGCGGAGATCCTGCGCCTCTGGTGCTCCAGCGTGGACTACCGCGACCAGATATCCGTGAACGCCGACTACCTGCGCACCGGCATGGTGGACGCCTACCGGCGCGTGCGAAACACGTTCCGCTTCCTGCTCGGGAACGTCGCCGACTTCGACCCCGCCGCGCACGCCGTTCCCCGCTCGGCCATGCCGGAGGTGGACCGCTGGGCGCTCGACGAGCTGGCGCGCCTTGTCGGGCGCGTGACCGAAGCCTGGGAGACCTACCAGCTCCATCAGGTCTATGGCTTCGTCCACAACTTCTGCGCGGTCACGATGAGTTCGACCTATCTCGACCTGCTCAAGGACCGGCTTTACTGCTCGGCGCCCGACTGGCCGGGCCGGCGGAGCGCCCAGACCGTGCTGCACCGCGCACTGCTGACGCTCTGCAAGCTGACGGCGCCCATGCTCGTGCACACGGCCGAGGAGGTCTGGTCGAGCATCGCGTGCAAGGACGAGGATGTGCCGAGCGTGCACCTGTGTCGCTGGCCCGAGCCGCCCCCCCAGTGGCTGGACGATGAGCTTCACGAGCGCTGGCAGCGGCTCCTCGGCGTGCGGGACGACGTGGCCCGCGCCGTCGAGGCGCTCCGCGAGCGCAAGGATGTCTCGCAGAGCATGGAGGCCAGCGTCACGCTGGCCTCGCCGATGGCGTCGCTGCGGGAGCTGCTGGCGGCCCGGCGGGAGGACCTGGTCGAGCTGCTTATGGTGAGCGAACTGACCGTGCTCGACAGGGCGCCCGCGCCCGAGGAGGCGGCAGAAATGACGCCGGGGCAGAAGGAGCCGCACCTGCTCATCCGCGCCGTCTCGTCGCCGCACGCAAAGTGCGCGCGCTGCTGGAATCTGCGCGAGAGCGTAGGCCGGGACGCCGGCCATCCCGACCTGTGCAGCCGGTGCGTCCGGGCCATCGGAGACCTGGCCGGCGCCCGATAATGCGCCGGTGCGGTTGCGCACCTTCGGTCGGCCCCGGTGGCGTTCGGAGCAGGGATTCGTACACTCGCAGCGTCTTCTGTGCCAGCCTCGGCCAGGTGTAGCGCTCGGCCACTTTGCGCCGGCCGCGCTCCCCCATGGCGGCAGCCAAGGCGGGCTGGCCGAGGAGCCAGCATATCTTCTCGGCCAGCTCGTGCGGGTCCTGCGAACTGAGCAGGCCGTCCCGGCCGTCGTCCACGACGCTCGCGACCGGGCCGATGCGCCCGCCGACCACCGGCTTGCCGAAGGCCCACGCCTCGCAGTAGACAATCCCGAAGCTCTCCTGGGTGGAGGGGACGCACAGGAGTTCGCACCCGGCCAGCGCGGCGGCCTTCGTCTGCTCGTTTACGGCGCCAGTGCTGCGCAAGCGCTTATCCCTTGCACGCGCCCACGCCGCCCAGGACCGCGGCGTGCGCGGGCCGACGAACACGAACATGGCCTCCGGGAACCGGCGCCAGACCTTCGGAGCCGCCCGTATCAGGGCCTCGAAGCCCTTGTGGCGCACGTGCCGGCCCAGGAAGAGCACGTACGGCCCGTGGATCCCATAGGTCCGCCGGAACCGTTCGACGGAGAACTGCTCGGCAAGGACCGGCGCCGCGCCGGTCACATGGATCCGGTCGGGCCTGACGCCCTTCCTTTCCACCAGCGTCCGCGCCTCGTGCTCGGTCATGGCGATGACAGCGTCCGCTTCGCGGTAGATCGCGTCGTATCCCGCGTACCCGGGGCCGTCCCAGCAGGGATGATGGAGAGGCATGAGCACGAAGGGCACCCCGCGCCGGCGGGCGAAATCGAGCGCTGTCCTGACCAGGAACTCCGCGCCCATCCGAGCGGCGTGGACCACGTCGGGCCGGCCGGCAGCCTCCTCGTAGGACGGAACCACGATCCGGCCTATGCGGCGAACCGATAGGGCCGGCATGAGCGGGTATGCCGCCGCCTACGGGGCCATGTGTGCCCGCCTGCTCAGGGGGAACCCGAGCTGGCGGACGGGCACGCCCTCCCACACGTAGCTGCGCGGCGGGCCCGACAGGACCGTGCTGCCCCAGACGTAGCTGCGGCGTTTCCTGGGCCACTGGGCTATCGCCTTCGCCCGGTGTCCTGCACCGGCCATCTCGCGCGCGAGCGCGTGCATGGCGGACTGCCTGCCGCCGATGGCGGGAGGGTAGGAGAGCACCGTGTAGAGGATGTCCAGGCCCACGTCGGACGGGCAATCGGAAAGAGGAGCGGTGTTGCCCGAACAGAGGCGCCGCGGCCGCGCGCATTATACCACAGGGCAGGGAGCGTTTGCGGCTGTGCCCTCGCCTACGTCGGCCCCAGGAACTTCACGAAAGCCCTGAGCAGGGCGTCGTCCAACTGCCCCTTCGTCTCCCTCATCATCATCTCGAGCGCCTGGTAAGGCGTCCTGGCGCGCGCATAGGGCCGGTCCGTCGTGAGGGCGTCGTACACGTCAATGATGCTCGACAGCCGCACTGTCTGGCTGATTTCGGGGGCACTGAGGCCGTCCGGATAGCCGCTTCCGTCGAGGCGCTCGTGGTGGCTGCGGATGATCTGCGCGGCGACCCGCGGAAGCCGCTTGGACTGCCGCGCGATCTCCAGGCCCGTGAGCGGATGCTTCTTGACCTCCTCGAACTCGGCCGGAGTCAGCTTGTGCGGCTTGGACAGTATGGCGTCCGGGATCCTGCTCTTCCCGATGTCGTGCAGGATGCCGCCCAGGCCGATGCGGTTCAGAGCGGGGGCGTCCTCGACTTTGAGCAGGCCCTTGGCGGTTGCCACAAGGAACATGCAGGAGTGCACGCAGTGCGTGTACGTGCGGTAATCGTGCGACGCGAGCGTGCGCATGTGCCAGAGCGAGTCGTGACGCTTCAGGATCGCTAGTACCGTCGCCTCGACCATGGCCCGGGCGCGCGCGATGCTCCGGCCGGATCGCGGATCCTCGAACACCTCCATCATCACGCGGGCCGACGTGTCGTAGACGAGTTCGCAGCTTTTCTCCACCGGAAGGAGGTCGTCCCGGATGATCGCGGCGAGGTTCTGCTCGACGTACTCGTGGTAGGTGTCCTCGTCCGCCCGGCGCAGATAGAGGAGGCTGACGCCGCGGTCCAGCAGCCTCTGCCGCGTGCGCTCGTAGAGCGCGGCGTGGCACCGCTTGTAGAGGACGAAATGGGTCGGCGTCTTGACCCGGATGTACAGGTCAACGGGGGACAGCGTGCCGGGCTGCATGACAGCCAGCGGGACGGGGAACAGCTCCGTGTCGTTCTGGACGGCTTCCGCGTGCATGCCCGGAACCGCTGCAGAAAGAGCCACTGGGGACGTGCAGGATGGATCCCGCCGCCGACGTCCCTGCGCACCGAACAGCCCCGCCGGCCCTGAAAGCACACACGGGTGGCTAATTCCGATGCAATATTGCCTCTACAGCAACTTCTGTGCCGCGTTTTCTCTCGCCCCGTCACTTGTGTGCGGCGGCTGAACGCTGCCCCGCCAACGCCGTCGCCCGTTGCAGTGCAGCCTCCGGTGCGGTAAAAAGGCTGTTCTGCAGCCCTTAGGAGGCAACCGTGGGAGAAGCGCGCCGGCCAAGTCCGGTGAACCTCATCTGCGCGGCGCTGGCAGCCCGCCCGGAGTGGCTCGGCAAGGCCAAGGACTCGCTCGAAAAGGCCCTCGGCCCGGTGGACCTGGAGAGCGACGTCTGGCCCTTCGACTTCACTGACTACTACGCAGCAGAAATGGGCAGCCCGCTCCTGCGCAGGATCTACAGTTTCCGCGAACTGGTCGCGCCGGACAACCTGATCGCGGTGAAGCACACAACGAACCGGCTCGAGAAGGCCCTGGCCGAGATGCTCCGTCCGGCACCGCGGCGGCCGGTCAACCTGGATCCCGGTTACGTCTGCCTCGGCAAGCTGGTGCTGGCCACGACCAAGGACCACGCCCACAGGGTCTACCTGGGCGGCGGCATCTATGCCGAGTGTACGCTGCGATGGCGGGACGGCACGTTCGAGCCGTGGGAGTGGACGTATCCCGACTACTGCACCGAGGGCTATCGCGAGTTCTTTGGCCGCGTCCGCGCGCTCTACAGGGACAAGGTCGAGGGACTGGAGGGGACGTAGCCGCCGGCAGCGGGCCGGCGTTACCGTGAGGAGGCAAGGGCTTCGATGGAACGCACGTTGGTCTTTCTGAAGCCGGACGCTGTGCGGCGCGCCCTGACCGGCGAGATCATCGCGCGCTTCGAGCGGAAGGGCTTCTGCATCGTAGGGCTGAAGATGGTGCAGCTCACCGAGGAGTTTGCCCGCAGGCATTACGCCGTCTGGAGCGGCAAAGACTTCTACGAGCCCCTGGTGCGCTACGTGACCAGCGGGCCGTGCGTGGCGCTGGTGCTTCAGGGCAGGAACGCCGTCGCGGTCGTCCGCAAGATGATGGGGCAGACGTTCGGCGCGGACGCCGCTCCGGGCACGATCCGGGGCGACTTGGCCCTGAGCAACCGCTTCAACCTGGTCCATGGGAGCGACACGCCGGAAGCCGCCGAGAAAGAGATAGGCGCGTTTTTCACGCGCGACGAACTCGTGACCTACCCGGAAGACGCCACGCGCTGGGTCTACGACCAGAGCGGGCCGCAGCCGGTATGACGCCGAGAGGAGGGTAGTATGAGTCAGACAAGAGTGCTCACCCGTGTGGCGCTGCTGGCTGCCGTCGCCGCCGCGGCGCTGGCAGCCGCCGGCTGCGCCGCCAGCGCGAAGGTCCCGCTCACCCCGCCGCTGGGCGCTGTGAAGCGTGACCTCGCGTACACCAAAGCGATGCTTTACGCCAACCACCGCCCCTGGCAGAGCCTCGACGCGGGCTGTCAGGTGACGATCGCCAACCCCCAGATACCTCTGCCCGACCGCCAAGTGACGGTCGGCAACGGCCGCCTGCGGTTCGAAAAGCCGAACATGGTCAGGATCGTCCTGCCCGACACGAACGACCCCCAGGTCAGGATAGTGGGGGACGGGAAGGCGTACTACGCGGCAATGCCCCTGCTAACCAGCGAGTATAGCGGGAAGTACACTGACCCCGTGTCCCCCCAGCCGGGCCGCATCTCTTTCCTGCCGGCCGACGTCGCGGACGCCCTGGAGCCCACGAACCTGTTCGTGGGGAGAGGGCTGACGCTCACCCAGGGGGAACAGATCTCCAACCTCTACTCGGTGGAGCCCTTGACCGGACCCGAGCCGGGCATCCGGACCACCAGCGTCGTCTTTGTTGACAGGCGCGAGGAGAAGCTGAGGGGCATCGAGAAGTACAACGACGATGGCTCCATCCGGTGCCGCGTGCAGTACCTGAACATTCAGAGCGTGCTGCTCAAAGGCGGCCAGTCCGTCCAAGTGCCGCTCGTCTTTGACATCAGCTACCCCGAGGAGCAGACCACCATCCGCATCCAGCTCCAGGGCGTCGCCCTGAACGTGAAGATGCCCGAAGGCGCGTTCGACGTATCCGCGGCGAGTTCAAGGCGTCCGGCTCCAAGGTAGGCGCCGGCCCCCGCGCTCGGGGGGCGCTTAGAGGATGTAGCGCGTCAGGTCCTCGTCCTTAACGAGTTCGGCCAGGTGCTTGTCCACGTAGGCGCGGTCCACCACCAAGCCCTTGTCGGCCCGGTCCGGCGCGTCGAAGCTCACGTCCTCCAGCAGCTTCTCCATGACCGTCTGGAGGCGCCGCGCCCCGATGCTCTGTGTGCGCTGGTTGATCTGTTCGGCGAACTCCGCCACTCGTTCGACGGCGTCGTCCGTGAACTCCAGCTCGATGCCCTCCGTGGCGAGCAGTTCGCGGTATTGCTTGGTCAGGGCCGTCCTCGGCTCGCGCAGTATCCGCACGAAGTCCTGCTTGGTCAGGTCCTTGAGTTCCACGCGGATGGGAAAGCGCCCCTGCAGCTCGGGTATCAGATCGCTCGGCTTGGCCACGTTGAAAGCGCCGGCGCCGATGAAGAGGATGTGGTCCGTGCGCACCAGCCCGTAGCGCGTCGCCACGGTGCAGCCTTCCACGATCGGCAGGAGGTCGCGCTGCACGCCTTCGCGGCTCACGTCCGGGCCGTAGGTCTCCCCGCCCCGGCTGGCGATCTTGTCCAGTTCGTCAATGAAGATGATGCCGTAGTTCTCCGCGCGATAGATGGCCTCCCGCGCCAGATCGCGCCTGTCCACCAACTTCTCGGTCTCCTGCCGCAGCAGCACTTCGCGCGACTCGCCCACGGTCATGCGCCGCCGCTCGGTGCGCGTGGGCATCATCTCCTCCAGGAAGCTCTGCATGTCCACGCCCATCTCCTCGCCGCCGAGGGACACGCCCTGGATCACCATCGGCTTCTCGGAGACCTCGATCTCGACCGTGCGCTCGTCCAGCTTGCCTTCCCGGAGCATCCGATGCAGGCGCTCGCGGGCGCGCTCCTGCTGCTCGCGCCTCTCCGCGTCGTCGGCCGGCGCGGGGCCTGGCTCGTAAAGGGCGTCCAGCAGGCGCTCCTCCGCGTGCCGCTCGGCCTCGGGGCGCACGCGCTCCCACATCTGCCCCCGCACCATATTGACGGACAGCTCGACCAACTCCCGCACCATGGAATCCACGTCGCGCCCGTGGTAGCCGACCTCGGTGTAATGCGACGCTTCCACCTTGATGAACGGGGCATCCGCCAGGCCGGCCAGGCGGCGGGCGATCTCCGTCTTGCCCACGCCGGTGGGCCCGATCATGATGATGTTCTTCGGCAGGACGTCCTGGCGGAGTTCCTCGGGAAGTTGCTGCCGCCGCCAGCGGTTGCGCAGGGCCACGGCCACGGCCCGCTTCGCCTCGTCCTGGCCTACGATGTACTGGTCGAGGCTGTGGACGATGGCGCGGGGCGTCAGGCCCTTCATGGCCGGGCTTCCCATCGGTAGAGCGTCTCTCATGGCACGCCCTCGGGCCGGGGCTCCGGCCTCTCTACGGCAGGGCCTCGATGCGGATCTGCTGGTTCGTGTAGACGCAGATCTCGGCGGTGATCTCCAGCGACTTGCGTACGATCTCCACCGGGTCCAGTTCCGTGTTGCGCAGCAGCGCCCGCGCGGCCGCCGTCGCCATCGGGCCGCCGGAGCCGATGCCGACTACGCCGTCGTCCGGCTCGATCACCTCGCCGTTGCCGGAGATGAGCAGGCTGCGCTTCTCGTCCACCGCCACCAGCATGCTCTGGAGCGGGCGCAGCACTTTGTCCGTGCGCCATTCCTTGGCCAGCTCGTGCGCGCTCCGCAGCAGGTTCCCCTGGAACGTCTCCAGCTTGCTGCTCAGCCGCTCCAGCAGGGCGAAGGCGTCTCCCGCCGACCCTGCGAACCCCACGATCACCTTGTCCTGGTGGAGCCGCCGTATCTTCATCGCCGTGGCCTTCACGATCGTGTCTTTGAGCGTCACCTGCCCGTCGCCGCCTACGGCCACCCGTCCCTTCGCGCGTACGGACAGGATGGTCGTGCTCCGCCACAGGCCGGTTTCGCCGGCGTTCGTGCTCATGGAATCTCCCCCCGGATCGGTGACACCACGCATTATCCCCGACCGCTGCAACGTCTGCAACGTCGGCTCGGGGGGCGCCTCTCACTTCGTGGGGGCTGCCTCAGTGCCCGGCGGCGCGCCGACGACCTCCCGCAGAGACACGTCCGTCAGGGTCGCGTCCTTCGTGCCCGCCAGGGCGAGGACGATCTTGGCGTGCGTCAGGTCTATGTCAGTCGGCGCCACAAACTCTACCGTGTGCGCGGCCATCGCCTCCCCGACCGCGATGGGGTGATACTGGCTCGCTTGGCCGTCAATGAGGACCGCGAGGGGCGTCTCCTGCCCGTCCACCGCCAACTGGAAGTAGATGACCCCGGCGCCGCCGCGGTCGGCCGCCTTCAGCCGCAGCCGGTACCGGCCGCCGCGCACCATGCGTTCCGGGTATTGGCCCACGCCGATGGACCACCAGCCTTGCGGGTTCTTGATTACGGCGTGCGCCTGGCCGTTGCCGACGCTGAGCGTGCCGGCCTCCGGCGCGTGCACCCACTGGAACCAGCCCTCGCCCTGGCCCTCAAACCGGCCGTTCCGGAGCAGGTCCGGCCCTTCGTGCGTCCCGTGAATGTCCACGCTGCGTTGGGCCGAAACCGTGACCGGGCGGCCGTCCAGCCGCGTGTAGCTTGCCGACAGGTTCAGGACGAGCGGCTTCAGATCATACAGGTCCGTCGGCCGGTTCGCCGTGACCTTGGCCGTGACCGTCTGGGACGCGCCGGGCGCAAGTGTGGCCTCGAAGGCGCCCGGCTCGGTCTTCAACTGGGGATGCTCGGCGAAAGCGCCCTTGATGGACAGCCCGTAGGATTGCTCGTTCGACAGTCTGAGCTCCGCCGCGCCCTCCGCGAAGAGCTGCCGCTCGGACGCCACGCCGCTCGTCGTGAGGTAGGCGGCGCGGGAGATCGCGTCGTTGACCTTCGCCGTCTCCTCGGTGACCACGTCCTTCGGCAGGATGCCGCTCAGGGCCAGGTTCGCGACGGCGGGCTCGCCACCGTCCAGGGTCACCCAGGTGATGTGGTCGAACTCGCCGACGCCCGGGCCGCGCACCTCGCTCGCCCCGCCCGTCGTCGAGAGCACGATGTAGTCGCGGCCGTTCCGCTTGGCCTGGACGTAATTGTGGTAATGCCCTGCGAACACGGTGTGCGGCCGGCCGGCCAGCGCCTTGACGATCGTCTGCCAGCCCGGATCGTTCATGCCGTCAGCCTCGAGCCACATCGGCTTGTGCAGGAAGACGAACGTCCAGCGCACGTGCCGATACCTCTTGAGTTGGTCGCAGGCGTACTGGGCCTGCTCGGCGCTGATGCGCGTCGCGGGCGGGTCCTCCGTGTCCAGGCACAGGAAGAGCGCATCATGGTAGACGAACGAGTAGTACAGGCGCCCGAAGCGCTCATCCCACTCCTTCACCATGGTCGGGTTGCTGAGGTCGTGGTTGCCGGGCAGGAAGTAGAAGCGCATGTCCAGCCCGCTCATCTCCTTCACCATCGCGTCGCGCTGCTTGCGGATCTCCTGCGGGTCCTCCGTGTAGCCCTCGGTCAGGTCGCCGATGCACATCACGAAGGCCGGCTGCATCAGGTTCAGGTCCTTGAGCGCGGTCTGCAGGACATCCGGGCGGCGCCCACCGGTCACGTCTGCCATGATGGCGAACTGGAAACGGTCGGCCGCCTCCAGCACCGGCTTGTCCGTCCACGGGTGCGCGCCGGGCGCCTTCGCGGCGGCCGCGAAAGAGCAGATGGACAGGACGATGACTAACGCCAGAGCGGTCATCACACGACGGCGGGCCGCCATCGCAGCATCCTCCCCCGAGTAGAAGCAGGCTTGCGCGCGCCCGCGCTACAGTCGGCGCGGGCGGCGAAAGCGGACCATACTACCGTCTGGACCGACGGTCTGCAACACGCCGCGCGCAACGGTGCGTTGACGCGCGCCGCCCTCCGGGCGAGAATGTCACGCTCCGGGCGCCGGCTGCACGCGGCCGCGCGCCGAAGCCAGCGATCAGGGAGAACGCCATGCCCCAGCAAAACAGCGTCATCGTCCATCCCACGGCCGACGTGGATCCCAGCGCCATCCTCAGAGGCAACGTCGCCATCGGCCCTTACACCTGCGTCGGCCCGGGCGCGGTCATCGTCGGCGACGTCACGATCGGCCACCACAGCCTCGTCCAGTGCAACGTCGTCATCCGCGGCCGCAATACCATCGGCAACTACGTTCACATCTACGACCTCGTCTGCATCGAGCAGGGCCGGCCTGCCAAGGAAGGCAGCTCGACGGCCGAGGTCCCCGACGAATCCGTCATCGGCGACTTCGCCTGGATCAACCACGGCGCCACGATGCACGGCAGCCGCCTGGGCGAGGGCGCCGTGCTCGGCCTGAACGCCGCACTCGACTATGACTGCCGCATCGGCAAGGGCTCCATCGTGACCGACGGAAGCGCCTGTTACGTCGGCACGGTCATCCCTGACAACTGCATCGCTGAAGGCGTCCCGGCCAGGATCGTCCAGCGCGACATCACCGACGACGACCGCCGCCGCGTCATGGGCCTCGTCCCGCGCGCCTGGGCGCGTTACGCCGGCGACCAGCAGGAGCGCGCGGCCAAGACAAAGAGGTGAGCAGATTGTAGTCACGGGCGTCTGGCCGCGACGTCAACGCGTTACCGTCTGCAAGCCCCGAATGGGGCGCCAGACCGTAGCCACGGGCGTCAGCCCGTGGAATGGAAGCGCCATAGTGCCCAAGCCCCCGCCGGGGGCGGCACGCCTGAAGGGAAGGAGGCGGAGGAGTCGTCCGATCTCTTCTCCACCGGCCGCATAAGGAGAACACGAATGGACAAGATCAGATGGGGCATCGTCGGCACCGGCCGCATCGCCCAGAAGTTCGCCGAAGGCCTGACCCGCACCCAAGACGCCGAACTCGTCGCCATCGGCTCCCGCGCCAAGCACACGGCGGACG
>Ga0315291_10007117_pt1 | contig 13870 bp, 13 predicted proteins | sample YL17G12_20_MG_FD_203070 | JGI IMG/M metagenome (GOLD analysis project Ga0315291, IMG submission 203070) | Sediment microbial communities from Yellowstone Lake, YNP, Wyoming, USA - YL17G12_20 | ecosystem: Environmental > Aquatic > Freshwater > Lake > Sediment | place: USA: Wyoming | collected...
TTTCTATTCTCTTTAAGAAAGTCTGGTTTCGGCTAAGCTCATTTATCACCTCAGCCGTCCCTCTCATCATCCTGGGCATTTTTCTTATTGGTCTTTTGGATTTATCAGGGGTAATCAGTTTTGCAAGCAGAATATTGGGAGCGCCACTCTTGTTCATTCTCGGCCTTCCCCCTGAAACTGTTTTTGTGTTAATAACCGGATTTTTACGAAAGGATATTTCCATTGCTTTATTACAGCCCCTCCACTTGCCTCCGAAATCCCTGGTCATAGCATGTATATTTTTAGTCCTTTACCTGCCCTGTATTTCCACATTCTTCGTAATGAGCAAAGAATTAGGTTTAAAAAACAGCTTGAAGTTGGTGGCGATTCTATTCATCTTAGGTCTTTTAGTTGGCGGGACTCTAAATCTTATTTTCAAGATCCTCCGGTTTTAATCCTGCGCCTATATAAATAGGTTTTAAATAGTATTAACACCACCTAAATATAGAGCAAGGTGTCTCTTCAATCCTGAATCTGAGATACAATTAAGCTAATGACTTTGGCTTCAGCTTGGAGGAAATAAAAATTCCTCCAAAGGAGATCAAAAGAACCAGGATATAGAGGAAAGTAAAAGAACTCACCTGTATTATTATCCCTCCCACTGCGGACAAGAACACTGTAGGTGCGGTCAGGGTATGCAGAAGCCCCACGTAGATAGGCCTTTCAGGTTCAGGCGCGATCTCCAGAAGATAATTCATGTAACCTATGTTCAAGCCCGAATTGATTGCGCCCAAAAAGAAAAAAATCGAGGAGTAGAGAAATATCGGAAGCATAAGGAAGTGGTAGGCAAAAAAGATCAGCGGGGGGAAAGAAGACATAATTGCGGTAATCAGCAATACCTCCCTGTTTTTCCCCCGATTGCTCAGATAACCCCAGAAGAGGTTCGACAAGACAAATCCTATCATCTGGGAGGTTAAAAATATGCCCACCAGCTCAGGCGGGATTTTCAAGAACCTTTCAGCATAGATTACATAAAATGGCAACCCTAAAACATAAGCCCCGATTACTATCTGCACAAAATAAAGAAGCCTGAACTCCCGGTGTTGTTTGAATATTTCTATTCCCTGTAAAAGATTTTCCTTTAAGCTTTTTCTGGGTTTTGACTCAATTAATGGAGGTTCCTTAACGTAAAGCAGACTCAATATCCCCAGGAGAATGGAAAAGAAAGCCAGACAAAAGATAATCCCGAAATTGTTGGGAAATCGATAATGCTCAAAAATCTGTTTTACCAGAATCCCTGCCAGGGCGGCTAAGGCTCCTCCAAAGAACATCCTCATCCCGAAAAAGCTCCCCCTCTTGTTTAAGGGGATGGTCTTCCCAACGATATCCATAAAGGCAACCCCGGAGAAGCCGCCTGCCAGAGAGTAAACCGCGAAGAAGAAAAAGAAAAGAGGAATTAGGAGGGATGGGTTTTTCGCTCCAAAAAAGAAGACTGAAAGAACCAGCCCTAAAAAGGCAAGCACTCTGACGTAAGCGGTTTTGATATAAAGCGGAAGCTGCTTTTTCTGATACAGGGTCATTCCAGCCACAAAAAGCTGGGGGGAAAGCCAGCCAATGGTCTCCAGGGTTGAGGAAAGTCCAATCAGCACGTCCGAGCCAGTAAGCTGGCTGACAAAAAGGGGAAGAATGGTCGAGCCGCTGATAAAGGCTAAAGCCAGATTAAAGAAAATCCCGTTGATCACCCCGGAAGCGAAGTTTCGCTTAAAATATTTCTCCTGCAAATTCAGTTCCATAGAAAGAAATGATATAGTTAGCTAATCATATTGTCAAGGACTTAGAGGACCAAATAACAAATGACAGATTGAAGATGACAAATAAAAAGGTTCAAATGCTCAAAGGCAAAAGAAAGCCGTAGGCGGGGCTCCCAGCCCCGCAGTACTCGTGAATGAAATTGGAGTATAAAGCTTTAGCTTTATCTCTCTCGCTCTTTGTGGATGTTATCATCCACAAGATTGTAGCGTCGGGTTTTATGCCCGACGGTATTTCCCGCCAGGTCAGGGGACCTGGCGAGCACAAGAAAGAGCGAGGATGATAACATCCTCGCTGAGCAAAATGGAGCTATAGGGGCAGACCTGCGTGTCTGCCCTGCCCCAACGGGTTTAGTGCCTGTCGGGTCCCCTGACCCGACAGATCTTCCGTCAGGTCGGGGGACCTGGCGGGCAGAATGTGTATTGGCAAACCTATCCGATAGGCGGATCCGGAGCAAAGCCCCCATAGGGTAGGAAAGGTTTGCACTCCATTCTTAGGTATTAATATTTACAAACACCTGACCAGAATTTAGTGTAAATTTAAATAAATTTCGTCATTTTATATTTGACTTTAAAAATTTTTGATATATTTTGTTAATTTATTGTGAACGGCAGTTGTTTTAGATAAAGGATTAAATTAAGGAGAATTTTAAAATGAAAAGATCACAACTCTGGCTTACCCTGATCACCGTTTTTCTGATCATCGCCTCGGTCTGGTATCTTTACCCCTCTTTGAGTCTGTGGAGCCTTTCCGATACTGAGAAGGCGCTTTTGAAGGAGAAAGACCCGTCCAAACTTTTGAGCTTGGAGCAGAAAGGGATCAAGTTAGGTCTGGATTTAAAGGGCGGGATGCACGTGGTTTTGCAGGTGGACAAGACCAAGCTTAAACCTGAAGAGAGTAAAGATGCTGTGGAGCGTGCACTGGAGATCATCCGCAACCGGATAGACCAGTTCGGTGTGGCTGAGCCGCTTATCCAGAAACAGGGGGAGGACCGGATAATCGTTGAACTACCCGGACTCCAGGATGTAGAAAGAGCGCAAAATTTAATTGGCCAGACCGCTCAGTTAGAATTCAGGCTGCTGGAGACTCCTGAGAATACCAAGACTATCCTGACAAAGATAGATGAGGCCTTGGCTCAGAAGACTAAGGAGGTCAAGCCCAGCAAAGAAAAGGAGAAGGAGAAAGAGAAAGAAAAACAGATCGCCAAAGACCTTTTCTCCAAGGAAGTTATTGATACCACAGTTCAGGAGGAAGAAGCAGGAGTAACGGATAAACCTTTCACTTCTCTTTTGGAGCCATCCGGCTCAGATTTCTTCCTGGTCGCCTTAGAGGATAAGCCCAAGATAGACCAGTATCTCAAAGACCCCAAAATCTGGGAGCAGATTCCAGAGGATGATACCTTAGCCTGGGCAACCGGTGCAGAACCATACAAAGGAGTAGATTATCAGAAACTATATCTTTTGAAGAAAAAGGCAGAGCTTTCTGGTAAGTATCTGACAGATGCCCGGGAAGACTTCGACCAGTATCGCCGGCCGGAAGTCAGGTTCACTATGACTAAAGAAGGGGGCAGAAGGTTTGCCCAGCTTACCGGAGCTAACATCGATAAACCCTTAGGCATAGTGCTGGATGGAAGAGTCGAATCAGCCCCGATAATCCGGGCTAAAATCAGGGAGAGCGGGGTAATAGAGATGGGGAGCGGGGCTACGATCGAGAGTGCCCGGGATTTAGCAGTGGTCTTAAGAGCCGGTGCTCTTCCGGCTCCGGTTAAGATAATCGAGAACCGGGTAGTGGGTCCATCTTTAGGGCAAGATTCCATCAATAAAGGCGTTAAGGCAGCTATTATCGGGATCGGTGCAGTCTTATTGCTTATGGGTATATATTACAAGTTATCCGGCATAATAGCTGATTTTGCCATGATTTTAAATCTGATCTACCTTTTAGCAGCCCTGGCAGGCCTGCACGCTACCCTGACCTTACCCGGAATTGCCGGGATTATCCTGACTATGGGAATGTCGGTAGATTCCAACGTTCTTGTCTTCGAGAGGATCAGGGAGGAGATGAGAACCGGCAAGACCATAAGGGCGTCCATTGACGCTGGATACAAAAGAGCACTCCTTACCATTATTGACTCCCATGTGACCACGCTGATAACAGCTGCTGTCCTTTTCCAGTTCGGAACGGGCCCGATCAAAGGGTTCGCAGTTACTTTGAGTTTAGGAGTTATAATCAGCTTGTTCACAGCAGTAGTGGTCACCAGGCTGATCTTCAACGTCAGAAAAAATTATCAGACCTTAAGTATTTAATTTCACGGTTAGAGGAAAAAAATATGATGCAGATACTTAAAAAGACCAATATCAACTTCGTGGGGATGAGGTATTATGCTTTTCTCTTCTCGGGAATCCTGGTCACCCTGGGGATAATCGCCTTTGTTTTTATTTTTATGGGGAGAGCCAACCTGGGTATAGATTTCGCCGGCGGGACCATGATCCAGGGAAGCTTTGAGAAACCGATGCGCATAGGACAGATAAGGGATGCGCTGGGACGGAACGGTTATGGGGATGCGGAGATAACTGAGCTTAAAGCCCGCGAGATTCCTTATTTCTTCATGATCCGCCTGAAGAGCACGGCAGAGACCGGAAGCAAGGTATCAAACGAAGTCCTGGATGTCTTAAAAAAGGAGTTTCCGGATAACAATTTTCGTAAAGATTCTGTGGATGAGGTGGGACCAGCAGTGGGGAAGATCTTGCAGCAGCAGGCTCGATTAGCAGTGTTGATTGCCCTGGCGGGGATTCTGGTCTACATCTGGATAAGGTTCGATTTCCGGTTCGGGGTCGCAGCTACCATAGCCACCTTTCATGACGTGCTGGCAGTCCTGGGGATAATGTTCATCTTGCACAAGGAGATCACTCTTCTGATAGTAACAGCTCTTCTAACCCTGGCTGGTTATTCCCTGACCGATACTGTGGTGGTATATGACCGGATAAGGGAGAATTTAAAGGTCTTTCGTAAAAAGGGAGATTTTGCCGGCACCGTAAATGCCAGCATCAATGAGATTCTAAACCGGACTCTTATGACCGGTGGAACTACCCTCCTGGCAGTCCTGTCAGTGTTCATTTTTGCCGGTGAGGTGGTGCATGATTTTGCTCTGGCACTGATTCTCGGAATTTTAGTAGGGACTTACTCCTCTTGGTTTGTGGCTGCACCGATTGTTCTGGAATGGGAGAAGTGGTCACCGAAGAGATTTAAATAGTAGACAGCATACAGTAAACAGGTCAAAAAAGTAGGGGCACGGCACGCCGTGCCCCTATAGGTTTTTTGATACTTGCTATTCTACATTAGTGACTTGCAAGGGCAGACCCCTGTGCCTGTCCCTTTATATTTGGTAGTTGTTTTCGTAGGGGAGGGGCTTGTTGAGCCTGGCGAAATCCCGCTCCTGCGGCGGTCCCCTCCCGTCTTTCGGGCTTTTGTAGGGTCAATTCATGAATTGACCCTACGTTTCTTTATCTCCTCGATTGCTTTCTCAGTCAAAGCTGCACGGTAAGCCAGTCCGCCTGATCCTGTTTTCAACAAAAGCGGTTTTAAAGAAGAAAGCTCTTTTAGACTCATAAGCTTAACTTCTTTTATCTCCGTGGTGTCAACCGGCTCGATTTTTCCTGAGAGATACCTGGCGGTGAATATATGCGAAGTCCAGATTACATCTTTTTGATTATGAGAAAAGGTAACCTCAATTCTTAAAATATATCTCTGGAGCTTTATCTTCGCACCGGTCTCCTCATAAGCCTCTCTTAAAGCTACCTCTTCTAAATCCTCTCCGGGTCTTACACCTCCGCTCGGTGCTCTGTATAGTCCTGGTGGATACCAATGCTTGGAGATGACGATTACTTTATCTCCCTTGAAAATGAACATAGTCACATCTGAGTTCCTTCCATCTGCCATACTCTCTTTAAGGTTTGTAAATTCCCTGAGACTCAGAGAGAAAGACATCTTTAAGGATCTTGGCTTTCCGTATTTTTTTTCGATTCTGCCGAACTCTGTTTGCATTGGGAGTTTCTGTAGGGGCGTGGTTCTCACACCCTGTGTAGCTTATAATCCACGCCCCAGATCCGTCCTGGAAAGATTGTAGGAGGATGGAGTGCAAGAGCTTGCTCTTGCATTTCTTAAAAAGCATCAGCAAGCTGATGCGCTCCGATCCATGATATTCCCATCTTGCCCTTAAGATGTGGATGTTAAGGCTTCAGAATCGGGATTATCTCCTCCTGCAAGGACAATGTGGTCACTTCAATCTCTTTATCTTTTACATAGACGTTGATCTCGCTTCTCACCCCGAACTCTTTCAGATAAATCCCTGGTTCAATTGAAAAACCAATTCCAGGGATGATTTTTCTTTCGTCTTTGGTCTCTAAATTATCGATGTTGACGCCATTTCCGTGGTCTTCTGTGCCTAAACTGTGCCCGGTGCGGTGGGTGAAATTTGGTCCGTAACCTGTTTCCTGAATGTAATCCCTGCAGGCTTTGTCTACTTCCCAGCCTCTAACCTCTTCTCCTTTGGACCATCTCGTTCTGAGGTAACTAACAGCTTCATCCCTTGCTCCTTTTACAATCTCGAATATTTTGTCATATTTTTCCGGGACTTTTTCTCCCACGTATCCAGTCCAGGTTATATCCGCATAGATAGATTTCTCTTTTTTCATCTTTCCCCAGATATCCAAAAGCACAAAATCGCCTGGACCTATTTTTTTCTTCTCTGTCTGGCTGGGTGTATAATGGGGATTACCGCTGTTCTCATTTACCGCGCAAATTAAAGTCTCATCTGTTTCCATTCCGGATTCATTCATCCTTTTCTGAATGAATTGAGCGACTTTGTATTCATCTATTTCCTTTTTCTCTTTGATCCTCTGAGAGATGAATTTGAAAGCTTCATCTTTTATCTGCAGCAGGATTCTAACTGCCTCCTTATGAGAAAGATACTGCTTTTCATCCCAGCGGGCTTCGAAATACTGCACCAAATCGGCTGAAGAGACCACTTCTACTCCCAGACTTCTTATCAGCTCAATGGTTCCGGCATCCACTCTGGAGATATAGGGGATATTATTCAGAAAGGAGTATTCCATCGCCACCGTCTTGAGTCCAGATAAAAGCTGCTTTAACTTTTCTCTTTGCTCCTCCCAGCTTACGTAGGGTATGATTTTACCCGGAATATCTTTGAAACCCTGCTCCTCGATCTTATGGACTAAAGCCACCGGTTCTCCTTCAGCTTTGATCAGGAGATACCATCTTCTGGTCTTGAGCCCTTTCAATCCGAGAAAATCAACTGCAATCGGATTTATCCCCCTGAAATCATATAAGAGCCAGGCCGGCAGGTCATTTTGCTTTAGATATTTCTGAACCTGCATTATTTTGCTTTTCACGTCAACCTCCCTTTCCTTTTGACTTAAGGTAAATTGAAAACTGAAAATGGAAAAAAGGAAAAGAAAAAAAACGATCTTGGTCTTCATCTTCACCTCACTTAATTTGGTAAACCCAAAGGGTTACATTCCAAAATTGTTCAGAGAACCGCGTAGGGATGTCCAATTGAACGCCCTCTGAAGGAGGGTAGAGACCCCGCAGATCGGGATTTCGCAAAGCTCAACAAGCTCCACCCTTACTCGATATAGGACTTTAGCTTGCGATCAACGGTTGAGATACCTAATGCAGACATAAAGTCTGCGGCTACCAATCCTATATTACAAGGTAAACCTGAAGGTTTACACTCCAATAAAGCTCAAACCGGAATCATGCAGAGAAATTCCAAGATTCCTCTGGAGCTATTCTTGAATTGATGTTTTTCACCGCCAGGGATGAAGATCGCATCTCCTTCCTTGAAAGGTATTTTCTTGTTTTCCCACAAGAGCGTTCCTTTCCCTTTTTTGATGAAGACCTCATGCTCCCATTTGTGGGAATGATAAGGGGTATATCCGCCGGCTTTAAGCTCAAATACCCGTAAGGCAAAATTGGGCGCGCCGTCATCTTTTTTTATTGCCCATCTTATTTTAACATCCTTTGATTGTGGATCATCAACTTTTTCGGCTTTGACATTCTTGTAATAGATTAGTTTCATATTTCTCCTCTTTACGTAAATTTTCACTAATATAAGATTGCAAGTTCAGGAAAACAACCTAAAATTTAGCTCTACACCGTCAGATTGCAAGCGCCTCAGCACAAGGGCAATGTTTGAAATTGTGTGTAAATTCTTTTGTTTGACAAGATGTGTTCCTTCCCAAGGGTTTTTAAGCCATCATTGGTTCGGTCTTTGATTCTGTGACCTGGTTAAATTTATCACTGGTGGAAAAGTATTGGGTGATGGAAACGATTCTTTCGGTTCTCCTTTCCCATTTTTTGTTAAAGTAGAGAAACTGGCTTAAAACGATTCTTTTACAGCTTTTAGTGTTCTGGAAGTATCCCATTACCTTCAGGCGTCGTCTTACTTCCTCGAGGCTTCGCTCAATCACGTTGGTGGTCCGGATGACTTTATGGAACTCAGGTGAAAACGCAAAGAAGGGGATAAGTCTATCAAAGTCCTTTTCCAAACATGCCACTGCCTTTGGTATCAGCTCACCCCAGCGTTCCCTCCACTGGCGAAAAAGTTTAGCCGCCACGCCAGAGGTCTGAGCATACATAATCCGGGCAGCTTCACTGGTACAGCTTTCCCGGTATCTTTTAGGACAATACCTGGCGATATTGCGAAGCTTATGAACCCAGTCCGCCTTAGGCGGAGTGGGGAACTAAGGGATATACCTCATCTATAGCTGACCATAATCCAGGACAACCATCCATTATAATCAACTCCAGATTATATCCCACTAAACCCCTCACCTTTAAGTTCTCTAAAAATGAACGCCAGGTTCCCTTCCCTTCGGTGTGGGCCAGACGAAAACTAATCCCGCCAAGGCGGGACTCCCGTCCCGACGAATACCATAAGCTACCAGTAGCCTATATCTTTTGACCTTTAACTCCATCCGAATCTTAACATCTAAACCGTCTAAGAACAAGAAGGCAAAATCATCCTCAATCGGCCTGTTCTCAAAAGCTCTAACCTCCCCATCCAAAGCTTTGGTAACCTGTGAAACATAACTGGCCGATACCCCCTCTCCACATAAACAGTCTAATATATCCCTCACCTTGCGCGTGGAGACCCCTCTCAAAAACATAGCCTTAATCCCCTCGTCCACTACTGGCTGAACCCGCTTATACCGCTCAAAACATTCCGGCTGATACCCCCCAACCCTATCCCGGGGCACCTCCAAATCAATCGGACCAACCGAAGTCAAAAGAGTACGAGCCCCTATACCCATTCCGATAACCCTCTCGCACTGGCGTACGCTCATAGCGACGAGCACTTACATGCTCATACAAGTCTAATGCCATGATCTCCTCAAAGGTCTGCTTCACTAAATACCTGCATCCAAGATTAAAATGAACCTCATCACCGCCTGTGGCGGGATACCGCTAAAAGCGGTAAACATCTTCTTGACTTCCTTTAAGTCTATCACTAAACTGTGCCTCGAAAAGTCAAGTTGCTTTACTGACATCAGGTGTCTCCTCTCCTTTTAAGGTTCTCTTCAATTCAAGGAAGGATACACCTTTTGTCTTTCCCAAACAACCAAATCTACACACTAATATTTACATTACCTAACTATCCTGATTAATCGGGACTGACATCTTTAATTTGCGTTGACATATTGATTATATTAATTGACAAACTCCCTGCGGAGGCATATTATTTAGCTAAATTGGGAATGGGTTAATTCACAGCTGATGGAACAGATTAAGCTGATTGTCTGAGCGGATTATCTGCTTAATCCTAATAATCAGCTGTGAGGTGATTTCGTAGGGACAGGGCTTGTCCCTGTCCGAAAGGGACTTCCAGGTTCTATAAGGAGGTAAATAAAATGAATGAAACTTCAGATGAAAATATTTATTTGGAAGAGGCATACAATTATTATCTTGAAAGAGAATATGATAAATCTATTAATGAGCTAATGAAATGTATAAAGTTAAATTCTAAGTGCTATGAGGCTTATTGGGTATGGGGATTTGTCTTAGGAGCATTAGGGAAGTGTGAGGAGGAGATTGAGAAGTATAGAAAAGCGATAGAGCTAAATCCGGATTATGAAAAGGCATATTATAACTGGGGAGTTGCTTTGATAGAGCTGGGCAAGTATGAGGAGGCGATAGAGAAGTTTAAAAAGGCTTTAGAACTGAAACCGAATTATGCAGTAGCTTATTCAAACTGGGGGATAGCTTTAGAGAACTTAGGTAAGTATGCTGAGGCGATAGAAAAATATAAGGAGACTATAGAGCTGAAACCCGATTATCCAGTAGCTCATTATAACTGGGGGGTGGCGTTGGCGAAATTAGACAGGCGCGAGGAAGCGATAGAGAAATATAAAAAGGCGATAGAGCTTAAGCCCAATTACGGAAAAGCTTATTATAACTGGGGAGTGGCTTTGTTAAAATTAGGCAAGTATGAAGACGCGATAGAAAAATACAGGAAAGCATTATATCTTATGCCTAATGATGTAGATACTTATTTAAACTGGGGGGTAACCTTAGAGAGTTTAGGCAAATATGTGGAAGCAATAGAAAAATACAGGAAAGCAATAGAGCTTAATCCCAATTTTGCAAAAGCTTATTATAACTTTGGAGTAGTTTTAGAAAAGTTAGGTAGATATAAAGACGCGATAGATAAATATAAGAAGGCGATAGAGCTGAAGCCGAATGAGGCAACAGCATGGTTTAATATAGCTTGCGTCTATTCATCACAAAGTAAGAAAAAAGAAGCATTAGAAAATCTTAAGAAAGCTATCGAGCTCGATCCTAAATATAAAGAAGACGTAAAGAAAGATGAAGCTTTCAAGAATCTGTGGAACGATGAGGATTTTAAGAAGTTGGTGGAGTGAGGGGATTCACAGCCGATGGAGCGGATTAAGCTGATTTTTTGAGCAGATCCACCATTATCTGTCATTCTGAGTCCCCGTAGGCCGATAAAAGCTTTACGGCTCGTAGAGGGACGAAGAATCTACGTCTGTTAAACGAGGCAGATTCTTCGGTCGCTCCGCTCCCTCAGAATGACATGAAAGCGTAACAAAAAATGCAGGCGAAAATTTACAAAGTCTCGGAGATAACCAGGGAGATTAAAAATCTCTTAGAGCAGAGTTTTCCTACGCTCTGGGTGGAGGGGGAAATCTCCAACTATATCCTGCATTCTTCCGGGCACAGATATTTCTCTTTAAAAGATGAAAATTCCCAGATCAGGTGTGTCCTTTTTCGCTGGGAAGGGAGAAGGCTTGGCTTTGAACCGCAGGATGGGATGAAGGTCTATGCTCTGGGGAATCTCACTGTCTATGAAAAAAGCGGTCAATATCAACTGAGCGTCATCCGGCTTCATCCGCTTGGGATAGGTGAGTTAGAATTAGCTTTTCAGCAGTTGAAAGAAAGATTGTATAACGAAGGCCTGTTCGATGAAGTTCATAAGAAGCCGATTCCTGAATATCCTCAAACGATTGGAGTGGTTACTTCTCCAACTGGTGCGGCTATCCGGGATATCATCAACATCATCCGCCGTAGAGATCCCGGTGTGAGGATAATCTTAAATCCAGTCAGAGTCCAGGGTGAAGGCGCAGGTGAAGAGATCGCTAATGCGATTAAGGATTTCAACGAGTATAAAAAAGTCGACCTCTTAATCGTTGGAAGAGGGGGTGGGTCTCTGGAGGACCTGTGGGCTTTTAACGAGGAGGTGGTTGCCAGAGCTATTTACAACTCAAAAATCCCGATAATTTCTGCAATCGGTCACGAGGTGGATTTTACTATAGCAGATTTTGTGGCAGATTTAAGGGCTCCTACGCCTTCAGCCGCAGCTGAGTTAGCAGTTAAAAATAGATTAGAAACTGCAAAAGAAGTAAAGAATCTTTTCAAGACCTTGATTTCCACTCAAAGGCTCATCATAGAAGACTATAAATCCAGGATTAATTCAGCCAGGGAGAGTTACGGGTTCAAAAGGGCGATTGATTTGATAGCCCAGAAAGCGCAAAGAGCGGACGAGCTTCTAAGAGGGCTTTTAAAAGAGATAAAAAACTATTTTGATTCCAAGAAGAAAAGTTTATCTTTAGTCTCAGGTAAACTGAATGTCCTTTCCCCTCTGGCGGTCCTGGAAAGAGGGTTTTCCCTGACCAGGAAACTGCCTGGGATGGAGATAATAAGAGATGCAGGCTCACTTCGACTGAAAGACGAGATCGAGGTGAAGTTTTTAAGAGGAAGGATAGAAGCTGAGGTCAAGAAGGTGGAAAAAGAGCAGTAAGACGGGAGACGGAAGACGGAAAAAGATGTGTCCGCTTGAAGTCTGACTCTGACTTTGTGGACGAAGGTCACGCAGATTTGTAGGGACAGAACAGTGTTCTGTCCCTACAAAGAGACCAGGAGTTTAGAGAAAAAGGTAGGTCAGACATTCCTGTCTGACGAGAAGTGTGATGTTATGGCAAAGAAAGATAATTTTGAGAATGCCTTAAAAAGGTTAGAGGAGATCGTTCAGAAATTAGAAGGTGGGGAACTATCTCTGGATGAATCTCTTAAGCTCTTTGAGGAAGGGATTGAATTATCACGTCTCTGCACCAAGAAGCTCTCTGAGGCTGAGACTAAAGTTGAAAAATTAATAAAATTAGGAGAGAAAGAGTTTAAGACAGAGCCTCTGGAAGTTGAGGAGAGAGAAGAGGAAGAAGAATAAAAAAGAGTAAGACGTGAGAAGTAAGACGGGAGACGAAAAAAAAGCATGGATTTTGGGGAATATATAAAAAAGAAAAGGGAAATTGTAAATCAGGCGCTGGAGAGCTGTCTTCCAAACGAAAACCAAGAGCCAAAAAGTTTGCATCAAGCGATGAGATATTCGGTCTTCGCTGGCGGGAAAAGGTTACGTCCGATTTTAGCAATGGCTTCATTTGAAGCTGTAGGCGGAAGGGGGAAAGCTATTCTACCGGTTGCCTGTGCTTTGGAGATGATCCATACCTATTCTTTGATCCATGATGACCTGCCCTGCATGGATGATGATGACCTAAGACGAGGAAAACCGACCCTGCATAAGGTTTATAGCGATGGAATGGCGGTATTAGCCGGAGATGCTTTGCATGCTTTAGCCTTTGAGTTACTATTACAGGCGAAAAATCCGCAAGTGGTTTATGAAGTAGCTAAAGCAATCGGTACAGAAGGGATGATCGGTGGACAAGTTAAAGATTTAGAAGCTGAGGGGAAGAAAATCTCCCTTAAACAGGTGGAATATATCCACACTCACAAGACCGGGAAATTACTCAGAGCGTCAGTAAGAGCAGGAGCTATCCTGGGAGGCGCGGATAAGGCTACTCTTTCAGCTCTGTCCAGTTACGGCGAGAAGTTCGGATTAGCTTTCCAGATAGTAGATGATATCTTAGATGTTGTCGGAAAAGAGGAGGTCATCGGAAAGAAAAAGGGGTCAGATAAGGCCAATTCCAAAGCTACGTATCCTGAGGTCATAGGATTAAAGAAGTCAAAAAATCTGGCAAAGGACTTGTTGACGCAGGCAAAAAGCAGATTGAGAGTCCTGACAAATAAAAAGTGGGTTTTTGAGAAATTGGCTGATTACGTATATGAAAGGATAGGATAAGTTCAAATCTTATGAAAACGCAAAGTCTATTAGAGAAAATCGACTCGCCCAAAGACCTCAAGAAAATCCCTCCGGAGCAGCTTCCTAAATTGGCTCAAGAAATCAGGGATAAAATCATCACCGTTGTATCAAAGACCGGAGGGCATTTAGCTTCCAATCTTGGAGTGGTGGAGTTGACCTTAGCCTTGCATTATGTTTTCGATTTTCCGAAAGATAAGCTCATCTGGGATGTTTCTCACCAGAGTTACACGCATAAACTTTTGAGCGGAAGAAAGGACAAATTTGATAGCTTAAGGCAGTATCAGGGGATAAGCGGGTTCACCAAAAGGAAGGAGAGTGAATATGACCCGTTTGGAGCCGGGCATGCCTCCACTTCTATCTCTGCCGCTTTAGGCATGGCTTGTGCCAGGGACC
>Ga0315291_10007119_pt1 | contig 13869 bp, 27 predicted proteins | sample YL17G12_20_MG_FD_203070 | JGI IMG/M metagenome (GOLD analysis project Ga0315291, IMG submission 203070) | Sediment microbial communities from Yellowstone Lake, YNP, Wyoming, USA - YL17G12_20 | ecosystem: Environmental > Aquatic > Freshwater > Lake > Sediment | place: USA: Wyoming | collected...
TGTTAACTTTGATGAAAGACTACAATTTTTAAGACACGCATTGAGTAAAGGCCCGTTATACTCAAGACATTGAACACGTTTACGTTTTTCAATATCATTCCACGTCCATCTTATAAGTATGAAAGACACTGTAACTATGGATATGATCAGTGCTGAGTAACCTAAAATCCATAGAATGAAACTTTTCTTACGACGAATCAAGTCTTCTTTAAAGACCTCACGTAACATATTGTCACTGTCATTAACCAATTTCATTTACAAATTATAACTGACGGAATTGTTTGAACTGCGACATAAAGTCATTACCATACTTCCCGTGTTATGTTTTGACAACAATTGTACATTCAACAGTGTTTAGTCCATGTTAAAACTAGAATGACAACTAGCCCGAACGAACCGAAAACGAAGTAGTCACGCATGTTTCTTGTTAAATTGAGTTTATTTTTCAAAAAACTATTGTCTTTTTCTGATTTATCGAGTTGATCACGAAGTTCTTTTATTATTATATCTTTTGCAATCTTCGGGATTGGTGGAACAGACGTCACTGATTGATTCAGTCTCGGTTTCGTGGCCCAGACGTTCAACGGAATATTTACGGAACGTAAGTCAGGATTCTTTCCTTGACACACATGATATTTAATCAGTTGCTTCGAAACCATTAATCCACAACGGTCACATTTTACTATATTTTGGTCCATATCCGGCTCCTACTTACAGCGAACCATTTCATATGAATTCTATACTAAAAAGATTTTTCTTTACATGTACCACACTCGAGATACATAACTTGTTCTTCCTCTGAAGTTCTCCAGTCATCATGCCACTTAAGTTGGAACCTGTGACCATCATCTGGATAAAACCAAAAAAGAAGAGCCGCTCGTGCCCTACACACCCACTTCATCCGTTCATCCTCATACTTACTGAAAAGTTAACTCGATAGCGATGTTACTACTGTACGTTTTCTAATTCCCCGAGTAAACATTCATGGACTGGTGCCATCATGAATTTTGACGAAGAACCTACACCACGAAAACTGAAGCGGAGGAAGGTATCGAAACGGACTACTAGATGGAGTCCGGAGATCGCTAATACAATTGCGATAATCATTGTAGAATCGTATTTAAGATATCTTGTGAAAGAAACCCTGGCATACTCCATGCAAACTCCAATTCACGATATAGGCCATGCTCTGACATTTCTCTGTAAAGAGGGTATATTATCTGGACCGGTTCAACACCCGACTGAATTCAACTCAAGTGAAGTGAAGAAAATCATGTTTTTTTCATCTGTGCGTGTCGGACGAAACTTGGTTGAATGGGATGGTGAGTCATGGGTCCAGCGTGTCAGTTATGAACGTGCTGATGGTCGTTATTTTAACCCACATACGAAACCAGGATATACTAATGCGCTTCCAAGTAAGAGAGAACTCGAAAGAATTGAAAAGAAGTTCCCACGATTTAAGAAATCTGAATGGGATGGACTCGCATATAAAATAGAACGAGAGTCCGAGTCATATCGAAAAACTTTCGCTATGAGATTCCCCGAAGTCATGCCTAGTAAGGTATGTAATCGTTGCGGTTCTCCGCAACCGCTTGGTTTTCGAGAACACGATAAAAAATCTTGTAATGATACCATAATCAAAATGATTATGACATCCTAGGATCAAATGGCTCAAAGAGAATCACCATATCCATTCGTTAAATGGGTCGGCGGTAAGTCCAAAATGACTCGACACATTTTGGAAAGACTTCCACTTAAATTTAATACGTACTTTGAACCGCTTCTAGGTGGAGGGGCAGTTTTCTTTGATCTTGTAAAACAAGGTCGTTTCAAGAAAGCTGTTTTAGGAGATACGAACCCGGAGCTCATGAATGCTTACAGAGTGATAAAGAGTGATGTCGATGAACTCATCCGCGAGCTCAAATCCGGACATTATAAATATGATAGAAAAAAGTATCTTGATATCCGAGCTGAGGAAGTCAACGGGAAAACACCTGTAGAACGAGCTGCGAGATTCATTTATCTCAATAGGACTTGCTTTAACGGTCTATATAGAGTAAATCAGGCTGGAAAATTTAACGTTCCATTTGGAAAATATGATAACCCGACTATTTGTGATCGAGATAACCTAATAGCTATATCAAAATCGCTGAAGACAGCAAAACTTGTTGAGAAGAACTTCGATTTTGTGCTTCGAGAAGCGAAACCTGGAGACGTCGTATATTTCGACCCTCCGTATCTTCCGTCGTCTAAAACATCAAATTTCACTAGTTATACGGAAGAAGGGTTCGGGCTCGTTGATCATACATTATTGTCCATCGTAATTGATCAACTTGCTGATCGTGGAGTATCCGTCATAGCTTCTAATTCAGTGGCAGCTCGAGAGTTATATAAAGGCAGAGAAATTGTTGGTTTAACAGGAAGAAGCCACATTGGTGGTCCCACTGAGTATAGACACCCGATCAGTGAGATCATGATTGTAGTCAACTGCAGACCGAAACCGAAAAACTAAACTTTACCTTCCAAGTGTTGTTGGGCTAATAACTGTCCAGCTCTTCGTCCTGCTTTGATTTTATCTAGCGGGAATGGCTGAGTTATCGCAATCATCTTTCCTTTAAGAGTTACTTCAAACATGTAAAAGTGTTGATTACCTACAAAGCTGTCAAGCATCGGTAAAACCTCGTAAACACCTTTATCTGTTTCCAATGAGAACCATGCCCACTGGTGCGTATTTTTATCGTGAACGTTCCATGTATGTTTTGTCATTGGTGTGAAGTGCGATGGAATTAATTGTGTCACGAGTCGTTGAAATCAACGGGAAAAAATACACAGAACACGAGTTGTTATGTCCTGACTGTAATCATACCATGCAACTTCAAAAAACTCGCTTTGGAATTGCGTATAAGTGCCATGATACACCGGGGTGCCGTGGTTCACATGGAGCTCATCCGAATGGCTCTCCACATGGAATACCAGCGGATTCTAAAACTAGAAAAGCTCGATCAGAAGCCCATGAAGTGTTCGATAGAATATGGAAAATGAAATTCATGTCTCGAGTTCAGGCATACGCTTGGATGCGTTCAAAGACAGGAGTTTACCATATTAGTGAGATGTCCATTGAACAATGCCGAGTTCTCATCACAGCAGTTTACGAGTCATTTCCTGAACTAAAACTCGATTTAGAGTCAGACTAATTAAACTACGGTTTCATCGTCTGACCGACCAAGCAACTTGGATTTATACCAAGCCATCGGAAACTCTGGACCCGGATCTGCTTTACGTCCTGCTGGAGTAGCTATATCCATGTGACCGACTATATCTTCAACAGTTGGAAACTTTGTTTTAATTGCAGACATGAGAGACAATCCAGCCATGATTTGGTCATGGGGAAAAGCATGGTAATATGTAGTTTTTCCATTTTCTACGTGTGAAACCACATCTTCGGGAGCAACTGTTCTGCCAGTTGTAGAAATGAATACTCCGCCTTCTGTCTTTTTAAGACCGCCGAGATTCACATATTCAATACCGATGCTATACCGGTTTAATTGAGTGTAATTTCCGGTAGCGGTTTTCCATTCTGAAGGGCCAACATGCCACGCGACTTTGTCTGTTGGAACAAGTTGAATGACCTGCCCATTCCTATCAAGAATGAAGTGAGCTGATGCTTTAGCTTGTGGGTTTGATAACCAACTTTGAGCGCTGCTTGCAGACGATCCACCCGTCCAATGCGCAACAATGAACTTCATGTTTGCAGGAACGAGACCTGGCGAACAATTTGGCGAGCTACCAATTACAAGAGATTGGACTATATGAGATGATGTTCCAATGGTCTTCGGTTCACTATCCTCAAGAGTCAACCATCCGCTATCATTAATATGCATAACTTCCTCCAGGTGAATCTAAACAACTCATTCATCGAAATTCGAGGAAGCTTGATGTATGAATAAGACTTACACGTGTCCGTTGGTAAGATTTTTCTTCTTGGGGTGGATAGATGAAAAACCGGGAATTGATAAATAAACTATGTGAGCAGTTCGAAACGAAGCTTGACGGGGATGAAGCTGCTGCAGAAATGATGCGGGTAATCAAAGCCGTTTCTGAAGAAAGACTGTGTGTTCTTCTATCAGAAGGACTCGTAGCCCCCGTCTTGAAAACCACATTCGATCCGAAATCAAATATTTGGAAGTACGTAGAGCTTCAAGCGGTATGACTGGCTATCGAGTTTGTTGCCACACGTAACCAACACCAAAGCTCTCGAAGTATAGAAACTCAAAGTAGTCTCCAGTGTTCACTGGGACCGGACCGAGAGGGTTTGAAAGTGTTGTCAGGAAAGACTGTTGGCCAAAATCGATCACCAGTGTCCCTGCCGTATAAACGGATACGGCAAAACGACTACTGATCAAGTTCAACGTGTTCGACGTATTCATGGACGGAAGGTTCAATGTCACTGTGCCCCCGCCCGGGACAACCGGATACACTCTTCCTGGAGAAATCGTGTGTGCACCCGCTGTGTACCAAGAGTTGTAAGGTACGTGCAACGGAGTCTCTAACATAAATGTATCTGAGGAATTTTGGTTAGCTACAAACGTGCATCCGAGAAATGGGGCGTCTAGGTTCTCAGGGTTGTTGTTGTAAGGGACAGGTAGTCCTATCCGATCCCACGGACTGATAACTACAGCCCTCGTTAAGATGAACGGCGTCGATCCGTCTCCGACTTGAGTCAAACTCCATAAGCCATTGACGCTGTTTCCACCAAGCTGCTCATGGAGTACAAGCAGCTTGCTACCTACTCCCCATGGACCGATCAGGAAGCGCACCGTTGGCTGTCGCTGTAAGAAATTGGGGCGGCCCGCTCGCGACTGTGTACGATGGTAGTGGACCATTCGTGGCGAAATCCGCTATATAAAACTTTGGCTGAGCGGTCAGCGGAAGAACGAGCCAAGCAGCAGGCACTAGATTTTGAGAAGGATCGTAGAACGCCGTAAAGACAAACGTCTCTCCAGCTCCTATTACCCCGCTTCCGGTAATAAACTCGTTCCCCGTTGCAATCAACGTAACAGGGAAGCCGAACTGCTGAGGGTAGACCCAGCATCTACATCTTGAAGCAAGACTGATCGAAGACCAGATGAAGTAAAAGCTCGAATGAACGTCATTTCATATATACACTTTAATCAAACCCTAATACTTGACTTCTTGAAAGCTCATGGTTATAATATTGGAGTAATGAAGCGCTCTATCTCCATCGCATATACACGCGATTTGTGAATTAACTCTTGTCGCGGCCCTCCCTGTGACGTGTTTCCTCAATTGAGTCGAAACACCCAGTCACAGGAGAATTTGTCGTGAGCAAAAAATCAAAGTTTCCGGAAATCAGAGCTGAGTTACGCCAGCGCGAGCAAGAAAGTCGCGCTATCCGTAAGCAAATAAACGGGTCCAGTGGCCTAGAACGATGGGGCTTTTGGCAGGATAAACGCAGGTACGGATCAGACACCCGAGACCTTCTACTAGGATATGCCTTCCTTCGTGGAATGCCGTATTATGTTGTTGAAGCTAAGACTACGCCGAATTTAGGGCCATATGCTTTGTGTATTCAACGCTGTCTGGAAGCTCGAAAACATAATTTTGAGAAAGAAGCCATTAAAGCATGGCTTGAAGTAAAGAAGACCTCCGAAAGTGCACAGGAGGCCGCATGAAACCGGAAATAACATGTACCTGTGGCTCCGGAGGTCACCCCAGAGCCTGTAAGTTGCATCCTGAATTATATCGTCTCCACGTTGCTGAACTTAACGTAGACGGCTATCTAAATGATGACCCTGAAGCTCATAGGGCGATGGATGAATTAAACGCAGCCACTCAAGAGGCTTTAACGAAGCGCAAGAAGGAAATCGAACGTCTCACGAAACTCGTGTTTGAAGCCAACCCGAATCTCAAAAGTTACAGTCTACTTAAATTTTGGAAGAAATCGCAAGAAGGCTTCGGAGGTGCTACCGATTATGAAGTATGGCTAAGATCGCTCGATCACATTCAGCTCGATCACATGACCAAGCTACACACAGGGGCTATCGATGCCTTAAGATACCGACGCCGTTATATTTTAAACGAGTTGGAAAGACGAGGCTTGCATTCTTCTTACGGGAAACATCCAGCTGAATTCTTGTTCGAATTGGAGAATAAGCCATGATGAAATGCGCTTATTCTCATATCCCAGACCCATTTGATTCTGAAGATAAATACTTCAGTTGCAAAGAACTGGCTGAGTTCACATGTTGTGATTTCGGGGGGCCGGTTTGTAGTGAGCATAAATGTAGATGTTCAAAACCGATAAATATGGAGAAACTTCATATCGTTACACGGGCCGACCTTCCTCCAGGAGCTCAAGGAGTACAATCCTGCCACGCGGCTATCCAGTTTTGTCATGAACATCCGGGTGTTGAACAGCAATGGTTTCGAGAGTCTAACCACCTTGCATGGCTTAAAGTTCCGGATGAAATAGCTCTCGAAAAACTCATCGATAAAGCTGAACGACTCGGTGTCAAATACTCTGTTTTCCGTGAACCGGATTTCGGAAATCGTTTAACTGCCATCGCATTTGAACCGGGGAAAATGGGACGTAAAGTATGTTCGGGTCTCAAGCTCGCAAATCCTAATTTCTAAAGCGTAAGATCCGGGCGCCCGTAGATCAACGGTAGATCGGCCCTTTTCAAGTGGGATGGTTGCGGGTTCAACTCCTGTCGGGCGCGCTGGAACCAGTAAGTGTATTTTTTGCTCCTGTAGATCAACGGTAGATCGGCCCTTTTCAAGTGGGATGGTTGCGGGTTCAACTCCTGCCAGGAGCACTAAATGACTACTTCAAGTCGTATTGAATATAGTTTAAAAGCGGGGCATGGGATTTTGCATGTGCGCGTAGCCACCCAAGATGAGATGGACCGGTATATGACTCCGGCATTGGACTGGTTATCTGAATGGCGGCCGAAAATGTTTGATGATGGTATTTATAGGAGTGGAAGATACGCCGACAAACTTATTTGCGCCACAGTCATTATGCTTGTCGAGAGACAAACTTAATGCTTAGCTACAGCGAAACGAATGTGTTTAGTGAGAAGGAAATAGACCCGGATGTGGACAAGAAACTAGTTCTCCACTGTCGAAACCGGCGTTAAAGAACCAACATGCAACTGGCTCGAGAAAGTTCTTCGAGTTCTTAAACCGCAGCCAGCAGACATATGTTTACTACGTAAAGTGGGATATGAAGTAAAACTATGAATTATGAAACACCGAAATTTCATGGCCAGTGCGTAGGTCTTGATTTAGAACCAAGAGGAGCGAACGATCAGCACATCATAATTACACTATATGTTGAAGATGACGGTAATTGGCACCGTAAGTTTAGTGTTTCTAGCAGTTGGCTCCCTGAGTTTATTCATATTCTTCAAGAGGCTCAAAAATGGTGTTCAACGCAAACTCCACATATGGTTAATGAGAAACAATTTGGGTGGAAGTTTAAATGAGCTTGCATCCAAAATTGTTTGTGACGGATGTGGACAAGAAACTAATTCTCCACTACCGAAAGAGTGGAGATTGTTTATGCCACGTGGAACTAATCACTCAGAAAATCGGAAAGTTTATGTCTGTCCGAAGTGCATGGAAAGTTAAATAATATGAAATTTTACGCTGTTGTTCATATTACAGATAAAAGTGAAAATGTAAAAAACGCAGAAATGGCCATTCGAGCCGGTGCGGATGGAATCTTCTTAATAAATCATGGTGTACCGCCAACATGGGTGCTAGATACTGCTACAACAGTTCACGAAAATTTTCCAGATTTATGGATCGGTGTTAATATACTCGGGGAACACCCATCCTTCATCTTTGACAAACTTCCACGTTATGTTAAAGGCATGTGGACCGATGACGCTAGAACTCCTCTCCACAGTGGTGAATCAGACGAATCAGCAAAAATGATTCTTTGTGCAAGGAACGAAAGTGGATGGCATGGTGAATACTTCGGTGGAGTTGCTTTCAAATACCAGAAACAACCGGATAACTTTAAAGAAGCGGCGATCCTGGCTGCCCCGTTTATGGATGTTGTGACTACGAGCGGGCCCGGAACTGGTCACGCACCCGACCCGGAAAAAATTCGAGTTATGCGAGAAGGTGTAGGTCAAAAAGGTCTGGCCGTAGCCTCTGGCGTTACTCCGGAAAACATTTCACTTTTTTCTGATGCAACACATATTTTGGCTGCAACAGGAATAAGTAAGTCATTCGATGAACTTGATGAAACAAAAATGAGACAACTAGTAGAGAAAATTCGACAGTTTCCAGCGTAATGTTTAGAGAACATGAGCCTATGAATGTTGAGCTAAAAATTTGGCGACTCCGGTAAGTGTTTGGTCTAATTTCAAAGAAACATCAATTAAGCCAGCATGAACTTCACCATGGCAGTTGTGACACAAAAGCACACACTTTGAAATTTCAGGGATGAGTTTCTTCCAAGAGTATTGAAATGAACGCTCTGCAAGAACAAATTCTTTATCTTTCACATGGTGGAAAGTGATGTTACGCATGCAACGTGAGTATCCACACTGCATACAGGCACCTCCTAGAGCTTGTACCATTTCAGTCTTTCTAGATCTTTTTATTTTGCCAGGTCTACCAACTCCATGAATTTCAACATGTTTACGGTAATGTTTACGCTGCTTTGCAGCATTTTTCAGTTTTCTCTCTTCTGGAGAAAATCTTTTACTGTATGAGGAGGTACCGAATGGAATGCAAGTAAGACACTGAACACGATTTTTAAGAATTCTATACTTCCCATCAACTTTGATTCTTGTTGGTATTGAATTTCCACAATTACAGTATATCATGAATTAGAGTTTAGCACAAATCTGACCGGGCGGGTAGTTCAATTGGTCCAGAATCCTTGCCTCATAAGCGAGTATGTGTCGGTTCGAGTCCGACCCCGCCCACTAGTTACGGATCACTAAGTGCGCTCATAACGGGGTTGTTACGTGTTCGAGTCACGTTGGGCCCACCGTGTGCTGTTTAGAGATAGCAAGTATGCCTCAAGACCGAGATGGCTGACACGTAGTCTGTGCTAGAGCTTGTGCACACCCTCTAGCGATTGGGAAAGACTACCTCTGTAGTACACGAGCCATGAGTGATGCAAGAGCGGTGTAAACAAGTTGGAGAAGACCCGAATGGGATGGACAATGAAGATAAAGATACCGAAGGCACCAAGTTGGACTGTTGTTTGTCTTTTCGGGGCTGTGTGGAACGCAGTTGTTGAGAGAAGTTGGTGGGCAAGTCTGGTGTGTGTTGGACTAGCTTTGGCCTTGCCTTTTATAGACCGGCTGGATAGGAAGTTGCTTGGGTAGGATCTTTTGTAACGTATACTGAAACTGGTCCCCGTAGCTCAGTTGGATAGAGCGTCTGCCTTCTAAGCAGAGGGTTGTGGGTTCAAGTCCCACCTGTCCCACCGAATTCAAAATCCAGGTATGTCACGCACTGTCAGAAACACTCCGTTCAAATCACGAAAGTCGAAAGATTGGCCGTTCATTCCTCTCTTTAAAAGACTTCGTCTTGAAGGTGTTAAACTGTCAAAACGCTTATATAAGCGTGTAAAAGGAAAACGTCCGCAAGAAGACGGTATAAAATGATTCATTACGAACCAATGACATTTGTAGTGTATTCGCTTTGGCCCGGTGGAGGCTACATGAGCGTATATGAAACTACATATGCCGCCTGGACATATGCCTAGAAAACTTAAAATCGATACGCCAGTGTTCGTGGATTTCTATGGAGTAGGAACCGTCATTCGTCATGGGAAAGATTATCCATTCGGTGCTTTTACCGAAGTATTACTGAAAAACGGAGATATGGCTCGAGTGCACCCGTCGAACGTGAAACGCCTATGTAAACACCATGGTGATGTAAACATCGATGGGAGTGGAAAATGTCTTGAATGCGAGTCTTGAATGCGAGTCTTGAAAATACTTTGGTAGTCTGAGTAAATTCAGACTTCTTTTCAGTATGTAATATTATGAAGAATATACAGTCCGCTTTCGACATGGTTCCAGAAAGCGTAAAAAGCGTTGCCAAACAGGTTTCAGAACACCTGAAGTCGAAGGGTATTAAGCACGCCATTATTGGTGGAATTGCAGTTTCTGCATTTTCTCCTCCAAGAACTACAGAAGATGTTGATTTTCTCATTCCTGAGTCGGACTCAGGGGTGGTGTATGAATTTGGGGACCCCGCTCCTGTGAGCGGCATATACCTTCAGGGATTAACTGTTGAAGTCGAAGGCCATAATGTAGACTTCATGTTCTTACCAGATGATCTATCAGAGAATGTTTTATTGTCTGGTAATATAATTGACGGAATCCCTATCATACCGCAAGAAGTACTCATATTTCTTAAACTGAAAGTGGGTAGAGTTAAAGATATAGGTGATGTTGTCGCAATGTTAAAAACTGGTGGTGACCGAGATAAATTTAAGAAATTTCTTAAGAAATATTCACCAGATATGCTTGAGGATTTCGAATCAATCATCATGATGGCCGACTTTGAGTCGGAAAAATTCAAAGATAAAGGCAGTTTGAAATCTAAGAAACTCGCCATGGACTTCTTTATGAGAAAAATTGATAAGTCGTGAAATTTTCTGAACTTAATTTGTTATCTATTGGTCATACAATCCAGATGGCCGGTGCAATTTTTGTCGGGGATGGGATGACTCTCCTCTGCTACTTCCCGAAGGACGTGGAAGATGGAACGATGATCCACGAACTGGAAATGACGACAGAGGATTGGCAGCAGTTTTTACGCCAAACAGATATCCTCGAGACTGAGGTATTGGCTCGTTCGTCTGATGGCACACTTACTAAGGCAGTGCTACGTAAGAGCACACGTCAAATCGACCAAGTCGTTTCATGGCAGGTATTCCGTCGTGATAAGTATGCATGTCGGTACTGTGGGAAGAATGATGTACCACTTACGGTAGACCATTTGGTTTGCTGGGAAGAAGGCGGTCCTTCTACTCTCACTAACATGGTTTCTTGTTGCAAGAAGTGTAACAAAATTCGTGGAAATATGGCATATGATGAGTGGATCCATCACCCATATTACCGAAGTGTGTCCAAGAATTTAATTGAAGAGATCCGTCAAGCGAATCTGGAAGTGTCCGGAACTCTCGACAAAATTCCACGCAAGGTTCATATTAATTCAAGGTAACGTTAGGTATGAAGCAGGTTTCAGCTATTAAGTTCGGCGAGATGAGTTATAACGTCGTTGTGATGGACGAAACATCGATCGCATCAGTTCCCGGCATCGATACGACCGTATGCTCTTTACATAATCATGCATACGCAACACATGCGTCATTTGTGGACGAACAGGAAGTTAGGGATAGACACTGGCACTTTAAACCGGATGACGTGGTTCTGGACGTCGGTGCGGCATTCGGTAGTTATACATTAACTGCAGCTTTGCAAGGAGCAGTGGTCCATGCATTTGAGCCAAGTTTATTTTGTAGGTCGATTCTTGAAGAAAACATAGCCGTAAACCCGGAACTCCATCACTCAATTCAAGTAACATCATTCGGACTACATGAGAAAACCGGATGGTTTGACCCTGATGCTAACATATTTTCAGACGGTCAAATCAGCCCGAATTGTCTTAAGGTCATATCTCTCGATGAAATGGAGGGTTCTGACATAAACGAACGAATAGATATGATTAAACTTGATGTTGAAGGGGGCGAGTTATCAGTCCTTCGTGGTGCAGAAAAAACTATAAGAAAGCATCTACCTCGTCTTCTGATTGAAGAACACGAGTTTAAATCAAGTGGTATCGGGGCTGAGTGTGAAAAATTCCTTAAAGAAATTGGATATGCATCCCCTATCCGTTTTCCGCATCATTCCGTTTCCCATTCATTTTACGAATCTCCGAAAAAATAATATGTCTGATGAACAGCGTATAGCACGCGACGACCAAGTTATTTTGGATAAGGTAGAACTTCTCAGGATTTGCTTTGATAATGACCATATGTCAAAGCAAATTTGTGAACTTCAGGGAGCTCTAACTCTAAAAGAAGAGCAGTTGAGAGCCCATAGACGTGTCTCTTTAACAGACGACCAGAAAAATAATTTGGTTTTGGATCTGGCTGAGACTACCAAAAGAGTTCAAACTCAGTATAAGTTACCGACAGCCATCGGGCTCGAGGAACATATAAAAAAGGACCTGAGGGAGAAAACGGCGTCAATACTTGACGATCGTGACGTAAGTAAATTAACGGAGAAGTGATGGGAAATCGAATATTTGTAGGAAGTCTTTCGTTTAACACGAATCAGGACAGTTTAAAACAGGCATTTTCCAGATCAGGAAATGTGACTGAAGTAAAAATTGTAATGGATCGAGAAACCGGAAGAAGTCGTGGCTTCGGATTTGTTACGTTTGCAAGTGATGATCAAGCTTCTCAAGCAATTCAAGACTGGAATGGTCAAGAACTGGAAGGTCGTCGCATTGTTGTGAATGAGGCTCAGGACCGTAATTCCGATAGAACACATCGTCAGTTCGAATCAGGTGGATCCGGTGGATCCGCACCGCGTCAGAACAACGGACCTAGTGAATCAAGATCTGGCGGTGGGTTCGGTGGACCTGGTGGTGGACCTGGCGGTGGCGGATTCGGTGTGTCCAAGAGGCCTGGAAGCCAGAACGTGTACAGGAACCAAAGCTCTGAAGGCCGTCCAGTTCAAGAGAACCGTCGAGATCGCGGAAATCGCGGAAATCGCCGATACGATAATCACGACGAGTAATCGTTCGACCGGATACCGTGAAATAACTCTTCGTAGTCTTCTTTATAGATGAACTCAAGAGCAATTTCTCTTGCTTCATCATCCACATCATGTAAAGCAAGTCTTTGCTCTGCCATTTGTCTAATATGATATATGACTATCAATTTAGTCATTCTCCATGATGTCTTCCACTCTGGAACAGAGTGTTCAAGATAAGATCTGATATTAGACGCAGCCGAGTCAACCATTTTCTGCTCATCTATGAGCACAGGATGATCCGTACCTACAAACTGACAAGCAATATGTTTACGCACGAGACGTGCAACATAAATCTCAAATAGCTCAGTTTGAAGTACCCTCCCTGTCTTATACTCCGATAGATATACCGCTTTCGGGATTTGAATTGGTATACTTGAACTAGATTGGTTAGACATAATATCCCGTCCGTATAATATAGAAGTAATCTTCCTGCGTTACGATCTGTTTTAAAACTTACAGTGAATACTAATATTTTTTACTAATGATTATGAAAAAACCCATTATCGGAGTGGGTGTCGTATATACGAGCCAATATAATACTTACTCCCTCAAAAATAAACCCGAGAATAGCAATTTTATATGTCTGTTGACTTATTGCAAGCATGATTAACCATAGACCACATATGAAAAATAATGAAATTGCAAGAATCAACACCAACTCAATGATTCTTCTCACATTAGTATCGGTTGAGATTGACTTTCGCATGTTGTTTTTGCTATCCAAATTAGTTTTTCAATGGGTTCTTTCGGATTATACGAAACATGACCTTCATTTGAAGCATCCCACTCCCATTTCCAATCTGCGTTAAAATGATCATTTCTCCAGCACCATTCTAAAAAGAAAAACTGTGAAACCGGTGCACTTACCGGGTTTTTCTGAATAGTTTCCATGTTCGAAACAAATGCATTAACAATGCTATCTGACATCTCCCTTAGAAGATCACGCGGATTTTCTTCACCTGTCGGGACCGCCGCCATTATACACAATCTCACTACAAGATCCGCATCTTTAGAGTTTGCTGTTTGCGGTAGAACACTGTGA
>Ga0315291_10007121_pt1 | contig 13866 bp, 12 predicted proteins | sample YL17G12_20_MG_FD_203070 | JGI IMG/M metagenome (GOLD analysis project Ga0315291, IMG submission 203070) | Sediment microbial communities from Yellowstone Lake, YNP, Wyoming, USA - YL17G12_20 | ecosystem: Environmental > Aquatic > Freshwater > Lake > Sediment | place: USA: Wyoming | collected...
GCGAAGAGGGCCGGCAGCGCACCGACGCCTGTGGCAAGGCCGGCGGCGAGGCTGGCGCCGAAGCCGAGAGCGATTAGGAACAGGTGATGGGTCAGGCCGTCCTCCGAAGGCGCGGATCTCCTGTCGACGGCCTCGATGCTGCGTTCGACTGGCCTGCACCAAACGGAGCGTCGACTCGATAGGGTAGCAGTTGTCACTGCTATCGGCCAGTGGTAAGGGGGTCGGGGCGTTTGGCGGGAGCGATGACGCTACGCGGGCTTCGGACCCGATTGGGCGGCGGGGACGGCGGAGATGACGAAATCAACGGGCCCTGGTATGGCTTCGAGCCGCGGATAGGCTTTCAGCCCGAGGAGCTCGTCCAGCTTGGGGTTCACCGGGTAAATGGCGCGGCGGAACCCTATCTCAACGAGCCCCTGCGCATACTCGTACCCCTGGCTGCGTTCGTTTGCCCAGGCTCCCACCACGGCGATGCTTCGCGGCCGGAAGATCGCCTCAAGGTCGTGGCTGGCCGCGGGGCCCGGGGTGGTTCGTTTCCTGCTCATCCTGGTCACTTGGTTGACATGCGGTCTCCTCAAGACCGCAAGAGCGCGAATCCTGAGCTGGCCTTACCCCCTCTGGAGAGAAAGCGGCGAGGCACCTCCACCGTCATCATGCGGATGGCGTCCTCACCGACGCCCATCTTCCTCAGGCCGGGAATGGCGGTCTTGGCAAGGAAGAGATAGCGAGTCGGTTCCTCAGGGGCTAGAGGCTCCTGGCCAGCCACGACGGGTGCGGGCGCGTAATCGTGGCCAAGCATCAGCCTGTCCGCATATCCGCAGTCGATGAGGGCCTTGACGGTGTGGTTGCGTTGCTGCCAGCTCGGCCGGCCTTCCCGACCTGGATAGCGGTCCATAGACAGGAATACGCCTCTCTCCAGCAGCCGGACGAGGTACTCGACATCCGTCGTGTCGGCACTGTGGCCGATGCAGACACGCCTCATGTCAACGCCTTCGTCTTCGAAGATCTCGACCTGCCGCAGCCCGACCTGTTCCGGCGCCCACTGATGGGTGCTGATTGGGACGTTCGTCGCGAGGCAGGCGCGGGCAGCGGCCCGCAGCACGACTTCACCCTGTTCGGTCACGCCGCCCTCGTCGTTGGCGACCTTGATGACGCCAGCCTTGATTCCTGTGCCGCCGATGCCCTCTTCGATCTCTCGGATGAACACGCGGGCGAGGAAATCCGGGTCACGGCCCCAAAAAACGCGCGGCACATCCAGCCAGAGGCCGGTGGCCACCACCACGTGGACGCCGCTCTCGCGGGATGCCTTCGCCGCCAGCTCCACGTCGCGCCCCAGGTCCAGGGTCGTCAGGTCGATGATGGTCTCGACACCGCCGGCCCGTGCCTCTCGCAGCTCCTTGATGATCTGCGCAAACGTTGCCTTCATGTCGAAGAGGAAGGGGAAGCCCTGGAAGACGCCCGCCGAGCCTACCAAGAGGTGCTCGTGGCTAAGGGTGAACCCAAGTCGGCCTGCATCGACGGGTCCCGTTGCTGTCTGAATCTGAGCCATGGTGCTCCTGCCCTCTGTCTCCTATTTTACCTGTGGGGTGCCATTGTTCCATCCGCATCTGAACGGCAAGCACGCTGGTTTGGCTGGGCCAACCTCGAGACACCGTGTCTTCACGGAGGTCCGGCCCCAGGGAGTCGGGCAAGTGGCTACTTGACGTGTGAAGAGAGGGATGGAGTCCTGGCACCCCACGCATTAGATCGCAATGGTGCCACTTTTCAGGGCGTCTTTGAAGATCGCAATTGTCTCTGATATCCCCGCCCTTAGAGACGTTTCGTGGAGGGGTCCGAGACACGCCACCAGTTGGGAATTGTCCATCTCCTCAGGAAATGGCAGCGCTTTGTCCTCAAAGGTAATCGTGCCCTTTTGAGAAGGCACAACAGCCTCAATCGTCTCGACAACCTCTTCCATTGTCACCGACATGCCGCCGATATTGAACACCTCGGCACCTTGAAAGTTACTTCGGGCCGCCTTGATAAACACCTTGGCAACATCGTCTGCATATTGGAATCCGAAACGGCCGCCAAAAGAGATGTGGTAGGGTTCTCCCCGTGCGGCTGCCAGCATTGCTTTGGTTGGCGTGGAGGTCATACCCTGATCGCGACCCGGTCCGTAGACCACATACGGCCGAAGACCGATGCTCGCGATAGCGCCGTCAATCCAGTAGACGCGAGCGTTTCCCTCGTTAGCCTGTTTGTATACGCCATAATGGGAGCGAGGGTTGAGGGGAGCTTCATGTGGGAGCGGTCCAGGTGGATACTCATCGCTCAGCCCGTACACGGCGGCGCTGCTCGAGTAGACAACCTTATGGAGCCCCGACCGCTTGGCGGCCTCGAAAACATTGATCGTTCCGAGTACGTTCACGATGGCTCCCTCCGGGGGGTCCTCCTTGCAGAACGGGAGCTGCATAGCCGCAAGATGGATGACATGCGTTGCACCGAAATCCTGCAAGGCCCTCTCCAGAAACAGAAGATCCTTGATGTTGCCCTTCTTAAGATGAAGCTTCTCAATCTCTTCTGGGCTCATGATGAGTTGGAGACGATGGAGGCTCGAGTCGCGAATCGTGATGCACACGGGAACATTTTCTCTTACAAGATTGCGCACCACCCAGGCCCCAATACACCCTGTGGCTCCTGTAACAAGAAACCGCTCTTCCAAGATTCCACCCTCCTCCTAGCTTCTCCAGCTCAAGAGAGGCGACGTAGTTGCCTGATGCCAGTTCTTAGTTAGATTCAAGATTCTACTTCGCAACCCAGCCACAATCCACGAGAAGGTCAGTGCCGGTGATGAATGAAGCCTTTTCACTGGCTAGGAAGTAGATAGCCTCTGCGATCTCCTTTGGGTCAGCCCACCGACTAAATGCCTGCTCAGACTCCCGTTCTCTTTTCACCCTGTCGTATGGAACGCCGGTCCGTTTTGATTCGAGCTCAATGTCGCTGCGGAGCATCGGAGTGTCCACTGATCCTGGACTGATGGAGTTCACGCGTATGTCATGATGCGCGACCTCCCAGGCAAGGGCGCGAGTGAAGGCAATTATGGCGCCCTTGGTTGCTCCGTAAATAGTGTGATTGACCTGTCCCACATGACCCGAGACCGACGCCATATTGACGATAGCGCCGCCTGGTTGCGTTTTCATGATCGGAAGGACGTGTTTGCAGAAGAGGAAGGTACCACCGAGGTTGACCTCTACGACCCTCCTGAAATCAGTCCAGTCAATCTCTTCCAGAGGTTTCACCACAACAATGCCGGCGTTATTGATGAGCGCGTCAATGCGACCGTACACTCTCATCACCTGATCCACGAAGGCCTTGACATGGCCCTCGTTTGAGACGTCTCCCTTTGTGGAGAGACATTCGCCCCCCTCCGATTTGATCTCTGTAGCTACCTGCTCTACTCGATCGACGATATCGATTATGGCAACAGAATAATCGTTCTGTGCGAATAGTTTCGCCGTGGCCTCCCCTATGCCATTCGCTCCCCCGGTAACGATTGCTACAGCCTTGTCTGTCATCTATCTCCTCTTTTCAAACCCAAGAAGATCTCGAGCCTCTTTCGCAGTGGCGACCGGTCTTCCAAGCGCTTTCGCGATACTTGTCGCCTCCTCGACGAGCTCGAACGTTGAGGCGAGATCGCCTCTCCTGCTGAACGGATAATCCTCCGTCCCTACCCGCACGTGATCTCCTTGCACAATAGCTGCTGTTACGACCTTGATCTGGCTTTCGTGCATGATACTCACAGTGCAGACACAGCCTTCGGGCATCTGCTTGCGTCGATAGAGGTATTCTTCGATCGTCGGTGGCGACCATGTGCCGCCGGGCCATCCGAAAAAGAGGGTGGTGATGTAGGGCCGCTTGAGGAGCCCTCTGCCGATGAGATAGTTCAAATTCCAGATGGAGCCGGCATGCCACACCTCGAATTCCGGTCGCACACCGTATTCCGTGCAGGTCGTTGCATACTCGGTCAGTTCTTCTTTCGTGTGGAGAACGTTGCAGTCCACTTCAACGAAGGCCTCGTCGTGATGGTTGAGAACGATCGAGATCATCTCGGCCTTCTGCTCGAAGACCTCGATCCGCTCCTGGAGGGTTAGGCTTGACATGCCGCACTGGATGATGATGTCCGAGGACGAACGGATAGCGCTGATCACCTCGGGCCACTGACCCTCGGCGTGGATGTGGAAAACCGCAGCGCCCTTTTCGCGGCAGAGGCTCGCCTCAAGTGCGATCTCTTCCGGGGTACGGGGGTATTCTACCTCGGGATGCAGCCAGCAGGTATTGGGGGTTGCGGTTATCACTAAGGGGTTCATCGGAGTCTCCTTTTCAAGAGTCCTTCTTTCAATGGTCTCCGGCATCACGCCCTGGAATGAGCTTCAGCGGTTAATGTTCCCAGGATCGGCAATGGAATCCCGATCTGAAGAGGGTTGCGATACGGGTTCACCTTTATGATCCCTGTACGCTGATCATGTGCTTGTCCAGGGTGGTGATCTTCCGGCAGCCGGTCTCAGTGACGTGGTAGCAATCCTCGACACCGATCAGCGTGTTACTGAAGGGCTCCCAGGCCTCGATCTCGAAGACCATGTTCTTCTCGAAGGGCCGGTCCAAGAGCCCCATGGTTCCGAAGAGATGCTGTTCCTCGCATTCCAGCCCGATGCTGTGTCCGACGGCGAAGGTCATGCCATCGGGCTTGATCGTTTTGTAGTATGCGATGGCCTCCTCGTTGAGTTGCTTGATATTCACGCCGGGCTTGATATGCTGCTCGTAGTATTCCTGAAACTGGATGAGCCGTTCGATCAGTTTCGCCGCCTCGTTCGGAACGGGGCCCAGAACGACGTGGCGATTGACGTCGGAGACGTAGCCCTTATATACGGCGCCGAAATCGAAGCGGATGATGTCGCCCTTCTTGGCGACGGTGCCTATGCCGGGTGCTTCGGGGTCGGAGCCACCGATGCTCAGAGTGAGATGGTCCCACCCGTCGGCGCCTTCCTCGACAATGGTCTTCCGCGCCAGCTTGAGAAAATCGTTGTCGGTCATCCCCTCCCTGGCTGCCTCGACGCATGCCATGATGGCCTTTTCCGTGATCTCGGTGGCTTTCTCGATGAAGCCGATCTCCTCTTCGCTCTTAACCAGCCGCATATCCAGGAGTGCCTGGTCCGCCACCACGATCTCCGAGTCGGGATCTTTCCGGGCAAGGTGATCGAGGATGTATTTCGGCGCCCAGGATTCCACGCCGATACGTTTCCCTGCCAGCCCCCATTTCTTGATCTTCGACCACAGGGCCCTCTTGACGTCCTTCTGACCGATTGTCCCCTTGTGATCGGCGACCCAGCAGAAGGCATCGACGCTTCGGAAGAGGGCCCAGTTGAAAAGCGTGACATCCCCTTCGCGCCGTATCATCGCCACATTGGGATATTGGTTGCTCAGGGCGAAGAGTATGGGGTTCGGCGCGACATGCAGTGTCGGCAGCCCGCTCAGGTAGTAGACATTGACCGGCGTCGTCGCGATCAAGAGATCGAGATCGTATGTGTTCATGATTTCCTCTGCCCGCTTCCGGTTGAAGCCTATTGATTTCATGCGTCTCACCTCCGGCAAGTTCTTGTTCGTGGGGATATGTTCAGTGAGATTCTCCAGGAGGCTCCGGGTTCCCCTGTTCTTTGCCACCTCCATCAGGTCATTCCGGGTGGCGGCTTTTCCCGTCTGGACTGAAAGGTAACCCATTAGCACGCCGGCGATGGCGCTCTTGGCCTTGTCGGGGGTGAATTCCGGCTCCCGGTCTTCCAGAATGCAGCGGGCAAAGTATTCGTCCAAGTGTTTGGCAGATATCGTGTAATACCTGGGAAACGGGGCGTGTTCAATCTCCGGCTCGAACCATTGCTGCTTGTGCTCGGCCATCGCCTCGTGATGCGAATAGATCCGCACCGGCTTCTCCCACATGTGGTTTTCCAGGATGGTTCCCCTTGTGCCGTAGATCTCCAGGCTATTGAAGGGAGGAGTCACCTGGGTAAAGCTGACGACTATTTCACCCACTGCGCCGTTTGCGAAACGGACCATCGCCAGCGCATTGTCTTCGGCCTTTTCTGGCAAGTTGATGGCCTGCTTCGAAAGCATGGCGGTCACGGATTCAACTTCGTCCTCCAGTATCCATTCCAGTGTCGCAAACTTATGGGCCCCCATATCCATGAGGGAACCACCGCCCGCTTTTATGGGATCGCCTTTCCAGAAGTCGGGCTGGCTGAGTCCCGCGATCTCGTTCACTCCTTCGTAGGCCCTTACCAGGAGTACATCACCGACAAGCCCATCTTGAATGGCGTCGTGGACATACTGGTGCGCTGGAAGAAAGCGGTGGTTTTCGGCGATCATGAACTTGACCCCCGCGTCCCGGGTCGCCTTGATCATCATGTCGCAGCCTTCGAGGGTCGTGGCCATGGGTTTTTCGCACAGCACATGTTTCCCCGCGGCAGCGCACTGCGCCACGATTCTCTCGTGGTAGACGTGGGGCACCATGACCAGGACGGCGTCGATCTCGCTCTGTAAGAATTCCTGTAGATCGCCGTACGCCCTCATTTCGTTGACCCTGTATCGCCTTGCCACCCTAGAGGCCTGCCTCTGGTTGATGTCATACACTGAAACAAACTTGACCACGGACGATTCTGCGCATGCGTTGCTGTGGAAACTCCATGCGCCACCCACTCCGATCACGCCGAATCTCACCTGTTTCATTGAGTGACTCCTTTTCCTGGTGCATTCATGCGTGTTCTTGACGAAACGCGATCGCTAAGCACTACATGGCCGATGGAAGCGTGTCCACGGCATGGCTGGAATAGCACGCCATCTCCAGGTCATTGTCCCTGCAGCCTTATTCCATCTCCTCGTGGACCAGATTCAGTATGTCCCGCAGCACGATCGCATCGTTGATAACCCCGTCGACCCTCAGGTCGCCGCTCATGTACGCTGCCGTTGGATCGACCTGTCCCGAGAACATGCCGATGGCCACCTCTTCACTCATGTCCAGGGTGACATCCGGCCCCTCGATGTCGCCCGAGCCCGTTTCAAATCTCTTGTCCTTGATGCTGAGCCATGCAAGAGGCCTGCCGTTGATCTTGTACAGGAACGTGCGGTCAAACCCTTCGACTTCGTCCTGGATGTCTTCCGTGTTGTTGGAGATTTGAGTAAGGACCGTAAAGTAGTCTTTGAGGTCCTCCATGCCGAAAGACCCCTCTTGAATCTTATCCAGAATCATGTCCCTCAACGTTACATCGATGGGCTGATCGCCTTCTATTCTCCATGTCATGAGTAATGCTCTCCTCCTTGTGCGTGACGGTGCTGCTAACCCCGTCACAGTACTCATTCATGCATTACTTGCTTGGCAATACTCCGGCGCGCCGCGGCGACGCGCGGGAGGTGGGAGCAGGACGTGCTCAACTACTGGCGCTACCCCCTCACCAACGCCCATGTCGAGGGCAAGCACGACCGGATCAGGATGCTGATTCTGTCCGGGGCGGACCGGCCCTGCTGACAGGATCTGAGAAGGATGCGGCAGCCCTAGTCCTTCACCCTTTGGTTGTACTCTTCGATGATCTGGTTGGACTCCGCGGCGGTGTCCTCGAGGGCCTGGTCGGGGTCCTTAGCGCCGGACAGCATCGCTTCTGCCCCCGTGTTCAGGGCTTCGCGGACCTGCCAGAAGGGCCCCAGCAGAGCGCCCAGGGCGGCGGGCGTCGTAGGGCTGTTCAAATAAAGGTCCAGGGCCACCTGGAACAGCGGGTACTTGGCGATTACGTCCCTGGCCGCCGGCATGTCAACGGCGGCGCGGCTCACGGGCAGGTAGCCGGTGCCGGCGAACCACTCGGCCTGCTGCTCCGGCTCCACGAGCCACTTGATGAACTTCCAGGCCGCTTGCTGCTCTTCCTCCGGCCGCAGGTTGAGGATCGAGAGACCGCGACTGATGAGAAGGGGGTAGCCCGTGCCGCCGGGGACCCCTGGCAGTCCGCCGACGCCGATCTCCACGCCCTCCACCCCCTGTTCCACGACATCAAGCACCGAGCGCAGGGTGGACGAGAAGCTAAAGGCCATGGCGGCGCGACCGCTGGCTATCGACAGCAAGCTGTCGGCGCCGGTAGGGTTGCGTCCGACGTTGAAGGCCAGCCCCTCATCGACCATGTCGTGCCACCACTGGAAGAACCAGCGTTCGGTGTCGTTGTCGAAGAGCACTTTGGTGGCGCGGCCCTCATGCCCATTCTCGTTGTCCACGAAGAGGTCGTCGTGCTCGGCCACCATTCGTTCTTGCCAGTCCATGAGATCGAGGGCGATGCCGCTCCGCACCACGTTCCCTGCCCCGTCGCGCTTGAGGATCTTCTCTGAGTACTCGCGCACCTCCTCGAGGTCGCGCGGTGGCTTTTCCGGGTCCAGGCCCACCTCTCGGAAAGTCACCTTGTTGTAGTAGAGGAGGGGAACGCCCCCGCAGAGGGGCATCACCCAGAGCTTGCCCTTTGCCGAGTAGAACCGGACCAGCGTCTCGTTGAGGTCCGAGAGGTCATAGTCCTCGCGGTCGACGAAGTCCTGGATGGGAGCGACGGCGCCGCTGTCGAGCATCTTCTGGGTGTCAGCCTCCACCAGAAGGGCGACAGCGGGGACCTGGCGGGAGCCCAGAGACGCCGTCAGCTTGGCCATGAGCTCCTGGTTGCCGCCCTGGAAGATGGGTCGCACCGTGACCTCGTCTTGTGACGAGTTGTAGCGGGAGACCAGACGCTCCACGGTGTCCGCGTTGGCGGCGGACTCCGAGTGCCAGAAATCGATAGTGACGGTGCCGCCTTGCGGTTGGGCGCCGGGGGTCTCGCTGGTAGGCGCTGCCTCCTCGCCGCCTCCACCGCAGGCGGCCAGCGACAGGGAAAGGAGCAAGACAGCTATCAGGACGGCGAGCGATCTTGACATAGTGTGCCTCCTTGCTGGGCCTCGTACTGGTTCTGTCCGGGGCGGACCGGCTCTGGTGACAGGATCTGAGAGGGATGCGGCAGCCCTAGTCCTTCACTCTCTGATTGTATTCTTCGATGATCCGGTTGGACTCGGCGGCGGCGTCCTCGAGGGCCTGGTCGGGGCTCTCGCCGCCGGAGAGCATCGCCTCCACCGCCTGGTCGATGCGTTCGCGGACCTGCCGGAAGGGCCCTAACAGGGCACCGACGCCCGTTGGGGTCGCGGGGGCCTCCATGTAAAGGTTCAGGGGCACCTGGAACGTCGGGTACTGGGCGACAATCTCCTTGGTCGCCGGTTGGTCGACGGCCGAATGGCTCACGGGTAGGTAGCCGCTGCCGGCAAGCCATTCAGCCTGCTGCTCCGGCTCCATGAGCCACTTGATGAACCTCCAGGCGGCCTCCTGCTCGCGCTCTGGCCGCAGGTTGAGGATCCAGAGAACACGGCCACCGGGAAGAGGGGCCCCCGTGCCACCGGGCACGCCCGGCAGCCCGCTGACGCCGATCTCCACGCCCGCTGCGCCCTTCTCCAGGGCGTCCACGACTGAACGCAACGCAGAAGAGTAGCTGAAGGTCATGGCGGCGCGACCGCTGGCTATGGCCAGCAACCCGTCGGCAAAGGTAGGGTTGCGGCCGACATTGAAGGCCAGCCCCTCATCGACCATGTCGTGCCACCACTGGAAGAACCAGCGACCGGTGTCGTTGTCGAAGAGCGCCTTGCTGGCGCGGCCGTCGCGGCCGTTGTTGTTGTCGGCGAAGAGGTCGCCGTGCTCGGCGAGGATGCGTTCCGTCCAGTCCTGGACGTCGATAGCGATGCCGCTGCGCACCACGTTCCCGCCTGCGTCGCGCTTTAGAAACTTCTCCGAGTACTGGCGTACCTCCTCGAGGTCTCGCGGCGGCCTCTCCGGATCCAGCCCGACCTCTCGAAATGTCGCCTTGTTGTAGTAGAGAAGAGGGATAAGCGAACAGAAGGGCATCGCCCACAGCTTGCCTTGCCACGTGTAGTACTGGATGGCCTTTTGGTCCAGGTCCGAAAGGTCATAGCTCTCACTGTCAATGAAGTCCTGGACCGGAAAGACGGCGCCGCTGTCGATCATCTTCTGGGTGTCTGGTTCCGCCAGAAGGGCGACGGCGGGGACCTGGCCGGAGCCCAGAGAGGTTACCAACTTGGCCATGAGCTCCGCATCGGTGCCCTGGAAGGACGGCTGTACTCTGACCTCGTCCTGTGACGAGTTGTAGCGGGAGGCCAGACGCTTCAGGGTGTCCGCGTTGGCGGCAGCCTCTGAGTGCCAGAGGTCGATGGTGACGGTGCCGCCTTGCGGTCCGGCGGCGGGGGTCTCGCCGGTAGGCGCTGCCTCCTCGCCGCCTCCGTCGCAGGCGGCCAGCGACAGGGAAAGGAGCAAGACAGCTATCAGGAGGGCGAGCGATCTTGACATTGGTGGGTCTCCTTGCTGGGCCCTGTCTGTTTCGGCTGAGCGTGCCTCAGTATAAACCTGTGGGCTGCCAAAACTCCATCCGTATCTGGAGCGTTGACAGGGTGAGGCGTCTGGTCCAGCCTTTGGAAACCACAGCCAGGTGGGGCGACCACGTCGAACCTATCCGGGTTAGGAGAGCGAAGAGGAGGAGGCTTCTGGGCTTGAGATCGCCGCTGAGCGGCCGTAGGAGTCGTGGGTACCGAAGCGAGTTCGCTGTCGACAAGGCCGTGGGCTGCAGATTATCTCTATGCTGTCGGCTCGCCGCTCGAGGCCTGCGAAAGCATGCGCCACACCGTCTCCGGGCGCGGCAGCGGGGCGACGGCGCCGAATCCCGTCGTCGCCAGGGCCGCGGCGGCGTTCGCATAGCGGGCCGCGTCCCATATCGAGTCGCCCGCCGCGAGGCGCGCCAGCGCCGCGCCGCAGAAGCAATCGCCCGCGCCGGTCGCGTCGACCGCGCGCACCTTCCAGCCGGGGATGTGCTCGCGCCTCGCGCCGTCGCTCGCCATCGCGCCTTTGGCGCCGAGCTTGAGGAACACGGCCCCGGCGCCGAGCCGGTGCGCCCAGTCGACCATCGCGTCGGCCTCGTCGAGACCGCTGAGGGCATGCGCGTCCTCGATGCTCGGGAAGAAATAGTCCGCCATCCCCGCCGCGGCACCGATCAGCGCCCGCGCGCGGGGCAGGGGCCACAGCTTTAGCCGCAGGTTCGAGTCGAAGGAGACCTTCGCCCCCGCCGCGCGCGCCGCTTCGAACGCCGCCAGGACCGAATCGGCCGCCGACGCCGAGATCGCCATGCTGATTCCTGAGGCATAGACATAGCGCGCCTCGCGAATCAGCGCGATCGGCAGGTCCTCCGGCCGCATGCGGCTCGCTGCCGACCCTGCACGCAGGTAGCTGAAGACGTGACCTTTCGGGCCATGCCTCACGAAGTACACGGCGGTGTGCGCCTGCGGATCGATCGCGACGCCGCGCGTGTCGACGCCTTCGTCCTTCCACAGCGCGAGGAACATACGCCCGAAATCGTCGTCGCCGACGCGCGTCACGTAAGCGGTGCGCGCGCCGGCACGGGCGGCGGCGATGATCATGTTCGAGGTATCGCCGCCGAACCCCTGCAGGTAATCCGGCTCGCCGGGCCGGGTCTGGTTGAACTCGATCATCGGCTCGCCGATGGAGACGATGTCGATCGCGCTCATGGCGCCGACGCGTCGGGGTGGAGAAAACGCCGCGCGTAGGCGGTGACGCGTTCCATGTCGCCGGCCGCAAGCGCGTGCTGGTCGATGATGTTGTTGCCGACACAGACTAGCGCCGCGCCGGCTGCCAGATACGCCTGCATGTTCTCCAGCGAGACGCCGCCGGTCGGGCAGAGAAGAATGTCCGGGAAAACGGCGTGCACCGCGCGCAGGTATTCGGGCCCGCCCATGGACGCCGGGAACACTTTCACGATGTCAGCCTCTTCGCGATGTGCGGTCAGGATCTCGGTCGGGGTGAAGCCGCCTACGAGAGCGGCGCATCCGGCGGCATGGGCCACCTTCGTCATCTCCGGCACGATGCAGGGCGAGACGAGGAAGCGTGCGCCCGCGTCCACGCACCGCCGCGCCGTGTCCTGATCGAGCACCGTGCCGGCGCCGACGAGGAAGCCGAGTCCGAGGCTGTGCGCGAGCTGGCGGATCAGCTCGACGGCGCCGGGCGTCGTCATCGTGATCTCGACGGTGGTGAACCCCGCATCGGCAAGGCAACCGACCGCGCGGTCGGTGAGCTCGGCGCTCGCCAGCCGCAGCACGGGGACGACACCCTGCGCGATCAGTCGGTCGCGAATCTCGCCGTGTGTCACCTCAGTTGACCCTGGTTCTCGGTGGATCTTCGGTAAGCCTTCGGTGGTCTAAAATAGGCCTCTGGTCGGCGTAGTCGTTGCGCGGAAACCTGATCGCTTCCCAGCCTCCCGGTCCATGACCGAGGCCGGAGACCTGCCCTTCGCCGAGTGTAGCACGGATCGTAGCGGGGGTCGCGTACACCTCCGCGTGGGCGAAATCGTCCGGCTCGCCATGCTTGTAGATGGCAACTGGATGGCTCCAGCTATCCAGCTCGGTCGTCCGGACTGGCGCCTGCAGTTGCCGGAAGCACTGGCCGTCCTCGATAGTCCGGATGCCCGGCGGAAGGACATACGTGTGCTCGCGGAACTGGTGGCGCAGCGCCTATCCGTCGGCGCCGGCTACGAGGCGGTCAACTTTCTTCTGTCCAGTGATCCATCCGAGGCGCCAAAGGGGCAGGACACCTATTGCACAGACAAGCCGGTAGCGTTTGAATGCATGATGGGTTCCAGGTAGAAAGGGGCGAAGAGAAATGGAAGTCAGGACCTATCCTGAGTACAGCAAGAACTATCCACTCCTTCTGACGGCCTTCATGAAGAGACCCGTGTCCATGTACCCAGATGAGACAGGGGTGGTGTACAGGAATCCCACCACGGGCGAGTACTTCCGGTTCACCTGGCGCGAGTGGTACGAGCGCACCTGTCGATTGGCCAACGCCTTGAAGGCGCTGGGAGTCAAGCCAGGGAAACCAGGCGAGCCAGGGGATAGAGTCGCAACCATGGCCCTCAACCACCACTATCATCTGGAGCTCTACTATGCCGTATCCTGCCTGGGAGCGGTGCTGCACCCGATAAACATGAGGCTCTCGCTGGACCACATCGTCCACACGATCACCCACTCCGAAGACAAGATCATATTCTTTGACGACGTATTCCTGCCTTTGCTCGAGCGAATCTACGACCGCATAAAGGACACCGTAGACAAGTTCGTGTACATCTCGGACAAACCTGGAAGACCTGCGACAAGGATCGAGAACCTCTACACATACGACGACCTGGTCGGGCAGCAGTCCCCTCAGTTTGAGTGGCCCATGTTGCACGAGGACACCTACGCCACCCTCTGTTACACCACCGGCACTACGGGGCTCCCCAAGGGCGTCATGTTCACCCACAGGGCGCTCTACCTGATGGCTCTGCACGTCTTTGTGATGGGAAGCTTGAGCACCGACCCCTCTCGGGTACACCTTGGCGAGGCCGATGTACCCTTGCTCAACATCCCCATGTTCCACATCCACGGGTGGGGAGTACCATACTTGGCCGCCCTCGCGGGCGCCAAACTGGTTTTGCCCGGCACGTTCACGGTCGAAGGGTTCTGCGATCTTGTCCAGACGGAGAAGGTCACGAGCACGACACTGATTCCAACCATGCTTGCGATGATCATCGAGTATCCGGACCTGGACAAGCATGACTTGAGCAGCCTGAAGAGTGTGACGGTGGGCGGCGCGGCTTTGTCCCTGGGACTCAAGACCAAAGCTGAGAAGATGATCCCAGGATTCACGGCCTCCTCTGGATATGGCATGACCGAGAC
>Ga0315291_10007122_pt1 | contig 13866 bp, 10 predicted proteins | sample YL17G12_20_MG_FD_203070 | JGI IMG/M metagenome (GOLD analysis project Ga0315291, IMG submission 203070) | Sediment microbial communities from Yellowstone Lake, YNP, Wyoming, USA - YL17G12_20 | ecosystem: Environmental > Aquatic > Freshwater > Lake > Sediment | place: USA: Wyoming | collected...
AATCGGGCTTGGTGTGCAGTAAATGGTTGACAGGTTGACGAATGCTCCATTGTTGCTTACCTGGAATCTTCTTCCGTGACAGGGTACAATGCTATCAATTCTACGCGCCAGTTGTCCTCTTCTGTCACGTAGAACGGCGCGGCTTCCCGCACCAGGCGCGGCCCCGCATCATCTGAAGTCATGCGCTCCAGGATGGGGATGGCCGTACCTTCGGCGTGGTGTTCCTTTTGCCGTTCGACGTAGGCGATGTAGTTGGGTAAGCGCTTGGCGTCGAAGGAGAAGGCACCATAGGCATCTTGCCACCCGAAGCGCACCTGGCTAATCCCGGATTTGTTCATCCGGGTCGAAGCAACACCCTTGATCTGCCCGACGAATTTAGACACCGCAATGGTCGGGGGAATGGATGCAACCATGTGCACGTGATCTACGGTCCCCCCAACGATGTACACGACGGCCTCAAGCCCGACCGCCTTGCCCGTCAAATAGCCATACACTTCCTTTTCGACCGCTGGGGTCAGGAACGGTTGACGATCTTTGGTTGACCAGACCAGATGGTAGAACAATTGCCAGTAAGGCATTGCCCTTGCTCCTTTACCCTTCCACTGGAAAGTCCCAAGCCCGATTCATCGGGCGCTGCTCCGTAGGCGGGCGAATTCATCGCCCGCCGTTTCCCGGCAGCCGACCAATTCCATCCGCCAATCCACGACGACCTTATCGCCCGCCGCTCCCCATCGCACCAACCCAACGGCGACTTCATCGCCCGCCGCTCCCTGCCCAGCAGACCCATCCGGGCTGCAGAACCTATCGCCGGGATACTCCCAAGCCCGATTCATCGGGCGCTGCTCCGTAGGCGGGCGAATTCATCGCCCGCCGGCCCCGGTCAGCAAACCAATCCCCTTCGTACTGACCCACTGGCGACATCCATACACGACGGACCATCGCCCGCCGTTCCCCGGCCAGCAGACCAATCATCACCGTACTGACCCACTGGCGACGCCCGCACACGACGGGCCATCGCCTGCCGCCCCCCGCCCAACAGGCCCACCGGGGCTGCAGAACCTATCGCCGGAATGCTCCCAAGCCCGATTCATCGGGCGCTGCTCCGTAGGCGGGCGAATTCATCGCCCGCCGTTCCCCATCGCACCAACCCAACAACGACTTTATCGCCCGCCGTTCCTCGGCCGCCAACCAACCCCCATCGCACCAACCCAACGGCGACTTCATCGCCCGCTGGTCTGGGCTGCACGCCTCTCACCGTTACAGCATCCCAAGCCCGATTCATCGGGCGTTGCTCCGTAGGCGGGCGACTTTATCGCCCGCCGTTCCCGCCCGACGAACCAATCCCCATCGCACCAACCCAACAACAACTTCATCGCCCGCCGTTCCCGCCCGACGAACCAACCCCCATCGCACCAACCCAACGGCAACTTCATCGCCCACTGGTCTGGACTGCACACCTCTCACCGTTGCAGCGTCCCAAGCCCGATTCATCGGGCGTTGCTCCGTAGGCGGGCGACTTTATCGCCCGCCGTTTCCCGCCCGACGAACCAACCCCCATCGCACCAACCCAACGGCGACTTCATCGCCCGCCGTTCCCGTCCGACGAACCAACCCTCATCTCACCAACCCAACGGCGACTTCATCGCCCGCCGCTCCCCGCCCGGCTACTCCCCTCCAACTCCAACTCTCTTCCCCCTCTACTCCACCCCCTTCATCGTCAACCCAATCCGCCACTTCCCCTCCCGCTGCTCCACCTTCAGCACCTTCACCCGTACCCGCTGCCCCACCTGCACCACGTCCTCAACGCGGGCCACGGACCCCTCCGCCAGTTCCGAGATGCGCACCAGCCCATCGCGTCCCACGCCGACGTCCACGAAAGTGCCATATTCCTCCACCCTGCGCACTTCCCCTTCCAGCACCTGGCCCGGACGCAGGCCCTCAGGGCCTTGGCCACCTGCAGGCCGCACAGGGCGCTCCTTGCCCCGGGCGGGAACCACCTGCGGCTCCTCCCCCGGCACAAAGCCGGCCACTTTGACCCGCACCCAACCCAGTGGCATGGCCGGCGCACCACCCCGCAGCGCCAGCGTGCGGCTCTTGGGGAACGGGTCGCCCACCTCGCGCCTGCGCTCCTTGGTCATGCGGTACTCGCTCAACAGCCGCTCGAAAGCAGCGTCGTTCTGCCGCAGCAGCCCCGAGCCGAACGTCTTGGACTCCCATCCCGTGCCCCAGCCCACCTGCAGCAGGAACTCGTCCTCGGCCAGTTCTCCTTCGACGACCTGCCTGACGAGCGCGGCATAGAATTGCAGGGCCGCCTGAGGGCCGCCGTGGGCCTGGAAGAACTCGACCTCCGTGGACAAGCGCTGCCGGGCATACTGCTTGCCCAACGCAACCAGTTGGCCCAGCCAGGCCCGCTTGCCTTGCCAACCCAACTGGCGGGCTGCCTCGCCTTGGAAACCATATTCATCCACGGTGATGGCCAGGTGGAAGACTGCGCCGGCGCGGACCGCTTCGACTTCGACCGGGGTGCCACCAGGGTAGACCTGGACCTGCTCCAGGCGCAGCGCGTCGGCCTCCGCCAGCGGTACGCTGTCCTGCACGTGCAGGGCGCGCAGGAAATCCCGGTTGGGATCAGGCCCAAACAGTTCTTGCTCCAGCCGCTGCGCCGCATACTTGGCCCGCGGCCCCAGCCGGCCCAGGTCAGGCTTGCGGCGAGCTCGCGTGCAGATGCCCCACGCCAGGAGCGTACGCAGCGCACCCTTGAGCGACGAGCCGGGCAAAAAGAGATGGTCGTAGACGTCCTTGATCTGCTCGGGGAGTTTGCCCTCGTGCTTGGCAGGCTCACCGCCCAGTACGTAGCGGAAGAGCGCAGGGTTCTGAAAACTCTGCGGGTCCAGGAGTTCGGCCGCTGGCCGGCCCATCAACACGCGGTTGACGGCACTGGAGCCCTCTTCCTCGGCGCGGACCAGCATGGCGTTCAACAGGGCATCTTCGTTCAGCCGGTAGGTACGCCCCCGGTAAGGCACCAGGTCGTAGCCCAGCACCAACTCCGTGCCGGTACCGATGTGCAGCGGTGAGAGCGTCTTGACCTCGAGGGCCCATTCAGTGTGCAATTTATCCATCATCTTACCCTCCCGGCACTCGGCGATAGCCGACCGGCAGCGCCAGTCCATAGCGCCACACGGTATGGGCGTCAAAGACTTCGGGCGTCACATCGGCCAGTCCACCGTAGATCGCATGCTGCGCAAGTGCCCGCAACACCGAGCCTGGTTCCAGCATATGCACGCTCCTGCAGCGCAGGTTGCGCCCATCAGGTGAATTCATCCATCCACGCCAGTTCCCCAGCCGGTAGGCTGCGCCCGACCCCAGGATACCTTCCTGTCCAGGCAATGGCCAGCAAGAGGAGAGCGTCATCCAGCGCTCTGCCTCCACAAAGCCCGGCAGATCCACCGGCTGTGGCTTTAGAGGTGTGAACAGGCCATAGCCGCTGCTGCGTTCCCCACCCAGTCCGGCGTCGCCCAGTACCTGAAGCGCTTCCCAGAAGCGGTCGCGCCACCCGTCGTCCCGCCAGACCACCAGCAGGTATAGCCCCGCACCGGGTGCAAATCGTACCTGCCCGGCCTGGTATACGGAGGAAGCGTTGCTGGCACGGTCTACCGTGACCCTGGACACATCACCGACCGTCCACAGCCGTATCTGGCCGGTATCCTCGTCGAGGAAGTCTGGGGCCAGCGCCGCGCGTTCGTCCGCCGTCACCCAGACGCGCTTGCCGTGAAGTAGATTGTGACGCCCGGGGCGATCATAGTGCAGCAACACATCGCTGCCGCTGCTCCATGCCTGGAAGATGGCTTCGGAGACGAAGGCGATCTTTTTCTGGTGTTTCTGTTCAGCCGGATCGCTCTCCAGGCCCGGCACCGGCAGCAGAGGACGTGGATAGAAGCGGACGCTTCCTGCATAGGGCAGGCCCGCCGAAAGCAGCAGAGGCGGATCCCGTTGGGGGTCTTGAGCCGTAGGGAACTGGCTCACAAAGCGCTCCACCTCGGCCCGTCCATACAGTTCGCGCAGCGTGATACAGAGGGCCGAGAAGAGCGTGTCGGAACGGGCCGTCAGCGCCGTTGCCTCCACCCCCACGCCGCGCACGCCAAAGTGGAAGGAGGCACGCGGTTGCAGAGGGTACGCCATCGCCTGCATGGCCCACCCCCTACGCGCCGTAAGATTGGCACGGGATCTTCTCAGTCAGCCAGGCCACCAGTTGCACCCGGTGAGGCTCCTTGAGTACCAGGCTGACCTGGGTCTCACCGTCGGTGGCCCGGGGCATGTCTGTCCACTGCTCCTCGCGGCCATACTCCTCGCGCGAGCGCACGCGGATGCTCAAGTTCTCAAAGACGACCTTGCCACTGCCACGGGAACCCAGCCCGCCCAGGTAGTCGTCTTGCAGAAGTTGCATGGCTTCCAGGACGTGGACGAAACGCTCCCGGTCGCCCGTTTCATAGACAGAGAAGACCATCTCCAGACCCTCGAAGCGGGTGTCGGCAGGTACGCGCTCGATCTGGCGAGGGGTGGCCGCCGAAGTGACGCGGTCAATGGCTGCCTCCCACTTGACCTCGGTATACGGCAGATCGGTGTGTGCCTCTTCCCGCAGCCTTCTCTCGCTCTCTCTGTCCATGAAAACGTCGCGCACAATCAGGCGGGTAGGGAATGAGGCCTCCAACTGGCCCGGTACTCCGTAGATCTGGCAGACGGGACAACTACCATAGTCCTGCGCATGCTCACAGACGTGAATCCTCACTCCCTTGCCGATGGCCCAGTTCTGCTGCACGCCGGTCATCTTCTCCCACAACGAGCGCATCTTGCCTCGCAGGGATGAACCAGGCACATAAGGACGGCCAGTCTGCGTGTCCCGGATCACGGGGTTGTCCACACCGCCGATCGCAAGTCCAGCGGATGAGCCGCCAATATGTAGTCCAGTTACCACTCGGATGTTGCCCTGGATGAAGACGCGTCCATAGAGCTCGACTTTACCTTGGATTGTCATCACTCTCCTCCTTCACTACTGACCGCCAGCAGCAGTGTGATAAGCCAGGATGGCCTCGAAGAAGTCCACAAAGTTCTGGAACCGCTCGCGATTGCCTTCGACGAGATCAATGGCCGGAGACAGAACTTCTTTCAGTATCTCGACTCCCTTGCCCCTTTCTCGCCGAGCTTGGTAAGCCAGCTTGGGCTTAAGCAGCAAAAGCTGACGGGTTGCTTGCTGTTGCTGCTGCGGGGTTGCCTGAGGGACCCACATCATCTGGATATGCCGCACTGTGCCGAATACGTTGCGTATTTGCGACGTAGTGAGTTGACGGGCAAGGGTGGTGCCTATCTCCTCCGCCCTGGCAACCAATGCGCGGCTATCTCCCAGAACGATGATGCGGCGCAGGTCTTCCGAAGGTACCTTGGGCACTATGAAACTGCCACTCGGTTGATATGACATTTCTGCCTACCTCCTTTTCTTCAATCGTGAGTATGATTCGGTATGCTGTCCTAGCATGCCGCCGTCACTTGCTGAACTAGAGCAGTCATATCGCGATAAGTGACCTTCTGAAGAATCTCCACACACTGTCTCCAGAAGGCCCGATGTTCTCGGTAGTCGGGCGGAAGAATGGTTGCGTCACCATCTTCAGCCATCCTCTTCAATCTCAGCGCAGCAAAGTAAGCACAAGTAAGCCCATTAAGGAACCTTATACTAGACCGGTGTGTTTGAAGCACTCCCATGTTTCGGAATCGAACTAAATCATCCTCTGTGTGAACGAACTGGAGAGCCTGAACTTGACTTACGTGTCCTTTCCCATCCACCCAATAGGCCAGTTCACCCAACTTCTCCTGCCATTCTAGCGGCTCTAGGTCCAATCCCTGGTGTAGACTCTTGTCATGTTCCCATTCCAGCACGCGCTGGAAAATAAAGTCCACCAGTTCACCGAGTGAGGGGGTCTTAGACTGCGAACTCTCTTCTGTTCCATCTGCCTGTAGTTCAGGAGGTGTTTCGAACTGCTTCCAGTACTCAACCGCCGCTTCCAACATAAGGGGTATGTGCATAAGCTCCAAAAGCTCTCGCCTGTCTGGAGTCATCATGAAGATATAAGCTGCCTCAGCACTGCTTCTCAAGTGAGCATAATAATAGCCATGGATGTCATCCAGTGTCAACGGCGCAATACTCAGCACCTCATACCGTTGGCGCCAGGGACCAGGCATAACACCGTCCCTACATGTGATCACAATCTTTGAGACCACCCCAGCATTTAGGAACATATGAATGACTCCCAGGCTACGGTCCCACCCTCCCGGATCACCTGGATCCCATTTCATCTCATCAAGCGCATCCAGACAAACCACAAATCTCACAGGGGAATCGCGGAGAAATCGCTCTGCATCTATGGAAACCTCTCCTAGATCGGAAGGTACATATCTTGCTAGCCCGCTCTCCAAGACGATGTACTGGGCGAAGGACGATCCTGACACAGCGGCATAGTTGTTCAGATCCACGTAGAGAGGAACCAGAGACTCTGGCCGCACTGAGCCCGTCGCTTCGAGATTGGCCAATGCCTGCTCAGCCAAGCTATTTGCCCACCTCTTTAGGAAACCAGTCTTGCCGGCTCCGGGACGCCCTGTTATGAACAATACCGACCGGGTCTCATCGTCGAGGAATTTCTCCATTTGTTCCATCAGGTCGACGTTGCCTGTTCTGGGCCAAATGTACTTCTTTTCTTCCCAAAGGCCATCGTCAAAGAAACGTGCCGCATACTGGAGGTAGGCTTCCCATTCCCTTGCCATCTGTCCCCATACCGCCTGTTTCAGTAAGTCAAGGTTCTCCTCAACCACAAAGAGACAGGCAGCCAGGATGGAACGCATAGAGGCTTCAAGGTCCTCCAATCGCACAGCGTCGTGGGCTGCAGGGTTACGAAGCAAGTAAACTTTCTCTATCACTGCTTCACGAGCCAGTTGCTGCCTCCAATAGTCGGTATCTGCCGGCCTGCGCGGTTGCGCTCGAAGTGATATAACCTTGTGCGAGCGTAGCAATCTGTATAGACTATGATCTGGTATAGGTTCGCCCGGATACCGATAACAGAATACCTTTTTCAGAAATGCCTCGAATTTTGTAGCCAAGTGCTCGACCGCGCTCTTGGCTTGTTCCCAATCTGAGCGTGGCGCTGTAATGTAGTTGTGAAAGGATTGGATGATGTCAGAACCTGCGCTTTGTACCTGGTCTACAGGACACTCCAGAACAAGAAAGGCTGAGAATATCTCAACAACTTGTGGCAGATTTTGAAATCGGTATACTTTGGCTGAGTTTTCTGGATCGAAAGGATGACAGACCGTGCCCATCCTATCCAGTAAATACTGACGCAGGCTTTCAACTTTGCGTTCGCCAAGCACTCCGACCCTCCTGAGCGGTTGCCGCTTGCAGTAATATGAAGATGCGCAACTAGATTCTGGCAGTCACTACTCCACAATACATCTGAACTAGACCTCCCCTGCACGCAAGAGGTACTCCGCCCATCGCGCAGCGAGTCCACTCAGGTGTACAGTCTCCGGTGTCAGGATACCTTCTTGCAGCGCTTTCACACGCTTCTCCGCATCGGCTGGTTTACTGTGCCATGCCGCGCGGCGAGCCAGGCGAGCCAACGCATAGGCCTGCATCCATATCCAGCGCCCATAGTAAGACTTTCCTGGCCTTACGCCCGTCTCTCGGGTCATCCTACGACGCGTTGCTTCATAAAGTCCGTGTACTACCTTCAGGACCTGAATCAGGGTTCGAGGCATTCCCGCCTGATCCAGAGCCACCAATTCTTCCTGCCACCTTCGCACCGTCGGCCACTCCTCCCATCCCACCACCTGCCCCAGGAAGCAGAAGGCATCCTTGTCATGGCCATCGGGCCGGGTATACCCTTTGGCCTGCCCCTCTGCCTCTCCCGCCCGCTCGGCTGCCCGGTAGAGTGGGAACTTGCGCCCCTCTAGCGTCACGCCACCAGAAAGGGTCAGGTATAGGTTGTCGCCAGCGTAGGTGGCAAAGTCTTCCCGGATGCGTTCCGCCAGGAGTGGCATCCGGTCCCACGCCCCTACCACGAACAGGTCATCGCCGCCTGCATATATGACATAGAGCGTGTTCTCGTGCTCTCCCTCCTTGACCATTTTCCGGCAAACGCGATTCAGGTGCCCGGCGAAGAACAGGTCCAGTCCCGTACTCAGTGCTGACACCTGCGCCATCGAGCCCCGCAGGTACTGGCTGAAGACCGCCCCCAGGTTGTCTACGTCCATCCGCAGCACGCCTACCCTGGGGATGCCCTGGGATTGAAGCGCCATCAGCGCAAAGTCCTTGATACGTTCGCCAGATGGCACCTCTAGGTCCGGATGATGTTCCTGCATCCACTTGCGGTCTGCCTGCTCGATGCGCGGCGTCACGTTAGCGACGAAACGGAAACCGTAGGCGCTACCCTGTCTCAATCCGGTGTCATTGAGGGCATAGGCAACCTCCAGCCCCTCAACCTGCGGAGGCTCTTGTTCGAAGCGGTAGGCGAAACCGGCCAAACCGGCCAACAAACCTCGCCAGCCCTCCTCCTTTCGTATTTCGTCGTCAGCCTCCGCCACGACCATCCACAGCCTGTCATAGGCAATGTCGTGCGCCAACTCCTCAAAACTGTGGCACTGCACACATTTGCTGACAACCTCGCCAGTCTCGGTGGTCTCCGTCACCAACTTCTCCCCTGGCCGGGGTTCCCGCTGGCAGACCTGGCAGTACTCCTTGAGCCCGCCCTGCCCCCGTGGCAGGAAGAGCAGCTCCCAGCCATGCTCTTCGACCACTTCCGCAAAGCGACGGCTCTTGGCGGTGGCGACCCGCGCCCCCAACCGTTCGCGTACATCGGCGAACTCATGCGTCGCGACCGCCGACCGCGGCAGGGGTTCCCACGCCAGCGCCAGGTATAGGTCGCCTTCGAACACATTCAATAGATCGTGGTTGAATTGCACCTGCCATTCACTGAGCAGACCGCGACTTTCAGGCGGTACCAGCATCAAGAAGTTGCCACCCGCCGCGTAGACTACGTTGGCCGAACAGAGCCCTAGATCCCCGACCAACCGTCGCACTACTGCATCCCCCAGGAGTTGCAGAAAAAACGATCGCCCCCTCAACCCTTTGGCGGCTCCTTTGCTGGTCAGCGTGTAGAGGAAGCCTTGGATGCCAGGAATGTCGCCGCCCACCAGAAGGAACTCCGTGGCAGGTTCCTGAGCACCCCCCGACGCATACACCAGGGCCGCCAGCGCCTTGAACTCCTCGTACAGCGACACCCCCGCTTCGCCGTACGTGCACGGCACCGCCCAGGCGTGCTTACAGAACAGGTGGATGAACGTCTCAAACCGGCCATCCCCTTTCGGCAGCCGCCCGAACTCACCGACGAAACGAGCCCACAACTCCTGTGGGGGCAATCCCTTGTCCTTCTCATCCGGCAGGATCGTCTCCAGGGAGAGGGGGCGGGCCGGCACCTGGACCTGTTGCACCGCCTCACCACCTGGCGCTTGGACCAGCGAGAAGATGGACAATAACCGGTCCCCCTTGCCCGCGTGGAGTTTCCACTCTTTAGACATAAGCACACCGTAGTTGGAAAGCCACGCGCCTGCTGCGGGCGTCTGGGCAGGACACTGATCCGGTGCGACCCCCGCCCACCGGCCCAGCGCCTCCACCGCCCATCCTATGAGTGCATCCTGGACATCCTTACCCCGATTTGCTTCCAAAGGTCACCTCCCCTGGACATAACGAACGTCATCCAGCATCCAGTATACTACGCCCCCCTCTGCTCTTCAATGGAATCATCTCCAATCAGTTTTAGAACTCGTTCCAATGTCCTCCCTCCCCTTTCGTGCTATCATAACCCTGGCGCTGCCTTCTCATACACTCATTCGCCGATTTGCTGATTTCCTGACTCGCCGGCTCGCTCAAAATACCGCCCAAACTTGTCGCGCAGGAAGTGATAATCCAGCCGCGCGTCTTCAGGGAGTTCCCAGGCGTTGCGGCATTCGCTCAGGATGACCGTCTTGTGAGCATGCACCGTCTTGACCGTCACACACAATGCCTCGGCCACCTCCTGGGGGCTTTGGCCACCGGCAAACGCCCGCAGCACGTCCAACTGCCGGTGGGTCAGTTGCTCGACGGCGGCCTGGCAGCGGGCGCGCTCGGTGCTATCCAGCCAGCGGGACTGGGCGGCCACGACTTCTATGGGCGAGGCCTGCGCCAGCGCGCGCAAGGCCGGAAAGTAGGCCCCCCAGGGCATCAGCGGCACCTGGAGCAAGCGCACGCCGTCCGCCGGCCGGGCGTGCATGAGCGCGCCGTCGCTCGCCCGCTCCAGGAACTCAGGCAGCGTATACATGTGCCAGAGGCGGTCGTGGTGGTCAAAGTGCAACATGGCCGCGCTCATGGCCAGCAAGGCCAGCATGCGCCGTCCGCCCGCAATGCACACGTGCAGGTGCCGGCCCTGGGTCTTCAGGGAAGCGATCAGTTCGTACATGGCGCTCCAGGCAGCGTCGCCCGCCGCGTCGTCGCGGATGTCGTCCAACCGCTGCCCACCCTGGCGGAGAGGAAAAAAGTGCAGGTGGCAGGGATGACCGGCGTAGCGACCGTCCGGGAATTCGGCCGCCAGTTTGACCAGCGCGAGCCCGGTGAGCGAGTCGGCCTGGGGGGACAGGTGGACCACGATCACCTCGTCAATCACCTCGCCCCGCCGCAGCAACTCATCCAGCGCGAAGGTCACGATCTGCGGGCCACCGGCCATCGTGGCGACCAGCGTACTGCCGGTCGTGGGGTTCGCCATCGTCCATCCTCCTCACTGCTTACTTGAAAGGAAATGGCATCATGGAACTCTTTCCAGCGGTGCTGATTGGGGGACCTCCCAACAGTGGCAAGTCCGTGTTAACCTACAACCTTACCCAGGCGTTACGTGAACGGGGCGTCCAGCACTACGTCCTGCGGGCGGCCCCCGACGGAGAGGGAGATTGGGTCAGCGAAGCCGACCCGAGCCTGGTGCGCACGATTCGGATCCCCCGGACCTGGACGCCTGCGTTCGTCGCACACGTCTGCGCGAGCCTGGCCCACCGCCCATTGCCGTTGATCGTGGACGTCGGCGGCCGCCCCACCCCCTGGCAGGAAACCATCTTCGACCACTGCACCCACGCCGTGCTGCTCACGCCGCACGAACCCGCTCACGCCGCGTGGCTGGAGTTGGTGGAGCAGCACCATCTGGTCTTGCTGGCCGACCTGCGCTCGGAGTTGTGCGGCACCAGCCAGGTGACGGCTGCGCAACCGGTGTTGACGGGGGTGATGGCCGGGCTGGCATGGGGACAGCCGGTCGGCGGCCCGACGTTCGAAGCGCTGGTCGAGCGCTTCACTCACCTCTTCGCCTACGATGCCGACAGGTTGCGCCGTTCTCACCTCACCTCCGCGCCGGTCGAAACCGCGATTGACCTGGATCGCCTGGCGCACACGCTCGGCGTCCCATTTACCGGTGACAGGGCCGACTGGGAGCCCCAATTCTTGCCTGCGGTGCTCGACTATCTGCCCGAGGCCACCCCTGTGGGGCTGTACGGCCGGGGACCCAACTGGCTCTACGCAGCAGTAGCCCTGCTCGCTCATCCTGAGCCTTTCTACCAATTCGACGTGCGCCTGGGCTGGGTGAAGCCACCCACGCTGTGCCTGGGCACACCCCCGGCAGATGCTCCGGTGCAGGTTCACCCGCAGCCCCGGCCCGGCCACGTCCACCTGGCGTTCGAGATTACCAGAGCCCACCTGGACTATGCCGAGGCCGCGGGGCTGGTCACGCCCCCCGTCCGGCCCGGCCAGGGCGTGGTGCTGAGCGGGAAACTGCCACTCTGGCTCTACACCGCGCTGGCCCTCACCTATGCCCCTCACGCCGCGTGGCTCGCCGTCTACCAGCCACGGTATGGGGCCGAGGCCATCGTCGTCAGTTCCCACGACCTCTCACTGCCGGTGGGGCATCGGACAGTGTCGCCGCCCCCGCCGACGACGGTCACGTAGAGGATACCCATGAAACGCAAAGGCGCACCTGTCCCATGGACAAAGTGCGCCCATCCTATCTTACCCCATCGGCAGCCCCGCTTGTCGAGCCACTCCCCTACGCTCCGTTCCCTTGGCTGAGAACCGCTACCACTTACACATATTCTATCACACTTACCCCGCACTATGCAAGTGCATCCTTTCCCCTCACCCCCGCTCCCCCTCACCCCCGCTCCTCCCTTAATCCTTTCCTCGTACTTTCTCCACCCAATTTTCACCTTCCCCCTGTACACTCGCTTTGCTGCCTGTGCCGTCTGCCAGCCGCAAGGGGGTGTCGCCTTGATTAAGTGCTACCCGTTCATCGTCCCTGTCTTAGCCCTGGCTCTGTTGGTCATGATGCCAGGGCCTTTTGTCGTAGCCCGCGGCTCCTACGATCGAGCCCAGCAGGCGCCCCCCCCCACCTGCCGGCTCGTCCAGCGCGGCTTCTTTGGCCAGGTGGCGGACGGCTACATCTGGGAGACGACGCCGGGGAACAGCTACAACAACGATAGCCTCTACACCGGCTCCATCGGCTCCGGCGAGCGCCGCTCACTCATCCGCTTCGGCCTCGACTTTCTGCCCGCTGGGGCGGTCGTGCGCTCCGCCCTGTTCGGCCTGTGGGAGACCGGCGCCGGCTCCGGGCAGACGGTCACCCTGTACCGGATTACCGCCGCCTGGAGCGAGGGGCAGCCCACGTGGAACAACTTTGCCGGCAACTATGACAGTTCCGTCGCCTGGGGCCGCTTCACGGCCAATGGGCCGGGCGTGCTGGTGGCCGACGTGACCGGCCTGGTCGCGGCCTGGGTGGGCGGCAGCCTCCCCAACTACGGCCTGCTCCTCAAGAACACGTCCGGCCAGGCCCTCGATCGCTATGCCAGCAGCGACAGCGGCCAGTTCTACAAGCCGGGCCTCCTGGTGTGCTACGAAGTGAGCGGCCTGCCGAACGCCCAGGACGACGCCGCCACCACCGACGAGGACACGCCGGTGGACGTCCACGTGCTGGCCAACGACTCCGACCCCGACGGTGACGCGCTCACCGTGAGCGACTACGACTCCTCCAGCACTCAGGGCGGCACGGTGACTTGTACGGCCGCCGGGGTGTGCACCTACACCCCACCCCGCGATTTCCACGGCACCGACACCTTCACCTACACCGCCAGCGACGGCCACGGCGGCACCGCCACCGCCACCGTCACCATCACGGTCAACCCGGTCAACGACCCGCCGCGGGCCGTGGACGACGCTGCCACGACCCCTCCAGATGTGCCGGTGCAGATCAACGTGCTGGACAACGACTCCGACCCCGACGGTGACGCGCTCACCGTGAGCGACTACGACTCCTCCAGCACTCAGGGCGGCCCGGTGAGTTGCACGGGGGCCGGGGTATGCACCTACACCCCGCCAACCGGGTTCACCGGCACCGACGCCTTCACCTACACCGCCAGCGACGGCCACGGTGGCACCGCCACCGCCAGCGTGAGCATTACGGTGACGGCCGTGCCCCCCACGGAGCACCTGCTTTACGTGCCCATCGTCATGAAAGCCTACGGACTCCCGCCCGGCCCCGACCTGGTCGTGGAGCGCATCGAGGTCGCGGGCAGTCACGTCCTGGTCGTCATCAGGAACCAGGGGACTCTGCCTGTCCCGGTGGGGAACTCGTTCTGGGTAGACCTGTACGTGGACCCTGACCCGGTCCCGACCCGCGTCAACCAGACCTGGCCCATGCTGTGCGACCTTGGGGTAGCCTGGGGCGTCACGGTGCCGGCCCTGCCGCTGGCGCCGGGCGGCAC
>Ga0315291_10007124_pt1 | contig 13863 bp, 8 predicted proteins | sample YL17G12_20_MG_FD_203070 | JGI IMG/M metagenome (GOLD analysis project Ga0315291, IMG submission 203070) | Sediment microbial communities from Yellowstone Lake, YNP, Wyoming, USA - YL17G12_20 | ecosystem: Environmental > Aquatic > Freshwater > Lake > Sediment | place: USA: Wyoming | collected...
CTGGCTCACCATGTGCCGGAACTGCTCCGCTCCATAGACCACCGGCTGCACCACCCCTGAGGGATCGCAGGCAACTACCCGATCGTACCCTGCGAAGGGAGAGCGAGGGGATTCGGCCAGTACCACGCACAGGTCGGCGTCACTATGCTGGTGGTAGTCACCGCGGGCCAGGGAGCCGAACAGGATGAGGGCCAGGGGATGCAATTCCCGCGTGGCTCGTTCGACGAAACGTCCCACGGCCTCGACGTGCGCATAGTTCTTAAAGCCGGAGGCCAACGAATCCCAGGATACTTTCCGCAAGTCCCACTGCCTCCTCGGCCGTGGATTGGTCGTAATAATCCATCGGAGCGCCGGCCGCAAATCCATTTGGATAGCGGGTTGGGATATAGTACCGGTCGAGTACTCGCGCCGCTTCCAGGATGCTCTGAGGCACACCGTCAGCCTTCTGTAGCAGTTGAAAGACGGAATGGCCCAACTCGATGCGACCCTGGCTCTCCAGCAGTGCCTTCGCCGCAAGTTCGGCGGCCTGCTGGGCTGAGAAACAGGCGTCTTCGTAAAAGTTGCCCTGGATATCCCAGCGTGCCGAATCCAGTTTTCGTTGGGCCTGTCGGAACCAGTCGGCGTGCCGTCGCATGAATCACCTCTCTGGACTGTGCGGAATCACTATACTCTGGTTGTCTTTGCCTGTCAAGCCGTGTTCACGCCTCAACAGTGTAGCGCCCGTTGCCGATCACGTACCCCTTGCCGACGTGCAACCACTGCCCCAGCCACAGGGCCGGCAACAACGGCCGCAGGTCGTCGCCTGTGCCCAGCGCTAGTCGTTCGTTCTGCTCTCGTGCCACCCCAGCGTGCACATCTTGTTAAGGTCGATCACCGGCGCATGGGCGGTCCGGTCCGCATACCAATTGTAGATGCGCACCCGGGCAGTTGAGGCAGCGTCTGCCACTCGGTGGAAGACAAACCCAGGCTATCCAACAGCATCGTCACCTGATCGGGAAATGACTGCGCGTGGTCGAACTGCGCCAGCGCATCCATGACCCGCTCCACGGCCTGCCCGGTCGACGCTTCGGCCTGGGCCAGGTGGTTGGGGGTGAGGGGATGGGAGAAGTTGAGCACGATCATGACTGTGCAATCAGACCTGGTCGAGCGATGCACCATTCCATAGGTGTGCGCTCGATGCTCAACGGCGCACTATTGATTACACACTAACCGAGACAACGTATTCTGTCAGAGCAGGACGGCGTTCACGTGCACGCTTGGCAATCCCTATCAGTTCACGTACCGTCGTGATGAGTTCGTCCACTGTTTCTGGCGTGAAGGACGCCTCACCACTTTCGGGGCATACCCAGGCGTAGACATTCGGCACGCGAATCGTGACGCCTTCGTCACTATACTCAAAGGTAGTCGGACGCCATTCTTTCTTTACTTGGTGCTCACCACAAATAGGAATAGGTTCACTTGTCATGTGCTTACGCTCAAAGCCTTCTTTCAGAGCGTGGTACACCGTGTGGCTTTTGACGAGATAGTGTCCCGCCTGTACCCGTGCGCGGACGAGCTCGATGTTCACCCAAGAATGACCTTTGTGTGTGCAGTTATTCGCAAGTCGTTGTTCGCTCCGACAGAGCTATTATAGCACCGAGGCCTTTGACTTTCAAATGGCCTGCATCTGGGGGAAACAAAGCAGAACGTCTATGTCGGGAGCCCCCATATATACTGGTTACGTACCGCCGTATCTCCTGGCTGACTTATCGTCACGGAGAGCAAGCCGCTTATTGGACTACTCCCCCATATCTGGGTGAAAAGTGGCGGTCCGTTCCATATCTGGGGGATGCTTTCGCCCAATCGCGGCCTGATGTGACGGTTAGTCATTCAGGGGGTGTGGACGAGCGCCATGACCGTCAGGAGCAGCGGGTTGGGCGCCAGCCGCCACAGGTCAGACCGCTGCACCGCCTCCCGCAGCCGCCGGGCCAGGCCGTCGGCATCTTCCGCCTTCACCATCCCCAAGCGGGCCAACTCGACGTACCAGGCCCCGATGAAGTGGTCGACCTTCTCCACGCCAAATGAAGCCAGCTCGAAGGCCGGGAAGCCAGTCAGCCGGCAGATCGGATCCTGGTAGGAGAGGGTGCGGCAGGTGACCACCACACGGCTTCTCGGGTAGCGGTTGGCGAAGGCGGCCACGGCGCGGCTTCACTGGCATCCCTTGATGGCGAGCGGGCTAAGTCGCGCAGGACGACGGAGATGGGCACGGCGCCCCACTCTTTCTCCGGCCAGCCGGGGAGTCGAATCTGTCGTTCGACCTCCATCCCCAGGCCCTGGGCGGTCAGGCAGAAGGCCAGGTAACTGACGAAGGTGGACTTGCCGGAGCCGGGGTCGCCCAGGATGACCAGGCGACGGTTGCCGATCGTCGCCTCCAGGACGCCGAGAGGGCGGGTTTCACGTTCCTCGAGCCGGGCGCGCCGTCCCCGCTTCTTCTTCTCCTTCGCGGTGAGGGGCACCTGTGTCTTCGTGTCCAGGTCCACGTAGACCTGGGCCAGTTCCAGGCGCTGCTGACTGCCAGTGGGGTCGCTGGCCCCCGCGTCCACCCCGCGCAGGGGCAGGTGGCGGCAGGCGGAGACCAGCACCTGGCGGTAAATACCCAACGCCTCAGCAGGGTCCTGGGGAGGCGAGCCGACGTAGACGTTGCCCTGGACGTTGCCGCCCACCGCCACGCCGCCTGCCCCGGCGGACACCGCCCCCGGGCCCTGGGCGATGGCACCAGCCCCTTCCAGGTACGCTCTCGTGCTGGGGACTACCTCCTGCAGCGTGCCACATTTCCAGCAGAAACGAGCCTCATCGGGCAATTCGGTCCCACACTGGATACAACGCTTCACCGTTCACCTCCTGCGTATACCGGCATGCGCGCTCTCACGAGCAGTGCCCTGAGCAGCAGCAGGCCCGCTTGATCCCCACCCCTCACTAGTGATGGCGCAGGATGAGGGGCAGAACTATCTGGTGTGTCGGTCCGAATAGGCCAAACAGACTCAGGTGGCAGATGGGCACACTGAGCACACGGTTGGCTAAATCACGGTTGTAGGCCGAGCGCGGGTCACAGATGCTGGCCGTGTCCTCCCATCCATCGTCCATCCACCGCCACAGGGCCAATTGGCTCTCGTCGCTGACAATGCGCACGTCCTGATGACTATAGCGAATGGTGACCGTCACCGGTTTGCCGAAGGTGAGACCGGGCAACAGGTGACCATCCCGGAAGGCCCTAATCTCAAAGGCGTGTCCGGCGAAGACAAAACCGGCGCCGCCCTGAGCCAGTGTCGGTGTCAGGATCAGCGTCGTGGTTTCGGTCACCACCCCGGCGGGGAAGCACAACGTGGTGGTCAGCCCCTGAGTGTCCGTGTAGGTCAGGTAGACCGGTGGGATGTCTGTGCCGGGCGATAGCGTAGTTGAGACCGGGCCGGGCAGAATGACAAAGTTCTGGCCGGTGGCATCGGGCGGCACACTGGCCGTGCGCGAGACGGGTATGAAGGCGTAACCGCTCTTGCCGGGCGTCAGTGTGTAGGTGCCAGTTGTCACACCCGTGACGATATAGTCCCCATTAGCGTCCGTGGTGGCGGACCTGCCTGCGCTGGCAGAGACTGTGACACCAGAGATGGGGTTGGCGCTGCCGTCGCGCACATGGCCGGTGATGGAGTAACCCGTGTAGCGCAAGACCAACAGGCCATCAGGCCCATCGGCGACGTAGGCGTAGCGTCCGGCGACGGCCACGTCCCAGGCATACCCTGGCGTGTCGTAGAAGCCCGCCTCGGTCGGGTTGGTAGGCAACCAGACATTGACCACTCGCAGCCAGCCATCATAATCAGGGGAGCCAGTGTTTCCAACGATGTAGGCATAGCCCCCGGCCACGGCCACGCCCTCGACATACACATCCCCCGGCAACTTGTAGGAGCCCATCGGCGTCGGGTTGGTAGGTATCGAGACATCGACCACCCGCAGCCAGCCATCATAATCAGGATAGCCAGTGTTTCCAACGATGTAGGCATAGCCCCCGGCCACGGCCACGTCACTGGCATCCCCTGGCGTGTCATAGGAGCCCACCTCGGTTGGGTTGGAGGGCGTGGAGACGTCCACCACCCGCAGGCCACCAGACCCGTCGGCGATGTAGACGTAGTGTCCGGCGACAGCCACGTCACTGGCATCCCCTGGCGTGTTGTAGGAGCCTTCCAGCGTGGGGTTGGTGGGATCGGAGACGTCCACCACCCGCAGGCCAGCATCCCAACGGGTGACGACGTAAGCGTAGTCCCCAGCCACAGCCACGTCATTGGGATCTAGTGTGTCGTACAAGCCCACCGCCGTCGGGTTGGCGGGATCGAAGACGTCCACTATCCGTAGACCACATTCTTCCCTACCAGCAAGAGTAGTATCGGCGACATAGGCATATCTCCCGGCCACGGCCACCCCCTCGGCATACACATCCCCCGGCAACTCGTAGAAGCCCATCGGCGTCGGGTTGGCCGGCGTCGAGACATCCACTATCCGCAGGTGATCATAAGAGACGACATAGGCGTAGCTCCCGGCCACGGCCACGGCCTCGGCATCCCCCGCCGTGTTGTAAGAGCCCACCGCCGTCGGGTTGGCGGGTGTCGAGACGCCCACGACCCGCAGGCCGGCATCAACAACGACGTATGCGTAGCCCCCGGCCACGGCCACGCCATTGGCATACTCCCCAATCTCGTAGAAACCCTTCCCGGTCGGGGTGGCGGGCGTCGAGACGTCCACCACCCATAGACCACCTCTTTGAATACACCAATAAGGACTAGAACCGGCGACGTAGGCATAACTGCCGGCCACGGCCACGCCATTGGCATACACCCCAATCTCGTAGAAACCCTTCCCGGTCGGGGTGGCGGGCGTCGAGACGTCCACCACCCGCAGGCCACCAACCACCCACATGCCGCTAATCCCACCTTCTGCGACGTAGGCGTAGTCCCCGGCGACGGCCACGTCTATGGCATAGTCCGGCGTGTCGTAGAAGCCTACCTCCGTCGGGTTGGCGGGATCGGAGACGTCCACCACCCGCAGGCCACCAGACCCGTCGGCGATGTAGGCGTAGTGTCCGGCGACGGCCACGCCACTAGCATACCCTGGCGTGTCGTAGGAGCCTTTCAGCGTGGGGGTGGTGGGATCAGAGACGTCCACCACCCGCAGGCCACCAGACCCGTCGGCGATGTAGGCGTAGCGTCCGGCGACGGCCACGTCACTGGCATACCCTAGCGTGTCATAGTGGCCTTTCGGCGTGGGCTTGGTGGGATCGGAGACGGCCACCGCCCGCAGGCCAGCAGACCCAGCGGCGACGAAGGCGTAGCCCCCGGCCACAGCCACGCCTCGCACGATGTCTGGCAGCAGATCCGTCTTGCCCACCACGGTTGGTGAGGCCGGGTTGGAGATGTCGAGGATGGTCAGCTTCGTCCCTTCGCCGATATAGGCATAACTCCCCTGCACGGCCACGGCATAGGTCACGCCGCCAATGTGACCCACAAATTCCACGTTTTGGGCGTCGGCGGTGGAGAATAGCGGATGGGCAGGGTCTGACAGATCATGGTCCGGGCCACCAAGGTAACCCGTCTCAATCCTGGTGACCTGCGTTCTTGACGGCGCGGCGGTTGTGGGTGCGCCGGGCACCAAGGTCAGGATCAACAACGCCGCAGTTGTCAAGCAGGATATCTTTGCGCGTGTCAACATCTCTCGCTCCCTTCTGATGTAGACCCGGATGCGTGGGGAGGTCCGTGACCGCCTGCCCACGCTGGCCAAGGTGGGAACAGGACAGGCGACTGCCCCACTCACCACACCTCAGACAGATTGCTCACCCAACAAGAGTTCCCTCACCTGATACGGCTCCCTACACACCACGAACGCCCATTGTCCAAACTCCCCGTGATGATTCACCGCCCGCACCCAGCGCCTGGCCGCCACCTCTTTCTGCCGGTCCTGCTCCGTCTCAAACCCCTTCACCTCCAGGACTACCTTGCACTCCTGTCCATCTCCTCGACGCAGCCGGACCAGGTAGTCGGGACGGTACTCATGCCGCACCCCCAGCCACTCGTAGGGAATGGTGAAATCCAGGTGATCGTTGCGGGCATACGCGACGACCTCGGGCATCCGTTCCAGTTGGTAGGCCACGCTGTGCTCCCACTTGGGCGCATCCAGGACCACGTGGCTGATGTGGCTCTTGGCGGTCCCCACCGTCGGGCGAACGGTGCGGAAGAGCACCTCCGCCGTCGAGCCGAGGGGACGAAACCGCTCGATGACCGGCAGCGTCGGTGGCTCCCCTGCCTGGGTGTCGGGCTCGATGGCCTCGGTCAACCGCTCGACGATACGCTGCTTGTACTTGAGCAGGGCGATCTCTTCCAGGGGCACGTCACCCAGCACCACTACCCGTTCCTCGACGTACTCCCAGACGATGTTGAGCACCTGGGGGAACAGGGTGTGGCGTGCACTCCAATCGTCCCGCCTGTCTTTCAGCCGGCGCGTCAGTTCCGCCGCCATCTCAAACACGGTCGCCTGCAGCCGCTTCTCCCGGTGGAAGGGGTTGCGGTCGTGGAGCACCTCCTGGCCCGGGCCGAGGCGGTCGGGGCGGCCAATGCGGTAGCCCGCCGCCGGCTTAACGACCACCTCCGTCGGCTCGTTGAAGGGGGCGACGCACAGGAAAGGCAGCCCCTCGAGGTTCACCCGAATCCGCTGGTGCACGTCGGAGACGTACGTCTCGACCCGTGGAAAGGTGATCTCCAGGTGCTGGCGCTCCGCCAGCGCCAGCACCAGCGTGGAGACCTTTTGCACCTCGGCGTGGCTGACGGGCTTCTTCTTGACGGGGATCACCTCAAACGGCACGCCGTACACGTCCACGTATTCGGCATCACTGAAATCGTCATAGTTCATGCGGCGCAGGCCGCGCCCCACCACCTGCTCGCACAGGAGCTGTGACGTAAAGGCACGCAGGCCCAGGATCTGCGTCACGTTCTGCGCGTCCCAGCCCTCCGTGAGCATGCCCACCGACACCACGCAGCGGATATGCTTGCCGGGCGGATCCCCTTCCCCTTCCCACTCCGTCTTGCCCACCGTGTCCACCGTCTTGCGCAACCGCTCAGCGATCTCTTGCCGGGTCTCCCCTTCGACGGCGCTCTCCGCTTCCTTGAGCAGTTTGGTGTCAATGCGCAGTGTCACCTGCTGGCCGCCCCGGTTCTCCAGTTCCGGCAGCACGTTTCCCCGCGCGATGTGTTCATCCACCAGCCCGGCCAGGCCGGTGTTGTCGCACACCACGATGAGGGCCGGCGGTACGGGGGACCCTTTCTCCTGAAATGCCTCGAACGTCCTCTCCCACTCGGAGGCCAGCGTCGCCAGCGCGCCCTCGGCCTCCCGCAGCACCGATTCAGGCTTGGCCCGGCGGCGGGCGGTCTGCCGCTCCGAGGAGGGCAACTGCTGGTTGATGTGCTCCCACAGGCGAAAGTACTTGGGGATGAGGGCGCCGGTGTTGTCGTCCACCGGCACGCGGGGGATCTTGACGATGCCACACTCGATGGCGTCCACCAGCCCAAAGTCCGAGACGATCCAGGGGAACGGCGCGCCCTCGTCGTACCCGCTGCCCTTGATGTAGAAGGGGGTGGCGGAGAAATCGGCGCACAGGTTGATGCCCCGCACGGCGTTGATCCTGTCCAGGCCGCTGATCCAGACGGTGGCCGCGCGGAATTCCTCTTCGAGCAGGTCGCGCTCCTCCCTGCGCAACTGTTTCAGCTCCTCGGGTGACAGCGGTTGGGCCGGACGATAGGCGTGATGGGCCTCGTCGTTGATGACCAGGAGGTTCTGCTTGTTCCCTAACTCTTTGAGCACGCGGCGGCAGAAGGCGGCGTCGCCCTCCGCCCCGCGCTGGAGCACGCTGCGCGAGCGGGCGTCGTCCCTGGGCTGGAAGGCATGCCAGTTGGTGATTTCAAACCGGCCCTGCTGCAGCCGCTCCAGCAGGCCCGGCGGCACCAGGTCGAAGTGCTGGTAATAGTTGTTCGGCTTCCAGGGCAAGAGCACCTGGAGCCGCTCGCGGATGGTGAGGTTGGGGCACACCAGCAGGACTGCGTCGGAAAAGCGGCGGTCCTGCGGGTTGGTCAGTTTGTTGAGCACCTGCCAGGCGATGAGCATGCCCATCACCACCGTCTTGCCGGAACCGGTAGCCATTTTGACCGCGCAGCGCGCGAGCGCCTGGTAGCCTTTGGCGATGCTCTGCGGCTCGTTGGGTTCATCTTTTGGGACGAGGATGCCCTGCCTTTCGGCCGGCGAACCTTCCACCAGCCAGATGAGCGTTTCGGCGGCCTCGCGCTGGCAGAAGAAGAGCCTGCGCTCGCGGTCGGGGTCGCGCCAGTGGTCGAGCAAGCGCCGGGTGAGCGCGGTCACGCCGGGATAGCCCTTTTCCCGCCAGCCCCTCACCCGCTCGCGGATCAGGTTGACCGCTGCGAGGGGCACAAACTCCTCCTCGAAGAGGGAGAGTTGAGGCCCGCGCGTGCGGGGCTTCAGGTAATAGCCGGCCGGCCGCCGTCCTTCGGCCAGCACGGGTTGCCCCTCCTGGTAGTCCCAATAGCAAGTGGGCTCGTCAAAGGGTGAGTTGATGATAGGGTTGTCAACCAGCATGACAGATCGCCTCCCAAGGCCTCAATTCGCTACCCCAGACCGCTTCCGGTAAGCGGCTTGATCACGCTACACCTTCCACTGCCGGAACAATGCCTCCACCATCGCCACTGCCACAGCCCCCAAGGCCAGCAGGATCAGCAGTCGCAGCGTCAGCGGCACTGAGACTTTCAACTGGTCAGCGAGCAGGTTGCTGAGCACAGCAAAGGCCAGGGCAGCCAGCGCCAAGCCGCCGGCACGCGCTAGCCACCGGGCGGCACGCCGCCAAGCCAGGGCGGGTGGTGCAGGCAGGAGTGGGTCTGGAACGCTATGGGCGCTGGCTTCCAGGACAGCCAGGCGATTGACGACATTTTCCAGAACTCCCCATTCACAGTGCCGCCACAGCGCAGCCGCCGTCCGCCTGGCATCGGGGATGGATTCCAACACGCCAGAGACCCACCGCAGAACTCTGGCTGCGGCATGGCGCACATCCGAGTCGCGATTCTTGAGCACCCGGAGCAGGGCAGAAACAGCCTGTGGGTCGCCGATCCGCCCCAGGGCTTCGGCTGCGGCCCGGCGCACACCCCAGTTGCTATCCTCGAGCGCCCGGAGCAGGGCAAGGACAGCCTGCAGGTCACCGATCTCGCCCAGGGCTCCGGCTGCAGCCCGGCGCAGAACCGAGTCGCTATCCACAAGCGCCCGGAGCAGGGCGGGGACAGCCTGTGGGTCACCGACCTCGCCCAGGGCTCCGGCTGCGGCCCGGCGCACACCCGAGTCGCTATCCTCGAGCGCCCGGAGCAGGGTGGGGACCGCCTGCGGGGTACCCATCCGTCCCAGGGCTTCGGCTGTGGCCCAGCGCACATCCGAGTTGCTATCCTCGAGCGCCCGGAGCAGGGCGGGGACAGCCTGCGGGTCACCCATCCGCCCCAGGGCTTCGGCTGCCACCTGGCGCACATCCGAGTCGCTATCCTTGAGCGCCCGGAGCAGGGCGGAGACAGCCTGTGGGTCACCAACCTCGCCCAGGGCTCCGGCTGCAGCCAGGTGCACACCCGGGTCGCTATCCTCGAGCGCCCGGAGCAGGGCAGGGACAGCCTGTGGGTCACCGACCTCACCCAGGGCTCCGGCTGCGGCCCGGCGCACATCTCGGTCGCTATCCGCAAGCGCCTGGAGCAGGGCGGGGACGGCCCGCGGGTCGCCCATCTGCCCCAGGGCTTCGGCTGCGGCCTGGCGCACACCCCAGTTGCTATCCTCGAGCGCCCGGAGCAAGGCGGGGACAGCCTGCGGGTCGCCCATCCGCTCCAGGGCTCTGGCTGCAGCCTCGCGCACACGCCGGTCGCGGTCCTCAAGCGTGCGGAGCAGGGCGGAGACAGCCTGCGAGTCGCCGATCTCGCCCAGGGCTCCAGCTGCAGCCTGGCGCACATCCGAGTCGCTATCCTCGAGCGCCCGGAGCAGAGCGGGGACAGCCTGCGGGCCACCGATCTCCGCCAGACTATCGGCTACGGCCCAGCGCACATCCGAGTCGCTATCCTCAAGCGCCCAGAGCAAGGCGGGGACAGCCTGCGGGCTGCCGATCTCGCCCAGGGCTCCGGCTGTGGCATAGCGCACACCCGAGTCGCGATCCTCGAGCGCCTGGAGCAGAACAGGTACAGCCTGCGGGTCGCTGATCCGCCCCAGGGCAGAGGCTGCGGCACGGCGCACATGCGAGTCGCGATCCTTGAGCGCCCGGAGCAGGGCAGGGATCGCCGGTCGGCCAGCCTGTGTCAGGGCCGCAAAAGTCGCGTCCCTTAACCACAAGCCGGGAAGGGCGATCCCCCGGCGGTCGCCAAGGCGATGGAGGGGATGCTGTGCCAGGGCCGCAGAAGTCGCGTCTCTTAACCACGGTCCACAGTACCGACTGCGGCCGATCTTCTCCAGCCGGTCGAGCACGCGCTGCGCCATCCTGGTATCCAGGTCTGGCCGCTCGCCCAGGACCGCCGCCGCCAGGCGCAGGTCACGGTGCAGGCGGCGCTCGTAGGGACTGTGGGCGGCTAGTATGCGGCGCACCAGGCCGGCCAGGGCGCCGGCGTCCAGCAGGCCCGCCAGCAGCAGCACCAGCTCGCGCCAGGCATAGTGGTGCAGGCGCGGGTGCGAAAAGGCCCAGGCACGGTAGGGATCCTGCCTCCAGGCGCGGCAAAGCGCCCAGGCGGCGGCATATTCCTCGAAGGTCAGGTGGCGGAAGGCCAGGTAGTCCTCGCCGTCCAAGTGCCAGGTGTCGAGCAGCCCGGCTTCCTGCCAGAAATCAAGCGCGGCTCCGGCAATCGCCGGCAGGTCGGCCGCGGTCGTCGGTGCCCACTCACAGTTGTGCCGCAGATAGCCCACCAGCGCCGTACGCAAGGTGCGGCGGTTCGGCGCCCCCTGCGGCCGGCCGCCGTAATAGGCCAGGTGCAGCGCCCAGCCCAGGTAGTAGAAGCAGTCCAGCGCTGCCCCTCGGGCTGGACCGCCGCTCAGCGGGCCGAGCGTGAAGGCCGGCTCGCCACTCACGCCGTCCCTGGGGCGGCGCCATGCCTCCCAGGAGTCGAGCAGTTCCTCCACGTAGCGCCGGTACAGTTCGGCGCGCCCGGCGGGCAGTTCGCGCTGCGGGTCTTCCCCGGCCAGGACCGCCAGGAAGGTGAGCAGCAGCGGGCTGCGGGCCAGCGGGTGCAAGCGTGGGCGGGCCTGCAACTGCGCTTTCAGCCAGCCCGCGCGCTCTGTCACCCACTCCGGCCCGGCGGCGCGGGCCTCGGCCAGCAACGCGAACCAGCGGCGCAGGAAATCGTCGGCGTTCTCGGGCGTGAGCGGCAGCACTTCGAACTCGGGCAGCGCCCCCGGCGGGGGGGCGTACCCCAGCGGGCGGGAGGTGACCACCAGGCGCCCTTTCAACTGGCCCACTTGCCCGGCGGCCTGGGTGCTCCAGCCGCGTGCTTCGTCCAGCGCGTCCACCAGCCACAGCGCGCGCCCGGCCTCGATCTCGGCCTCCAGCGCGCGGCGCAGGCCGTTGTCGTCCTTCACCTCCCGCCGCAGGGCGAACTCGCCCAGCGAGAGCGTGCTGTCGCCGGCCAGCGCGGTGGCATAGTCGCGCAGCGAGGCCAGGATGGGCAGCGGGCCATGCGCGTCTTCGGCCGCGTGGCGCGCCAGGAAGCGCAGCAGCGTAGATTTGCCTGAGCCGGGCGCGCCCAACATGACCAGCCGCGGGTGCTTCTCTAGCGCCTCCTGCGGGTCCACCGGCGCGGGGCGCTCTTCAGCCTGGTAGGCCTCGCCGCGCCGGTAAAAGTACTCGCCCAACAACCGCAGCGTCCCCACGACGTCCCGGGATGGACTGCCTGTGCCCTGGGCTTCAATCTGTGCCTCCAGGGTGCGGCGCTCTTCGGCCTCCTGTTGGCGCTGGCGCTGCTCCTCGACCGCCTGCAGGTGGATGTACACCCGGTCGAGCGGGAGGCGCATTTTCACCCGCTGGCCGGAGCGGTCGCTCGGCAGGGGGATGCCTTCCAGGTTGACGTACTGGGTGCGCTCCAGGATACCCCGGCGATAGGCTTCCAGGCAGGCCGGGTCGTAGCCGGGCGGCAGCAGGCGCAGTGCGGGTCGCAGTCTTTGGAGCGTCTCGGCAGCGGTGGCGTAGGCGATGCGCAGTGCCGGGGCGGGGGGCCGGCGGGCGACGTCTTCGTAGTCGGTGACCATGCCGACCACCCGCTCGTTCTGGCGGTCGAACACCGGCCCGCCGCTCAGTCCGCGGTCCACCTCTTCGCCCTGGATCTGCAGGAGCGGCAGAGCGTAGCCCGGCACCTGCACCAGCCCGCCCACCTGGCCCTGCGCCCAGCGTTCCGCGACGCTCCCGCCTGCCGGGTAGCCGAGGGCCAGGAAATCGTGCCCGCTGCTTTGCGCAGCAAACCCCAGCGTGACGGGCTGGCCTTCACACGCATCCAGTTCCAGAAAGGCGACATCGTCGCCGGAAGGGACCTTGTCGTTGGGGCACGACGACCAGCCTTCAGCCAGCACGCGGGCGGCCTGCGGCTGGCCGGCGCGGTGGAAGCACACGCTCACCGCCTGCCCCGGCCCGCTCCCCGCCGCCTCGACCACGTGGGCGCACGTCACGGCCAGCCGCCCGGCGACGAGGAACCCTGCGCCGGCGGTGTTCCCGTCCGCGTCGAGAATGCGCATGACGCTCGCTTCGAGAGCCTGGGGCACGGATCTCTCCTCTCCTGGCTGATCGTGAATCGCCTACCCCTGCGGGCAGGTTTCAGGACTGTCTGTAACTGCTCATCTGAAGGTCAGGAAATTCAACAGGTAACTGCCGTCAAAGCTGGCTTGTCTAAACGCCGACCAGCGCTTGAAGCCCGGTTCACCGGGCGTTGCTCCGTAGCCGGGCGACTTCATCGCCCGGCGGCCCGCGGCAGACAAGACATTCCTGGTTGCGGGGTTAATTTCTTGACATTCACTATCGCCCGGCGGCCCCCGGCAGGCGAGATATCCCTGGTTACGGGGTTAATTTCTCATCTGAAACACACCCTCAGGACTCATGCCTCCTGGCCCGTTCGTACGCAGTGCGCTCCAGCGCCACCACCCGCACCACTTCGTTCCCCCGAAAGTCAATCACCTTCACGGCGATGCGCTTGTGCTCGCCCGCCTCGAAGGGGAACGAAACCGTGCCGCGCATCTGCTCAAAGGCCTCCGGGTCAATCTGGGCCTTCAGCGCCCGCTGCAGTTTGTCCCAGGCCCTCTCGTCGCCGGGGAAGAAGGCCTGGCAAATATGGAACGTCCGGCCGTCATAGTCCGTGTCCAGGAACCAGGCGGCCACGTCCTTGCCCCGCGTGCTGTGCACCTCCCCCGTCAGCGGGTCGTAGACGTCCACGCCGCGCAACTCGACGGTGTACAACTCTTCTCGCCCGCTCGCGGGAGTGGGGACGGGGGTGAGGGCCACGTCCGGCTGCCCGAAGACAGTGAAAATCTGGCTGGCGCGGGTGGTCTTGAGCAGGTCGCCCACCAGCACGTCGGGCGCGACGTTGGCAAAGTGTACCTGCAAGCCCGCCACCGGCGCTTTCTGGAGCAGCGCGTGGGCCTCCGGGTCGAAACTGAAACCGGCGAAGAGTAGCACCTGGTAGCCGTTGAGACGGGCGGTGGGGATGGCCTCCTGCACCTGGAAGGCGGTCACCGGGCCGTGCTGCGGCCCGAAACTGATGGCCACCCTGGGCGTCTTGCCGTTCTGCTCCGTCTCCG
>Ga0315291_10007125_pt1 | contig 13862 bp, 11 predicted proteins | sample YL17G12_20_MG_FD_203070 | JGI IMG/M metagenome (GOLD analysis project Ga0315291, IMG submission 203070) | Sediment microbial communities from Yellowstone Lake, YNP, Wyoming, USA - YL17G12_20 | ecosystem: Environmental > Aquatic > Freshwater > Lake > Sediment | place: USA: Wyoming | collected...
ATTTGCGGCTCATGGAGACTCCCTTCGTTGGTGCGAAGAAGAGTGGCGCGCCATTATGGTGGTTGGGAAACGACCTATGGAGAAGTCGGGGTGCGACCCGGCGGACATTGAGTTTTTGCTCGCACACAAATATTCGTTAATTAGGGATCTACCCGCCAAAACTCTCTTTAATACGCTCAAGGACTGCAATCAGAATCACGAAGAAGGCGAAGATTGGGCTCGAAGGGTCCTGGACCTTTATAAGGAGTCAAAGTCCCCTTGCAGGGCGCAGGTGCCTGTGGAGGCGGTGGCGGTCCATACGGGGTGGATCAATGATATTTTGACAGGTTGAAGGACCGCTTACTGCATGCAGATATAGCTGTAACCATCGGTCGATATACCCGCTGCGCGGTATGTAACGGTGAGTGTTGATCCCGTTGTAGTGTAGCCGATATAAGCGTTGGTAGCCGAACTCGCATTGGTCGATACAACACAGATCGGTGGCGGCGAATAGGAAGCAGCGAAGGTAATGATGCTAGTACAGCTCGCAGTTGGTGCACTAGAAAACGACACTCTTCCTCTGGTGTCAGAGCTTTGAGGGCTAGTGTTCAGTGTCCCCCCACTAGAAGAATCACAGGATCCTGATATAGTTGGGTTGCTGCCTGGATTTGAGCTTTGGATATGGCCTGCGACATGCAGTTGAGAGCCGGGAGTCACGGTGCCAATGCCTATGTTTCCAGTAGTAGTTAGAGTAGTGAACGCGCCAGTACTAGCTGTAGTAGAGCCAATTGCTCCAGGAACAGCCCAGTTGGTGGAGGGTAATATAGAGCTTGACCAGGTGCTACCATTGGACGTCAAGACATTGCCAGGAGTTCCTGGCGCTATGGCTTGAACAGCACCTGCGCCGTTCCCCAGTAGTACGTTATTGGCTGTTAGAGTTCCGACCCCCGTGCCGCCGTTGGCGACGGGCAGAACTCCGGTCACGCCAGTACCGAGCGGCAAGCCAGTGAGGTTGGCAGCCGATCCGGTGACGTTTCCGATCAGAGTTGCCGTAATAGTTCCGGCACTGAAGTTGCCCGTAGCGTCGCGTTTGACGAGAGTAGATGCGCTGTTGGCGTCGGTAGCGGCATTGGCTAAGTTGGCACCGGCGGCGACGTTGGCGGCTGTGACCGCACCGACGGTGCTGACTATGGCTGCGCCTTGGGTACCGGTGATATCCCCGGCAAGAGCACCAGTAAAGGAGGTCGTCGAGGTAGCTGTTGCAGCATTTCCCGAGACGTTACCGACCAGATTTGCGGTGATCGCCCCAGCTGTGAAGTTGCCGCCAGCGTCGCGTTTGACCAGAGTCGAGACCGTGTTGGCGCTGGCGCCGGCATTGGCCAAATTGGCACCGGCGGCAACGTCGGCAGCAGTCACACCACCGACCGTGGCGATCGTGGGGCCTGGAAAGCTACCGGTAAGGTCGCCGCTAGCAGCGCCTGAAGGCGCACCGCCACTGGCCCAGCTAAAAGTGCCCGCACCGTTGGTGGTCAAGACCTGACCGTTGCTGCCATCAGCACCTGGGAATGTGTAAGAAAGATTGGCGCCCATGGCTGGATTAGCGCGCAACGATAGGAAATGATCGGTACCGTCGTTGTCTTTAAGCTTTAAATACCCGCTGGCATCGATGGCTGAGACGACCGTGCCACTGCTGTTTTGCCATTCTTGTAGGTTTGCTGTTTGGCTGGAGGCACCTTTGACAATCAAGCCTTGGGTGCTGGCGTTTACAGGGGTCACACTAATTTGGCCGCTGGAAAAGGCGCCATTGCTATCTCTTTTGACAATCGCCAAAGTGCTGTTACTCGCCGTAGCGGCATTGGCTAGGTTGGTACCGGAGGCGACGCTACCCGCGGTGACACCACCGACATAGGCGACTGTCGCGGATGATACAGCACCCGTAACGTCCCCTGCCAGCACACCACTCGCGGTGCCTAGAGCCTGAGCTGCCGCTCCGTCCCAATACTTCATGAGACTAGACGTCGTATTGAACCAGATCTTGCCTTTGTCACCCGTGACTAGACCGCTCGGATCGCTCGCGTAGGTGCCGAGGTTTAGGGTGCTGCCGGCGGTCAGCGCCATGCTTCCGACATTAATTAAAGTTTGGGCGCCCATGTTGAGGCTACCGCTCATGGTGTCTCCAGCCTTGTTTATAGGCGTATAACCAAGAGCGGCTTGCTTAGCATTAAAGGTGACCCAATCGGCTGAGCTAACGTAGCCGTTGGCCGTACTGGTGGCTTGAGTTGTGCCTCCAGGAGACGTAGTTGGCAGCCATTTTGTGCCATCGAATTGCAACACCTGGCCAGCAGTTGGAGCGGCTGTGCTTATGCTTTGACCTTGTAATGCGGCAGCACTCGTAGCAGGCGTGCTCCATATTAAAGCACCGTTGGCGTCTTTTGTTAGAAATTGATTGGCGCTCGGAGTGCCGGTTGCGGCAATACCCAGATAACCATTGCTGTCGAAGGCTAGGGTTTTCCCATCTACAGGTATCTTCATCGCGTATGGCATCGCGCGGAGATGCTGCCTTGGATAAACAACATTGTTGGTGCGGTCACTGATTTCGACATAAGTATCCTGGCTAGAGTCGAAAACTAAGGCCAGTTCGGCCGCGCTCAATTGATTCATATCAATTTGAAAGACGCCGTCCTCTAGCGGCACCGCGTTAAACGACAGATTGCTAACACCGACAGGGTTGCCACCTGACGCGGTGCGGAAGAATTTTACTTCTAAGTTGACAGGCCCAACTACAGCAACGTCAGAGCTGTTGGCTAAGCGCCCGCCGTAGCTGAAGACAAAGGGTCCCGCGCGCCCAGCTGTTGACGTTAATAACAGTAGTGCAATCATTGCTGGATGACAGCGGCGGGAGGATAGGTGCACGTGTATCTCCTTTAGTCTTGTCCAATAGCTATCGGCATCGACAGGATAAATATTAGCTAATTAGTTTTATATTTATAAAAACAGATAGTTAAAGGTGAACAACAACCTTGTTGCACAAGTCGCAAGGCCTTGCGAGCCAGCGCTTCCGAGATTATAAAACCCCCGCCTCCCTGCTTTTCGCTCCTCTGCGGTCAAACACAACACTTTGAATTGACCGCAGAAATCGGGGGGGTATGGCGAAGGGATGGGGTTCGTTAACGCAACCACACCGTGATTATTGATAAACAGTAGTAGGTTCCCGCCATGGATCCACGCGGTCTGGAAATTGCGACTACCGAGGTCTTTCGTTCGCTCGAAGGTGACCTCGATGGTTTGGGCACAGCGGCAGCGATTCAGTGACTGAAACTTCACCCGTCAAAGTCCAGCGGTTAGATCTGCGAGGTCCTGAGCCAGAAATCCATAGCTATGCAAGGCTTTTCGGGCGTCAGAGTCGAGTCGTGGAGCGACGCCGGCATACTCGACGTGCCAACCTTGGTACTTTGGTTGCGCCGTTAAAAAACGGGCGGCGTGTTCTTGGAGGTTAGAAACGTCAGCCACCAATTTTGCACTGGAGCGTTTGCACGAGACAAAGCGAATGGTACGGGCATCGGCGTTGCAAGCAACCAGGTCAATCTCAGTATCGGAGCGGTCCCAGTAGCCCTGTACAGTATTAGTCAGTGAAAAGTCACCAAGTCCAAGGCGACTTCGCTCTTCATAGAGTTGCCGAGTAAGCTTCTCCAAGCTGCGACCTTCAACCTCCATCAGCCGTTGGTCGGCCTCGTCGACGAGCTGGTCAATAGGCCGAAAAGCCACCGCTGATACGGGTCCAGCCAGCGCGGCAAGCCAAGCTTGTAGGAAGTTATCAGTGAGGTAGTAACGGTTTTTTCGGGCCTCTGGTTTGGCGAAGATCGGCAGTCTTTTTCCGATCAGTCGATAGCGGTCCACCAAACCCTGCAGATATCCACCGATTTGCTTTGTTGACCCACCATCGACATCTTGAATGCCTTGGACAAGGTCGTTGTGCATGCTTCCAGGATGTCGTGCGACAAACTTAAGGATAACATCGTAGCGGCCACGCAGTTCGCGCAGAAACCAGTTGTCGGCTTCGCTGCGTAAGGGCGAGGAACTTTCAAAAAAGATCCGTCGCAAAAGATCCTGGCGAGAAGCATGCAGCACTCCCTGCTCGTAGCAGTCCCGGTAAAACTTGGGAACTCCCTCGAACAAGTTCCAAAGAAAAAGCAACCGTTCCGGTGACGTGTCCGCATGGTCACGAAGGATCGCCAGGATGGCCGCCGTATCAAGATGGGGTAGGTCGATTTGATCGGTGATGCGACCAAATAGCGGCGCACTGCGATCCTCAAGCAAAGCCGCCATTTCAGTGTGGACCGAGCCAAGTACAATCAGGCCACCGCGCACACTTTCTGCCCGTGTTGAGAGTGTATCGACTGCAGCCTGAAGCAACGAACAAAACTCCTCATAGCCTTTTCGATGCAAATACTGGAATTCATCGAGGACAATCACATAACCGGCCTCGGCCATGAGCGTGATGAGCTTTACCAACTGAGGCAGGCTGCGAGGGCGGGCGAAGGTCGAGGTTGGTACATAAAAGGTATCCAGCGCGTCGAAGACCGCAGACAGGACTCCGGCTGGTTCTGAATCGGGTAATTGGACGTAGAATATACGGCGCTCCGACCCGAGGCTCTGGAGAGCCTGGTGGATCAAGGCTGTTTTGCCGATCCGCCGCCGTCCGGTCACTTTAAGGAAAAACCATCGGTCGCGGCGGAAGATGCGCTCAAGCTCAGAAAAGACGACCTTTCTCCCGTAAAACTGCCAGGTTGCCATAGATGGCTCCATAAGATAAGATAGTTTACCTTATTAAGATAAGACCGCTTTACCTTGCTTGCAAGGGGATTTTGCCGAGTCCTTTACTGAGGCTGGCCCCATGTCAACGGCTTAGTCGTGCATTAAAAAATGCCGTGATCAGCGATAAACAATGATAATTTAGTGATTTTTGCATGTGTCTGCCATCGCTAAACGCGCTAGGATTTTGCCATCATTCAATGCGGCAACTGGTCGGCAATATCGTTTGCAGCGATGAAACCAAACGTCATCGCCGGTCCTAAAGTCGAGCCGTTGCCGGCGTAGCTTCGACCCATGACGGCGTCGCTGGCGTTGCCGGCGGCGTAGAGGCCCAAGATCTCACGACCGTTAGGACGCAGGACGAGGGAGCGGGCATTGGTTTTCAGACCCCCCTTAGTCCCGAGATCGCCAGGGACGATTCGAAACGCGTAAAACGGTGCCTTGCTCAATGCGCCTAAGCTTGGATTTGGCTTGATTCCGGGATCAGCATAGTAGCGATCGTAGGCACTATCTCCGCGCTTATAGTCGGCGTCCTGTCCGGTAAGAGCGTAGCCGTTGAAAGTCTGTACGGTGTCGCTGAGTGGTGCGGCCGGCACCTCGATTTGCGCGGCAAGGTCTTCGAGTGTCGAAGCCTTGTAGACTGCCTTTTGCTCAAACCATGCCTGCGGCAATGGCAATCCCGGCAACACGTCGCGGAACAAATAACGGTTTCGATAGTTTTGATCAGTAATAAGCCAGACGCCGCTGCCGTCAGCGGCGAGGCCCTGGCGGTACATGGCGTTGACGACATCGTGATACGGCGCCGATTCGTTGACAAAGCGCTCACCGCGGGCATTGACCAAGATGCTGCCGGGCAAAGAACGTTCGGAAAGGCAAAAATACGGCTGACCAGGAGCGAGCGGCACGCTCGGTCCCCACCAAGCGTCGTCCATCAGTGCTAGGTCGGCGCCGAGGCGACGCCCCGCGAGGATTCCTCCCCCGGTGTTTTCTTTGGCACCAAGCGTCCAATCGGTGCCAATGGGCTGCTGTTGGAATTCGCGACGGAGGGCCAGATTGTGCTCAAAACCGCCAGTGGCTATAATTACGCCATGTTTAGCTTTGATCAGCATGTCGACTCCGCCCCTGCGCACACGCACCCCATCGACTCGCCCCTGGGCATCGACGTTCAGATCGAGTAGCTGTGTACTTAGCCAAACAGGAACATCGGCGTCGATGAGACCTTTGCGCAAGCCGGCCGCGAGCGCTTGACCCATTGTTAGTGGCCTTTGGCGCCGCAAGGCGGCCTGAACGTAACGTTGTACGGCCTGGGCTGCTACTCTTGCGCCGTGCAGGGACACCCTGACAAGGCACAGCCACTTGTAGTCAGCGGCATAGATGACGACTCCGGGAGGAGAGGGGATATAGGGTGGTTCTAGTCTGCTTAGTTCCTTGCCGAGTTGGTTGCCGTCGAATATTTCTGGCTCGATGGACGCACCATCGGGTTTCCCCCCGGGCAGCTCAGGATAGTAATCGGAGTAGCCGGCCATGCGCCGAAATTCGAGCGGCGAGTGTTCAAGCAGAAATTGGACCATCTTTGGACCGTTCTCGATGAACGCCCGTTGTTTGTCACGAGGTGAATTTGTGCCTGCGACTGCGGCTAGGTACTCGGCGGCTTCAGCGAGCGAGTCCTGGACGCCTGCGCTTTGGTTAATTGGATTATTACGAATCCAGATACCACCACCGGACCGAGCCGTCGAACCGCCAAAGCAGCTCGCGGCATCGATCACTAGAACCTTTAGTCCACGTTTCGCCGCGGTCAATGCCGCCGTCATGCCGGCGGCGCCAGATCCGGCTACGACGACGTCGAAGCCCAGCTCGTCGGCGGGGGCCGAGGCGCCAAATCGAGCGAAAAGTAGGGTGGACGCCATCATAGCGACTCCTGACGACCACAATGACTTGGCAAAGTGCCGGCGATTGCCTTGCGAAGATAACAGATTTCGGAGCACGGTCATGACTAAACTTTCAATGGTAAGTGGGGGCTAAATTAGAGTTGCGCCTGCTTAGAACGGGGGATCGCACAAAAACTTGTGCGAGGTCGACTACTTCTAGGAGACTTATGCGTATGGGTGCCTCGGCCATCCTCATAAGTGTAGTGAAATCGCTACAAAATCGCGGCATGTCCGGTCGCGCCGCCCAAAGATCTGGTCCCGACATCGCTAAAAAATGGAGGCGGTGTGGAGGTCCTTCGTGTATGGTTTCTGAAGTTCACCGTAGACAATGTATTGGTATTAATCGATAGGCACCGCAGGCCGCGGTCGCGCAAAAAATGAATGGGGAGCTTTATGTATAGAGTTTTCATGCGTCGTCTTTTTGTGTTCGCAATCGGTTCCTGCGGTGGTCTAATTCAAGCGCAGGCCTTTGCCGAAACATGCGCCAAGGAATACGCTAAGTCGATTCCCTATGCAAAGGATTACATAGACAATCACGCGCGGATTAGTCTGCACGATACGGTAAACCTGCGCTATGACTGCAAGACCTTTTTGAGCGAGAGCATCGGTGGTATTCGGGCCAAATTTTACGGTGTCGATGCTGAGCTCATCGAAGCTAGAGTTGCGGCTAATAGCGGCAAGACCAGCTCCCGTTTGAGCTTCAGTGCTTTGGTCCTTGGTTATGAAATTGCACATGAAGACAGAGCATTAGGCGAAGTGTACCGCAAGACCTTTCGATCCGACCACGATCTCGATCTGGCCAAGGACACGGTGTTGCAGGTCGGTCCCTTGACGGTGCCGGTACGCGTAGGTATCCAGGGCACCGGCGCTTTAGCCGTGACCGCCGGGCTGCGCAACCTTGGAGCCGCAGTCACCGCGATTCCATCAGCGAAGGCGAATGCTTACGTGCTCGCCGGGGTGGACGTTAAAATCGTGAAGGGATCGGCGCGGGGCGACCTGCTATTGGTCGATGGGCAGCTAGCCAATAGTCTTAATGTTTATTTCAATACCGAAGGTGACGCGCCATCTATCGATGTAGGTGCAGCAGCTGACTTGACGTTTAGTGCATTTGAGGGAACGGTGACCGCAAGCGTGCAAATGCCCGAAGGCAGCAGTAAGCCAAAAACCCACAAAGTTGAGCTGTTTCGTTGGGAAGGCGTCAAGCAGGATGTGCGGCTTTTTGAACACAGCGAGAAGATCGCGGCTCTGCCCAGCTATAATTAATTAATGCTAAACTTTTGGGCCTGTCTGAAAATAGGTCGCACAGTTGGAGGCTTGCTGGTGCCCAACGGGAGGAATTATTTTTGGACTGGTTCAATTTATGATTAAGAGTACCCGGTGAGGAGGAAATTCCTCATATTATCAGCGGCAGTTGTCGCTTCAAGCGTGGCGGCTCTCCTTTTTTGGCGTTCCGGAAATCGTCCTGCCCGGCAGGGCCTTCCGGATGCGGTGACCGGAGCCATCAGTGCACAGGACCGAGTTCAAGTGTTGCCGGAATGGCGGCTGGCTGAAGGTACGGTGCTGGTTTACGATTTAGTCGATCGCGGTAGTTTGGGCTCTGAATTGGTGGCGATCACTGGGCAGCTAAAACTAGAGGTCGTTGCGGCCTCGGCCAAGGGTTACCTCGCTTGGCTGAGCATTGCCCTTGAATCGGTAAGCCCTGCGGGACCCGGTGGTCCGCTTCAAGAGTTGCTCCCGCAGCTTGGTCGGGGCACCTTAGTGACGCTGGGTAGGCGTGGCTTTGTGCTCGAGTTGGCGACGGTTCAGGATGGGCTGGCCGCGGGCTTGGCGATCGCCGCTAGTGAGGCGAGTGGCATCGCCTTTTGGCGCAGCCTCTTTGGGCGCCTCCATGCGGACTGGGATAGGTCAGAAACGGCGGCCACATTTAAACGGGTGGAGCCGCTGGACGCAACAAAGGTCGACGTCGCTTATTCCTATAGCGGTAGCTGCGTTGCCAAGGTCGGGGGCGTTCTGGTATTGCGCAAAGCATGGACTCCTGCCCAAGGCGCGCCGACGCAATCCAAGGGGAGTTCTGTGGTCCATTTTCGTGAGGGCTGCCAAGGCCCAGCAGCGCTGAGATGGAACGGAGACGAAGTATTGGCCAACGGAGCTACGCATTTGGCTGCGCATACCGAGCTGGATTTGGCATGGCGGCGGGAAGATCATGTCGAGGTCGAGGCCATTCGCAAGCAGATCAGTGATCTCCTGGCGCAGGTGCCGGCGCCGGCCGAAGCCAGCAACCAGGGCATCGATGCTGCGGTGATCGGCACCCTGGATGAAGGCCAGCTTATCGGCTTATTGCGCCAGCAGGATGGCCGCGAAGAGCTGAGCCAGGATTTGTATTTGCAGCTAAAATCGTGGTTGACCCTGCACCCAGAAAGCATGCCAAATCTGCGCCGAGCCACCCAGGACTTGACTTCAGAGGACCAGCGTCTGCGCGGCTTTATTAAGGCATTAAGCGCTATTGGCAGCGTCGAGGCACAGGCGGTGTTGCTAGGAATGATCAATGACGCTACAGCTCGTCCTGAGCTGCAGCAGCGAATCATCACCAGTCTGGGATTTGTCAGCCGTCCGAGCGAGGCAACCGTGCAGGCCATGCTCGCTCTGGCTGAGCTTGGCGCAGATCCAGCGACGACGCAGCGGGCGTTGATGGCTGCTGGAGTGTTGGGCAGTCGCCTGCGCACGAGCTCCGATGCTATGGATCAGCAGCGTGCTTTGGTTCTTGAGCAGCAGTTAGCGGCGGAACTTAAGGGCAGCTCTTCGGAGCGTGAAACCTATGATCTGCTGGCTGCACTTGGCAACCTCGGTCCGACGAATACTGCAGCGGTGCGTGAGCGTATCATGCGTGGTGGTTCGCCCGAGGTTCGCGGGCATGCTTTTTTTGCGCTGCGATTTTCGCCGGAACCCGGCGTTGCTGGTTATCTGGTTAAAGCCTACTCGGTAGAGCGTGGCGATGGTGCGGCGCAGGTACGCGCAGAGATCGTCCGGGCCCTAGCGGCGGGGCACCCTGATTTAGCCTGGTTCAATGCAATTGCTGAGCTCAGTGATATGGCGCTGTCGGAAGGCGAGGTTCAGGCGCTAGGGCGAGCATTGAGTAGCGCCGCGAGCATCGATGCTGCGCGGAGTAAGGCCGGTTTGGACAAGCTGCTGGAGAGTTCGCGCAATGACCAGACCAGGCAATTGCTGCTATCCCTGCGCGACACGCCCGCATAGAGGCCGCCAATAGAGACCAAAATACAGGCTTAGGGTCCGTCCGAAAACAATTAAAATATCTTCGAAGAATTAGATTTTTGGGACGGTGGACTCATAATTGATGGCCTTGCCATAGACAATTTGGTCAAAGATTTTTATGTGTTCGAGCGATGCAATATGAGCTCCGCTTTGCCGACCGAGCCGTGGTTCTAGGGGCATCGACGCCGCTAGTAGCATTTGCCGGCAGGTGCGCGCGTAATCTTGTTGCGATATGTGGCCATATATTTCTAATTTAATCTGTTGATTCCGGCGGGCGCGTTCCTTAGGCCTAAGTAACACGAATGCGCAGGTGATGATGACAAGGACGCAGATGCCGATCGGCCAAATTAGCTGACGCTGCATTGTTCGGACTCGGTCGGCGCGGTCAGCAGTGCCGTGTAGTCTTTTGGCCCCAATCATCAGGGTGTTTAGAGCCAATTCTTGGTGGTCATAACGTTCGTCTTCAGGGCCGGCGTCCGTAAGTGCAGAATTGAGGTGTTGTATAGTTGCTTTGGCAGGAGGCGGGTAGGGTCGGGCTGGAGGCACCGGCGACACCTTTACGGGTTTAGGCGCAGGACTTTGCGCCGCAAGCGGTGTCTTCGGAGAGGGTTTGTCTGCAGCCAGGACCTTGGGCAAGATAAGGACCACAGGTGTTCCTAGAGCAACGCTGCCCCAATCGGTGATTTTGTTGCGCTCATCGGTTGCACGGATCCAGCCGTGAGGGCCGTATAATTGGAGTGGCCCCTTTTGCTTGCCTAGACCCTGTTTGAAGAGCAGCTCTGCAAGCGTGTCGCCGCTGCGCCAAATATGAACTTGCTCAACGGTATCGTAGCCGTTCCATATAACAGGCAAGGCTACTGAAGATCCAGCTGCCATCCAGGCAGCCGTGCTCAAAGCCAGCAATGTGAGGCGTCGGTAGATCATGGGTCGCATTGGAGTGTTTCGGTGGCGGCGGTGAGACACGTGCTTTCATGATACCGAGTGGCGCGGCACAATTCAAATAGCCGCCGCCGAGGTCGCCTAGCGCCGGGATCTGATCCGGGCTGGCTGGGCCTGCAGTGTCCACAGCTTATGCACAGGCTTGGCAGGCTCAGCCAAGTAGCCGAGCATCCAGCTGATTGCGACCTTCATCACCGCTTCTGAGGCGGTAAATGTGCGCAGGTAAGCATACGCACTGATCCATACATAGAACGGCAGGCTGACGATGACCAGCAGCAGGCTTGCCTCGGTTTGCGGACCGCATTGCCAAAGTGCGAAAGGCACTGCGGGTACAGTCAGCACAAAGCCACCGATGAAAACCAAGGTGGAGAGGGTGTCTTTGAGCATGGCTGGACCTCCTACTGATTGCCGCCGCAAGACCAATCCTGGCGGGTTTGTTAATATCCTCATCGGCAGCCGCGGGCCGGCATTGAGTAGTATTTGTAACATCCTGAAATAGTGGGATTAAACCAGGCTAATCATGGAGCGGATCAAGCGCAGTCTTTGAAGTTATCAAGCGATATCGTCTCGTCCTAATTATCAAGCGCAGTCTCTATGGATCATGCCGCCGGAGTTCAGCGCATGCGGCTGTTCCATGCTGGATAAAGGGCGTGGGGTAGGTTGAGCACTTCCAGCACTCGTCCGACCATGAAATCGACAAGGTCTTCGACGCTCTTGGGGTGCTGGTAAAACGCCGGCATAGCTGGGACGATGGAGGCGCCATATTCCGCCAGCTGGAGCATGTTCTTTAAGTGGATGGCGTTGAGTGGCGTCTCGCGTGGGCATAACACCAGCGGCCGCTTCTGCTTTAAGCAGACATCCGCCGAGCGCTCCAGCAAATTGCTGGAGATCCCGTGACAGATTCGGCCAAGAGTCCCCATAGAAGCAGGCATGACTATCATGGCTGTTGGTGCTGAGGAGCCGCTCGCAACAGGGGCGAACAAGTCGCGATTATCCAGTAGCCGGATGACCTGCCGGTCCTCAAGATTTACTTCCCCAGCGGCCGCCCGTACCAGCGAAAAGCCATCGTTTTTGGGCTTTAGTTCGTGCCGTACCACCTGCTGTCCTGCGTCGGTAAAAAGCAGGTACACCCGATCGACCTTGGTGCGCAGCACATCAATCAGACGCTCGGCGTAAATAGCGCCCGAGGCGCCGGTGACGGCGACTAGAATGCGGTGTTCAGCGGCTAGCGTAGTATCTGCCACTAACATAGGTAGGCATCTAGAGCGGTAAACGCAAAATAAATAACGCTGACGTAGGCGTTCATGGTGAAGAAGGCCAGGTTAATGTGAGGCGAGGTGCCGTTAATTTTGGCGTCTCGGACCAGGATTTGCTCGTAGATCAAAAGAGCGGTGACTACGGCGACGCCGACATAGTATAGCGGTCCTTGCCCCGCCCAGCGTCCTGCCAAGATCAATGCTGTGCTCATGGCGGCAAAGCAGCAGCGGCTGACCCACAGCGCTGTTGCCGACCCAAAGCGACTGGGAATACTATGTAGGTGGTGCTGTTGATCGAACTCGCGGTCTTGAAGGGCGTAAAGGATATCAAAGCCGGCCGTCCACAAACAGACGCCGATGCCGACAAGTAGTACGGCTAGCGGAGCCCTACCAGTCAAGGCAATGCTGACGGCGATAGGCGCCAGTCCTAAACACATGCCAAGGTACCAATGGGTCAGCCAGGTCAGGCGCTTCATTAGGGTGTACATGGCAAGGACCGCGAGCAATAACGGCGCGGAGTAGCCACAGACAAGGCTTAAGGCAAACGCCGCCGCAATGAATACGATTCCGGCCAGCGCAGACCAAGCAAAGCCCTGCCGCGTACTGAGAGCGCCGCGCGGGATCATGCGCCCTCTGGTCCGAGGGTTAGCCTGATCAAGGCGATGGTCGAGTACTCGGTTTATACCCATTGCAAAAGAACGTGCAGTGATCATGCAGAGCAGCAACAGCAGTGCCTGCTTGATGCTGGGCAGCGGCAGGTGGCCAAGGACGAAGGCCGACATCGCGAATGGCAATGCAAAGACGCTGTGCGCGATCTTGATGTCGGCAGCGAAGGCCCTAAACGACCCTAGGCTAGCCAGCAGTTCGCTGCGCTGGCGCAGCGGCGCGAGGCGGTTTGCGGTGAAATCTGCGGGCATCTGCAGGCGCATGCCATAGTCCTTTAAATCTTGCAGAGCTGGTAGGCCCAGCGTTTGTCGTTGCGGCTTCGGGTGACGACAAATGCGTCGTTTTGGTCGGGCCCGGCGAAGGCCTCGAGGATCCGGGATCCCTTCTGGAAGACCCCAGAATACGTTGGCTTACCGATGTTGGCACCGGCTATCATGTATCGCGCAATTGTGCTTTCCTCGTCAATCCAATTCAAAACCAGCACCTCCAGGCCGCGGTTGGTGGCGACGAAGATCGGCTCTTGAGCGTGGGTGTCGCGCAGCTGGATGGCTTTGGTCCATTTCACGCCGGTTCCGGCGCTACCTTGATAAACCGCGGCGACTTTGACTTCGGCTTGGCCGATCATCGTATCTCCATCGATCAGGGCCAGGTAGATCATTCCTCCATGGCTGGTGGCTGACCAGCTTTCCATTTGACTGGTGACTTGGAGGCCAAGGGTGAGGGCAGCGTCCATGCTACCGTCGGCATGGAGCGCCTGCAATTTTAGGGGTTTGCCAGAGTCGCCCTCCTTCCACACTACGGTCACGCCCCCACCAGCTTCGCCGCCAAGGAGTTTGGGCTGCTCGTTGTAGGTGGGAGATGCTAGGGCTTTGCTGCTCCATTTGCCTGGTTGCGCAGTATTTATCTGGACTAGATGGTAGATGTTGTCCTCCGATTTGACGCTGAGCCACAAACTGCCTTTGGCTTGAGTCACGTTGCCTTCGACGACCTGAAAGGGCCCGAGGTCGCCTTT
>Ga0315291_10007126_pt1 | contig 13861 bp, 11 predicted proteins | sample YL17G12_20_MG_FD_203070 | JGI IMG/M metagenome (GOLD analysis project Ga0315291, IMG submission 203070) | Sediment microbial communities from Yellowstone Lake, YNP, Wyoming, USA - YL17G12_20 | ecosystem: Environmental > Aquatic > Freshwater > Lake > Sediment | place: USA: Wyoming | collected...
GCCCTGCAGCGAGTCGGTCAGCGCATGGCCAGGGAGAGCCTCGAAGGGGTGGAGGTCCCGCCCGACCTGAGCCCTGTGGAGGTGGGCTCCCTCTGGTGCTCTTGGATCAATGAAATCTGCTACGCCTCCATCGAGGAGCCTCACGTAGAAGGGCCCGACGCTTTCTCCTTCGACATCCTCTATTGCCCGCACCAGGATATCTACAGCGCCGACGACTGCCGCGTACAGCGATACGTGGTGCAGGGCCTGACCCGCGGTTTCGCCGAGGCGCTTCCCCAGGCGCAGAGCAGCGCTGCCGGTCTGCAGGGCTTCAACGCGGCCTTCGAGATGACCATCCCTGCCGGCGCCCCGATCTGCCGCTTCCGCATCTGGCGGCGACCGTCGGGAGAAGCCGAGGACGCCTGGCGGGCCTACTCCGACAAGCTGGCCCAGCGCGCCCTCCATCGCTCCGGCCGGGAGGAACAGTAGCGCGCCGGGTCCTAGGGCTTCACGCGCTGGTTGTAGTCGCGGATGATCTCTGTGGCCTTGCGGGCGGCGTCGTCGAGGGCATCGGCCGGGGGCCTAGAGCCGACGATCATCTCCTCAATGGCCGTGGCTACCGCTTCCCGCACCTGAGGGAAGGGCCCCAGCAGGGCTCCCTGGGTGGCGCGGTTGCGGGCCCCGGCCACCAAGTGCTCGGGGGCGATGCGGAAGTACGGGTGGCTGGCCTCCACGTCCCGGGCGGCGGGCTCCTCATACGCCAGGTGGCGGATGGGGAAGTAGCCGGTTCCGGCGTACCAGTCCGCCTGCTGGGCCGGCTCCACCAGGAACTTGATGAATCTCCAGGCTGCCTCCTGCTCGGCCTCCGGCCGGCTCTTGATGATCCAGAGCGAGGCGCCGCCGACGATCATTCCGCCGTCTGAGCTCTGAGGCGCCGGGAGGGGCGCAACGGCTGGCTCCAGGCCGGCCGGGGCCCCTCCGGCCTCAATAACGTCGAGGACGGAGCGCAGGGAGGCGGAGGTGGCGATGGCCATGGCAGCGCGGCCAGAGCCCACCGCCAGGAGATGGTCGGTGCCGGTGGGGTTGCGGCCGACGTTGAAGGCCAGGCCTTCCTCCACCATGTCGTGCCACCACTGGAAGATAGCCTTGCCCTCGGCCCCGTTGAAGACGGCCTCGGTGGGCCTGCCGTCACGCCCGTTGCCGTTGTTGACGTAGAGGGCGCCGGCATTGGCCAGCATCTGCTCGAAGTACCACGGGTTGATCTCCAGGGCGATGCCGGAGCGGGTGATGTTGCCCTGGCTGTCCCGCTTCACGAGCTTACGGGAGTACTCCGTCAGCTCTTCCAGGGTCTGGGGCGGCTTCTCCGGGTCTAGGCCTGCCTCGCGGAACGAGTTCTTGTCATACAGGAGGACCGGGCTAGAGACGTTGAAGGGCATGGAGTAGAGGCGGTCGCCGACACGGTAGTAGTCCAGGAGCCGCGGCTCGAAGTCGGACAGGTCATAGCCCTCCCGGTCAATGAAGTCCTGGATGGGGGTCACCTCCTGGCTATCGATCATGAGCTGGGTGGCGACGTCGTGCATCTGGATGATGGTGGGCACGTCGCCTGAACGAATGGAGGCGATGAACTTGTTCAGGGAATCGACGTAGTTGCCCTGGAAGACCAGCTCCACCCTCACCTCGTCCTGCGTGCTGTTGAAGCGGGCCGTCAGAGCCTCCAGGGCATCGCGATTGGCAGCGTTCATGGAGTGCCAGAAGGTGATGCTCACCGGGCCGGCAGGCCGGGTCTCTGTCGGCGCCTCAGCGCCGCCTGCGCAAGCGGCCACCAGGAAGGCCAGCACTGGGGTCAGCAGAAAGAGAGTTCTTCGCACTTGGGGCCCCATCCGTAGTCTTCGATGAGGGACGGTACAGGGGCAGCCGTCCAGAGCCGCAGAGGAGGGGCGGCGCTACTCCTTCACGCGTGCATTGTAGTCCTTGATCAGTTGGGTAGCCTCGCGGGCGGCGTTATCTATGGCCTCGTCGGGCGGGGTGTCCGTCAGGATCATAGACTCGATGGCGGTGGCGATGACCTCGGATCGGATCTTGGAGAAGGGGCCCAGGATCGGGCCCTGGGTGGCGCGGTTGCGGGCGCCCTCCTGGAGCTGCTGCGGGGCGACGCGCAGGTAGGGGTACTTGGCCTCTGCCGCCTGGGCTGCGGGCTTATCGAGGGCGTCGCGGCGGATGGGGAAGTAGCCGGAGCCGCCGTACCAGGTGGCCTGCTGGTCGGCTTCCACTAGGAACTTGAGGAACTTCCAGGCTGCCTCCTGCTCCGCCTCGGGCCGGGCCTTGACGATCCAGAGCGAGGCGCCGGCTACGGTGATGCCTCCGTCCGTACTTTGGGGCCCGGGCATGGGGCCTACGCCGAGTTCGACGCCCTTCCCGCCGCCGGCCTCGATGACGTCGAAGATGGAGCGGAGCGCGGCGGAGGTGGTGATGGTCATGGAGGCGCGGCCGGAGGCGACGGCGAGGAGGCCGTCGGCGTAGGTGGGGTTACGGCCGACGTTGAAGGCGAGGCCGCTCTTCACCATATCTGCCCACCACTCGAAGATGGCCTTGCCTTCGGGGCCGTTGAAGAGGGCCTCGGTGGCGCGGCCCTCGCGGCCGTTGCCGTTGTTGGCGTAGAGGGCGCCCGCCTTGGCTAGCATCTCCTCGAAGTGCCAGGGCATCACGTCGAGGGCGATGCCGGAGCGGGTGATATTGCCAGAGCTGTCCTTCTGGAGGAGCTTCTCCGAGTACGCCTTCACGTCCTCAAGGGTCTGGGGCGGCTTCTCGGGGTCGAGGCCGACCTCGCGGAAGTCGTTCTTGTTGTAGTAGAGGACGGGGCCGGAGAGGTTGAAGGGCATGGAGTAGAGGCGGTCGCCGACGCGGTAGTAGTCGAGGACGCGGGCTTCGAAGTTAGAGAGGTCGTAGTTATCGCTGTCGATGAAGTCCTGGACGGGGGTGACCTCTTTGCTGTCGATCATGAGCTGGGTGGAGGCTTCCTCGATCTGGATGATGGCTGGCAGTTCGCTGGCGCGGCCCGAGCTGGCCAGGAACTTGTTCAAGGAGTCGTCATAGGTCCCCTGGAAGACGAGGTTGACCGTCACCTCGTTCTGGGAGCTGTTGAAGCTCTCAACGAGGGCCTGGAGAGTGTTCTGGTTGGCGGCGGTCAAGGAGTGCCAGAAGGTGATGCTCACCGGGCCGGCGGGCTGGGTCTCCTGAGCGGCCTTTTCGCCGCCGCCACAGGCCGCCAGGAGGATCAGCAGCGGGGTCAGCAGGAATACGGTTCTTCGCACCAGTGTTTCCCTCCTCGTCCTTCGAGGATACGCATAGGAAGCGGACGCGTGGGCTGCGCGAGGCGGGCTACTGCTTCACGCGCTCATTGTAGTCCTTGATCAGTGCGGTGGCTTCGCTGGCGGCGCCATCCAGAGCCTCGTCGGGCGGGGTGCCCGTCAGGAGCATAGACTCGAAGGCGGTGGCGATGACCTCCCAGCGGATCTTGGTGAAGGGGCCCATGATGGCGCCCTGGGTGGCGCGGTTGCGGGTGCCCTGCTGGAGCTGCTGCGGGGCGACGCGCAGGTAGGGGTAGCTAACTTCCGCCTCCTTGGCCGCGGGCTTGTCGAAAGCGTCGCTGCGGATGGGGAAGTAGCCGGAGCCGGCATACCACTCGGCCTGCTGGTCGGCTTCCACCAGGAACTTAAGGAACTTCCAGGCTGCCTCCTGCTCGGCCTCGGGCCGGGCCTTGATGATCCAGAGGGAGGCGCCCCCGACGACGATGCCTCCTTCCGCGCTCTGGGCCGCCGGCATGGGCCCTACCCCCAGCTCCACGCCCTTCGCGCCGCCGGCCTCAATGATGTCGAAGACGGAGCGGAGGGCGGCGGAGGAGCCGATGGTCATGGAGGCGCGGCCGGAGGAGATGGCCAGCAGATGGTCGGCTCCGCTGGGGTTGCGCCCGACGTTGAAGGCGAGGCCGCTCTCTACCATATCTGACCACCACTCGAAGATGGCCTTGCCCTCGGGGCCGTTGAAGACGGCCTCGGTGGCGCGTCCCTCGCGGCCGTTGCCGTTGTTGACGTAGAGGGCGCCCGCCTTGGCCAGCATCTGCTCAAGATACCAGGGGCTGATCTCCAGGGAGATGCCGGAGCGGGTGATGTTGCCGGAGCTGTCCTTCTGGAAGAGCTTCTCCGAGTACGCCTTCACGTCCTCCAGGGTCTGGGGCGGCTTCTCGGGGTCGAGGCCGACCTCGCGGAAGTCGTTCTTATTGTAGTAGAGGACAGGGCTGGAGAGGTTGAAGGGCATGGAGTAGAGGCGGTCGCCGACGCGGTAGTAGTCGAGGACGCGGGCTTCGAAGTTAGAGAGGTCGTAGTCTTCGCTGTCGATGAAGTCCTGGACGGGGGTGATCTCCTGGCTGTCGATCATAAGCTGGGTGGAGATATCCTCGATCTGGATGAGGGCTGGCAGCTCGCTGGCGCGGCCTGAGCTGGCCAGGAACTTGTTCAGGGAGTCATTGTAGCTCCCCTGGAAGACAGGATTGACCACGACCTCGTTCTGGGAGCTGTTGAACTCCTGGACGATGGTCCCCAGGGTCTTCTCGTTGGCGGCGGTCATGGAATGCCAGAAGGTGATGCTTACCGGGCCGGCCGGCTGCGTCTCCTGAGGGGCCTTTTCGCCGCCGCCACCGCAGGCGGCAAGAGCCAAAGCGGGAGCGACGAGGAACAGCACGAGGATCCTTCGCATTTCGTACCCCCTTCCCTGTGACGTGTCCGCTTGCTGGCGGGCAGGCCTGCTAGCCCTTGATGGCCCCGGTCATGAGCCCCCGCACCAGCTGCCGCTGGAAGATCACGATGATGATGAGCATGGGCAGCAGGGCGATGACGGTACCCGCCATCACGACGTTTATGGAGTCGATCTCCTGGGAGGCCAGGCCTGCCAGCCCGATCTGCACCGTCCGGTAGTTGTCGGAGTTGGTGACCAGGAGCGGCCAAAGGTACTGGTTCCAGGCCATGAGGTAGGAGAAGACGGCCAGCGTCCCCAGTGCCGGCTTGGAGAGCGGCAGCACCACGTGCCAGAGGAAGCGCAGGTGTCCGTAGCCGTCGATGGCGGCGGCGTCGCGCAGCTCCAGGGGAATGGTCATGAAGTGCTGACGCATGAGGAAGGTGCCGAAGGCCGTGGCCAGGAAGGGGATTGTGAGCGCTTGGTACGAGTCCAGGCTCAGAATCTTGCCACCCAGCACGCCGCCCATCATCTGGACTGTCTGGAAGTTCGGGATGATGGAGGCCTCGAAGGGCACCATGAGGGTGGACAGGAACAAGATGAAGAGGAAGTTGCGCAGCGGAAAACGCATGAAGGCGAAGGCGTAGGCGGCGATGACGGAGGTAGCCAGCTGCCCGATAGTGATGATGCTGGACTGGGCGAAGCTGTTGAACATGTAGCGCATCAGGGGCACCGACTCCATGGCTTTCTTGTAGGCGCCGAGCTGGGGGTGAGGTGGGAAGAGCTTCGGCGGGTAGGAGATGGCTTGCTCCTTGGGCAGGAGGCTGTTCACCACCGCCAGGTAGATGGGGAAGATGACGATCGCGGCGCCCAGCATCAGTGCGGCGTATGTCAGGGCTACTTGTGCCACGCGGCCGTAGCGGATGCGCAGAGTCATCGGTAGAAGACCTTCCCCGCCAGGAAGCGGAACTGGACGAGGGTGAAAGCGAGCACTAGTACGAAGAGGGCGACGGCCCTCACCGCTGCTGCGCCGTATTCAAAGTTGATGAAGGCGTCAGTATAGATCGAGTAGACGATGACATTGGTGGCGTCCAGCGGGCCGCCCCGGGTGAGGATGTGGATCTGTCCGAAGGACTGGAAGGCATTGATGGATGCGACGATGACGACGAAAAGGAGCGCCGGCGAGAGCATGGGCAGCGTGATGTGGCGCAGGAGGGACCAGGGGCTGGCGCCGTCCACGCGGGCGCTCTCATACAGCTCCTGGGGGATGTTCTGGAGGGCGGCCAGGAGCACCAGGGTGGTAAACCCTATGTTCAGCCAGATGGTGGTCAGGGACACAGCCATGAGGGCCGGGCCGCTGTCCCAGGTCTCCCTCCATGCCGGGTCCGTCAGCCAGTTGACGCGGGGGAGGTCAAACTGGCCCAGCGCCCAGTTGACGATGCCGGCGCTGGGGTTCAGGAGCATCAGCCACATGACTGCCGCCACCGCCACCGAGGCGGCAATGGTGGAGGAGAAGACCGTGCGGAAGAAGAGAGACCCTCGCAGGCGCTGGTTGGCCAGCAGGGCGAACACCAGCCCCAGCATCATCCCCGTGGGCACCGTGTAGAGGGCGAAGAGGACGGTCACCCCTAGGCTCTTACGGAAGTCTGCGGATGTCAGCACCTCCCGATACTGGTCGAAGCCGACGAACTGCTGGCCGTGCCCGAAGGGGTCGCTAACGAAGAAACCAAGATAGATCGACTTGACGAGGGGATAGAAGACGAACGCGCTGAACAGGCACAAAGGGATAGCGAGGAAGAGCATGCCGCCCCCGAAGCGGGACAGCTCTCCCAGCCAGGGATACCTCCGCCTTAGAGGAACCGGTGCCGGGAGCGCCGCTGTTGCGGCGTCGCTGCTCTCCATCAGGCCAGCCTCCGCCCGCTAGCTCGATCGAAGAGGTGGAGGTTCTCTACCAGGACGGTGAGGGGGACTATCTCCGCAGGCTTCAGCTTCACCCGGGCGTCGAGGCGGGCTACCAGTGCGGCGTCGCCCCGCGAGAAGGTGACGTGGGCCTCGTTGCCCAGGTACTCCACCAGGTCCACCATCGCCCCAATGGTAGCCGACACGGCGCCGCTGCCCTCGCCACTCACGTACAGGTGCTCGGGGCGGACGCCGACCATGACCTCGCCGTCGGACGCATCCGTGGCGCCTTGGGCCTGCTGCGAGTTCAGCCGGAAGCTGCCCACCTCGCTATCGGCGAAGACGTCGCCGTCGCGGCTGTCTAGGCGGGCCGGGAAGAGATTCATGGCCGGGCTGCCGATGAACCCGGCGACGAAGATGTTGCCTGGTCGGTCGTAGACCTCCTGGGGCGGCCCCACCTGCTGAAGCACCCCCTGCTCCAGGATGGCGATACGGTCGCCCATGGTCATGGCCTCCACCTGGTCGTGGGTGACGTAAATGAAGGTAGTCTGGAGCAGGCGGTGCATCTTGACAAGCTCGCCCCGGGTCTGCACCCTCAGCTTGGCGTCCAGGTTAGAGAGGGGCTCGTCCATCAGGTAAACGACGGGCCGGCGGACTATGGCCCTTCCCAGGGCCACGCGCTGCCGCTGGCCGCCGGACAGCGCGCCGGGCTTGCGACGGAGCAGCTCCCCAAGGCCGAGGTTCTGGGCTGCCTCCTTGACCAGCGTGTCGATCTCGCGGCGTTTGAGCCCGCGCATCCGCAGCCCAAAAGCGATGTTGTCGTAGACGCTCATGTGGGGGTAGAGGGCATAGTTCTGGAAGACCATGGCCACGTCGCGGCGCTTGGGCTCCACGTCGTTCACTATCTGGTCTTTGATGAGGATGTTGCCCTTGGTGGGCTGCTCCAAGCCAGCCACGATGCGCAGGGCGGTGGACTTCCCGCATCCCGAGGGCCCTAGAAGGACGATGAACTCCCGGTCGTAGATCTCCAGCGAGAAGTCCTTGACGGCGACGACCTCGCCGAAGAACTTGCTTACATCGTCGAAGGTTACGAGGGTCATGGTTTCAAACAGGGGTCGCACACCGCCGGCCTGCGATGCTCTGCAGAGAATCTGACAGGTCGGCGTCCCGCCGTCAAGGGGTCTGGCGCCTCAACTTGCCGTGACCAGCCCACCGGCTGGCGCAGACTTGCTCCTCTCGCCCCCTGATCGTCCGAGCGTAGTTTACTACATGTTGGCTGCCTCTGGGGATGGTCGGAGGAAGATGAACCAGCCATTTCCGTTCCCACTGCCCTGAGGGATACCCCCCTTCCTCTCCCCGGCGTACTCCTTTGGCCACAGGTGATCGTCCAGACATCTACAGATTGGCCGAAGGCTGCCGATATAAGACATCGGGTGCTGCTTCCCGCCATCGACGGGGAGCTGTGCCCGTCACAAGAGTCGGGGCAGGTCCCGGCACGAGGATTGAATCTGCGCCAAGGAGTCGGCGACCCCCATTTCTTCTCCGTTCGCCGATGACGCTGGCGCCAGGAGGGTAGACAGCGTGGAGGCGGCCAGACTTCTCGCTATTCTGCGACGGTGGTGGTGGTTGCTGCTGCTGGGTATCGCCCTGGGCGGCGGCGCCAGCTACGTCGTCAGCAAAGCCATGACGCCCATCTATCGGGCATCGACGACTCTCCTAATCAACCAGACTCAGACCCCTGGCGTCATCGCCTACAACGACATCCTGACCAGCGAACGCCTCACCAAGACCTACAGCGAGCTCGTCACCAAGCGGCCGGTGCTAGAAGAGGTCATCAGCCTCGTCGGGCAGCCCAAAGACGCTGAGACCCTGCGCGATATGGTCAGCGTCAGCGTGATACGGGACACACAGCTTCTGCGCCTGTCCGTGGAGAGCGACGACCCCGCCCTGTCCACCATCCTGGCCAATGCCACCGCGCAGGCTTTCATCGCTGAGAACGACATGAAGGACTTGAGCCGGCCAGGCGGCGTCAGCGTAGTGGAGCTGGCAACGGAGCCCACCAGCCCCGTCAAGCCCCAGGTCGGCCTTAGCGTGGTCCTGGGCCTCATCGCCGGCCTGGTGGTGGCTGCTGGCCTGGTTCTCCTCATGGATTACCTGGACGACACGGTGAAGTCCGAACAGGACGTGGAACGGGTGGCAGGCCTCACTACCCTGGGCTTGGTGGCGCGTTTCGGTCGGCGGAGGTCCCGCCAGCCCGTGAGCGCCTACGGGTCGCGGAGCCCGGCCGCCGAGGCCTATCGTGCCATCCGTACCAGTGTCCAGTTCGCCACCATGGACCGGCTGGGGCAAGTCCTGCTGGTAACCAGCCCGAACGCCGGCGACGGCAAGTCCACCACAGCCGCCAACCTGGCGGTGACCATGGCCTCCGCTGGCAAACGAGTGGTGCTGGTGGATGGCGACCTACGCAGGCCCTCTCTGCACCAGATCTTCAACCTGGAGAACAGGGTGGGCCTCACGAGCGCCCTCCTCTCTGGCAACGGCGCCCGCTCCTGCATCCAGCCGAGCGGGTTTGATAGCCTTTCGGTGCTGACCAGCGGGCCGCTGCCGCCCAACCCTTCGGAGCTTCTCTCCTCTTCGCGCATGCGCGACCTGATGGAGGCGATGCGACGGGAGACGGACGCGGTGATCATGGACAGCCCACCCGCCCTGGTGGTCACCGATGCCACTCTCCTGGCGGCCCTGGCCGACGGCACGGTTCTGGTGGCGGAAGCCGGTCGCACCCGCTCCGCTGCCCTGCGCCAGGCCGTAGACGGACTGAGCAGGGCCACCGACCGCCTGTTGGGGGTTGTCCTTAACAAGGCAGGCCGCCGGGCGGCTCCCGGCTACCGTCACTACTACCACGCCGATGATACCGCCCGTAAGCGCAAGTCATCGCGTGCGCGCACGGCGAGTTCAAGGCAGGAGCCTGTCGGTGCGGAGGAGAAGGTCGCCTAGGGCTGGCAGAGGCGAGGACAAGCGCCAACCTGGGTGCGGCGCTTGCGTCCTCGGGCCTGTCGGGCCGTCAGGAATAAGGGTGATGCCTTACCCAGAGACTCGGCGGCCCTGCCGATAACCCTTTAGAAGTACCCGGCAGGCCGGGCTTGCCACCTGAGGAGTAGGCAGAAAGTGACATGGATGCCCAGTCGGGCTCGCTGGAGGTGGGTGCTGGCCACAGCAGCCCTGGTGGCCGTGGCGGGCGCTGTCGCCTGGGTGCTGGCAGGCAATTTCGGTGGCGGCTCGCCAGAGCCGGAGCTGTTGGTGGTGCCCACAGTGGCACCCCGGCCCACGGCGACGGCGAAGCCAACCATCACCCCTGCCCCCTCACCCGTAACGGCGCCCCCTGTCCGCCTGCTGATACCGGCCATCGGCGTGGACGCCCCCGTCACAGTGAAAGGTCTGCGGCCCGATGCGGTCATGGACGTGCCCGATGGGCCGGAGGATGTGGCCTGGTACAACTTCACGGCCCGCCCGGGGATGGCCGGCAACGCCGTCCTCTCCGGTCACCTGGACTATCACAACTACGGCGCGGCCGTCTTCTGGCGGCTGAAGGAGCTAAGCGAAGGGGACATGGTCGAGGTGCGTCTGGCTGATGGCTCAGTCCTGCGCTACCGGGTGTCCCTCAAGTTGTCCTACGACGCTCGCATGGCGCCGGTGTCGGAGATCGTGGGGCCCACGAGCAAGGAGGTTGTCACCCTCATCACCTGTGGCGGCACCTTCGACAGCGGGTCCCGGAACTACAGCAACCGGCTGGTGGTGCGGGCGGAACGAATCTGAATCGTAGGGAAAGGAGGTAGTCATGAGAGGCATGTGGAGGTGGGCACGGAGCGGTATCGTGCTGGCGCTGGGCGCCCTGGTGGCCTGGATGGCCCTTCCCGGCGGCGCTCAGGCGCAGTACCCGCCGCCCACCGGTAGCGTCACCCTGTCGGTCTCCAGTGCGGCGCCTGCGGTCGGCGAGAGCGTCGTCCTCGGCGTCCAGATCGTTAGCCCGACAGGGACTCCGGTGGCTGGCGCGTCCTGCTCGTTCGCCATCACGGAGCAGCCGGGCGCCGACGCCTACGTCGTGGCCGGGCCGGTCGCCACTGATGCCGCCGGCATGGCCGAGACGACGCTGGACGTCGGCAGCACGCCGGGCCTGATCAGTGTTCAGGCCCAGTGCGGCGAGCTCTCGGCGCTGACCAGCGTGGTCGCTGGCGCTGCCCAGGCTGTGGCTTTGCCCGCCACGGGCGAAGGGTCGATGGCCTCGAGTGGCGGGTCCTTCCCGTGGCTGGTCGCCCTGGCTGTCGGAGTCGTTCTGGCGCTGGCCGCAGTGGGCGTCCGCCGGGTGGGCTCTCGTCGCTCAAGCTAAGAGAGACAGCGCACACTCTTTCGTTTGGCTAGCCTAAGGGGCTCAGGGCGGGCTACAAGTACCCCCGCCTCGAGCCCCCACGAGGGCAGGGAAGTGCTCAGGAGGATGCGGGCCAGATCGTGGATGGCTCTTGGCCTCGCGGCAGGGACGCTTTTCCTCGCCGTTGCTCTGGGCCTCCACTACCGAGCTCTCTACGCCGACGTGGCAGAGGGGCGAAGCCTGCTGCTCGAAGCCCAGGACATCCTCGAAACCAGCCGGCTGGACGTCGGCGAGGAGGACCTGGCCCAGGCCGATGATCGCCTGGTGAGGGCGGGCCAGCTCTTCGATTCGGCTCAGCGCCGCCTGGACCGCGACCCCTTTCTGAAGGTGGCTGGCCTTGTCCCCCTGGCCTCAGACCAGGTAGAGGCGGGTCGGGAAATGATGGAGATCGGCGTTGAGGCTAGCCTGGCGGGCCGCCTGGCAGTGGAGGCCGCCCGCGACTTCGACGCCGTGCGCATGGAAGAGGGGGGCACCCTTCCGGAGAAATCGGTGGTGCTGCTGGAGCGCGCGAGGCCCGAAATGGACTCACTGGAGTCGTGCCTGGCCGCCATAGACGAGCATCGAGATCGCATCGACGAACACGGTCTCCTGCCCCCTCTGGCGGCCGCTGTCCGTGAGCTGGACAAACAGCGAGAGCGGGTTCGTGAGCTGGCGCAGGACTACCGCCGCGCCCAGGAGCTGGTGCCCGCGGCGCTCGGCTTCTCCGGTCCCCGGACCTACCTGGTGCTGGCCCAGAACAACGCCGAGATACTGCCGACCGGAGGGCTCATCTCCGTGTACGGCCTCATCACCGTCCGGGAGGGGCGCATCGAGAAGATGTTCTTCGAGGACGCCGTTGCCTTCGGCGAGCGCTGGACGAAGGCTGGCAACTACGCGGAGCCGCCGGGCCCCCTGGCCAACTACCTGCTGAAGGGCTGGAGCTGGAACCTGGCCCTGGCCAACTGGTCGCCTGACTTCCCGACGGCGGCCCGCCAGGCCCAGTGGTTCTTCGAGGCGGGCGGCGGCCAGCCGGTGGACGGCGTCATCGGCATTACCGTCACTACCCTGGAGGAGCTTCTTGGCGTCACAGGGCCCGTGGACGTGCCCGAGTACGGGGTGCGCGTCACCAGCGAGAACGCGCTGGATGTCATTGAGGCCCACACCCGCAGCCCTGCCCACCCGGGCGACGACCGCAAGGCCATCGTCGCCCTCATCGCCGACGAGGTGCTGGAGCGTGTCCTCCACGCCCAGCCCTCCCAATGGTCGCCTCTCTTGGACACGCTGGAGGAGGTTGGCGACAGCAAGGACCTCCTCATCTACCTGAATGACGCCAACGAGCAGCGCCTGGTGGGGGAGATGGGCTGGGACGGCGGCCTCCGCGACGGCCCTGGCGACTACCTGATGGTCGTCGATGCCAGCGTCAACAGCACCAAGCTGAACATAGCCATAGAGCAGTCCCTCCGCCTGGACGTGACCCTGGATGAGCTGGGGAATGCCCGCCACCAGGTTACCCTGGGTTACGTGAACAACCTGCCGCGCTGGCAGGAGGGCCGCGACCCGGAGCTGGTGCGCCGGCTCATGCTGGGCGGCACCTACGGCGGCTACGTCCGCCTGCTGACCCCGCCTGAGAGCCGCCTTGTTGCTGCCACCGAGCGGGGACGCAGCATCGGCGTGGAGGAGATCTCCGAGGAGGACGGCAAGACCGTCTTCGGCCGGTTCTTCGCTCTGCCCTCGGGCCAGGACAAGGCCCTCCAGTTTGAGTACGTCTCCCCCACCATTGTCGATGTGGCGCCGGGCTACTGGGAGTACCGGCTGTTCATCCAGAAGCAGCCGGGGGCGGCGCCCATGCCGCTCCAGGTGAGCTTCTCGCTGCCCCAGGGCGGCCGAGCGCTGTCGCTGGAGGTGGACGGCAAGAGCCAAGGCCCGGTATCGGAACTTACCCTGGACCTCCGGCGGGACGCGGAGCTGGTGCTTCGGTTTGAGGTAGAGCCGATGGGGTGAAGGCAGTTCTTCTGGATCGTGACGGCGTGATCAACGTTGACCACGAGGGTTATGTGACCTCCTGGAGCCAGTTTCGGCTCCTGCCGGGAGTCCTTGAGGGACTTTGTCAGTTGACGGCGGCCGGATACCGGCTGGCCGTGGTCACCAACCAGGCCGTCGTCGGCCGGGGGCTGGCCTCCGCCGCGGAGGTGGAGGAGCTTAACGCCCGCATGGTATCGGCCCTGGCCGAAGGCGGCGCCCGTATCGACGCTGTGCTCTACTGTCCCCACGCTCCGGAAGAGGGCTGCGTCTGTCGCAAGCCGCAACCCGGCCTGCTCATCGAGGCCGGTCGCCGCCTGAATGTGGCCCCGACCGATACCTGCGTCATCGGCGACTGGGTGGACGACATCGCGGCGGCCCGCGCTGCTGGCTGCGCCGTGCCCATCCTGGTGCTGACAGGCCGTGGCCGTCGAGCCCTGCCCCTGGCGCGGGCGGTCGGCCTGGGCCCCTTCCTGGTCGCTCGCGACCTGCTGGCGGCGGCGCAGGCCATCGTCTCCTGGGACGGCGACGATGTGGTGAAAACGCAGGCATCAAGGGAAGCGTTCAAGGCTTCAGGGAGGTATGCACCATGAAGGCGATGATCCTGGCCGCTGGCGAAGGAACCCGCCTGCGGCCTCTCACAGAACACTGCCCCAAGCCCATGCTGCCCGTAGGGGGGAGGCCGCTGCTGGAGCATCTCCTGAAGCTGTTGTGCAGCCACGGCGTTAGGGAAGTGGCCATCAACCTCCACTACCGCCCCGAGGCAGTGACTTCTCACTTCGGCGATGGCTCCGGCCTGGGGGTGAAGATCGCCTACTCCCTTGAGAAGCATCT
>Ga0315291_10007128_pt1 | contig 13859 bp, 9 predicted proteins | sample YL17G12_20_MG_FD_203070 | JGI IMG/M metagenome (GOLD analysis project Ga0315291, IMG submission 203070) | Sediment microbial communities from Yellowstone Lake, YNP, Wyoming, USA - YL17G12_20 | ecosystem: Environmental > Aquatic > Freshwater > Lake > Sediment | place: USA: Wyoming | collected...
CAACACCTGAAATTGGATGCATTTGGACATACTTTGGAGTATCGTTGGAGTGCTTTTGGAGTGCTTCTGAATGCGTTTGGATGTCTTTGGATGACCTTGGATGACTTTGGATAACATCTAAGAACTCAAAACTCACGCTGTTTGTTTCGGCTGTTCCGGAAAAATGACTGGTATATCGAGCCAGAAGGTTGAGCCTTTGCCAAGTTCACTTTCGAAGGCGACCGAGCCGGCCAAAAGTGTGGCCAATTCCCTGCTTATGGCAAGGCCAAGTCCTGTTCCCGGGGACTGGCGAGTTATTGAGCCGTCAACCTGCCTGAATTTGTCGAAGATTTTTTCCCTGTCTGAATCTGCGATACCGCAGCCGGTATCGCAAACCGCAATCCGCACGGTCTTTTCATCCGGCAGGGAGACACGAATTTCTATCCTGCCGAATTCCGGAGTGAACTTTACCGCATTGCTTAAAAAATTGTAGAGCACCTGCTGGACCTTGCCGGCATCAGTCATAATGGGTGGAATGTCCTGGTTTGCCGTGAGTTTGACTTTTATCCTTTTCTTTTTTGTCATCTCCGAAAATGCCTCAATAACCGAGCGGCACAATTCGGGTATTTTTGTTTCTTCGTTGCGTAGCGCCATTTTACCGGCTTCGGTTTTGGCAAGGATAAGCAAATCGTTGACCATATTAAGCAGGTTTTTTCCCGCGATAATAATATGCTCAGCGTATCTTTGTCCCTTTTCCTTTTTCAAAAGGCCCGGTTTTTCGCGCAAAATTTGCGCAAAGCCAAGAATCGCGTTCATCGGGGTTCTGAACTCATGGCTGACATTGGCCAGAAATTCGCTTTTTACTTTATTGGCCTTGAAAAGCTCGATATTTCGCCCTGAAAGCTCCACAATTTTTTCATCGAGCTGCTTGTTGGCCTGTCTGAGTTTTTCCTGTGCAGCCTGTACCCTGTCGAGCATGTGATTAAACGCATCGGAAAGTTTTTCGTACTCGTCTCGTGTGGTTATTGAGCTTCTGGTGCTAAGGTCGCCTTCGCTGATATTGTCCGCAAGGGCGCGCAATTGACGGATTGGGCTTAATATTACGCGTTGGGTAATTATGTAGAAAGCGATAATCGCCCCTGTTCCTGCGACGAGCCCTGCGATGATTATCCAGATGCGGTTCATAAGTACCGTTCTGCTGATTTCGCCTGCCTTGCGTTCGATTACCACCGCACCAATCAATTCATTTCGTGCAAAAGCCCCCGCTGAACCCTGTGGATTGTGGCAGGTCATACAGGTATCGGTCGCCCGAAAGAGCCGCACATAATTGCTGCGAGTCGAACCGCCTTTTTTTTCGAAGACAATCTGTTCGCTCCTCTCATCGTCGGCTTTTAGAAATTCGATTATTTTTTTCTGCTCTTCGGTAAGGGACTGGGGTTGTTTTTCTCCTTCTTTCCTGAAACGAATCCAGCAAATCTCAGGGTTGTTTACATCCACAACGGTACCCTGGCTGCTTAATGGAGGCAGAGTCGTTTCGCCGAACTGTTTTAGCCGAAAGTGGCGGCGAAGCAGCGTTTCGGCCTTGGCACGGCCGGCATCGAGAGAGGCCTGTCTTGTGAGCTGGCCCATCCAGACGTATGGAATCGAAAGAGCCAGCAGCAGTATCAGGCCGACCGCCATAATAAATGCAGCTCTGCATTTTTCCGCCAGCGACATCGGCGATAAATGCAGAAATACCAAAATACGGTGCCAGACTCTGTTTATATATTTCCGCATGAAACCCTTTATCTATCTATTATTCTTAGTCTATATGCAGCATTGTTTCTATAAATCGGGTTTATGTCAAGAGTGTAATTGATAGCGGCAAGTATGGGGGTGCACCTGCCATTTGTAGAGCGGGGTCTTTTATGGTGAGCGAGCCTGTCCTGAGTGCAATCGAAGGAGTCGAACCATTGCCCCGCCGCCAATTCCGCTTAAAACAAAACAAAAAATTAAAACTTTTACTAAATTTTTATTGTATATGTCCCATAATTGTATTATAATACTATTTGAAACTATCAGCGGCGGATGAATACCCCGCAAAACTCGGGGGCCGCATGAAGAATATAGACAAAAGGAGATTCCGGATAATATAATTGACAAGTAAATATTGATTTTTCGCTGAGCTTAAAGCGTTTTCCTCAATCGCCAGTTTTGAAACCAGAAAATGCGGTAGTGTCAGCGCCCGAAAGGGCGCTGCGCTCGTGTTTCTGGTGGCTCTGGCGAGCTGAGGATGCACGATGTTGCAGTGCCCGAATAAAAAAATGCGCACTTCTGCATCGTGAAGAGAGAAATCGAAAGAGAGGTGCGACATGTAAATATAGAAAGAGAATTTTTGGCGGACAAATAACTTCGTAAACGATTTTTTGTAGAGAGGAAAAACAATGAAAAAGTTTTTAACAATTTTAATTTTGGGGGTTTTATTATCCTGCGGAGAATTAGCACAGGCAGATGATATTACATTTACCAGCAGCGGCACCATAGATAGACCGCAGGTTTGGGGTCATGTGAATGTCCAAAATAACGGTACAGTGGTAAACATGTTCGGTGGACAGGTAGGAAACCTGAATATGTATAATGCGAGTACTTTCAATATGTCTGGAGGACAAATTGAAGGTTTTATCCACACATCGAATTCAAGTACTTTTAATCTTTCAGGTGGTACAATAGAAACAACGGGTTTTGAATTTGATGGCAACGTAAATATTTCTGGTGGCAACATGACAGGTGCGGGGAAATTTGCGAATTTCCCTGCTGGTGGCTGTGTCGTTAATATAACTGGCGGAAATCTAAATTTTTATAGCCTCATGCCCTATGGAGAATTGAATATTTATGGTGGTTTATTAAATATCGGTAATTTTGGTTGGGGCGGTGGAACTACTGATATATTTGGATATGGATTTAATTACGACCCTGTCGGACAAGTTTTAACAGGCTATTTGTCAGACCACAACCAATTCACCATAAACCAATTAAGCAGTTTTGAGTATCAGCATATTAATCTTATTCCTGAGCCTGCATCACTGTGTTTCTTGGCTCTTGGCGGGTTGTTCCTGCGCCGAAATTGTAAAAAATAGTTCTTTCAAAAGTTAATTACAGAAATAGTCTGCGCATAAAATGTGCGCATAGATAAAGGGGAAAATGCATGAAGCCTAAATGGATGTTAATTGTGACAATAATACTTTTTGTATGTAGTTTATGCAGTGCGGAGATATGCGGCAGATTAGCGCAGGTTTCCGCCGGTGAAGTCCATTCGCTTGCGCTTACAACGGATGGTTCGCTGCTGGCTTGTGGTTCCAATGCAGATTGGGTTCTTGGCATCGGGTCGAACACTTCGTCATTTTATACCCTCCAGGATGTAAATGGCATAAACGGAACAGGAAAGCTTGAAAATATCGCAGTTTTCGATGCCGGATGGTATCATAGTTTAGCCGCAGATGTAAATGGTGTTTTAACATCATGGGGTACTGACAACCTCGGGCAACTTGGGAACGGTGGTACAGGCCAACACGATTCGAATATTCCCCAAAAGGTGAAGGGTCTGAACGATCAAGGGTATCTTAGCGACACATATCGCATCGTGGCGGTATCGGCAGGCCGAAGCGGTACCCATTCGCTTGTAGTAGATTCAAATGGTTATGTTTACAGTTTTGGTAATAATGGGTCTGGTCAGTGTGGTATTGGCAATATAGACCCTAATTATACTCTCCAATATCCGAATCATGTTGTGGGTGAATCGGGAAGCGGATTGCTCGGCGGACTTTCCTGCAAAATTATCGCCGTCGAGGCAGGAGTATATCATTCACTTGCCTTAAGCGATTCAAATTCTGGCGGTTATGTCTATGAATGGGGCAATGGCGTATCGACTCCTTATAAGGTGCTTGGTGTTGGTGGTACCGGCCACCTCAATAATATCGTCGGCATTTCAAGTTGCAGCCATAGTGTCGCAGTTGACAGCAATGGCTTTGTATACGAATGGACAACCGGATATCCTGAAAAAATTCCCGAGCCAAATGGATATGGCGCTTTATCAAATATCAAAATGGTGGCTGCGGGTAATGGCTACGACTCAATGGCCTTGGACAACGACTGTCGTGTTTGGATATGGAGTTTCGGTGGAAATCCGTCACTTGTAGCCGATGGCGACATGCAGACGCAATCAGGTTATCTCGAAAATATCACAACAATTGCGTTTGGTTTTTGGGACCATAAACTTGCGGTAGACAATCAGGGCTACGGATGGGCATGGGGAGCTGAAAACGGTAGCGGCGAGCAAGGTGTCGGCGATAGTGATTCTCACCCCGAACCGACAAAAATGGCCTATTCTCTCCCAGACCCTAACGTCTGGAACATCAACAGCGGCAAACATTACACGACCATTCAATCCGCCATCAACGATGCCAACAACAACGATGTGCTCGTGGCTTTTCCGGCTCTCTACAAAGAGAACGTAGACTTCAACAGCCTCAACAGCAAGGTTCTCACCCTCCAAAGCTTCGACTCCAATGACCATTCTATAGTTGCCCAGACGGTAATAAATGCCAGCAACCATACAGTCACGTTTACCAGCAATAACTCGACACTCAATGGATTTACAGTAACCGGCGGCAGCTATGGCGTCTATTGTACCGGCAACAGTTGTGGTCCGACCATCGCAAACTGTATAATTCGCAATAACACCTCCGTAGGTGTGGGTTGTATGACATCCGCCGCCCCGATAATCACCAACTGCACTATTAAAGACAATTCGTACCAGGGTATACGATGTGACAATGCCGGGCAGGTCAAAATTCTGAACAACTGGATTGTCAATAACTACAACTTCGGCATCACTGTCGAAAATATCAATAATCAGCTCACTATCAGAAATAATACCATAAGCAGAAATAATTATTATGGTATTTACCGCTATGGTGGAAACAAAGATCCCAATATTTCAAACTGTATAATCTGGAACAATGGTGACAATTTGTCTGGTACGTTTAATGATGTCAACTACTGCTGCATTGACGGCACCAGTGTTTATCCGGGCAACGGTAATATAAAGAGCGACCCCTGCTTCGTTGACGTTAATGCCGGAAATTACCACATCAAGGCCGTTTCTTTGTGCCGAAACGCCGGCGACCCAACCAAAACTTATACCGGGGAATACGACATTGACAGCCAGCCTCGCCGAAACGGCACCGCACGAGTCGATATTGGCGCAGATGAATACTACGGCTCAGCGGATCTCAATGGCGATGGTCAGGTGAATTTCCTCGATTATGCGATTTTTGCCGATGCCTGGCGCACCTATCCACCTAATTGGAACCCACTCTGCGATTTTATTGACGATAACGATGTCAATTCTCTCGACCTTTCCTGGTTTGTAAAATACTGGCCCTTCCCGCCGCAAACAGAGCCGGAAGCGCCAGCGCCCAATCCTTCTCCGTCACCACCCCCCCCACCGCCGCCAGCAGTAGTATATCTGGCTTACGATGGCAGCATGACCCCCGACCCGAATACTGAAGTTACCGTGTATGTTTACTCCGATATAACTTTGTCCAGCATAGACATGGTCGTAACCGTTACCGGTGATGCAACTATCACCACGGCCATGGGCAGCTACGATTGCAACCAGTACGGCTGGGACAGTGAATGGGGTTGGGATCCATACATTGACCCCAGCGGCTGGGTAGAATTTGGCGGTGTTTCGTGGGCAGGCGAGGCAACCGGTACTGTCGGCTATTTCAAATTTATCTACAACAGCGGCGAGGTTGCTGTTTCCATTACTGCCGATAGTGGTGTTTATGATACCAATTCCGAGCTGGCAGCATTCTCGACCGACCCATTAATTTTTGGCGGCGAAAGTATGCAAAGCAGCCAGCAGCAATCTATGATGCAGAGTAGTTCAGAAGAAAGTGCAGCTATGGATTCTACGCCAGTAGATGTCAACGATTTGGCCGACTGGCTGGAAGAACTCTGGCTTGAAGACGCTGAAATAAGAGCCACTAACACCCCGGAAGAGTGGCAGCAGTTCATCGACAACCTCCGTTCCGGCCAGTTCCAGTAAATTTCCTATTATGAAAGGGCGGATTTCTCCCCGCCCTTTTACTTTTTACTTCTCCTGTGTGCCTTATGACTTATGCTCTTGTGCACTTTTGCCTCTTACCGCCTCTTTACCGTTTCACCGTTAAACCGTTTTCCCGTCCAACAACGAGATACGAGCGACCAGCGACGAGATACGAATTTGGGCCAAACGCGCAGGTACTCTCAACCAAAATCCGAAAATTCTAAAAAAATTTCTATATTCTCTAACTCTTTATTTTACCATTACTTATGACTCTTCTTCGTGTTCTTCGTGCCTTCGTGGTGCGCTTTTTTTGAACCAAACGCGCAGCTTCGCCCCTTTATAGAGAGACGCTGTTTTTCTGCGCCTCGCCTGCCCCGAGCTTGCTTGTGGTGAGCTTGTCGAACCAGTCGAGGGGTGCTCTTTGGACAATTGAATGTGTCTATGCGGTATCTGTCTGCGCCGGCTTGTTTTTACAATTTTAATTTTTTCACTGAAATTTTGAACTTTTAACCTTAAACTTTTAATTTTAAGTGTTGATATGAAAAGAACTTATGAAAAAAATTTGGCCTCACGGCTGATGTCTTTGGACATACTTTGGAGTACTTTGGACATACTTTGGAGTACCTTTGGAGTGCTTTGGAGTGCGTTTGGATGTCTTTGGATGACCTTGGATGACCTTGGATGACATTGGAGTTCCACCTACAAACAGCAGGTGCACCCCAGGAATGGAATTATGGGGACAAAATAAACCCCCGACAAATGTGAAGAACGCACGACCTGATTTTTAACGGTCGATATCTTTGTTTGCCTGTTGAATGTTCAGCTTCTCAATGAGGCGATTAAGTAAGCGGCGTTCAATACCGAGAATCCTTGCGGCAGCGAACTTACGGCCCCTGGTGAATTCGAGGGTCTGGACAATGACCTTGCGCTTCACTTCATCAAGCGTGGGCAACTGGTGCGGAGGATAAGGCGTGGAATCAGCAACTATAATTTCAAACGGCAGCACGGCAGGCTGGATTTCCCGGCCCATCGTTAAAACATAGGAACGTTCGACTGCGTTTGCAAGCTCACGAATATTGCCGGGCCAGGAATAGCCCAGAAGAAGTTTCTTTACATCTTCGCTTAAAACCTTGGGCTGTTCACTATAAAACACCGCATGACTTGCAAGGAAATATTCAGCCAAAGGCAGAATGTCTTCTTTGCGCTGACGAAGCGGCGGGATTTCCAGATTGACCACGTTCAGGCGATAATACAAATCAGCGCGGAAATCTCCTTTTTTAACCATTTCCTGCAGATTACGGTTTGTCGCGCAAAGAATGCGCACGTTAATCGAATAGGATTTTGTCGAGCCGAGAGGGGTTACCATTTCATCCTGAAGTACTCGAAGCAGTTTGGCCTGAAGTTCAAGCGGTATCTCGCTTATTTCGTCAAGAAAGATGGTGCCGCCGTCCGCTGCTCTGAAAAAACCGAGGGTATTATCAACCGCACCTGTAAATGCGCCCTTGGTGTGGCCAAACAACTGACTTTCAAATAATTGACCGGTCAGGGTAGTACAGTCAACAGGGATAAAAACTTTGTCAGCTCGGTCGCCGGCACTATGAAGCTGCCTGGCAACCATTTCCTTTCCAACGCCGGTTTCGCCTGCGATTATCACACAGCACTTTCTTGCGGCAATGGCTTTTATCATCTCGCGAATCGAATTAAACGCAGGCGACCTGCCGATAAAATCCCCGCCGGCAATTGGAAATCTATCTTTACCAGGCGTAAAATCTCTTGTCCGCCCGTTTTCCCGATGCTCTGCAAAATCAGACTCCACCCTTGGAGCAAACTCTCTACTCTCATCTCTCATCTTTCATCATCACCCTTGTATAAAATTACCTCGGTACGTCTATATGTTTATACGTACAGCATCCATACTAAGTTCATAACGCACCCGTAGTACCAAATGTGTGGAGCCCCTCCTTAGACTACCCAGCATGTGTACAACACAAACAATCTCTGTCTAAACTTCTTATTGCATACCAGTTTAGCCTATTTGAACAGCAAAGTCAACAAATATTATCGGACGCTTTCTAAGGATTTTCCGTATTTTTTTAAAAAAAATATAACTGTACAAAATCCGCATTACCCTTCGGAAAAGGACATTATTAAAGGCAAAAAACTGTCTCACAAGCTGTTATATAACCCGTAAGCCCTTAATACAAAAGGGATTAGGTGCTTTTTGCAGTTTTTATTCTTCCACCGTAATACTACGGGTGTAACCCGTAGATGAAGTCATCCGCCGAAGGCGGACAGGCGAAAGCCTGAAACCATAATGCTATGGGTGAAACCCATAGTGGTTTACTCATAGTTACTATCCTTTTTAGAAGTATTTTTTCATATAAGTATTTTAAGCGGCGTTACAGCTCAAAAGGCGAAACATATTCTCCCTTTTCCTTCTGCAGTTGTTTTAGCCGACTTCGCTGCTGTTCTAAGACATCGAATACAACAGAAGGAGCACCGGGAACATTTTCATGATGAAATTTTTCAACCCTGTCTATTTTGGCCAGATTTTCCGGAACGCGGATGGTAAATTGGCTGATGTAGTCTTCTTTTGTGTATTCTTTATTGAGCACCTGCTTGAAAAGCTGCACTAAGTCCTCATATTTAGGAATCCTGCCAGTTGGCGCAGAAACTGCATCCACATCATTGTGGACACGAAGTTCCATCCATTTGACCCAAACGTGCTTGTCACGAACGGCATTTACAAATCGTCCCTCGTTATCTCTAAGAAAATAGTTAACCCCGAAGATTAAAGGTACTTTCTTCATACCTTTGATAAAATCCAGATTGTTCTGGATATATTTGCACAGAGGAATGGCAACAAAATCCTGAATGCTCATCAGATTTATTTCTGGTAAGCCTTCTTTGCCTACAATTGCAAATGTTGTCTCTGTCTCCAGAGAAGCACCATAAGCTACTATACCATGGTTCCAGTCGAAGGACTGCTGGACAGGGACATAACTCCTGGCATCTCGCCCACCATACATAATTCCGCTGAGTACGACACCTTCTGGATTGTCTATTTCAGAGTCGCAGTTGGCCAGCACCTTCAACGCGACCATATAACGGGCGTTCTTGTGCGCAAGTAGTATCTCGTTGCCTTTATCATCGCGTTTGCCATTGAACCACTCACCTGAGAAGTTGATACCCTTGTCAGGCGTTTCGACTCCCATGCCCAGCCAATAAGGTTTGCTGTTATTTACTAGCACATTGGAGAATACCACCTCCCCCGGCTTGTTCAGTACATTCCAGATGACCGGATCATCTTTGGCATTGACATTTTGGATAATACCGAAAATACCCGCTTCGGCATTGACCGCCTTGAACTGGCCGTCGATTTTGCGAAAGTAAGCAATGTCATCACCGAGAATTGTTTCACCAGGAAGCATTGCCGTTGAGGTTTTGCCGCAGGCACTTGGGAATGCACCTGCAAAATAGGTTTTGCGACGATTGGGGCCGAAAATACCTGCCAGGAACATATGCTCGGCAAGCCAGCCCTCACGGTCAGCCTGGCGAATCGTCAGCCTCAAAGCAAGCTTCTTAAGACCTACGGTATTTCCAGCATATTGCGTATTGACACTGTAAACCATATCCTGTGTGTAATCTATGTATATGCGTTTATTATCTACATTGGTGCTAACCATATTTTCGTTCATCCGTCCTGCTGAATGCAGAAAGCGGAAACAGTTAGCTTCCTTTCCCATGCATCTGAATTGCTCATAAGCGGTCCGATAGAGCAAGTCCTCGCTGTGTGCTACATACCAGGAATCCGTAGCCTGAACACATGGGATACTGAAGACTGACCCGGCTGGCCCTAATGACAGGAACCGAATAATCATTGTCCTGCCCTTCATTGAGTCTTTTAGCAACCCCCTCACTTCTGCCAGTCCCTCCTCACGTCCAATTTGATTAAGAGCATTACTCAGTGAATCGGTCTTTGGCACCAGATATTTGGTAACTTCACGATCACGTCCCTGATCACTCATTCCATCGAAGTGAATCGTATGCCCCTTCATCTTCAACGGCTTTTCTTCGCCTAATTTTATCGCCAGATTTCTGATGTTGGCCATATCATCTGGTGCATCTGTGCAGACAAAAACCGAGCCTGGATTCGTAAGCTCAATTGCATTTGCCACAAACTCGTGCAGCTTCGGATTCTCCAAAGCCATTAATCTGGTGTAGTGTTCTTTTGCCAATTTGTCTTTCAATAGTTTTCTTGCGTCAGACATCTGTGTTCGTAACCTCCTTTTCAATCGTTCAATAAACCCGTATTAACATCCTGAAAACAGCATTACAAGGTATTTAGCCGAAAAATAGGCTCAAAAAACCAGCGGATTTTAGCCGCAAACAGTCCTCACCGTCAAATTGTTTTTTAAAAAATTTATAACCAGCCGGTTACGGGCGGGAAAGGCAAAAAATCGTTAGGGATTACAGAACTGGCCGAAAAGACCGAGTTAGAGAGGGTTTTGTCGGCTGGTAAAGTATTAAAACAAATTTTGACTAAGACCTTACCCAACTGACAGTTTTTACGGTTTTTAGTCACATCGGAGAGTTGTATATTGACATGAGGGGTTAGAAGTGATTACATTAAAAGAAGTTACGAATGAGGCGCCCGTAGCTCAATTGGATAGAGTGACGGACTTCGAATCCGTAGGTTACAGGTTCGATCCCTGTCGGGCGCATATTTTCATTATAAGCTCAATTTTATTTCAGTATTTTTTTCTTATGGTGGAATATTTGATATACTAAGCAAATAGAAAGGCACTTTTCAAAGTTAATAAGTTAATAGGGGGCGAATGGTTTCGACCGGATAGTGGCGAGCCAGATTGCATGTCCAGGACGTCGGTTGGCCTGGCTAATCATCCGACAACAAATTTTAAGCAACAACTATCAGTTGCAAATGGCTGCCTAATTAGGCAACCCGTCCTGCCCGATTTTGCCTGCGGGTTTGGTAAGGGCGTCAATTAGCAGGCTGGCTGAGCCGGTTGTTCGGGCCGGTTTGGTGAGACTATTTCCGAAATAGCTGATTTACGAGCCTGTCGTTTGGCGCATAATGAGGCGAAACAAATAAAAAAACGGCTAAACATGTAGTAATCTGTCTTAAAGCATCTCGGGACGGGGGTTCGAATCCCCCCGCCTCCATTCGACTCGCTTCGCTCGCTCATGGCGGGCCATTCTTTTGACTTTACAGTAATGAAAGAAATTATTAAAGATGAAAGTAGCGAGTCGAATGCCCTGAGCAAAGTCGAAGGGCATAAATAATCATGTGGTATGTTTATATTCTTCAATGTTCGGATAAGAGTTATTATGTAGGACACGCTAACGACCTAAGTGAGCGTGTTAATAGACACAATACCGGCAGAGCAGCACGATGGACAGCATTCAGATTACCAGTTAAATTGATTTATAATGAAGCATTTGCAACAGAGGAAAAGGCAGTAAATCGCGAACGACAAATTAAGAAATGGTCGCGAGCTAAGAAACAAGCCTTGTTTACAGCCGACAAGACTACCCTAAAAGAACTTAGTCGATGTAAAACAAAATAGCTTTTGCGAAGTATCTCAAATCAGGTTCCGGACATGCTTTTGCCAAGCGGTACTTCTGGTAGATCCAATGATAAACCAGCGATACATAGTTGGAACCGCCAATTATACTGGGAGTTAACAGCAAAAATTTCTTGCAATTTACACAGTTATCGAGTATAATACGCCTCAAAATAGGGGTATATTGATAACATATAACAAATCATATGACGAATCTTGTCTTGACAACACAAATTTACAGCATAAAAATCCAACTATGACCAGCCTTTTTCCAACAGAGAACTCATATTTGAACTATCAGCCGAAACCGGCTCCTCATTTCAACCCTGGTACAATTGTACTAACAAAAGGCAGTTGTCAAACCAAACAACAGGGTGATTTTGTACAAGCTATTTGTGATATACACCCCTGTGCCCGGATTATTGAAAGATTTGATATCTCTCACAACCGCTTTGAGTTTAGCAGTTCAGACCAGTTGAAGCTGCATTACAAAGGTAAAAACACGTTGGTATTTGGAGTGCATAAAAGCGCCCTTAGATTCAGCGAAGAAGATGGCAACACCTGCCCAAACTACTGGCATTTTTCTCCATACGGGTTTTGTCCTTACGATTGCCAGTATTGCTATCTGGCAGGTACGCCCGGCGTAAAATTCTCACCTACGGTGAAAATATTTGTGAATATCGATGAAATTCTTGACCAGATTGCCAGTTCTGTTTCTAAGTTATCCGAACCAACGGCTTTCTATTTGGGCAAACTTCAGGACGGATTGGCACTTGACCGGCTTACCGGCTATTCTCGCATAATGATTCCTTTTTTCGCCCAACAGAAATACGCCAGATTAATTTTATTAACCAAAAGTGCAGAGGTAGATAATCTTCTCGACCTCGACCATCAAAACCACACCATTCTTTCGTGGAGCTTAAATCCAACCGCAATTTCCGATCGGTTTGAATCAAATGTCCCCACACCTGACGAAAGAATCGCTGCAATGCAAAAATGTGCGGATGCCGGCTATCCCCTGCGAACTGTTGTTATGCCGATTATCCCTATTGAAGGTTGGCAGAATATATACACCAGCTTTCTGGAAGATATCTTGAAATTGGTGCCGCTTGAGCGTATTACGCTCGGGCAGATTTGCAGCTATTCTGGAGCCTTGCAACTTACCGAACAAAAATTAGGCAAAGACAACCCTATTTCAAGAATGCTCGAAAAAGGCAAATCTCAAGACGGACGAATCCGCTTCCCCTTAAAGTTAAGGATTGAAGTCTACAGGTATCTTATTAACAGGATAAGGAAATTACAACCTCAGCTGCAAATCGGCTTATGTATGGAAGAAATTGATGTCTTCAAAGCGTTGAATATGGAAAACTCTATCGGTTGTTGTAACTGTGTACTCTGATGCTTATTTGTCATTTTTAAGGATAACGGTGACTATCAAAATTACACAAAATATTGGAGCAGTAAATGAGCGAATCTGATAACGAAAGAACGATCAATATTTTTACATTAGGCTATGCCGGCAAAAATGCCGAGGAGTTTTTTACAATACTCAAGCAGGCTGGTATAAGGAAAGTTATAGATGTGCGTTTGTATAACACGTCCCAGTTGGCTGGCTTTACCAAAAGGCAGGATATCGAATATTTCCTGCAGGCTATCGTCGGTGCCGACTATGTTCATTTGCCGATTATGGCACCGACTAAGCAACTGCTTAACGACTATAAAAAGGGGCTGATTAGCTGGCAGGAATATGAAACACAGTTTAAGGCGATCATCACTCACCGCCAAATCCAAAGGCATATCATCCCGCAAGATGTGGATATGAGTTGTTTTCTATGCAGCGAAGCTAAAGCGGATAACTGCCACCGCAGACTCGTTGCTGAATATCTGGCCAAACTTTGGCAAAACGTTTTAATTCACCATCTATAATCAAGCGACAGCGTTTACCTCAAGTCACAAATTCAACTCTAATAACATTAAAATCAGGAGGGAATATGAGAATTATCTGTCTTGCAAATTCGTATAAACATAATGGTCGCTGTATCGCCGGCATAAATGAGGTTGGTCGGTGGGTGCGCCCCGTCTCATCCAATCAGAAACGAGCTATAGATAAGGAGACCAGAATAATTGATGGAAATGAGCCTCAGATTCTGGATGTGCTGGAAATCCCGCTTTATGCTCATGGGCCTGTCGATGGCTGTCAGCCG
>Ga0315291_10007130_pt1 | contig 13858 bp, 12 predicted proteins | sample YL17G12_20_MG_FD_203070 | JGI IMG/M metagenome (GOLD analysis project Ga0315291, IMG submission 203070) | Sediment microbial communities from Yellowstone Lake, YNP, Wyoming, USA - YL17G12_20 | ecosystem: Environmental > Aquatic > Freshwater > Lake > Sediment | place: USA: Wyoming | collected...
AGCGGCCTCTTGGGGCGCGGGTTGGGGAGGGTGCGATCCATCTCCCATCGGTGGGAGAACCCGCGCCGGCCCTTACCACCAACTATTGCCCCCCTCATATCAGGGGGTTCCCGGCCGGGTTTCTAGCCACACATCGCCTGCCTGTGGTCGCAAGGTCAGATTGCCAAACTGAAGCTCGATGCCACCGGAGACCATGATCCCCACATCCATCCCCTTGTGGATAGGAACATCCAGGCGTGCGGGGTCGCCAGTCGGACCGGCCGAAACCCACATTGGCTGGGCCGCGTCGAGGTGATGGTCGTAAGGATGCGCCAGCGCGATCCAGTCAGGCGGCTCTCTGCTCACCCCGAACGCCTCAGCATGCCCATATCATCGGTTATCTGCTGGGGTGTGGCGACCCGCACGGTGCGGCTGCGGCCACCGGTCGTTGGTCGTTGCATCCCTCTCCATTTCCCGGCAGGCTGCGGCGCGCCGGGGGCAGAAAACACACCGAGAGCAGACCTTAAGGCAGGAGGCTTGTTGTGCCCGGCAGCGCCAAGCTTCTCGTTGGTGTTGATGGCGGCAACACGAAGACTGCCGCTGTCATCTGCGACGCGGAGGGCCAAGCCCTCGGCTTCGCCGTGGGCGGCGCCTCCAATTGGGAGAGCATGGGCGAGACCCGGGCCGCCGCCGTCATCCTCCAGGTCATAGACGAGGCCCTCGGACAGGCAGGGTTCGGCCGCGGCGACCTGCTGCACGTCCATATGGGGCTGGCCGGCCAGGACTGGCCGGAGGATGAGCCCCGCATGAGAACTGCTCTGCTTCAGGCCGGCTGGCGCGCCGGCCTGACCCTTGAGAACGACGGCTTCCTCACGATCCGCGCCGGCGCCCCCGAAGGCCACGGGATCGGGGTCACGGCCGGCACGGGCATCTGCTGTGCCATCATCCGCCCCGATGGGACCAAGTTCGTCTACGCCGCTTTCACCGACCTGGGTGGGGGTTATGACACCAGCGGCGAGACGGTGCGGGCTGTGATTCGCGCGGAAGACGGTCGCGGCGCGCCGACCGCCCTCACACCAGCTCTGCTCGAAGCCACCGGCCACGCCACGGTTGTTGACCTGGTTCACGCCATGCACCGCGAGGGCGAAATGCCCTCACACAGGACCGTCCGCCCGGTCCTCTTCTCGACCGCGGCCTCCGGCGATCCCGTCGCCGTGGACATCGTCACGCGCTTCGCCGCCGAACTCGCCCTTTGCGCCGCAAACCTCATCCATCGCTACAACCTCGCGGACCAGGACACCGCCGTGGTCGCCTCCGGCTCTCTGTTCATGAAGACCGGCCGGCTTCTCTTCGACGCGTTCTGCCGTGAGGTGCTGAAGGTCGCCCCTCGCACCCGCATGATCCTCACGGATCACCCGCCGGTCATGGGAGCGGTCCGCGGGGCGCTCTTTGTCTGTGGCCTCGACCAGCCCACTGTATGGCAGCGTCTAAACCGCGAGGCATCCTCCAAGGGATGGTTCCAACAGCCTTCACAAGCCGAGGAGGAGAGTTAGCGGCTTCCCTCTACTGCGGCGCTTCCTCCGGCAGCGGCAGCAACTTGCCCTTCTCCCGCGCCATCGCCCGCTGCTGCTCCGCCATCGCCTTCTCTCTGGCGATCTCGGCCTGCCGGTACGCCTCCAGCCACTGCCTTTCCGCCCGTGCCAATTCCCCTGCTCCCATCCCCTCGTAGATCCTCTTACTGAGTCTCGCATAATACCTAATTCCGTCTGGACTGGGGCTTCACGTGGCGAATCATCTCCGGGTACGAGAGGGGCGGCGGCTGGTGAGTGTGATTGACGGGTAGCATCTGGCCCAGATATGAGCATAAGCAGAGGGCTTCCTTCCAGGCTGCGCCGGTTGGGCTGGGGCTGGCCGGCCCCGGCCCAGCCCCAGCCCCAGCTCGCCCAAGGCCTGGAGCAATCTCCTCTCTCCCGCCGGACCGCAACACGTCAGTCTGTGCATCTGCACCTCGCTTATCGCTAACAGGGGGTAAGCATCAACCTGTGCTCGCCCAGGCTACGCAAGCGGCACAGTGGACAATCAGGCCGCCCCGTGTTACCATTTGACCGGCGACAAACCTGCGAGAGAAAGGGAGTTGCACGCGATGTGTGAGTGCTGCCAGCAGCCGAAGAAGTGCGAGACGGACAAGGACCCGAAGACCTGTACAGACGAGCAGATCCAGGAGTGTCACGGGAGCACAAAGGAGCACGCCTGCGGGGAGAAGGCTGTTAAGGTAACGAAGTAGGCGCAAGGCGCCGGGGAGAAGCGACACGGCTGGGTCGAAATCTGAGGGCGCCCCGACCAACTGAATAGCGAGATAGCGCTAGCATACGTTTCGCAAATGGAGGAGGAACGGTATGCCGTGGGAGTACGCTGTCTTCACTGTCATGTGCCCCGAGTGCGACCTGGAGCAGACCGCTGCCCTCGCCGCCTCGCTGGGTTTCGACGGTCTCGAGTGGCGAGTCACCAAGAAGGCCCAGCAACCGATCACACAAGCCAGCTATTGGTCGGCAAACCGCTCTACCGTAGACGTAGATGACATAGATGCCGACCTATCCCGCGCCAAGCAGATTGCGGACCGCCAGGGGCTCGCGATGCCCGTCCTTGGGACCTACATGAAATGCGACGCGCTGCCTGTCGTGGAGGCGGCGATGCGCGCGGCGGCCTCTGTTGGATGCCCGAAGATCCGCGTTGGGCCTCCGGGCTATGACGGCAGCAGGAGCTATCGCGAGCTATTCGAGGAGGCTGTGCGGGATTACGAGAAGGTGGCGGCCCTCGCCCGGAGATACGGGGTGCAAGCATGTGTCGAGATGCACATGGGGAACATAACGCCTTCGGCCGGCCTCGCGCATCGTCTCGTCTCGCACTTCGACCCGGCTGAGGTTGGCGTCATCTTCGATCCCGGCAACATGGTGGTGGAGGGATTCGAGAACTACCAGATGGGCCTCGAGTTGCTTGGCCCCTACCTGAGCCACGTTCACGCGAAGAACTGCGCTTGGGTAGCAACAGAGCCGAACAACAGAGTGGCCACCTGGGAATGGCAGATGGCGCCGGTGAAGCTGGGCCAGGCCGATTGGAGAGTGATAGTCGCCGCGCTGAAGAAGGTCGGCTATCAGGGATGGCTGTCTTTCGAGGATTTCTCCGATGGCGAGACGCGGTCGAAGCTGACCGACGGGCTAGCCTACCTCAAGCAACTCGAAGCAGAGGTGCACTAGCTCGCGCCGCTACGCGGCCCGGCCGCGCGGCGCTGTTGGCGGTATCACCCGCTACGCCGTGTTGCCGCCTTCCAGCTGGTCCTCGAGCCAGGCGAGGTAGGCCTTGCTGCCGGTTGTGATTGGCAGCACGACAATCTCTGGCACCTCGTAGGGATGCAGCTCCAGGATCGCCTGCTCCACCCTCGGATAGAAGTCGCGCCGGGTCTTGATCAGGCAGAGCCACTCTTCGGCGGTTTCGAGGCCGCCCTTCCAGCGGTAGATGCTCTGGATGGGCCCCAGGATCTGCACGCAGGCCGCCAACCGCCGCTCGACGAGCGCCTTGGCGAGCCGTTCGGCGTCCGCCCGCCCTTCCAACGTCGTCTGCACCTGGACGTAATCGGCCATCGAGCCCCTTCGATCCAGTTAGAGATACCCCAACGACTTCAGCCGTCGCTTTTGCGCTTCATCCGCCTCCGGGACAGGCCCCTTCGGAGAGCTTCGCTTTGCCGCCGCGTCGCGCCGGTCCAGCTCCCGCTCCAGACGCTGGCGCACCTCCGGGTTGTCCTTCGCGCAGTTGCGTCTCTCCGCCGGGTCGTTCAGCAGATCGAACAGCATCACCCGTCCGCGCAGATGCTCCTTAATCAGCTTCCAGCGGCCGTCTCGGATGCTCGTCCACCAGACATCCACCGGCTCGGGAAACATGCGTCCGTCTATGCCCGAAGCCATCCTGTGGTTCGCGCTTCGCACGAGTGTGTTGGGCGCGTCGTCCACCAGCAGCGACACGGAGAAACCATCACCTTGGGGCATCCGAACCTTCAGAAACTCCAAGACGGTGGTGAACACGCACCTTGTCTCGACAGGTCGTGAGCGGACCTCTCTCTTCGAGGCCCCGGGAAGGGCTATCGCCAGCGGCACATGGATGACCTCGTGGCACAAGGTCGAACCGTGCCCGAGATTGCCGCGCTCCATGAACTCCTCGCCGTGATCGGCGACCAGAATGATGAGGGTGTTGCTGTCGAGGCCCGCGTCGCCTATGTGTCGCAGCAGACGGGCGACCTCCGCGTCGGTGCGCGCGATCTCCTCGTCGTAGAGGTCTCTCAGTGAACCCAGCTCCTCCCGCGTGAGCGATCCTCTGCCGGAGAAGCCGCGCAGCCTTGCGACCTGCTGCGTGAACTCGTCCTGCTTCAGCGTCTGGCTCATCTCCTTCATCCACGCGGGGAGTTCCTCGCCGAAGTCGTAGTCGGGATGATCGTGGAAGACCCAGTGCGGATCGAAGTAATGGACGAAGAGGAAGAAGGGCTCCTTGCCATGTCTTGCGAGCAGTTTGATCGCCTTATCGGTGACCTGCTCCGACGTCACATTGAGCTGCCCCTGGGCCTGGGATTCGTCGAATACCTCGAACCCCTGGCGAAGGCCGGAGGCATCGGTGACGTACAGACCGCTCGACACTCCGAGTGTTCGGAAGCCGGCCTCTCGCAGCATCTCCGCCAGCGTGAGCTGGGAAGCCGGCAGCTTCTGCCAGCGCTGCTCCGCGCCGTGCTGCTCCGGGTAAAGGCCGGTGAACATGGAGGAGAAAGCCGGCAACGTCCATGGGGCTTGCGAAATGGCGTCGGTGAAGACGCTGCTCCGCGCCCCGACGAGCTCGCGCAGATTCGGCGTCACATCCCGGCTCTGATCGCCTGCCGATAGGAGGCTCGCATGATCGGCCCGCAGCGTGTCGATGCCGATCAGTATGACGTTGCGCTGTCGCTGTTGTGCCGCGGCCCGCGCGCGGCTCGCGACTGACCAGCCGGCCGCCCACAGCGCAACCGCGAGGATAGACAGCAGTCCAGCAAGCACCCAGCCCGCCCGGCCCGCCAGCGCGCGGCCGACGGCGCGCGTCGCGCGGGTGTCGAGTACGCGGGACGACCGGCGCAGAACAGCACGCAGTCTGAAGGCGAATGCACCGGCTGAGTTGGTCTTTGCCCTCGGGAGCGCGGAAGCCAGGCTTGCGAGCAGCAACATGGCGGTCGCGACCGCGGCGCCCACCAAGTAGCCGACCAGCAACCCTCGAGATGTCACCCAAAGAGAGGTCCGCCAGAGCCCCTGGGCGAGGTAATCCTGGTCCGCGATTGCCCAGGCAGCTGCGCCGAGACCGACCGCGGCGCCGGCCGCGGCGAGCCGGAACACAGGGGCGACAATCCGCTTCACGGGCCCGCCCTCCCAAGGATTCGCACCCACAGCTTCGCCCTTACGCGGGCGCTCCCCTGCGGAGGTTACGGAACGACCAGAAGCGGCAGGGCAGAGTGCGCGCAGCGCCGAATGTGCCGCCTTGTGTCTTCGTCAACCACGAGAAGATCGCCGCTGCCGCGCGTTGCCGTCGCGGTGTTCTTGTTGTTCTGCCTCGCGCTCGGAGCCGCGTTGCTGGCTCCGCTCACCACCTACCCGCTCGGCCGCGACCAGGGCGTTTTCGCCACCGTCGCCGATGTCATCAGCCGCGGAGGCGCCCCCTACAAGGATGCCTGGGATATAAAGCCGCCCGGTGTCTTCTACATCTTCTGGCTCAGTTTCCGGGCCTTCGGCCGCTCGGAGGCCGCCCCCCGCGTCTTTGACCTGCTGTGGACCCTGGCAACGGCCATCACAGTTTGGGCGATCGGCCGTCGCCTCTTCTCTGAGTGGGCCGCGATCGCGGCCGCGTTCTTCTTCCTGATCCGCTACATCACACACGACTACTACTGGCACACAACCCAATGCGATGGCTTCGTCTCTTTGCCCCTCGCGCTGGCCGCTCTAACGCTCGCCGCCGAGGACCGGAAGAGCCGTGGACTGGCCGCCGCTTGTGGCGCGCTGATTGCCGTCGCGATCATCTTCAAGTTCACGCTGGGCATCTTCATCGTGCTGCCGCTTGCAGCCGCGTTCGCCTCGCGGACGGAGTCGCTTCGCCCTCGGATCGCACGCGCGGCCTGGTATCTGGCCGGGTGCGCAATCGTGCTGCTTGCCGCCGCCGGGCTGATCTGGAAGGCCGGCGCACTTGGCCAGATGGTGGACATTGTTGTCCGTTGGAACGCGGCCTATGCGCGCATGCAAGTGCCCGGACTGCCTCGCCAGAGCCTGGCCTCCCAACTTGCGAAGGCCTTCATCGGGCAGCCCGCCGCCCTGATATTCCCCATCGGGCTTCTCGCTCTTGTTGGTGTAACTGACCTCTGTTTCCGGCCCGGCTCGACCCGCGTGCGGTGGCTGGTCCCCGCGTGGGCGTTGGTCGTTGTGCTTCAGGTCTGGATCCAAGGCCGGTACTACTCCTACCACTGGCTGCCGCTGCTGCCCCCGCTCGCGCTTCTCGCCGGCCAGGGTCTGCGCACCCTCAGCGTTGCGCTGCGCAAGTCCCTCCGTCCGCGCCCGGCGGCCGCGCTGTCGGCCCTGGGCCTGGTGGCGCTCTTCGCCATGCTGGGAACCGGCTACTATTCGTTTCTCAGGTTCCCGCTCCGCTATCTGGCAGGCCAGGTCCCGAGGGCGACCTATCTTCGCGCATTCGACCGAGCCATCGTGAGTGACTTCTCGCTAACCGCGGATCAAGAGGTGGCAGCGTGGATCAGGCAGCGAATCCAACCCAACACTCCATTCTACATCTGGGGATTCGAGCCGCTGATCTACTTCCTGGCCGACCGGCCGCCGGCCAGCCGCTTCATCTACAACATCCCGCTCGTCGCGTCGTGGTCGCCTGCCGAGTGGCGCGCGGAGCTTGTCAGGGATCTCCAGGAGAAGAGCACGCGCTATATTCTCGTGGTCCACCGGGATCCGCAGCCCTGGATGGTCGGGCGCTGGGACGATTCCGCCTCACAGCTTGCGACCTATCCTAAACTCGCCCAACTGCTGCGCGATCGCTACCGGCTCTGCGAGCAGATCCAGGATTTCGACATCTACGAGCGGGAGGCCGCAAGCGAATCCACCGCGGCGCACTCAGCGGCGCGCCCTCAGTCACCTATGTAGCCCAGGGCCTTCAGCTTCTCCCGGGTGGCGTGTGATAGATCAATGCCCCGGAACTCCTGCTGGTTGCTGACTTTCCACTTCCGTGCGGCGGCCTGCGCGGCCTTCTCCTGCGACAGCAATCGCTCTCTCAGCGCGGACGCGGGCTCACTACTCGCCAAAGCAACGCGCTCCTGACGGTCAGAGCTTCGGTCATACAAGAGGTAGGTATCGCCGGCCAACTGCGTGGCGGGCCGATGTATTGCCTTATACCTGTCCGTGGTCAGCGCGGTCTGCTCGGGCCCGTGAAGCACTCCCTCCGAGTAGACTTCCTCGCCTCCCTCGCCCGACTGCCGTGGCAGCGGCTGGCCAACTGCGCCATCCAAGTGCGGAGCTCCAGCCAGCTCGACGAACGTCATGGGCAACCCCGTCATTGATACCACCTGCTGGATGCGCGACTCTGCTGCCACTCCCCTGGGCCACTTCACCAGCAACGGCACGCGCAGCAGCTCCTCGTGCAGGGAATGGCCGTGCTCGAACTCGCCGTGGTCGAACAACTCCTCCCCGTGATCGGAGGATATCACTATGAGAGAGCGATCCCACTCACCCACCTCCCTGATGGCGCGAAGCAGCTCTCCAAGCCAGCGATCCGTGTACCGCACCTCTTCCGCGTACATCTTCCGGCAGAACTCGCCATAGCGCACCTTCGTCGCCTCATCCTGGTAACGCATGGTGGCATACCAGTACTCACGCCTCGTCAGCCAGTCACCGGGGTACTGGGCGCGCAGCTCCGGGGGCGTCTCAGGCGAGTTGTAAGGCACATGGGGATCCAGATAGTGCACCCACAGGAAAAACGGCTGGCGCGGGCGCAGCCGCAGCCAGGCCAGGGTGTTGCGCGTCACTGTGTCAGCCCGGGTGAGGATCGCGCCTAGCCCGGGCCCGTCCTCGTTGCGGAAGTAGCTGAACCCCCTGTGCCAACCCCGCTCATCAGTAAGAAAGCAGTTGGTTAGCTCGGCGGCCGTGGTGTAACCTGCCCGCTGGAGCTGTTCCGAGATCAGCGGCACGGTATCGGGCAGCTTCGCCGAGTACAGATACCAGTTGTGCATGCGCGGCGTGGTCAGCTTCAGTCCGCACTGCGACGGCGGTCGCGAAGACATGATCGAGGCGAAGGAGGTCAGGGTCCACGGCGAGGAGACGTAGGCAGCATCGTAGCGCGTCGCCTCCTGCGCGAAAGCATCCATGTGCGGCGTCAGCCCATCTTGGCTGCCGTAGGCCCCAACGTAGTCCGTTCGCAGAGCGTCTATCGTGATGAGGATCAGGTTCGGTCGTTCATCTCCCGGCCGCCGCACCGGCGCAACCGCCCGGCGCAGCAGGCCCTGCGGCTGCAACAGCGTCAGCACAAGCACAGCCGGTGCGACGGCCACGACCGTGACCGCGACGCGAACCGCGCGCGTCCAGGCCCGGCCGGCAGCAACGGGATCAGTGGTTCGACGCCGAAGGATCTTATGCAGAAGCGGCGAGGCAGCAAGGCCGATCGCCCAGGCGATCACCGTGGCCCTGGCCGCTGCCGCGAGGCTCAACTGCGGCCAGGCCTGCGACCACCCCAAGGCCCCGAGGACCATGCCCACCAGGGCCCCCGCGGCGGCCACCGCTCTCAACGAGGAAAGGTAGCGTCTCACGTTAGCCTCAGTCGTCTCTTCGCGCGCACCTTCGGCCGCCCCACGGCCGTTCTACTTCGACGCTGCTCGGCCCTTGGCCTCCACTCTCAACTCCTGCCATTGCCCGTGTCCCACCTGCGACATCCTCCCTTTGACACCACCTCCGCCCGCTGGGTATAGTAGCCTTACCGAGCAGAGCACCCCCTGAGGGTCCTTGGAGGCTTCAAGTGAAAGGCATCTATTTCGACCATGCGGCTACCACCCCGCCGCGAGCTGAGGTCATCGAGGCGATGCTGCCCTACTACCGCGAGAAGTGGGGCAATCCGTCCAGCCTTCACTCCTCCGGTCGGGAAGCGACCGCGGGCATGGATGAGGCCCGCACACAGGTAGCGGCGCTGCTGGGCGCCTACCCCGAGGAGATCGTCTTCACCGGCAGCGGCACGGAGGCCGACAACCAGGCGCTGGTCGGCATCGGCATCGCCCGGGAGAGCAAGGGCGATTACATCATCACCTCTGCCATCGAGCACCACGCCATCCTGCACACGGCTGAGTTTCTGGAGAAGCGCGGCCTCAAGGTGACATACCTGCCGGTTGACGCCAGCGGTCTCGTTGACCCCGGCGATGTGAAGAAGGCGATCGCGGACAAGACGATTCTCGTCTCGATCATGCACGCCAACAACGAGATCGGCACGATCCAGCCGATTGAAGAGATCGGCGCGATCTGCAAAGAGAGGGGCGTTCTCTTCCACACCGACGCGGTGCAGACGGTCGGCCACGTGCCCATCAACGTCCGCGAGATGAACATTGACCTGCTGTCGCTTTCCGCACATAAGCTCTACGGGCCAAAGGGAGTGGGCGCGCTCTTCGTCCGCAAGGGTGTGCGCATTGCGCCACTCATCCACGGGGGCGGACACGAGCGCGGGCGCCGCTCGAGCACCGAGAACGTCCCTGGCATCGTTGGGCTCGGGGAAGCCTGCCGGCTGGCCGGGGCCGACCTCGAGTGGGAGATCACGCACAACTCGGCCCTTCGCGATCGCCTCATCAAAGGGATGCTCGCCAAAGTGCCCGACTCCATGCTGACGGGCCACCCCACCCAGCGCCTGCCGAATAGCGCCAGCTTCTGCGTGCGTTACATCGAGGGCGAGTCCATGCTGCTCAACCTCGATCTCGAGGGAATCTTCGCCTCCTCCGGGTCGGCCTGCACCTCCGGGTCGCTGGAGGCCTCGCATGTCCTGCTGGCGATCGGCCTCGCCCACGATGTTGCCCACGGATCTCTGCGGCTCAGCGTTGGGCGCGGCAACACGACTGAGGAAGTTGATCACTTCCTGGCGGTTTTCCCCGGGATCGTCGAGAAACTGCGGGCGATGTCCCCCATCTCGGCCGACCGCCCGGCTTCCGATTTCGCGGGCAACCTGGACGTTCACGAACACGAGTTGTAGGGCGGGGATGTCTCTGCATCCCCGCCGGCCGTTCCGTTGTGGGGCGACTTCGTCTGCCCGTACTGGCGTTGTCCCCGCCGCGTTCACCTTGACGCTGCCCGCCTCGTATGTTAGAGTTCGCGAGTGAGTCCGCGGGGGCGGGCTCTGTCAACTATGGGCCGTTAGCTCAGCTGGTAGAGCAGGGGACTCTTAATCCCAAGGTCGCAGGTTCGATCCCTGCACGGCCCACCACTCCGAGCGCAGCCCGGCGTCTCTCCCCTCTATGCCCATCAGCCCTAATCTCCAGTGCCCGCCTCGTTCCACGGGCTTCTGTTCGTGATATACTTGGCAGCGGAGAAAGCAACATGACAAGGTACTTTACAGTCATCCTGGAGCGGGACCCCGAGACCAATTGGCTTGTGGGTGAGGTGGTGGAATTGCCCGGCTGTTACACCCAGGCGCCAGACCTTCCCACGCTGGAGGCGAATATCAAGGAGGCGATTACCGCCTACCTGCAGACCGCCGGCCAGGAAGAGATCCACCCGGATTTCGTTGGCACGTGGCGGGTCGGGATCACCGTTTGAGCAAGCTCCCCCTGGTTGCCTATCGCGACCTCCGCAGGGTCGCAGAGAAGGCCGGCTTCGCGTGGGTGCGCTGCGTGGGGAGCCACAACACCTTCCGAAGCCGGGACGGCCGTATCGTTGTCATTTCTGACCACGGCTCGAGCGTGATTGTGCGTCCCCTCCTGCGGAAGATCCTGAGGGATCTCGGCATGACGCCGGAGGAGTATGCGAAGGTTCTCGAGAGTCTGTAGGCGTTTTGGGCCGGTTTCGGCATTGCTAGACGTTGCGGACCCCCTTACCCCACGGTCGCAGGTTCGATCCCTGCACGGCCCACTTCCCCCTCAGACAAGAGCTAGCCCCGAAGGACCCGTACGCCTCCCCAGCGAAGCCGCGGTCAATCAAACGCAGGCTGATTCGGAGGCGGAACTCCATCGCAGCCTGAGGGAACAGAGCTGGGGAGTCCACAGATGGGCGGTCTGTGGCAAGGCGTGGGCTCGGCCCCGCCCGACTCGTAGTCCCAAGGCGGGAAGTTCGACCCGTCACGGCCCGGTTATGGAATAAGCCTTCCGGGAAGTGCAGTGGACGCGGGTCCTGGGCGCACGGGCGTGCCCATGCTAAGGCGAGGACGAGAAGGAGACGGACAGGGCCAGGGGGGTTGGCAGGCAACCGGACCGCAACTGGGCCCTGCGACGCGTGAGCCGCGCCTAGCATGTCGGCTCACCCGGGGATCGCAGGCGCCTTTCAGTTAGCCGCACTCTCCCATCAGTCGGCGACAGGAAAGGTAGTGCGCGGCTATGGGAGGAGCAAGTAGTTTCTTGCCACGCGCCTCGACTCTGAGGCGCGGCGGCGCTCGTCACGAGCGCCATTCTCAGGCGTGGGGTCTGCTGGTGGCGGTCGTTTTGATGGGCGCAGTGGGCGCTTACCCCACCTCGCTTTCAGCCTCCACCTCCGCGGGGACCGTCGTCACAAACACAGCAACCGCAAGCTGGGACACCGGGACCGCGAGCTCGAACCGGGTTGACCTAACGGTTCTGCAGAAGGCGGGCGTCGCCGTCTCGCCCCTGACTGGGTCCAACAACGGCCGCCCCGGAGAGAGCGTCTACTTCGCTGCCGTCCTCACCAACACGGGGAACGGCGCCGACACTGTCGGGTTGAGCGCTGTCTCATCCCACGGGTGGCCATGCCAGATCTACCGCGATGACAACGCTGACGGCGTGCACCAATCCACCGAAGTGAGTGTTGTGACCAGCACCGGATCGTTGGCGTCCGGCCAGAGCTTCTACTGCGTGGTGGCAATCGCGATTCCAGCCGGCGCAACGGGAAGCGACAGCACGACCCTGACCGGTACCTCGTCCTATGATCCGGCGCGCTTGGCGACCGCGACCTACACCATCAACGTGCAGATCGCGCCGCCGGTGGCGGATTTCTCCGCCTCGCCGACGACCGGCAATGTGCCGCTGACCGTGGTTTTCTCCGACAGCTCCACCGGCACACCCTCCGCTTGGAGTTGGGGATTCGGCGACGGCTCGACCTCTACTACGCGGAACCCAACCCATGTGTACTCCGCCGCCGGAACATACACCGTCAGCCTTACAGTCGGCAACACCGGGGGCCAGGACACGAAAACGAAGACCGGCCTGATCTCGGCGACCGAACCGTCGCCTCCTGCACCAACGGCGGATTTCGCGGCCTCGCCGACCACCGGCCAGGCGCCCCTGACGGTGAGCTTCTCCGATCATTCCACGGGCGCGCCGACTTCCTGGAGCTGGGCGTTTGGCGATGGAGGCACGTCCACCGCGCAGAACCCCACCCATCAGTACGCCAGGTCCGGCTCCTATACAGTGATGCTGACCGCGACCAACGCGCAGGGCCAGGACACTGAGATAAAGACTGGCTACATTGCCGTGTCGGATCCGCCGCCTCCCGCGCCGGCGGCCGATTTCGCGGCCGCGCCGACCAGCGGTCAGGCCCCGCTAACCGTCAGCTTCACCGATCTGTCCACCGGCGCTCCCACGTCTTGGCAGTGGAGCTTCGGCGACGGCGGCACCTCCTCCGACAGCAACCCAAGCCACGTCTACACGAACGCCGGCAGCTACACGGTGAGTCTCACGGTCGCCAATGCGGGCGGGCAGGATACGGCCGCCAAGAGTGATTGTGTCGCTGTCGAGGGCGCGCAGCCGACAGCCGACTTCGAGGCCGTTCCGGCCAGCGGCTCCGCGCCGTTGCTGGTAGACTTCCGAGATCTGTCGGCTGGCCAGCCTACCGCTTGGCAGTGGGACTTCGGTGACGGCAACACCGCCAAGGAGAAGAACCCCTCCCATGTTTACGAATCGGCCGGCAGCTTCCGAGTATCGCTGATCGTCGCCACTCCGGGCGGCAACGCAACGAAGGTCAAGGACGACTGCGTCTTGGTCGGATACTCCGACGTGCTCCCCGGCCGCTGGGGCTATAGCGAGATAATGGCCTGTGTGGAGGCCGGGATCATGTCCGGCTATCCCGACGGCAAGTTCCATCCCAACTGGAGTGTCACCCGCGATCAGATCGCGGCCTACATTGCGCGCGCGCTGACGGGAGGTGACGAGAACGTGCCGCAAGGTCCAGCAACCCCGTCTTTCAGCGACGTGCCTCCTGATTACTGGGCGTACAAGTACATCGAATACGCAAAGGCGGCCGACATCGTCTCGGGTTACGAGGACGGGCTATACCAGCCGACCAAGCAGCTCGACCGGGGGACCCTGGCTGTCTTCGTCGCCCGTGCGATCGTGGTGCCGACGGGCGATGAGGGCCTGGCAGGCTACACTCCGCCGAGCACTCCGACTTTCCGCGATGTCACACCCACAAGGAAGACCGCTTGGTGCTACAAGTATGTCGAGTACCTGGCATCGAGGGGAATCACCGATGGCTTCCAGGACACCCGCTACCGCCCGACTGCAACCGTAGCCAGAGACGAAGTGGCGGTATTCCTGGCGAGAGGGTTTGCCTTAGCCTGGTAAACGCTCGGGCCGGCACGCCTGGAGCCAAATAGATCCGGTCAGCCCTGGGGCGGGTGAACCCGCCCCAGGGCA
>Ga0315291_10007133_pt1 | contig 13856 bp, 12 predicted proteins | sample YL17G12_20_MG_FD_203070 | JGI IMG/M metagenome (GOLD analysis project Ga0315291, IMG submission 203070) | Sediment microbial communities from Yellowstone Lake, YNP, Wyoming, USA - YL17G12_20 | ecosystem: Environmental > Aquatic > Freshwater > Lake > Sediment | place: USA: Wyoming | collected...
CCGTTGGCGGCCGACTCCTCGGTGGTGAACCGCTCCTTCTGCGGACGCGTCACGTAAAGCGCATCGACCCCAGCTTTCAGTTCGACATCGAGATCGATATCTGGCATCATGGTGAGTTGGTGAGGCTTGCCGGGCGTCATATACACCGCGTCCACCGGGAACGAACCCGACCGCACCTTTCTCTCGCGGCCATTGAAGTGTTCCAACTCGCCGCCGTACTCCGTGACCAGCTTGCGCAGGATATTTTCCGGCACTTCCAGGCCGGGGCTGGGACAGAAGACAATCGTCGCCCCGAACTTGGCCAGGGCGAAAATAAGCGAATGTGTTGTCCTGCCGTACTTGAGGTCGCCCCACAGGGCAATCTTGAGGCGGTGTATGTCGCCACGCTCTTTCTGGAGAGTGTAAAGGTCGCAGAGGGTCTGCGTGGGATGCTGGTGTCCACCATCACCGGCGTTAATGACCGGTACCTGCGCATAATCCGCCACGAGCCGCGCGGCGCCTTCCCACGGGTGGCGGATAACGATAATGTCAGCGTAGCCGGCGACAATTCGTGCCATGTCAGCAATGCTCTCCCCCTTCGCCAGCGAGGTCGATTTAGGGTCGGAGACGCTGATAACGCGTCCGCCAAGGCGGTGCATGGCCGTCTCAAAAGATAGACGGGTGCGGGTCGATGGCTCAAAGAAGAGGCTCGCCATGACCTTACCACGGCACAGTCCATACTGGTCAGGCAGGGCATCCGCCATTTCATCGGCAACTTTGAAAATGGCTTCGATTTCACCATTGGTCAGGTCATCGATGGTCACCAGGTCTCTACCCTTGAGTGCCATTTGTGCCTCCTCTGGCGGGTCGTTCGGCGACCTTCACCCCGGGCGTGCTGATGATGGCGACTTCGTCGATACCATCGGTTTCCCGGAGCCTGACCGCTATTTGCTCGTCACGGGCGCTGGGTACGCTCTTGCCGACGTAATCAGCGCGGATGGGCAGCTCCCGGTGGCCGCGGTCGATGAGCACCACCAGTTGAATCGATTGCGGCCGGCCCAGGTCGATGATGGCATCCATGGCGGCGCGGATACTGCGGCCCGTGTATAGCACATCGTCAACGAGGACTACGGTTTTGTCTACCACGCTTACGGGGATTTCCGTGCGTGGCACGATGTTCCTGAGCATGTCCGCGGGCAGGTCGTCACGATAAGGGCGGATATCCAGCGCGCCCACAGGCACGGTCACCCCGCCGAAGGTCTCAATGTTGTATGCCAGGCGCCTGGCGAGGTCAACGCCGCGGGTGTACATGCCCACCAGGACGAGGTTCTCCGCGGCCCGGTTGCGCTCGATAATCTCGTGGGCAATGCGGGCAAGGGTCCGGCGGATGTCTTCCTGGACGAGGATGACCTTTTCAGACATGAAAAGACCCCTTGCCGTGGGCGGCAGGGGCTTCTGGTTATTCTGCACTATTCGTTTCCCTTGCCAGCCTCACGGGACCAGCTTAAAGGTCGCTTCTGGATTGTAGTATAGCAGGTGAAATACGGGTTTGCAAGGGGTATTTGGGCGACTTTTCAGCGGGCTGAAGTCGTCCCGAGGAACCTCGACAGACAGGTGCGGGCCGGGATACTTCTCCTCTCTGAGATTGCTTCGCTCACGTTCGCAATTGCGATTGGCGGGTTTTGAATTTAGAATGTTAGAATTTATTTGTTACTTGATAGTTGAAAGTTGACATTTGGTGGGGCGAGGTTGGGAGGTCAGGGTAGTTGTATCTGGCGGGGCGTAACCCGGCACTTCTCTGCCGTAATGATTGCGCGGATGTCCGCGGCCGCCTGCTTTATCCCGCCGCTATTGTTCATCACCACGTAGTCGAACTCCGTGCGGCGTTGTATTTCTTCGGCGGCGGCTTTCAGGCGCGCTTCCAGCTCCGGCGGCGTTTCTGTGTAGCGCTGGCGCAGGCGCTTTCCCAACTCCGCCAGCGATGGCGGCATAAGGAAAATGAACACCGCCGCGGGGATGATTTTCTTGATGCTGGCGGCGCCTTGCACATCCACCTTCACCATGGCATCTTTACCAGCTTTAAGTGCGTCTCTGACCGCCTGCTTGGGCACGCCGTACCAGTGACCGTAGACGTTGGCATGTTCCAGCAGTTCATTCTTTTTTAGCAGGTCTGCGAACGTTTCCGGGCTGACAAAGCGGTAGTCAATGCCGTCGTTTTCCATGGGCCGCCGCGGGCGCGTCGTCATGGTGGTGATAAAGCGGATTCCGGTGTCGCCGGATTTGAGCAGGGTAAGCACGACGTCTTTCCCCACCCCTGAAGGCCCCGAAAGTACGAAGAAAAGAGGCGGGACGGGACGGAAGAGCGACCTGTGCGGTTGCATCATGCTCTCAGCTAACCCGTACTAAACCTCTTCCTCGGCGGCATCCGTCCGGGGTTGGCCCTGGAGTCTGCCGGCAATTGTTTCCGGCGCCAGCGCCGCCAGGATGATATGGCCGCTATCGGCGATGATGACCGCCTTAGTGCGGCGGCCGTTGGTCATATCAATGAGGAGGCCTTTACTGCGGCCTTCCTGAATGGTGCGCTTGGTGGGCGCCGAGTTCGGTGAGGCGATGGCAATCACACGGTTCATCGCCAGCATGTTATTGAAACCGATATGGACAAGATCTATACCCATTATTCCCCCTTAAGGACAGGGATAGTCAATTCGCGCCGGGATAGGAATAAGAGAAAAACTATTATTACAGACTCTGTCAGGGAAGACCTTTCGATGAGGATTGCGACCCGGGTTTACGCCAAAATCATTACCCCATATCTTATACTCTTTGGCGTAAAGAAACAACTACCTGACACTTGAAGTATCGTTTTGCACATGATAAACTAGCCCAAATTAGCTAAAATAGTATTGAGGGTAATAAATGCGAGAACGAATATTGCCGATCCTGAATGCACATCCGCGAAAAAGGGAGTCACTGATTCCCGTCCTGCAGGAAGTACAAGGGGTTTTGGGCTATCTCCCCGAAGAAGCAGTCAGCGAGATAGCCCAGTTTTTGGGTATTTCCCGGAGTGATATCTACGGAGTTGCCAGCTTCTATGCCCAGTTCCGCTTTCAGCGGCAGGGCGAGCACGCCGTCAAGGTGTGCCAGGGCACAGCCTGCCACGTGCGTGGCGGCAAAAGGATTATGGGCGAAGCGATCCAGCAACTCGGGGTCGAGCCGGGGCAGGTCACACCGGATTTCAATTTCAGTCTGGAGAGGGTGGCTTGCTTCGGAGCCTGCGCCCTGGCGCCGGTCATGGTAGTTGATAAGACCGTCTACGCCAGGATGACCACGCCGCAGGTGAAGAAAATCATCGCCCAGTACCACGCACCTGCCAGCTAGCACAACGAAACTCAGTGATGGTGAAAAAATGGACTTCGAAGAAAGACGAAAACAGGCAATCGCGGAGTGGGATGCGCTGCAAAAAAGCCCCCGGCCGCGCATCCTGGTGGGAGCGGCTACGTGTGGTCTGGCCGCAGGCGCCGAGCAGGTAATCACCGCCATCAAGAGCGAACTTGTCAGACTCAACATTGATGCCACGGTGATGCGTGTCGGCTGTATCGGCCTATGCTTCGCTGAGCCGATGGTGGATATCATCAAGCCGGGCAGGCCGCGGATTACCTATTCACGAGTCTCGCCGGAGGTGGCTGTCAGGCTCATCAACGACTATATCGTAAATGACAACCCGCGTCCTGACCTTGCCATGGGCACGCAGGGAGAAGGTACAATTGACGGCATACCCAAATTCTGGGACTTGCCCATCCTGAAGCCGCAGGTCCGTGTGTCTCTGCACAACTGCGGACATATTGATTCGGAGGATATCAACCAGTACATTGCCAATGGCGGCTACACAGGCCTTCAAAAAGCGCTCGCCATGACGCCGGAGCAGGTCGTCGACCAGGTCAAGAAGTCCGGGCTGAGGGGACGTGGCGGCGCCGGTTTCCCCACCGGACAAAAATGGGAGTTTTGCCAGAAGGCTCCCGGCAACGAGAAATATCTCATTTGCAACGCCGATGAAGGCGACCCGGGCGCTTTCATGAACCGCTCTCTCCTGGAGAGCGACCCCCACGCCGTGCTTGAAGGCATGCTCATCGGGGCGTATGCGATTGGCACACGGCACGGGTACATGTACTGCCGCGCCGAATATCCGCTGGCTATCAAAAGGATTGAGAATGCCCTGAAGCAGATGAAAGAGTGCGGCCTCATCGGGGAGAATATCCTGGGCACGAACTTTAGCTTCGATATCATTATCAAAGAAGGCGCCGGCGCCTTTGTCTGCGGCGAGGAAACGGCGCTCATGCAGTCGATTGAAGGAAAACGCGGCATGCCGCGCCCGCGTCCGCCTTTCCCCGCCAATGCCGGTCTCTGGGGCAAGCCGAGTAACATCAATAATGTTGAATCCTGGGCAAATGTCTCCGTCATCTTTGCGAAAGGCCCGGAGCAGTTTGCCAGCCTGGGCAGTAAGTCCAGCAAAGGCACCAAGACCTTCTCACTGGCGGGCAAGGTAGTGCGCACCGGTCTCATTGAGGTTCCGCTGGGCATTTCCCTGGGAGATATTATCTTCGGGATTGGCGGTGGCATCGTTGATGGCAAAAAGTTCAAGGCGGTGCTCACCGGCGGACCGTCCGGCGGTTGTCTGCCTGCGAGCCTGCTTGACCTGCCGGTTGACTACGAGTCATTGAACCAGGCAGGCACAATCATGGGTTCCGGCGGCATGGTTGTCGCCGATGAAGACACCTGCATGGTGGACCTGGCGCGGTTCTTCCTGACCTTTACGCAGGACGAGTCCTGTGGCAAGTGCGTGCCCTGCCGCGTCGGCACCAAGCAAATGCTCCAGATCCTGGAGCGCATTACCCAGGGCAAGGGTGAGCCGCATGACATCGAGTTGCTGGAGAAGCTAGCCAACACCATCCGCTCCACATCGCTGTGCGGCCTGGGGCAAACGGCGCCCAATCCGGTGCTGACTACCCTACGCTATTTCCGCGAAGAGTATGAAGAGCATATTAACAAGAAATACTGCCGGGCCGGTGTCTGCACCGGGATGGTCAAGTCACCCTGCCAGAACGCCTGTCCCGCGGGCATCAATGTGCCGCGCTATATCCGACTCATCCAGGAAGGCAAGTACGGCGAGGCCGTGGCGGTTATCCGCGAAAAGGTGCCGTTTCCGGCGGTACTCGGCTACGTCTGTGTGCATTTCTGCGAGGCGAAGTGCCGGCGCGGGTCGCTGGATGAGGCAATTGCCATCAAAGAGCTGAAACGCTTTGCCGCCGACCACGATACCGGGGTCTGGAAGCCGAACAGCAAGATTGCGCCTGCCACTGGCAAGAAGGTGGCCATCATCGGTTCCGGTCCGGCGGGTCTCACGGCGGGCTTTTACCTGGCAAAGAAAGGGCACAAAGTCACCGCATTTGAGGCGCTTCCCGTCTCCGGCGGCATGATGCGGGTGGGCATTCCCCGCTACCGTCTGCCCGACGAAATACTCGACAGAGAAATCGAAGAAATCGAAAATGCCGGCGTGGAAATCAAGCTCAATAGCCGGGTTGATTCGGTTGACGACCTGCTCAAGCAAGGTTTCGATGCGGTGTTCATTGGCACCGGCGCGCATAAAGGCCAGGGCATGGGCATAGAGGGCGAAAACAGTCAGGGAATTATAGATGGAGCGGATTTCCTGCGCCGCGTCAGCCTGGGCGAAAAGGTCAAGGTGGGAAACAGGGTAATGGTGGTGGGTGGTGGCAACGTGGCAATCGATGCCTCCCGCACAGCGTTGAGATTGGGCGCCAAGGAAGTGACCATTGTCTACCGCCGCACGCGCGCTGAAATGCCGGCGAATGGCGAAGAAATTGAAGCGGCCCTGGAGGAGGGCGTCAAGATTGAATTTCTGACCAACCCTTCCAGGGCGCAGAACGCCGATGGAAAAATCAAGGTGGAACTGGTGCGTCAGGCACTCGGCAAGGTGGACCAGAGCGGCCGCCCCCGGCCTGAGCCCATTAAGGGTAGTGAATTCGTAATTGAGTGTGATATACTGGTCAAGGCAGTTGGCCAGGAATCGGAAACGCCGGCCGGTTTCGGTGTTAAGACCGGTAGAGCCGGACGGATCGAGGCGAATGAAGATACGATGCTGGCATCACGGCCGGGTGTCTATGCCGGCGGAGATGTTGTCAGCGGACCGGCATCGGTGATAGAAGCCATTGCGGACGGCCGGAAAGCCGCCAGCGCCATTGACAAATACCTGGGTGGCGATGGCTATATCGAAGAAGTGCTGGCGCCGGTGGAAATACCGCCGAAGTACGTGCCGCCCGAGATTGAGGGCGAAGAGCGCCGTCTGCCGGTGAAAATGCTACCGGTGGGAGAAAGACTTTCGACCTTTAAGCTGGCAGAACTTGGCTGGGAAGGCGAACAAGCGAAACATGACTGTACACGCTGTCTGCGGTGCGACCTTGAAGAGCATTAGGCGGTTTTAGTAGAATCTCAAGGAAGGTGTTTTGAGAATGGCTGAGATGAACGTAACGATTGACGGGAAACAGGTGCAGATAAAGCCGGGCATGACCGTGCTGGATGCCGCCAAATTGGCCGACATTTATGTGCCCACCCTCTGCTTTCATCCTGACCTGGCGCCCTATGGAGCGTGCCGGCTGTGTATTGTGGAAATCGAGAAAATGCGCGGCCTGCCTACCGCCTGCACCACGCCGGCAACCGATGGCATGGTGATTAAGACCAATACTCCGCAGCTCCAGCAGTTCCGCCGCGGTGTTCTTGAGCTTATCCTCACAGAGCATCCGCACCCGTGCCTGACCTGCTGGCGGCGGGAGCGCTGCGGTCCATTTGACATCTGCCTGCGCAACGTCGATGTTACACAGCGCTGTGTACTCTGCCCGAAGAATAAGATTTGCGAACTTCAGCAGGTGGTCGACCACATTGGCATTCAGAACGTGGAGTTTCCGTACACCTACCGTGAGGTCCCCATCGACCGGGAAAACCCGTTCTTTGAGCGCGATTACAACCTGTGCATTGTCTGCGGACGCTGTGTGCGCGTCTGCCAGGAGATACGGAATGCGGGAGCCATCGCCTGGACCTATCGCGGCAGTAACGTCCTGCCGGGTACGGCTTTCGGGAGGCCTTTGCGGGACTCTGATTGCCAGTACTGCGGCGCGTGTGTGGACGCTTGCCCGACCGGCGCCCTGATTGAGCGGAGCCGGAAATATGAGGGCGAAGGCGACCACAAGGTGATGACGACCTGCCCCTATTGTGGTGTGGGTTGTCAGCTTAACCTCACCATTAAGAACGGCCAGATTATCGAAAGTGTGCCCGCCAGGGACAACGAGGTCAACCGGGGGCAGGCGTGCGTCAAAGGGCGTTTTGGCATCGCGGATGCCGTGCAGAGCCCCCAGCGCCTGACACATCCCCTTATCAAGAAAGACGGCAAGTTTGTGGATTCCACCTGGGCGGAGGCGCTGGAGCTGGTGGCGAAGAAGCTGGGAAGTTATGCCAAAGACGAGGTGGCGGTAGTGGCTTCCGCCAAGTGCACCAACGAAGACAACTATGTGACACAGAAATTCACGCGGGTGGTATTCGGAAGCAATAATATAGACCACTGTGCCCGACTTTGACATGCGCCCACGGTGGCCGGTTTGGCCGCGAGTTTCGGCAGTGGCGCCATGACCAACTCGATCAAGGAGATTGGTGATGCCGCCTGTATCCTTGCCATTGGCACGAACACCACGGAAGCCCATCCCGTCATCGGTCTGGAAATCCCGAAAGCAATCAAGAAGGGCGGCAAGCTCATTGTCGCCAACCCGCGGGAAATCAGGCTAACGCAGTGGGCGGACGTCTGGCTGAGGCAAAAGCCCGGCACGGATGTGGCACTGCTTAACGGCATGGCAAAAGTCATTATCGATGAAAACCTGCATGACAAAGCTTTCATCGAAGCCCGCTGTGAAAACTTCGATGCTTTCAAGGAAGGGCTGAAGTCGTTCGACCTGGACTTCGTGGAGAAGACTACCGGCGTGCCCAGGGACAGAATTGTCGAGGCGGCGCGAATGTACGCCACCACCAAGCCCGCGGCAATTCTCTACACGATGGGCATCACCCAGCACACCCACGGCACGGATAACGTCATGGCGATAGCCAACCTGGCCATGCTTACCGGTAATCTCGGCAAACCGTCTACTGGCGTCAATCCTCTGCGTGGTCAGAACAACGTGCAGGGCGCCTGCGATGTGGGTGCGCTACCGAATGTCTATACCGGTTACCAGAGCGTGGCCGACCCTAACGTCAAACAGAAGTTTGAGACGGCGTGGGGCGCCAAGCTGAACGAAAAGCCGGGCCTGACGGTTACTGAAATGCTGGACGCTGTCCTGGTAGGCAAGATCAAGGCAATGTACATTATCGGGGAGAACCCGCCGCTTAGCGAGCCGGATGCCACTCATGCTATGAAAGCCCTGCAGAAGCTGGACTTCCTTATAGTGCAGGACATCTTCCTCACCGAAACCACCGCCGAGGCGGACGTCATTCTGCCAGCGGCCAGCTTTGCGGAAAAAGAAGGGACGTTCACCAATACCGAACGGCGCGTCCAGCGGGTGCGGAAAGCCATCGAATCACCGGGCGACGCCAGACCGGACTGGTGGATTACCTGCCAGATAGCGAAGCACATGGAGGCGAAAGGGTTCGATTTCCAGAGCGCCGAAGAAATTATGACAGAAATCAATAAGCTTACGCCGAGCTATGCTGGCATCACCTATGCCAAGCTGGATAAAGGCGGCGTGCAGTGGCCCTGTCCCACCGCGGAGCATCCGGGCACTCCGATTCTTCATACCGCGCAGTTCAGCCGGGGTAAGGGCAAGTTCGCGGCCATTGCTTACCGTCCGTCTGCCGAGCTGCCGGATGCTGATTACCCGTTGATGCTGACCACTGGCCGCGGGCTGTACCAGTACCACACCGGCACCATGACCCGCAAGGTAAAGGGCTTAAACGACCTCATGGGCGAGTCGCTGATTGAAATTAACCCCAAAGACGCGGAAACGCTGGGCGTGGCTGATGGCGAGGTGGTGAAGATTTCATCCCGGCGTGGCACAATATCGGCGAAAGCCAGGTTGACAAAAGTATCCCCGGAAGGTGTAGTATATATGAACTTCCATTTTGCTGAAAGTGCTGTCAACATATTGACCAACGCGGCACTTGACCCGGTGGCAAAGATACCCGAATATAAGGTATGTGCGGTCAGGATCGAGAAGAAGAGCGGAGAACCAGTAAAGGTGGGCGCCTGACCGGAATAACACGATTGGGGTAGGGTAAGCTGTATAAGATACTGACTGCGGAAGTACTGGCGCCGAATATCCACCGGTTCCGGATTGCCGCCCCACGCATCGCCCGCAAGGCAAGACCGGGACAGTTCATCATCGTCATGGTGGATGAAAAGGGCGAGCGTATCCCCCTCACAATAGCCGATTGGGATGCGAAAGAAGGCAGCATCACCGTTGTCTTCAATGAGGTGGGCAGAACCACGCACAAACTCGCGTCCGTTCAGGTCGGCGATTGTGTTTTGAGCTTTACGGGACCCCTCGGGCTGGCCGCTCATATCGAAAAGTTCGGCACGGTGGTGTGCGTGGTGGCGGGGTATTCCACGGCCACCTGCGTGCCGATTGTCAGAGAACTGAAAGCCGCGGGCAACCGCGTTGTCGTCATCATCAGGGCGCCCTCAAAAGATATGCTGTTCGGTGACGAAGCCCTGCGCAAGATTGCTGACCAGGTAACGGTATCCGCCGGTGATGGCTCATTCGAATGTGTCGGCTTCGTCCTGGAGCCGTTGAAAGATGTAATCCGGAAGGAAAAGGTCGACCGCGTTTTCACGGCGGGCCCGGTCTGCATGATGAAACTCGTGGCGAATACCACGAAACCTTTCAATATTCCGACGGTCGCCAGCCTGAACCCGATTATGGTGGATGGCACGGGCATGTGCGGCTGTTGCCGCGTGGTCATTGGCGGTCAGACCAAGTTTGCCTGTGTCGATGGTCCTGAATTTGATGCCCACCAGGTAGACTGGGCTTCTTTGATGGCGCGCCGCTGTACTTACTCCATCGATACGAAGTCGCCGGTGCACTACCAGTGTTTGAATTGCGCGCAATGGTAGGTCTGCTATGCCGCCAAAATTGAATCTGAACAGGATGGAAATGCCCCGCCAGGACCCACATGTCCGCGGGAAGAACTTCAAAGAGGTAGCACTCGGTTACTCGCCGGAACAGGCGCAGGAAGAGGCAAGCCGCTGTATCCAGTGCCCCAAGCGCCCGTGCATAAGCGGCTGTCCGGTTAATGTTGATATCCCCGATTTCATTGAGGCTATGCGCAAGGGCAACCTGCCCGGCGCCGTAAAGATTCTCAAGGGCAAAAATGCCCTGCCCGGCATCTGCGGCCGCGTTTGCCCGCAGGAGAGCCAGTGCGAAGCGAAGTGCACGCTGGAGAAACGCAAGGCGCCTGTCGCCATCGGGCGGCTGGAGCGGTTCGTGGCTGACTGGGAAAGACAGAACAAATCGGCTTTGCCTCCGCCACCGCCTTCACCGGCCCCCACCGGCAAGAAGGTGGCAGTAGTCGGTTCCGGGCCCGCCGGCCTGACGGTTGCCGCTGAAATGGCAAAGCTCGGGCACGCTGTGACCATGTTTGAAGCACTGCATGTCGCCGGCGGTGTGCTGATGTACGGCATCCCTGAGTTCCGCCTCCCGAAGGCTATCGTCCAGGGCGAGGTCGACTACGTGAAGTCACTGGGAGTCGAGCTGGTGCTGGATTCGGTTATTGGCAAAGTTGATACCGTGGATGAATTGCTGTCGAATGGTTACCATGCCGTTTTTCTGGGAACGGGCGCGGGACTGCCCATGTTCCTGCAGGTGCCCGGCGAAGACCTGTGTGGCATTTACTCCGCCAACGAGTTTCTGACCCGCACCAACCTGATGAAAGCCTACCTCTTCCCTGAATACGATACACCGCTGGGCATGGGCATGAACGTGGCGGTTATCGGTGGTGGTAACGTGGCTATGGACTCGGCGCGGTGCGCACTGCGGCTGGGAGCCAGGAACGTGTACATCGTCTACCGGCGGTCGGCGGCGGAACTGCCCGCCCGGCATGAAGAAGTGGAAAACGCCATGGAAGAGGGCATCGTCTTCAAATTCCTCACGAATCCCACCGGTTTCCTGGGTGGGGGACGCGGTTGGGTAACTGCAATGCAGTGCGTCGAGATGGAGCTGGGTGAGCCGGATGCCAGCGGCCGGCGGCGCCCCATCGTCAAGAAGGGGAGCGACTTCGTGATGAAAGTGGACACGGTGGTGGTTTCCCTGGGAACGTCCCCGAACCCGTTGATTGCCGCAACCACGGAAGGGCTGAAGACCACCAGTCACGGCACGGTGGTGGCAGATGAGAAGACGGGCAAGACGGTGAAGGACAAGGTCTGGGCAGGCGGTGATATTGTCACCGGTTCCGCCACGGTTATCTCAGCCATGGGTGCGGGCAAACGGGCGGCGGCCGACATGCACGCGTTTTTGGCAACGTAGCAGTCTGTTTTTTGCGGCGCTATTTTCACAACCAGAGATTGCCTGTGCGCGTGCCTCGAAGCTTTCAACTGTCAAGCACCAACTGTCAAACAAGTTCCAGTCAGAAAAAGTCAGAAATCATTCACTTTTGCCGCGACAATCTATGCCGCCAGATTTGCCTAATAACCTTTCCCACTTTAAGAAACTCGTCATAAGTGAATTGGTCGCTTTTAGCCATGTTGCATATGGCGCAAGCTAAAACACAGTTCTCGGGTTCGTAACATTCACTGAATTCTTTCCGGTCTATTTCCAGTCTTTGCCCCCTTTTCCCAGTACCATAGAATTTTGTTGTCCAGACTTCATAAAAATATTCTTCGGGAATACCGCAATAGTGGCATTTCTTGCCGTCCCTCTTGTACAGAAGTTGACGTAATGACTCTTTTGCTTTCACTTCGCTTCCTCCGCAGAATCCGTCGCACAAATGAGAAATCGCCCGCTTAAGATTGCTTCGTCGCTGTGACTCCTCGCAAAGACAGAGTGGGGGAAGAGTTACGCTGGGGCGACAATATTGCCTCTACTGGTTATCCTGGGCCCCTCGCCCCGCTCGGGGCAGGCTCCGTGAAGGATCTCGTTTCTGTCAGGCTGCAGTTTCAGTACTGCGTTCATTGGATTTTGGCGCCTTTACTCAGGTTGTGGCGAGCACACAGGACCCGAACATTCTCAGGCGTGAAGGACGCTCCTCCTTTTGAGAAAGGCAATTCGTGGTCAAAATGCAAATTCTCCTTCTTGCCGCATATTGCACACTGTCCGTTATCCCGTTTCCACACTTCAAGTTTGACCCACGAAGGAATAACCCTGTTGTGTTCCATATCCGTTGTCTCAGATGTCACGGCAATATCTGCCTCAGTCAATTCCAGTCTGAATTTGAAGACTTTTCTCTGGTCCGAAATCTCCTGCCAGGCATCCACCAGCCTGAACAAGCCGTTATACACCCAGATTCCGGGGTGAAGCTTTTCGTAAACGCATACAATTTCGGCAGGCGAATTCTGGTTTTTGTGTTTCATCGCGGCGTCGTAAAACTTGCCGTTCTGGGTGAAAGTACCTGTGGGGTTGTACATCGGTTGGTCTGTCAATTTGGGTGCCAAGCCTGTGCTTGCAGCCACGTCGTGTCCTTCGTATATCAGCGTCTTACCGCCGTCTTCAATTCGGTCGGCGTATGGCGATGAGCGTCTCAAGCTCATTAGTATGACGCTAGTGTTCCCGCGCGAACGGAAGTTCATGCCGCGTTGGAGGTTCTGATCTTCCTTCTGGCACATCTCGATGTAGGAAATTACATCACCGGGTTTCACTTTTCAGGGCCTGCTGAAAACGAGTTTATTATTCCGGCACCCGGTTTGTCAACAAGGTTGCCAGACCCCAGTCTTTTCTAATCGAAGAAAGAGCCTGACGGAAGCTGATTGGATTCGCTTACAAGAGAGAATCTATCGGTTTGTTTAAACAGCTTGGAACGTGCTTCAACCATCCTTTCTGCAAATTTATTATCGCTCATCTGGTTAGCAATTGCATCCAGCTTGTCTAAGGTTATACCGGGACGCAGGTAAGTTTCCACTTGAGGTAATGATTTCAGTTGTTCGTAGGGTGTTTTGATTTTCTCGTAGGGATACTTTTTCTTCACCTTCCCTTTCTGGTCAATTATCACCACCGGGAAGAAGCAGGGACGGTGGAAATTGATGTAGGGATTTAAGTTATCCCGGTGATAGATGTTGAGTAAGTCGGCACAGGACTGGGGGATATGCAGGTAACCCAAGTTCTTACGTATTACCGCCCCATTCTTGCTCTCCACTAAACCATTATCATTGGAGTGTCTGGGTCTGGACCGGGTGAACCGGATCAGGAGCTTATTGAGTAATTTGGACACTACCCGGTTAACGTATTCATTGCCATTATCAGAGTGAAATCCCTTGACCTGAAAGGGAAATTGATTTAGCAGGTCTTCTAATAGCGGGGCCAAATCGTATTCGGCGATTCTCGACACTGAGGCTACGATTTCCCATTGGGTGACTTCATCCACTGCATTGATATGATAAACCCCTTTTTGGCGCTCCAGGTCCCCCTGGTGTACGGTATCGATGCGAATGTGTCCCGGTTGTCCCTGCGGCTCCGGCCTAGCGCGTTCACCAATTCTGGAAGCCACCGCTCGGGTACGTGTGAAACACTTTCCCCGATAGCGCTTGCTCCGGCGCAGATTATAGATTTGGGCCACCGATATTCCGGCCAGATTCTCAAACTGACCATGGCCATACACCCGGTATTCCCGTTCCAGTATCT
>Ga0315291_10007138_pt1 | contig 13849 bp, 7 predicted proteins | sample YL17G12_20_MG_FD_203070 | JGI IMG/M metagenome (GOLD analysis project Ga0315291, IMG submission 203070) | Sediment microbial communities from Yellowstone Lake, YNP, Wyoming, USA - YL17G12_20 | ecosystem: Environmental > Aquatic > Freshwater > Lake > Sediment | place: USA: Wyoming | collected...
GCGCACATGCCGAAGTTCTGATAGGGGTCGATGCTATAGGCCACGTGATCCACGTCAATCATGTGCTGGCAGGCATTGATGCCGGCCTCTGCGCATGCCCAGCGGCCAGACCTGAGATGATCCTCGAAATACGGTAGGGCGGCCATCTCCTCGTTGTTAGTGGTGCCGTTGTCGCCAAACGGCCACATGCCTACGGCGTGGCTAGGGGTGGTGCCGGCCCGAGGAGGATCAGCCCAGGCGACGCCGAGCCACGCGTTCGCAACCTTGCGCTCGAATCTCATGTGCTCCCGTGGCTCGAACGGCGGCAGCTTCTCGATTGCGAACACGTTGCAGCGGCGTACGTGCTCGGTGTCCGGCGAGATTGCGACGGTGTTGCAGCCCACGCTGTAGCTGATGTAGCGGTTCTCCCACTCCAGGTACTGGCTCTGAATGGCCAGGTCATTGGGCTTGCCCGGCACGACGCCCAGCATTATCTCGTGGGTTCGGCCCGCGCCCTGGGTGATACTGAGAGGTCCGGCCCACTCGGGCCAGATCCAGAAGTCTATCTCGCTTCCTTGAGTGGAGATGGCCTTGGGGTGCAGTCCAGCCATCTTGAGAAACGTCGTCACCAGGGCTCTGTTGGAATCTGCAAGGCCCACGTAGGACCACGTCATCTTTTCCCCGCCGCCCCCACGGAACTTGACCTGCTGCATAAACCACGGCTTCGCCTCCTCGGGATCGCGGAGGCTCTCGGGGTTCCTGATGAATGTGCTCCCGCCGCCCATCCTCTGATGCGTTTCGGCGTAGTGCTCGATGTCAAGGGTATCGGAGCTGACTATCTCGATGTCTTCCGGGATTCTAACGAAGGCTTCCTTGTACCAGCGGGTGCGGTTTGTCTGCGTGATGCAGCGTTTTGCCTTAGGCGTGCAGGCTGTTCGGGCAACCACGCGCATCGTCTGCACGGTGATGCCAGGAGTGGACTCCTCCTTGTTGTGGAAGTGGTAGCTGAGCTTCACGTCGCGCCTTCCTGCACACAGTTCGGCGCGCACCCAGCCCTCAAGCAGCGTCGCGCCATTCTTGGCTTCGTGCTTGCCCTCAATCCGCAGAACGGCGCGAAGGGGCGTGGCGTGCTCCACGAACAACCGCTTCGCCCCGCAGGCGGCAAGCGAGAACTTCTTGCCGGACTCGTCCACAACGATAGCGTCAAGCCCGCCGGGCTCTATCACGTCACGCCCGTCAACCTGCCACTGCTCGAGCAGTCTGCCCCTTGCGCTGGACAGCGTGAAGCACGTGGGGCCGCTGGTGAGCGTGATGCGTTTCCCTGACTTCTTCACCAGGACAGGATGTTTGGGCTCGCATGCGTGGGCAGCGAGCTCAGGGTTGGCTACGATCCTCAGGCTGTGCTCCAGTTCGGGCTCAAAGTCCATCGAGAAGTCGAGCAGGGCCCACTGTATGGAGCCGTCGGGCCAATCATTCAGCACCCTCGTGCCGATGGGCACGGGGTGCCCCGACTCGTCGAACGCGCAGAGCGAGTTCGCGTCGGTGACGGCTCCTTCCGGCCACGGCACACCGTAGTGGATGGGATGGCTCTTCCAGGAGCGGTAAACGGTGTTGCGCAACGTGATGGTCTGCGAAAGCATGTCTGCTCCTCCTCTGTCCCAGTAACGCGTTAGCCTGTGCCCAGGCACTTGGAATCCGGACGTCTCACCGGCTCAGTGCTCAATGGTCACGCAGTTCTTGATTCGGGTGTACCTGTCGAACACGCTTACAGTCCACGTGCCTCGGCGTGCGTTGATGGCAAACGGCTCGTCAACCCTGAGCACGCCGTTCGTGGTGCAGCGCAAGCCGCTGTGGTTGATCCGCCTCTCGCCCGCCGGGTCTGTCACCTCAACCTCAACCACATGGTCTCCTCGTGCGGGCTTCCCCCTCGCATCCAGCAGCGTGGCGCTGAACGCCAACCTGTCCTCGCCGGAGCCGTCCGCTTCAAGAGCTGCGGTTGTCGGCTTCTGCGCGTACAACCCAAGGATGAGTCCTTCGCGTTCGCCCAGCTCCACGTTAATCTCAATGCCTTCCTCTGTATGGCTGATTTCGTGCTCCTGCATCGTCACAAGGTCGAATGCGTATCGCACCGGCACGGGCGGCCGATAGAGCGTGATTCGGCTGCGCTGCTTGTCTTCGGCGTGGCTGACGACCACCAGCACGATGGTCTCGTCTGTGAGCAGCACGTCCGCCTCTATCTCGTAGTTGCTGCTGCGCGCGTGGGGCCTGATGCCGCAGCCGAAAAGGAAGTTCTTTATGGTGTCCTTCAACAGGTATCGCAGCGTGGGCTGGTTCTGTTCGATGCTGCTGGAGTAGACCTCCTGAAGTTCCTGGGAGAAAAGGAGCGTCTTGCCTTTTCCGTAGGTGCAGTAGCGGACCTTCATATCTCCCCAGAAGGTCTGGTCCTGTCCGGTGAACAGGGCCTCGAGCGCATCGGTCTCCTTGCCGCTGGTGAGGTGGTGCGGCACGCGGTCGCAGAGGAGGGCCCCGCCGCGCTCGACGAACTTCAGGATCGGCTCCACCGCCTCGTCGGGCAGATACTCCGTCCCTGGGATCAGGAGCGCCTCGTAGTCGTCCAGCGCCCCCTCAGCAAGAGCCGAGTCGAACAGCGTGTCAAGCTCCCCGAACGAACGGAACAGCAGCTCGGCCACGTTGAACGGTGGAATGTGGTAGGGCCAGGTGGTGTCATACGGTCTCTCATCGTAGCCGTAGAAACCGAGCCCGACGTATCCTTCCGGCAGATAGTGATCGGCCGGCCTGTACATGTGGTCGTAGTAGGGTATCATCATCGCCACGTGGCGGCGCGGGCTCTGCCCCCTGGAGAGGAGTGGGGCCGCGCGCTGCGCCTTCTTTATGTCCTCCGCCAGGGCCTCGAACCTCTCCTCTCGCCCGTTCAGGTTCATGGCGAAGACCTCGCTTGCCATCATGTGGAAGTACTTCGCGCCGGCGCCGATGGCGGAGTAGAAGAGCTCAGAGGACGACTTGGCGGGATCGAGCGGCGCGGTGGGCGCATCCCAATCCGTGAGCTGAATGAAGAACCCGAGCGGCTGCTTGTTTCGGAGGCTCAGCGCCCGGAACTCTCCCGAGTGATAGTGGAACTCTGCGAACCGCAGCACGTCGTTACAGCGCCAGTGGCCGAACTGGTAGTTGTAGCAGTCGAACTCTAGGAAGTCGGCATGGGGCGACCACGGCAAATCGTTGGCGACGGCGGTGCGGATGTTCTGCCGACAGGAGCCCATTTGAGATAGCACGTGGTGAAGCATCGGCCCTTTCGGGAACGTGCGCCAGATCTCGTAGCCCATACGGAAGGCCTCCGTGGCGTAAGCGACGACCCAGTCGAAGAAGTCCCGCGTGCGCTGGTCGCAATAGTCAACCGCTTCGTCCCACGTCGGCATCGGATGACCATGCTTCTGCTCGAATAGCCTTAGGCAGACTTCGCATCGGCAGACGTCGCCCCGGTAGATGTGCGGCTCGTCGAGTATCTCCAACGAGGCCATGCGCGGGATGTCATAGGCCGCCCGGTGGTTGCGTTCGAGTAGCTCTCGAAGTGCCGTCGCGTGCTCCGGCGTGTTAAGGCAAGGGCGCGTGGGATGCGTTCCCTCTGCATACTGGTGACCATGTGTGCTGAGCAGTCTGACGTCTGCATACTCGCCCCAGACCACGTGCCCGTCGCGCTGCGCCAGATACGGGGCGTAGCGGCAGGCTTTGGCCTGCGCGGAATCGGGATCGTCGAGGTGGAGCTGAGTTGAGAAGCCGTTGAACCCGCGGTCGCGGTGGTACTCGTAGAACTCCTCCGTCCTGTCCTCCGGGTGGGCGAAGTTGACCATTGAGACCACGGTTAAGCCCAGCTCGCGGAGCGGCGCCGTGACCAGGAAACGAACCCGGGCCTGCTCTCCGTCCCGCTCGGCGACCGCCTCGTAGGGGCCGGTTTCGAGCTGCGGCACCTCAAATCCAACGCTGCCCGGCGCCTCGGCCTCGGCCCTGAACACCTCTTGTCCGTCGAAGTCCAGGACGCGGAGCGTGCACGGCGCCGGCGCGGCCTCCGAAGCGATGTCGAAGATCATCTGCCTGCCAGGCGCGGTCACCTGGAACTCGCGACGCGTGCGGAGCTTCAGGGCAGCGGGCGTCCGGACCTCGACCTGCGCCTCCCTGACGTTCGCCCAGCCCGGGCCGCTCACCTCTATTCGAACCAGATGAAGCCCCTTCGTCTCGCCCTCAAGCTCGCATTCCACGCGCTCGCCGTCCAGCCTGACTGGGATCTCCCGCGCCTCGCCCCAGATGGGCTCTCGACCAGCCGCAAGCCATCCCTCGTCGGCCAGCCTCGCCGTGGCGCGAGCGCCGATGGGTTTTGTGGCGTCGGGGGAGAGCTCAAGCACGAACGTGCGCGATTCGCCCGCCTGCATCGGCGTCCTGTCCATCTCAGCGCGTTCGATCACCAGGTCGCCGTCGCGCTTCATAAGCCATGAGAGCGCCTGTCGCGCCAGCTCCCCCCATGCCGGGGCCAAGAACATGTTCTCCTTCTGGTCAGGGTTGGCGAATGTGGCGACCATGACCACGCGTCCCGCCCCGTACGTGCCGTACACCACGAGCGGCATTCCGTTCGCTTCTGCGACGACCTGCGCCGTGGGTTTCACGTCGAGCGCCTGGACGACAGATACGCGCCCCAACCCGCCGCTCAACCCACGCGTGATCGGCGCGCTGCCGCACAGTCTGACTTCGGCTTCGCCCCTGGTATCCGGCCTGAGCGCAGGCCTCCCCGGTAGGGCCGCGTCGAGCGGGCCGAAGCCTCGCTGCGCGTTTCCGAATGCCAGTGTGCCCCCAATCAGCATCAGGCCCCCGCCTCGCTGCACGTACGCGAGCAGGTTCAGCAGATCGTCGGCGTCCAGCAGGACCGGATCGATGCCCGCAAGCACTATCGCATCGTACCTATGCATGGGGGTGAACTGCTGGAGCTCAAGGTCGAGACGCTTCGGCAGGGGGTAGGTGAGCGGCACGTTGAGGCCGCAGCAATAGCTCTGCCTGAACCTTGCCGGGAACGGCAGCGAACGAACGGCTTCGCGCACGCCGCTGCATGTCTCATGACGCGGCTCTGCTATGAACACCTGCCGTACGCCTTCCGGGTCCATTGGGGCTCTCCTCAGTGGGTTTCACCTCTCCAGCCGTGGAGCGAAGCTCAAGCCGTGCGCAGAAGTCGTAACAGCATATGTACACAAGCCCTGCGGCACAAGTGCCACCCGAGCCGTGCGGCCGCCGGGCGTTGGGGGGGATTCAGGAGTTCGATGGTCGGGCACGGTTTGGAACCTGGCTGTGGACGATTCTTCTGCACGTCGCGGCAGATCATCAGCGTCGTCGGAGGCGCCGAGTGGAGACTGAGAGCTTGAGCGCTGTAAGGGAGTCAGAGGTTGCCGGGGCAGCCAGCGACCCTTCCCAGATGGTCGTAGCGGGCGAGTTGAATGAGGCGCTGCCCCAGCTTGCCCCTATGCAGGGGCGGCCAGCTCAACTCAATCGTAGGGGCAACGCAGACCTGTCGCCAAACGTGGCACGCGTGGCCGGAGTGCTGCGTTCATGGGCCACCCCGCCCATAGTTTTCGTTCGGCACCGGCAGCTGTGGAAATAGTTGCTGGAGGGGGGAGATTCTTGATACGCTCTTAGGGGCGCGGATGGTTGTACAGCGCCGGTCTGGACGGAATCGGGGAGTAGTTCTTTCTGCTCCCACACGCCGCTCGGGGAGGTAAGGGCTCGAACAGAAAGGAATGGCAATGCGGACGACGTGGAAAGGATTATGCTTGTGGCTCGTGCTTGCAGCCTCGCTGATGGCTGCGGGGTGTGGCAGGAAGACCGAGACGTCAACTGAACAGACGCCGGGAAAGGCGCTCTCCGGCACGATCCGCGTCTCCGGAGCATGGGCGCTCTATCCCATGATGGTCAAATGGGGCGAAGAGTTCGGCAAGATTCATCCTGCCGTCCATATTGATGTCTCCGCGGGAGGCGCGGGCAAGGGAGCTGCGGATGCTCTCAAGGGTATGGTGGACATCGGCATGGTTTCCCGCGAGGTGAGGCCAGAGGAGATCCAGCAGGGCGGCGTCTTTGTGCCGGCCGTCAAGGATGCGGTCTTCCCGACCATCAACGAGGCCAATCCAGCCCTTCAGAAGGGCGAGGGCACCGGTGAAGACCGGCCGCAACTGTGCATCCGGCGGAGCGTCTTCGCCGCCGTGTTCATCGAAGGCCGCGGCATGACGTGGGGAGAGGTCTTTGGAACGGCTCTGGCGGAGAAGGTCCGGCCGTACACCCGCTCGGATTCCTGCGGGGCTGCCGAGACGTGGGCGAAGTACCTTGGCGGAGCCCAGGAGGACCTTAAGGGCGTGGGCGTCTACGGCGATCCCGGGCTGGCCGAGGCCGTACGGCAGGACGTCCTCGGGATGGGCTACAATAACCTCAACTTCGCCTATGATGCTGCCACCGGCCAGCCCGTCAAGGGCCTCTACGTGGTCGCTATCGACGTGAACGAGAATGGCAAGTGTGATCCCGAAGAGGACCTGGCCACCAAGGACAAGGCCATCCAGGCAATTAAGAGCGGCGCTTACCCCTCGCCTCCGGCCAGGGATCTCTATCTGCTGACAAAAGGTGGGTTTACTGGGGTGACCCGCGAATTCGTGCGGTGGATCCTGACGGACGGGCAGGCATTCGCACTTGAAGTAGGCTACATCAGGCTTACGGACACACAGATAGAGGGTGCGCTCCTGAAGCTTGGGCAGTGACGGCCTTTCGTGTCTCGCAGGCATCTCTTGCACGCTGGCTGCCGGCCGCGCGCCTTTCTCCGGCAGGGCAACGCGGCCAGGGCGAGGAGTTGTGATGATTCGAAGGCGCACAGTGGACTCCATTTCGGCTGCGCTGATGCGCTTTGCGGTGATCTTTGCCAACGCACTGGCGTTTCTGATCGGCATCGTGCTTGTGGTGAAAGCCTGTCCCATTCTGGCACAGAAGTCGCCGCTGCAACTCCTATTCGGTTCAACGTGGTACCCGCTCAGGGGACAGTTCGGTTTGCTGCCCTTCCTCGTCGGGACGGTCGCTGTGACACTGGTCGCAATGGTTCTGTCAATTCCCGTGTGCCTCCTGTCTGCAATCTACCTGTCCGAGTACGCCCGCCAGCGTGTACGGTCCCTCGTCATGCCCATAGTTGACGTTCTCGCAGGCATTCCTTCAGTTGTGTATGGGCTGTGGGGGGTGATCGTGATCGTGCCTCTTGTGCGCTCTGTCGGGCAGTCACTCGGCAGCGATACCACAGGTTACAGCTTGTTGGCAGGGGGGTTGGTTCTCTCTGTCATGGTTGTTCCGGTAATCGTTTCGGTCTCGACGGAGGTAATGCGCGCCGTTCCTGTCGAGCTGCGGGAAAGCACCATCGCGCTGGGGGCCACGAGGTGGGAAACCGCGAGGTATGTCGTCCTGCGCGCGGCGCACCGAGGGATCTTCGCGGCCATCATCCTGGGGTTTGCCCGTGCTTTCGGCGAAACGCTGGCCGTCTTGATGGTTGTGGGCAACGTCGCCCGGATTCCTGTGAGCGTCTTTGATCCCGTCTATCCGCTGCCTGCACTGATTGCCAACAAATACGGGGAGATGATGTCCCTGCCGCTCTACGATTCGGCGCTGATGCTTGTCGCGCTAATTCTGCTGGTCGTGGCAGCATGCTTCATCGTGGGGGCAAGGCTCACCTTACGACGGCTGGGGAGGACCGCGTAGATGAAATGGCGCCGGATAGAGGAGGCGTTTGTCAAGGCGCTCATGTTCGCGTCAATGGGTCTGGTCGCGATCTGCCTCACAAGCATCCTCCTGGTGATCGTGATCCGGGGCGCTGGGGCTCTGTCGTTCTCAATGCTGGTCGAAACACCCAAAGGTGGCTACTACCTTGGCAAGAGCGGGGGGATTGCAAATGCAATTGTGGGGTCGGCCTACCTGGCACTGGGCGGAACGGTGCTGGCATTCGCCCTCAGCCTCCCAATAGCGTTTGCCGTGCAGCAGGAATATGCTGGTCGGCGCGTTGCGTCCTTCACACGGTTGGCGCTGGACGTGCTGTGGGGGACGCCATCCATCGTGTACGGGGCTTTTGGCTTCGTGATCATGGTCTGGATGGGTATCCGAGCCTGTCTTCTTGGTGGCATCCTTGTTCTGGCGCTTCTGATGATGCCGATCATGGCGCGTACGTTCGAAGAGGTCATCCGGATGGTCCCCCGCGAGTTGAAGGAGGCTTCTTATGCCATGGGGGCCACGCGCTGGGAGACGACGTGGGCCATCGTTGCTCGGCAGGCGGTGCCGGGCATAGTGACAGGAGTCATGCTGGCGTTCGGCAGGGGCATCGGCGACGCGGCCTCCCTTCTTTTCACGGCGGGTTACTCCGACCGCATTCCGCACTCACTCTTCGACCCTGTGGCCTCGCTGCCGCTGGCGGTATTCTTCCAGATCGGCACGCCCATCCCCGAGGTGCAGCAGCGGGCCTACGCGTCAGCCCTGGTTCTGCTTATCATCGTTCTCCTTATTAGTCTGGGCTCGAGGTTCATAGGCAAGCGCTTCGCACGTTTCGCGATACGGTAGGAGTCCTGCATGCCTCACATCAGCGTGCGGAACATGTCTGTCGCGTATGGCGATCGCGAGGCCCTTCGGAACGTCACGGTGGATATTCCGGACGGGCAGATCACGGCCATCATCGGCCCGTCGGGCTGCGGCAAGACGACACTCCTTAAAAGCCTCAACAGGCTCATCGACCTCTATGACATCGTGACTGTGGAAGGCCAAGTCCTGATCGACGGCGTCAACATCTACGATCCCCACGTCGACATGCTTGCCCTGCGCAAGAAGGTGGGCTTTCTGTCCCAGCGCCCCTATCCCTTGCCCATGTCCATCTTTGACAACATCGCTTTCGGTCCGCGGATCCACCGGATGGAGCCGGAGCAGATTGCGCGCCAGATTTCCGAACTGGAAGCTCACGCGCCCGTCGACGGGCTGTTGCCCCCCCAGGAAAGCCAGCGCGAAGAACAAGGCGAAGAAGACCAGATGGCTCGGCTGGTGGAATGCTACCTGCGGCTGGCAGTTCTGTGGGACGAAGTCCGCGACCGGCTCCGTGCGCCGGCCTCGTCTCTTTCCATCGGCCAGCAGCAACGGCTGGCCCTGGCCCGAGCGCTCGCTGTCGAACCCGAGGTCATCCTCGCCGACGAACCTACCTCGGCGCTCGACCCGATCTCGAGCCGGCTCATCGAAAAACAGTTCAAGCTTCTGAAACGCAAGTACACCATCGTTCTTGTCACGCATATTCTGCGCCAGGCCCGCCGCTTGGCTGACTACGTAGTCTTCCTCTACCTCGGCGAACTGGTGGAGCACGGGCCTGCCGAACGGTTCTTCTCCGCTCCTCAAGATGATAGAACGCGGGCCTACATCTCCGGCGAGTTCAGCTAGCAGCGTGCCAGACGGGGCGTGCGCGAGGCGGCTGGGATGTTTCGGGCAGGGTGAAGGTTGCATGGGCCAGCGGCGGTCTGCCGCCGGCCCATGCAGCGCGGTCTCGTGCCACACTTAGTGGCATGTGCTGGGGGTAAATCGCCGCCTTTCAGATTCTTTCTGCCGCTCCCAACCCTTTGCATATCAACCACTTGCGCGATATGACCCCCCTAACCACGAAAATCTTCATTGACATGACGAAACTTATCGTGTAAGAGTGCGTCTAAGTATTTGAGTGCTCCAACTGAAGGGATTCGTCATGCCGAGGAAGAAGTCGCCCAGGCCGACCGACGGCGAGCTTGAAATCCTGCGGGTTCTGTGGTGCCGCGGACCCAGCACCGTGCGGCAGGTCCACAAGGTGCTCGCGCGCGAGAAGGACACCTCATACAACACGACGCTGAAGCTGATGCAGATCATGAACGAGAAGGGCATCGTCACCCGCGACGAGTCCGAGCGGCCTCAGGTCTATAAGGCGGCCCTTCCCGAGGACCAGATGCAGCGGCGGCTGCTGTCGGATTTCCTGCAGCGCGCCTTCGGCGGTTCGGCGCGGAAGCTCGTGGCGGCGCTGACGGCAAGCGGGATCTCGGAAGAAGAACTGGCGGCGATCAGGCAGTTGTTCGACGAACTTGAGGAGGGGAGGGGATGAACGCTGTGGTGACAGGCATCCTGTCAAGCTCGGTGGCTCAGCGGGTTGGGTGGGCGCTGGTGCATTTCGTGTGGCAGGGCGCGGCGGTCGCACTGTTGCTGGCCCTGGTGCTGGCGCTCTTGCGGCGTCGCTCGGCACAGGCGCGCTGGGTCGCGTCGTGTGCAGCGCTCGGGCTGATGATGGCGTTGGCGGTGGCGACTGTCTGCATGGTCTCGGTTAAGGCGCGGCAGGCGCTCCCATCGGCACTGGTCGCTCCGGAGGCGGCCACGCCCGTGGCAGTTGCGCCGGAACTCCCCGCTGTTCCTGCACTCGCCACGCCGCTCATCGTCTCTGCCAGGGCAGCTCCCGTTGGCACAGCGGACGTCGCGGGCGCCTTGCCTTGGCGCCAACAGGCCGAGCGACTTGTGCGCCCCGCGTTGCCCTGGGCGTTTCTTGGCTGGCTCGTGGGCGTCATCGGGATGTCGCTGTGGCACCTCGGCGGTTGGCTGCAACTTCGGCGGATCAGAGCGCAGGGCTCAGAGCCGGGCGGTGCGGCGATTCGCGATGCGTTCGGTCGGTTGCTCGCGAGGCTGCGCATCAGCCGGCCGGTGCGCCTCCTCGAGTCCGCGCGTGTCGCGGTGCCGACCGTTGTCGGATGGCTTCGCCCGGTGGTGCTTCTGCCGGTGAGCGCCATGACGGGTCTTACGCCGCAGCAGCTCGAGGCTGTGCTGGCACATGAGCTTGCGCACATCCGCCGCTACGACTGCCTCGTGAGGCTCGTGCAGGCGCTGGTCGAGACGCTTCTGTTCTACCATCCGGCAGTCTGGTGGGTGTCCGGGCGCATCCGGCAGGAGAGCGAGCACTGCTGCGACGAGCTGGCCGTCGAGGTCTGCGGAGACAGGCAGAGCTACGCCCGCGCATTGGCGAGGGTTGCCGAACTTGGCCGGCGCAAGCCGCACCTCGCCGCCGCAGCCAGCGGCGGGAAGCTGCTCGGCCGCATCCAGCGGATTGTGGGTCTTCCCGACCGGGACCCCGTCGTGAGCGCTCGCTGGCTGGCGGGGCTGCTTGTCGTAGCCGCGTTGCTTATGGCTGGACTTATCATGCATGCCTGCGCCGCCGCCAAGACGCAGCAACCTGCCTTGACTGAGCAACCCGCGAAGGAAAGCGAGTCGGCGTGGGGCGAGGCTGTGGAGGGCGGGCAAGTCAGCAAGAACACTGGGGCCGCGGCGGCGCTGGCAGCAGAACTGACCCGGACCCCTCGCAACAGTCCGGAAGCCTTACGCGATTTCGGCGTTGAGAAGAGCGAGCCGATAGAGAGCGGATTCTTCTTCTACGCCGGCAAGTACGTGGAGATGCCCTACGTGGTGGAGCGCCAGGGGCTGGACATTTTCATAAACGGGCACTGCGTGCAGCCCGGACCTGAGTATCCGCCGTTTGAATACGATGTGAGTAAGGATCCCGGCGACCCACCGCCTGGCTCCAGTCCCTTTGATCCTCCGCCAGAGGGGGTGGACAGGCGCGATACCTACTGGGCGCGAAAGAGCGCTTACTTGACTGCGCATTACGGCGACTCGGCTTACGTCGAGAAGATGATTGAGACCTATCTGAAGTCCACCGAGGTTGCCACCGTGGAGCCTCTTCCGGGGTTCTCAAGCCTCTACGTAGTGACGCTTAAGGACGGCCGTACGCAGAATATCGGCTTCATGGGTGGTGCGCAGTCCGTGCCGCAGGACAAGGAAAGTTTCCTGAGGGGCGCGAGCCGAACTATGGCATATGTCGAGAAAAGCCTGCGTGCAGGCTCTGTCTCCTTTATTGCGGGTGGGGCAGAGGTGGGCATTGGCAGCCGCACGGGGCTTCGCGTGGTCGAAGCTCTTCTGTCGTCGGAAGACCCCGCGGTGCGGCTTGAGAACGTGGTGAAACTGGGAATTGCGCCGGGCAAGAGCGATAAGGCCTTCTGGGGAGTTATGGCAAGCGAATTCGAGCCGTCGGAGCAGCTCGCGGAGAGGTTCAAGCGCTGGAACGAGGAGATAGAAGGGGAGAAGCGGCAACGGATCATAGAGTTGACCAAGGACGTGGGCGACGAGCTGAGCGAGAAGGTTGCGGCCCCTGACTTCATGCTGCATGCCGTCGTCCCGCTTGTGAAGGCCGCCAATCGCACCGACGGGCCCTTCATGGAGGTCTTTCGCCAGCTCGCGCGCACCGGTAGGGAAGCGATGCCTCAGTTGAAACAGGCTCTCGAGGATCCGGCGGTTGGTTTGACCTCCCGCGGAGCTGCCGCTCTGCTGCTGGTCCACTACGGCGACACGTCCGGATGGCCGGTGCTGGAGCAGATAGTCGAACGCGGCTCCGGTCCCGAGATGAACGTGACCGCCAGTCGCATGGGCGAGCTCAAGGACCGCACGTTCCTGCCGCTCATCGAAAAGGCGCTGAAGCGTGACGATGCCCAGCAGACTGTGACCTACGCCGCCGCCTATTGCGGGGACGAAGATGCCATCCCCATCCTCAAGGAAGCGTTGAACCACCCGAATAGCGGAGTGCGTTGGGGTGCGGAAAAGTGGCTCGGGGAGTTCCGAGGCAGAGAGACGAAGAACCCGGAAGTCGAGGGTGAAGTCCGCAGCGCAATAGAGACGTTGGAGGGGACTTCCGGTGAGAGCAGACCCAGTGAAGCCGCAGGAGAGCCGGCGGAGAAGTCTGAGGCGGAAGAACCGCCGTCGGGCGAGGCGGGGGAGCAGTGGGGAAAAAGGGTATCGACGGCCGAGGACTTGCCTCGGATCGAACCTGGGAGGAAGAAGCGCATCGACTACGTGGCCAGGATGTCTCTGGAGGAGGTTGCGGACAATCTCGGCGACAGGAACGTGTTGGGAGGGGGTATGCGCCTTGGGGCGTACCCGGCGATGGGCCCAATTTACTTCTGGGCTGACGCCTTGCCGTGCAACATCATGGTCTTGCGGCTGATAGAGGAAGGCAGAGAGGACCCTGACCGTGTCTGCGCTATCCTGGAGAAGACCCTCGCCAAGAAGATTGATCAGTTGTCGGAGTTGCGCGAGAAAGCCGATCAAGGGTATGCCACCGACCCCGACCCGCTGGCGGCACATTTTTCGATCGCGGCGGCGTTCTATGTGCTGGCTAACATCGACCGGTTGGATAATCCAGCCCTGTTGGAAAGATGGTTTGCTATGCCAGAGATCGACGGCTATGGTAAGCCGTACGACCTCCAGTCGTGGTTCATTGACTGCTACTTCCGCTCGACAGGGGTGGCCAGCAGCCCTTACGCCGCTATACATCGTGCTATTGTCAAGAATCGGCCCGCGCCTAACCAGAGGCACACGCGGGCAAAATGGAACCAGCCGTGGGAAGTGGATAATCCGTGGAGCCAGCTGCCTAGTGCAAATGTCCGTGAGCCTAAGAGAATCGAAGTGTTGACCATATCTCCCTTTACCTTTGACGAGAACGTAAGGATCCGCAAGAACTGGGAGGATTACCTTAAGCAACTTGAGAAGGGCGGGTGAGGGGGGCGGCGGGGGCGGATTGTTGATTACCAGGGGGCAGATTGGGTAATCTGGAATCATCGCGAGTGACATGTAGCTCTGGCCGGCGCAAAGCCCAAAGTCGTATCCCTTTGGTCGGCAATAGGTTAGAGAGACGGGAGGCTGGAATCCCGTCCTCCCCGCCGGATGCGATCAGGCCCAGGAGCGCCTCGAAGGTGCCTTCGGGCCGGCTCTG
>Ga0315291_10007139_pt1 | contig 13849 bp, 9 predicted proteins | sample YL17G12_20_MG_FD_203070 | JGI IMG/M metagenome (GOLD analysis project Ga0315291, IMG submission 203070) | Sediment microbial communities from Yellowstone Lake, YNP, Wyoming, USA - YL17G12_20 | ecosystem: Environmental > Aquatic > Freshwater > Lake > Sediment | place: USA: Wyoming | collected...
GACCACTGCAAGGCGCGGGGACGGATGTCCCGGCTGCCCGTGGTGTTGATTTGGGACATGCGCATCGAGGGAGATCGGCTGGTCTGGACCATTGCCATGGAGTGCGAGCATGAGGTCGAGTTGCGCCTTGTGGGCGCGGACCTATTCTGGCCGCCTTCTTTCACTCACTGGCAGTATGGCGAAAAGACCGGGATCTTTCCGAGCATCCTGCCTGGCGACCTGAACTGGACCACCGTGGTGACGGCGGAGCCGAGATGCAGGGAAGCGGGCGCGCTGCCGCAGGAAGGATCCATCTTGCCAGCCGTGCTGGCGTCATTGGAGACTGACAGTCCCTATCTCGAGCTGATCTGGCAGAACTCGGACTACGTGAATGGGTCTCGCGTCCTGCGGGCGCTGATGCAAATGCCGGAGACCCTGGCAACGTTCCGCGAGGGACGGCACGAGCTGATGACGCTGACGGTGGACCTGGGCTGGACGCGCGAGCAGATGACGCTGCGCGCCAAGGCCCGGGCGCAAGAGAAGAGCATCGCGGTGGCGCGTTTCACGGCGCGCTTCGACGGTGGGTCCGTCGTGCTGACCTATGATGGGAAGGATCTCAGCACGTTTCTGCATTTCTACGCGTCAATGTTGATAGGCGATTTCTGGAACGACAGCATAAACCTCCAATGGCATCCGCATAGACGGGAGGGGGACGCGTTGCTGATAAGCGGCGATTCGCGACGGCTCCCCTTCACGCAGCACTGGGAGATTCGGCCTGCTGGCGCGGGCGTGAGAATACGGATCATGCTCGAGGTGCACGAGCCGATGGATGTCACGGAGTACCATGCAAGTGTGGTGCTTCGTCCGGAGTACTGCCGCTGGGAGACGCCGCACGAATCGGGGCCATACCCGGAGTTCGAACAGGGCCAGGAGGATTGGCGTCACGTGAACCGCGTGTATGCGGAAGGAAAGTATGCCAAGGCGTCGAGCGAGTCTCTGCCTTCCGTTGTGTTGCGCGTCACAACGGATGATGTTCCCTTTCGCATGACGGCCATCAACACCGGGTGTCATGAGAATGCCCGCGTGTTGCAGGCGCTGAGAACGTCCGAAGCGGGTCTTCTCCATTTCGATAGGGGCGAGCACGTCTATTTCGACGGGGTCATCTCGACCGAACCCGTCGAGGGCCGAACGAGTGATACCGCTTGAGCGCATCGTCGATTGGTTTTCGCTGCGTGGACGATATTGAATGAGCACGGGGCGGCTTCTGCCTCTCCGGCCAGTGCCGGGTTGTTGTGAGGCTCGTAAAAGGCACGCCCGTTGTGTACCATATTCGAGGCAGCAACTTCGTGGAGGACAAGAAATGAAGATTGCTCGTATCGAGATGGAAAATGGTGTCGTGACTGTGGCCGTGCAAGGGGAGGACGGGCGGCTGCGTCGTGCGCACGGCGACGTGCTTGGCGGCGATCTCTCCGTGACGGACGAGGTCGTCACACCGAAACGCTGGCTTCCGCCGGTCGAGCCGCCCGCCATTTTCTGCATCGGAAGGAACTACGCGGCGCACGCCGCCGAGGGTGGCGCGCCGCCGCCTGAGTATCCCATCCTCTTTATCAAGAACCCGAATGCGGTTATCGGACATGAAGAATCCATCCGCCTCCCGAAGGTCTGCGAGGATGAAGTGGACTATGAAGGTGAACTCGTCGCCGTGATCGGGAGAACGGCCCGCGACGTGCCGAAGGCAAAGGCCCTCGAGTATGTTCTCGGTTACACGATCGGCCACGATGTCTCAGCGCGCGTCTGGCAGGAGAAGAAGGGCGGCTCACAGTGGTGTCGCGCAAAAAGTTTCGACACCTTCGCGCCCATGGGGCCGTTCTTGGCAACCACGGACGAAGTTCCTGACCCGTCGAAGTTGACGGTCATCACAAAACACAACGGCAAAGAAGTGCAACACGGCCACACCTCGAACATGCTGTTCGATGTTGCGGCGCTGATCAGTTTTCTCTCGCAGGACACCACGCTGTCGCCGGGGACGGTCATCATGACCGGTACGCCCGAAGGCATCGGGTGGGCGCGATCTCCGAAGCTGACGCTGCATCCGGGCGACGTAGTGACGATTGAGATTGAAGGCATCGGCCGCCTTTCAAATCCCGTCGTCGGCCCCTATTCATAGTAGCCGCGGCTTCGCCGAAGCGGGCCGGTTTCGGAGAAACCGCCCCTGCAGTGACGAGGAGACAAACATGCCACGGCACCATGCGCGGCACAAACGGCATCGCGTTTTCGTGCGGCGCGCGGCCCCTCCGGGAACGCCGCCAGGTACGCTTCGGGCCGCCCCGGAAGCGTCCCATCCCGTGGTGTCCGTAATGGCGTACGGCCCCGGCGACTTCGTTGAGGCGGAGGTCGCGGACTTGCACTCGCTGCGCTCCTACCTCGAAACATGGCCGGTCACGTGGATCAACGTCGAAGGGCTCGGCGACGTCCACACCGTGGAGACGCTCGGCGAGATCTTCGGCCTGCACCGCCTGGCCCTGGAAGATGTGCTGAACGTGCACCAACGCGCCAAGGTGGACGAGTTCGAGGACCAACTGTTCATCGTGAGCCGGATGGCGCGCTTCACGGATGATATCGAGACGGAACAAGTCAGCTTCTTTCTGGGACGCAACTTCGTGTTGACGTTCCAGGAGGGACGTCCGTGGGACTGTTTTGACGCCATCCGTGGTCACGTCCGGAACAAGGTGGGCCGCTTGCGCCACCTCGGCCCGGATTACTTGCTGTACTGCCTGATTGACGCGATTATCGACCACTATTTCCCCGTGCTCGAGGAGTATGGGGAACGCCTGGAAAAGCTTGAGGCCGAAGTGATCGCCCATCCTACCCAGGAGACCATTCACCGCCTTCACGCGATCAAGCGTCATCTGCTGGATCTGCGCCGCATCGTGTGGCCCTTGCGCGACGCCCTCCAGATCATACTGCGTGACACTGATTCGCTCTTCACGTCTGAAACGCGGGTTTACCTGCGCGACAGCTACGACCATGTGGTCCAGGTGGTGGAGTTGAGCGAGATCTACCGCGAACTTGCCATGAGCCTAACCGATGTGTATCTCTCGAGCATCAGCAACCGCATGAACGAGATCATGAAAGTCTTGGCGGTCATCGCGACGATCTTTATGCCGCTCAGCTTTCTCGCGAGCCTGTACGGGATGAATTTCGATACGGACGCCTCGCCGCTCAACATGCCGGAACTGCGGTGGTATTTCGGGTATCCGTTCGTTCTGTCCGTGATGTTTCTTGTGGCCTGTGGCATGCTCGTGCACTTCTACCGGAAGGGCTGGCTCGCGCCCTCGATCCCGACGGCGATGGAAGAGGAATCACAGAACCATTCCTCGGATGCCCTGCACGAGGAACCGCCTCACGATGACGACTCTAACTCCAATCCCGTCTCAGATTGGAAACGAGAGCGCTGAGTGGCCATGGCGTCATATGCTTCTCATGGGCTTTGCCTTTGACGCGCGTGCTGATATAATCTGAGCGTGTTGAGCCTTTGTCTGTTGGGATCGTCATGAACAGCCGATACAAGTACTATGAGTTCTTCTGCGGCGGAGGTATGGCTAGGCTTGGTCTTGGGAAAAAATGGGATTGTGTCTTTGCCAATGATTTCTGCCTCAAGAAAGTCGAAGCATACCGGAGAGCTTTCGGGCCTTCGCCGGAATTGCTCAGAGAAGATATCGGCCGATTGCGGGCCGAGCAATTGCCTGAAAGGGCTGTTCTTGCCTGGGCATCATTCCCCTGTCAGGATCTTTCCCTCGCAGGAAAAGGCCGAGGGCTCAGAGGCGAAAGAAGCAGCACTTTCTGGCCTTTCCTGGATTTGATTCTTGCAAAGAGAGCCGACTGCGAAGTCCCACTCATTGCCATCGAGAACGTGGTGGGGACTGTTACCTCGAATGGCGGGAAAGACTTCGCCGCGATTCTGGGCGCGCTGAAAGCGGGTGGGTACCGGTATGGCGCGCTGGTGATTGACGCCAGGATGTTCGTCCCTCAGTCGCGTCCTCGTCTTTTCATACTCGCGAAAGCGGGAATCCAGAACGTTAGCCGCTATGGCGCGAAATATCCACGTGACAAACTGGGGATCACTCAGGTGTCTCGCATTCTTCGAAAGATTCACGGGAATGGGCCATGACACAGGATGTCACGAGAAAGCGTATTGAGACCAAATTAATCATCGTCGGGTATGCAATGAGCCGCCTCGATTGCAGTTATCTGACCGCCACAGGTTGTTCCAGCTGGCGCCAAGCGTACAGCGAAGCGTCGGCGTCATTGGGAAAACCGCCGGCAACATTCAAGAATCTGCGCGATGAATTCGACCCCTTCCATGGCAATCCACGCAAGGGCTGGCACATGAGACCGCTACGCCCGAACAGACAGACGGTATTAGAGGAACTCCATGCGGTAAGTGACGATGCCTTGGTGGCACTAGTTCGCGAGGTTCTCCGGTGCAATGAGGATGATACGAAAGAGGCGATTGACTCACTCGCGAGAATCACACGCGTTGCAGCGAATGTGGCCGAACGGTTGCTGACGGGAAGGCGAGCCGAAGATTTCTTCACGGCAAACAGTCTGGGACTGATCAACGTTCCTGCCGAACGCCTTGTAGACTTTCGGAATGCGGCTACAGGGTACGATTTCGGTATAAGCGATGACCCAAAGACCGCGATCGAGGTGAAGGGAATCAAAAGTCAACGGGGAGACATCCTGTTCACTGACAGGGAGTGGACCGAAGCAAGAATTCGGGCCAATGACTATTTGTTGGTCGTAGTGGGAAACCTTGCAGGCACGCCGAAAGCAACAGTAACAAGAAACCCGCGTACCACCCTTTCGGTGTCCTGCCGTTACCGCCAAGCGCTCAACATCACATGGACTTCAAACGTTTCCGTTATCTGATACCCTTCGTACCGAGCGGGATATTGGGTTTTTGGTACGGCGAGGTTCTCGTAGGTCCGATTTCCGAATCGGACCTATTGCGACGGCTCCTATTCGGAGAGCGGACCCACGTGAGGACAGTCCATTTTCATATCGCACATTGTTGTCGTCTCCAACAAGGTCGAGATCCCGCGAAGGCTTATCCAGAAAGAACCCTCTGGCTGTTGGCATACCCCCTCCCTGATTCGAGCGCATGTGGGCGCTGAAGTCATTCACCGGCCAGACAGAGTGGACGGCCTTGTGATCTGGGACATGCTTTGCGGAACCGCTGGCAGGCCCTGTCCCAAGACGCAGAAAACCAATTCTCGCGAAACTTCCTTGCCCAGACGGAAAGTCCCGCCGCCGTGCATCTATGTTTTTCCAAGAACTCGGCCAGATCCTCGCAACAACCCCTGTCCCGTCTGCTGGAGACTTGAGGAAGTGACGTTCCTCAATGCGCTCTCGAAGGCCTTCCGCTGTAATTCGCACGACATTACCTACGTCAGAATCGAAGCTCGCAGAGAGGCGGCGGACCTCCAACGCAAAACTACGCTCGTGAGAGACAACGCGGTTGTCTGCGAATCCTCCTGGAACGCGATCAAACGGGCGAATCCCTAGGGTGTCGTGTGGCCAGCGTTTCCAAAGAACGGCGAAGCTATATCATGCGGCAAGTAAGATCAAAGGATACTTGCCCGGAGTTGTACGTAAGGCGGCGGACTCACGCCGAAGGCTTCCGGCACCGACTTCATGATTCCGCTCTCCCTGGCAAGCCGGATCTCAGTTTTCCAAGGTACCGTGTGGCGGTCTTCGTGAACGGGTGTTTCTGGCACGGTCACCGATGCAAGAGAGGGGCGCGGGTGCCGAGAACAAACCGGAAATACTGGGTCGCAAAGATCGACCGAAACCGACAGCGCGATGCAGAAGCGCATAAGCTTCTGAAAAAAGCCGAATGGTCCGTTGTTGTCATATGGGAATGTGAGCTTGAGAAGGGAGTCCGCCTTCTCTTACGCCGCTTGCTTGATTTGCGGTCGGCTCTTTCCCGCCGGTCGATTCGTCCCTGCGTTACTTGATGCTGCGTTCCTGAGACTGACTGCGGACCTCCTGCCCTTACGGCGACGGTCACAGCGGGCGGGCGACGGTGTGGAGTTTCAGGAAGTTGGTTACTCCGCCGACGGCGAGGGGCGTGCCGCCAACAACGATGATCGAATCGCCGGGCTTGGCCAGGCCGTGCTCAAGCACAATGCCATCCACGGCTCGGATCATGTCATCGACATTCGCCGCCTCGGCGGAACGCAACGCGTCGACGCCCCAGATCAAGGCGCAGCGGCGGAGGGTATTCTCGCTCAACGTAATGGCCGTGATCGGCGTGCGTGGACGGTAACGCGCGATGGCGCGCGCCGTGTAGCCGCTCATGGTGAAGCAGACTATCCGCACGATGTCGAGCTTGTTTGTTATCCGGCTGACGGCCTCCGCGATGGCGACGCTGTGACATCCGTGCCACACCGGTGAATCGATCGGCGTCGACTCGTCATGCGGACTGGAAGCAATGGCGTCGTCTGCCTTCTCCGCAATGTCCGCCATAATGCGCGCCGCTTCAACAGGAAAACGGCCTGCGGCCGTCTCACCTGAGAGCATCACGGCGTCGGTCCCGTCATAGATGGCGTTGGCGACGTCGCTGACTTCGGCGCGCGTGGGCTGGGGGCTCGCCATCATCGATTCAAGCATCTGCGTGGCGGTAATAACGGGTAGGCCGTGTGCGTTGCACCTCCGTATCAGATTCTTCTGAATCTGGGGAATATCATCAAGGCTTGTCTCGATGCCGAGATCGCCGCGCGCAACCATGACGGCGTCCGACAGCGACAATATCCCGTCAATATGCACGAGGGCTTCCGGCCGCTCGATCTTGGATACGATGCCGGGGCGCGCCATGTCTCGTGGCGCGGCATGACGCATAGCGTCCATTTTCTCCCGAAGCAAGCGCAGGTCATCAGGCTTCCGCACAAAAGACAGGGCCACGTAGTCCACACCGAGGTCCATCGCGAACTCCAGGTCGGCCACGTCTTTGCCGGTCAGAGAGGGCGCACTGACTTCGACGCCCGGAAGATTGATCCCCTTGTGCTCTGCAAGAGGGCCGCCGCGAACAACGTGACAATGGACATCGCAACCGTCGACGCGCTCGACGCTGAGTTCCATCGCGCCGTCCGCGAGCAGGAGGCGGTCGCCGGGCTTCACGTCATGGGGTAAGCTCGCATACGTGGTCGAAACACACGCCGCATCGCCCTCGACCTCGCGCGTGGTCACGCACAGCATCGACCCTGCCGACAACGTAACCGGGCCGCCGCCCTTCAACCTACCCGTGCGAATCTTGGGTCCTTGGAGATCGGCCATGACGGCCACGTTTCGAGACATCTCGGCCGAAAGAGAGCGGATTGTGTCGTAAGCCTGGCGATGGACATCGTGCACGCCGTGCGAGAAGTTGAGACGCGCAACGTCCATCCCCGCGGCGATGAGGTCGCGCAATACGGCGGGCGCGGTCGAACTGGGACCTATCGTGCAGACCATCTTGGTGCGGCGCATACCCCGTGTCTCCGGCTGTCGCGCGGCATTCGGGCATTGCCCTATATGCCATTCTCGAAGGCGTTGTAGATTGCGAGGACGGCCCGCTCGAGGTCGGACTGCTCGACGCCGACGATGATGTTCATCTCGGACGAGCCCTGGTTGATGACGCGCAGGTTCACGTTGGCTTTTGCGAGGGCCGTGCACAGATGTCCCGCGACGCCGATGTGATGGTTCATGCCTTGTCCGACGGTGGCGATCAGCGCGAGACCCGGAGCGATGGCGACGCGATCCGGATCGCAGGTGCGTTCGATGCCTTTCATGATTGCCGCGCCGTGATTGGCAAGCTGCTTGTCCTCGACAATCAGGGAGATGGTGTCGATTCCCGTGGGCATGTGCTCGAAGCTCACGCCATACTCCTCCAACACGGACAGGACCCGGCGTCCGAATCCGATCTCCCTGTTCATCAGCGTCTTCTCAATGTTGATCATCGTGAAGCCCGGGCGTCCGGCAATGCCCACTACCGGTTGCGTGGCGTTGCGGGTGCGGACGATCATCGTGCCGGGGTCGTCGGGCGCGCTGGCATTGCGGATATTGATAGGGATGCCCGGCTCGCGGACGGGGAATATGGCCTCGTCGTGCAGGACGGACGCACCCATGTAAGATAGTTCGCGCAACTCCGCGTACGTGATCTCGGCGATGTGCTTCGCGTGGGGCACGATCCGCGGATCCGCCATCCTGAAGCCGGAGACGTCCGTCCAGTTCTCGTATAGTGTTGATTTTGCCGCGCGCGCGACGATGGCGCCGGTCACGTCACTGCCGCCGCGGGAGAACGTCTTGACGCGTCCGTCGGGCGTTGAACCGTAGAATCCCGGCACGACGAAAAGCCCCGGGCCCTCGAGACGCTTTCCGAGCAGTTCATACGACGCCGGATCCAGGATTCCTTCTTCGTCGAACTTGATGCAGTCGATGGGGTCCACAAACTTGGCGCCGAGGTATTCCGCCATGAGCCTTCCACACAGATACTCGCCGCGGGAAGCCATGAAATCCGGCTGGCTGTAACCGCGGGCCTGACGTTCGATCTCATCGAGGTGGGCCTGCACGTCGAAACGGAGGCCGAGTTCCCGGGCCAGCTCGGTATATCGCTCTCGTATGATGCTTGCGGGCTGAGAGGCGTTCAGTCCCTGCTTCTCAAGGCCGTGCCACGCGAGCAGCAGGTCGGTGACCTTCTTGTCGTCCGGCATTCGTTTGCCGGGCGCCGAGGGAACGATGAAACGCCGCTCCGGGTTCGCCAGAACGATGTCCTTGACGGCCCGCATGCATTTCTCATCCGCTAATGAGGTCCCTCCGAATTTGCAGGTGATTCCGCCCATAGAGTTCTTAGGCATCCCCTATCTTCATGGCACCAAGTTCGTCAACACACGGCTGATGTCGTTGAACGTAACGTACAGAAGCAAACCAATGATCAGTACTACGCCGGCCTGCTGAATACGTTCAAGGGCTCTGATGTCTATCGGCTTGCGCCGAATGCCCTCCAACACGATGTACACGAGGAGGCTTCCGTCGAGCACGGGCAGCGGCAGCAGATTGAACACGCAGAGGTTCACGCTGATGAACGCGGTGATGTTCAGCAGCCACGAGTAGCCTGCGCGGGCCGCCTGGGTTGTGATCTGGTAGATGAGAACCGGCCCGCCGAGTTCCTTCGGGCTAAGGCCACCAGTGACGAGCATAGTAACGGTCCGCACGGTGCGCTCGAGTGCCTGGTACGTGAGGCTCAACGCCTCGGGGACGACTTGCCGCGGAGGCACGCGGTAAAACACCATTTTCGTTCCAAGTTGAACGCCGATGGCCCGGACCGATGAGACAGGCAACTTCAGCGTCAGATGCTGTTCGGCGCGCAGCAGACCGTAGAGAATCGCAGGACGATTCACTTGGACCTCGACGGTCTCGCCGGGATGCGTCTGCTCGAAGTCATTCAGGAGTTTTACCGTTGCCGGTTTACCGTCCAAGACCTGGATAATGTCTTTCGGTTTGAGACCTGTTTCCTGCTCGAATTCGGGACTCACCTGCGTCACGACGGGCCTTGCATTCTTGTCCAGGTCGCGGGCCATACTCCATGAAGACCAGACATCCAATCCGAGGAAGCGGCCGATTGTCTCCGGTTGGATGGTGGTTTGGATCGTCTGGGAATCGCGCTGAATCTCGAGCGAGACAGTCTCGCCTTGGGGGACTTTCTCGACCATATCGACAAAGGTGACGCTGTCGACGGTCTTGCCGTTGGCGCGGACGATAATGTCGCCGGGCTTCATCCCGTTGTCCTTTGCGGGGGAGTCATCCCGAATGCCCGCCACAAGGGCCGTCTCGAAGGGCGCAACGCCAAACCGCATGCGCTTGTCTTTCATGAGGGGCGTCGGTTCGACCGGCGAAAGATACTCGGTCTTCGTTCCGTCGGGGTTCGCGCGCTCGAGACGCACGTTCAAGACGGAGCCGGCTCCCAAAACCGCATCGATGCCGACGTCCATGATGTTGCGTATCTTGTTTCCGTTGATGGTAAGAACGCGGTCGCCGGTCTGCCAGCCGAAAGCGTCTGGCGGGCGGTTCAGATCGGATTCCGAACCGTCGGCCAACATCGCGTACAAGGGGGCCGTCGCGGCGGGAGAGCCCGGAACGATCTGCCCGATTCTGCTGTCGACATCGGACTCGCGCACTTCCGCGCCGACAGCGGCAACGATTCCGTACAGGAGGACGGCCAGCACCATGTTCATCAGCGGACCCGAGACGATCACGATGAAGCGCTGCCACACGGGCTTCTTGTTGAACCACCGATCGGCGGGGACATGTCCGTAGGTTTGGTCGCGCTCCTCGTCCGTCATGGGGGCGTCTTCCTGGCCCGCCATTTTCACGTAGCCGCCGAGGGGCAGGGCGCCGACGCAGTAATCGGTATCGCCGATGCGGATGCCGAACGCGCGGGGCGGCATGCCGAGGCTGAACCGATCAACATAGATGCCGCAGGCTTTTGCGGCAAGGAAATGGCCGAGTTCGTGGAAAAACACCATCAAACCCAGCACGATGATGAACACTACGATGTCAAACAGAAACATTTGGCGCTGCTATCTCACTTTCTCAGTCGTCCGACCGTATCCAACGCCGCTTTTCGCGCGTCCGCGTCCGCCTCCAGCACGGACTCCAACGCAACATCATGACGGATGTCCGCCGCATCCAGCGTCCTTCGCACGACTTCAGGAATGTCCAGAAAGCCGATCTGACGCCTGCAAAAAGCGGCCACGGCTATTTCGTTCGCGGCGTTCAGGACGGCGGGCGCTGTGCCGCCGGTTTTCGCGGCGTGCAGGGCGTGCTCCAAACACGGGAACTCGGAGAAGCTCGGCGCGCGGAACGTCAACTCCCGCATGGCCGTCAAGCTTAACCTGCCCATGGGAGATTGTACACGTTTGGGCCATGTCAGCGCGAATAGGATCGGAAAGCGCATGTCCGTGACGCCCAGATGTCCGAGAATGCTGCCGTCGTTGAACTCGACGAGGCTGTGCACGATGCTCTGCGGATGGATTACAACCTCGATCTTTGACAGAGGCAATCCAAACAGGGCCATGGCCTCGATCACTTCGAGGCCTTTGTTCATCAGTGTGGCCGAATCCACGCTTATCTTCGCGCCCATGTCCCAGGTAGGGTGCTGGACGGCTTCTTCAGGCGTTACATCCCGCAGACTCTCGCGCGAGCGCCCATAGAACGGCCCGCCCGAAGCGGTGAGGTGCACGCAGCGAACGTCGCTGGTGCGGTGCCCGTGCAGACACTGGAACACGGCGTTATGCTCGCTGTCAACGGGGATAACCTCGACGCCGCGCGCCCTCGCCTGCGCCATGATGATGGGTCCGGCCATCACCATCGGCTCCTTGTTTGCCAGGGCAATGCGATTCCCGGCGTCGATGGCCTTCAGCACGGGCTTCAATCCCACGGCGCCCACCATGGCGCAGAGCGTGACGTCCGACGGCACCGCGGCGAGACGATCAATCGCATCTTCGCCGCTCCAGATCGTTACATCCAGCCCCATGGCGGCGAGGCGGTCGGCCGCGTCCTTGTCGGCCACGGCAACGCGCGCAGGATGGAATTCCGCGATCTGGGCCGCAAGGAGATCGGCGTTCGAGCGCACGCCGAGACCTACGACCTCGAAAAGGCCTCGATAGTGGCGCACGACATCGAGGGCGCTGCGCCCGATGGATCCGGTGGAACCTAGAATGCAGATTCGCCTCGGCACCGCCTCTTCACTCCTTGCGGGCGCCCGATTTGAACTCTGATAGATAGTGCTGCAGCGCGCTCTTTCGCTTGTAGCGCTGCTCGAGCAGCGCCCGGACATCGTGCACGGTGCTTGCCGTCAACACGCGACTCGCGAACCGTTTAGCCGTCGAAAGACGCGCGTTTACAATCTCCGCGTGCACGGCGGGAATGGCCACCGACGACATGCTCAGGGAGTCAATCCCGAGGCCTATCAGCAGCTCCGTGAACAGTGGATCGCCCGCCATCTCACCGCAGATGCTGACGGGGATGTTGGCGGCTTTGGCCGCGCGGGTGACGTAGCGGATCATGCGGAGAATGGCCGGATGCGCGGGCTCGTACATATGCGCGATTTTCTCGTTCACGCGATCGACGGCGAGCGAGTACTGGATCAGGTCGTTCGTGCCGATGCTGAAGAAATCACATTCTTTTGCGAGCATGTCCGCTATGACCACGGCGGAAGGCACTTCGATCATCGACCCGAACTTTATGTTTTTCTTAAATGGAACGCCGCGCCGTTCGAGATCCGCACACACTTCGTCGAAGACGGCCCGGACCCGGCGCAGCTCATCTACTCCGCTGATCAACGGAAACATGATCTGGACGTTTCCGTGTGCGCTCGAGCGCAACATCGCGCGAAGCTGCGCCTTGAAGATGTCGGGCCGCTCGAGGCAGAACCGTATGGCGCGCCAGCCCAACTGCGGGTTGATCTCCTCGGCAAGCTGAAGATGGGAGACAAACTTGTCCCCGCCGAGGTCGAGCGTGCGCAGCGTCACGGGCCTGGGCTTCAGCGCGGCGGCGACCTGGGCGTAGGCTTGGTATTGCTCTTCTTCGCTGGGCAGGTTCGCGCGGTTCAGAAACAGGTATTCCGTCCGATAGAGTCCGACGCCGCGCGAGTTCACCTTGAGACTGGCCGGGATTTCGACCGGCAATTCAATGTTGGCCATGAGGGGCACCTCATGTCCGTCGAGTGTGGCGCTTCCACGCGTCTCCTCGATCTCGATGAGCGCGATGCGCTCAAGATCGACGCGTTCCTTCTCGACCACGTATTCCTGCACGGTCGACGCATCCGGACGGATAAAAACGTATCCTTTCGTCCCATCGACGATGATCTGGTCTCCGGGCTTCACGTGCGTGCCCACATACCTGAGGCCGACCACGGCGGGGATCTGCAGTGCGCGCGCGAGGATCGCCGTGTGCGAAGTGGGCCCTCCTACGTCTATGGCGATCCCAAGCGCGTTTTCGACGTCGATGTTGGCCGCGTCGGACGGAGAGAGGTCATGCGCCACCACGACGCTTGGCGTTTCGATGCGCTCGAGGCTCGCCCGCTCCCTGTTCATGAGCTTGCCGAGAATGCGGGCGCCGACGTCCACGAGATCGGTCGTACGTTCGCGGAACCGCGGGTCAGGAACCGTCTTGAGGAGCTTTGTGTAGCGGGCGATGAGGTCGTCCAGCAGGAACTCGACGTTGTAGCCCTCTTTGATGACGCGGTCTGCGATTTCCTCGCGCATCGTTACATCGTCGAGCAACATGAGATGCGCCTTGAAGATATCGGCGTGGCGCGCGCCCAGGGCCTTGGCGGTCTGATGGTGCAGGCGCTTTAGATCCTTTCGGACAGCGTCGACGGCCTTGTTGAACCGGGCGAGTTCCGCTGCCTTGTCCTCCGTCTGATAACGGGGGATGTCCAGCGTATGGACGTCGAAGGCGAGTGCAGGACCGATACCGATCCCCGGGGACACGCCAATTCCTCGCAGTGCTATCTCCACTGCATCATCTCCGATTTTGGATTTTGGATCTTGGATTCATGCCGGCTGTGAGAAAACGTCCCCGCTAAAAGTTGAAGATGCGTTCATCTGACAAGACCTGGGATCCTGGCCATAATCCGAAATCCGGAATCTATAATCCAAAATAGCGTGCGAAGGAGACTCTCGCATCACAAGCGCAAGCATCCGCGGCCCTAGCCGGACGGCTCATCGCCGAACCCGGCCGCGAACAAGGCCCGTACGGCATCCATGGCGGCGTGCGCATCCGGCCCTTTGCATGTTACGGTCACGCGGCTGCCCTGGGCCGCGGCGAG
>Ga0315291_10007140_pt1 | contig 13848 bp, 10 predicted proteins | sample YL17G12_20_MG_FD_203070 | JGI IMG/M metagenome (GOLD analysis project Ga0315291, IMG submission 203070) | Sediment microbial communities from Yellowstone Lake, YNP, Wyoming, USA - YL17G12_20 | ecosystem: Environmental > Aquatic > Freshwater > Lake > Sediment | place: USA: Wyoming | collected...
GTGTGGTAGCTGCCCAGGCCCAGCACCCGCTGGAGTCCCAGGGCGCTGGCCCCGTGCTTCTCGCCAGTCACATACCAGATGGCCTGGAACCACACCCGCAGCGGATAGCGCGTGTCGTGGAAGAGGGTTCCGGAGGTCACCGACACGCGCTTGCGGCACCGCCCACACTGATGCCAGCCGTTCGCCAACTGCCAGGCCTGACGGTGACCACACCAGGGACAGACGAAGCCATCGCGCCAGCGGATCGACGCCAGATAGGCGCGGCAGGCCTCTTCCGAGCCCGCCAACGCGTCGAAGCCCTGTTGGTTGCGAGGGAAGGGCTCCATAGCCCCGTATACTATATGTAGTGGGTGGTGTAGTCAACTGCATACCCAGGTAATAGTAATGGGCGCCTCGGATATGGGCGTGCTGAATGGGGGTAGAGGGCGCGGAAGTCGCCGGCAGCGGTTGGCTTTCCAGCCCGTGGGCGAGGATGGAGTCAATGCTCTTGTAGCTGAGCGCATTCAGTGCCAGCGCGCGGACACAGGCCGCCTCCAGCCGCGCCGCTCCATGGTGCTTGCCCAAGCGCAGCACCCCCAGGCCCGCCCGGTAGCCCTGGACGGGGTGGGCGCGGGAGGCGAGGATCTGCTCCACCACCTGGGCGGTGGCCGGCCCGGTCTGCCGCGCCCAGCGGATCAGGCGATCGGGACTCCACTGCACATACTCGCGGTGATGGCGGGGCATGTGCTCGAGGAGCGTGGTGTGCCCACCTCGCTGGAATGAGCGCAGATGCGACGCCACCCGCGTTCCTTTGTGGAGGATCTCCACGGTGTGGGCGGTGAGGCACACCTCGACTTGGGCGCCCAGGATCTGGTAGGGCACGGAGTAGTAGTGCCGGTCCACCTCCACGTGGTAGTCGATGCTGACCCGGGCTTTCTTCCACTCCTGGTACTCGTAGGGCTGGGCGGGCAGGGGCCGGAGGGCGGGCCGGTCGAGCGCGAGAAAGAGCGACTCCCGGCAGCCTTCCAGTTTCCGGAAGGGTCGGCGGTTGTACTCCCCGAGCAGCGCCCAGATCGCTTCGTTCAACTCCGCGAGGGAGAAGAAACGCCGATGCCGCAGCCGGGCGAGAATCCAGCGCTCCACCCCCTGGACGCCCGTCTCGACCTTCGCCTTGTCCCGGGGGGCGGCGCACGCGGGCGGGCAGCACGGCGGCGCCGTAGTGCTCGGCCAGCTTCTGGTAGGTGCGGTTCAGGTCGGGATCGTAGAAGCAGGGGGAGGTGACGCCGGACGTGACATTGTCGGGGATGATGAGAGCCGGCACCCCACCCAGGAATTCGAAGCAGCGCCGGTGCGAGCCGATCCAGTCCGGAAGCCCCTGGCTCCAGGTGGCCTCCACGTAGGTGAAATTACTCGCCCCCAGCACGGCGACAAAGATCTGGGCCTCCCGCACCTCCCCGGTGCGCCGGTCCACCACCGGCATCGTCTGGCCGGCGTAGTCTACGAAAAGCCGTTCGCCGGCCACATAGTGCTGGCGCAGCACCGGCTCCAGGGTGCGCTCCCAGCCCCGGTAGAGCTCGCAGAATTGGCTATACTGATAGCCGTCGGGGTGAGCCGCCCGGTACTCCTGCCAGAGCAGCCCCAGGGTCACACCTTTGCGGCGCAGCTCCTGGTGGATCGTCGGCCACTCCGGCCGGGGACGCTGACGAGGAGAGTCAGGCGGAGGTGGGAAGAGCAGCGCCTCCAGCGATTCCTCGTCCATCCCCTCCGGCAGCGGCCAGCTCAGCCCCGCGGCCTTTGCCCGCAGCAGGCAGTCTCGCACCGTCGTCTGGCCCTTGCGGCAACTCACCGCAATCGCCCGGTGCGAGAGCCCCGCCTCCCAGCGCAGCCGTAATACTTCCTTGATCACACGCATGGATAACCTTTCCCTGGGCATCTGTTCCTCCCGGACCCATCTTCAGACCTAAGAGGCCCAGCTTACCCCATGCTTGGTCGGTTATCCCGCGTCTGGCTTCACTCCATTCGGTGATCGGATGGGATCGGAATCACCGCGCACTTTGAATCGGAATCCGCGCGCACTTTGAATCGGAATCGGTGGTCACTTTGGCCCGGAATACGCACCTGCCTGGCTCACTGCCGGAGGGCGCGGATCGACCACAGCGCCAGTGCTGTGGCCGGACACCGTTGAGGTCTTCGCCCGGAGCGCTTCCTGACACCGGACAGCTCTTTCCCAAGTCCCCCGAGAGGTGCTATCATGGCCAACGCGGTGGACAGCGTTTGCGGTGAGGACAACCGGGGCGGACAAGACAGTCGAGCAACATGGACTGGATGGCAGGAGGGAGCATGTCTGAGGAGGTCTACAACCGGATACTGGGCTGTATGGTGGGCAACGCTATCGGCGATGCCTTCGGTGCCGTGGTGGAGTTCTGCTTCGCAGACAGGGTGGAGAAGCTGGCCGGCAAGCAGTGGGTGGACCAGTTCCTCCCATTCCCCGACGACTTCGGCACCCACCCGGTGGGAGTGTGGCAGGCGGCGCCGCCGCGGGGGACAGGGACGGACGATACCCGCAATAACCACATCTTCGCCGAGTGTGTGGTCCGCAATGGAGGGAAGATCAACTCACAGCGCCTGGCGATGGAGTACGTGGAGCGCTATCGCGACCGCGCAGTCTTCTATCCCAACTACGACGAGCTGGCCGAGCAACACATGCGCCACATGTATGAGCGATCCTGCGCCTATCTAGGAATGAGGGAACTGCCGTCGGGCAGGCCGGCCTGGGTGGTCTCCTCCCAGGGCAATTCCTTTCCCACCCTGTGGGGCCTCATCTCGCTGGCATTCGCCGGCTTGCTCTACCGCGGCGAGCCGGAGAAGGCGTACGTCAAGGCCTTCGAGCTGTCTTTCGTGGACCTCGGCTATGCTCGAGATGCAACGGCGATGATGGCCGCCATGGTCAGCGCGGCCCTCGGCGGCGACGTTTCGGGCAAGGAAATGGTGAAGCTGGCTCTGGAGATCGACCCGTTCGACTTCCGCCGGCGCATCATGGTGGACGAGCTCAGGAAGTTCCTCCAACTGGCCGACGAGGCGGACAGCGATCACGCACTCGTGGATGCCATCGCCAAAGAGGTGACCCATCGGCACGCCTTCGATCCCATTGATGTGCTGGGCCAGCCCGCGGCAGCTGTCTACTACTGTGACGGCGATCCGGTGCGCAGCATCGTGATGGCCACCAATGACCGCGATCTCGACGAGAGCGGCGGTCTGAAGCAGTTGCGGGACGTCGACTGCACGGCAGGAGTCGCCGGGGCCCTGACGGGAGCCCTCCACGGCGCCCAGGCCTTCCCTGAAGACTGGGTTGCCGATGTCCTGAAGGCCAACCAGGAGGTCTACGGGATCGACATCGAGGGCAATGCGCGACGCTTCTACGAGGCCGTCTACGGCGCGAGCTGACACGGCCAGATGCGGGGAAGCCGCTGGCCGCGCGACCTCTCGGGAAGAGAGGGGCAGCGGACAGCCGAACGAGAGCGAGACCGATGTAGAGGACCGTGTCAGAAGAGCTCTATTCGCGAATCCTGGGATGCATGGTTGGGAATGCGCTCGGAGACGCCTTCGGCGGAGTGGTGGAAGGTGCGTCCGCTGAGATGGTGGCCGCGATCGCGGGAGGCGACTGGGTCGGCGAGTTTCTGCCCTATCCCGACGATGCGAGTCCCCATCCCCTCGGCATCTGGGAGTCGTCGCCGCCGCGCGGAACCGGCACCGATGACACGCGCTACAATCAGATCTTCGCGGAGTGTGTGATCCGAAACAGGGGCGCCATCAACTCTCAACTGCTCGCGATGGAGTATATCGGGCGGTACCGGAACTGCGCTGCACTCTATCCCAAGCATGTGAAGCTGGCCGAGGAGCAGTTCCTCGACCGATGGTACGAGTGGTGCTGCGCGCACCTCGGCATGGACCCACCGTCAGGAAGGCCGCCCTGGGTGGCCCTGTCCCAGGGGGTCTACGGACTGCCCGGCATCCAGGGACTCATCTCGCTCGCCTTCGCCGGCCTGCTTTACGAGAATGAGCCGGAGAAGGCCTATGTCACAGCGTTCGAGTTGGACTTCCGAGGTGTCGGCTATTCGCGCGATGCAACGGCCATGATGGCGGCCATGGTGAGTGCTGCGCTCGGGGGCACCATCTCCGCGAAGGAGATGGTCAGGATCGGCCTCGAGACAGACCCGTTCGACCTCGGCAAGCGCAAGTACGACAGACGGGTCATGTCCTCAGAGGTGAGCGACCTGCTTGCTGTCGCAGAACAGGCCGGCGACGATCGGGCCCTCGTCGAGGCCCTCTCCCGCCGGCTGTGCCACCGCCACTTCTACGATCCCGTGGACGTCCTGGGCTTCCCCATGGTCGCCCTGCATTTCAGCGACGGTGATCCGGTCCGCACCATCGTGATGTCCGTCAACGACCGCGCGCTCGACGACAACGGCCGCTTCATCGCGCTTCGCGATGTGGACTGCACGGGGAGCGTCGCAGGGGCCCTCGTGGGCGCACTGAAGGGCGTCCAGGCATTCCCCAAAGACTGGGTGGACGACGTCATCAGCGCCAACAGGCAGGTCTACGGTATCGACATCGAGGCCAATGCGCGGCGGTTCTACGAGGTTGTCTACGGCGCGAAGTGACAGGGCAAGCCACGGGCAAGCCGCTGCCCGCGCGACACTGGCCGGCGAACCCTATCCGGCCGCCTCCTCGCTCTCCCCTTCCTGGAGGTGCCGGCGGTAAAAGTCTCTCGGAGCGCAGTCCACCCGACGGTGGAAGAGGCGGCTGAAGTAGGAGAGACTCCCGAAGCCTGTCTGGGCGGCCGCCTCGCCAACGGACATGGCAGCGTTCGTCAGCAAGATGCGCGCTCTCGCCAGTCGAGTTTCGACGAGATCATCAATGGGGCTGAGGCCGAAGAGCTTCTTGTAGAGCACGGCGAAGCGAGAGGGGCTGAGGTGGGCCACTTGCGCCATGCTCGCCACTGTCCAGCGCTCCTCCAGCCGCTCGTGAACCTGCATGCGCACGCTCCGCAACACCTCCGCGCGGGCCAATTCGGCTGCCGTGAAGTCCAAATGTTCTTGCTCGTTCGCCAGGCGGCCGAGCCTCAACAGGAGCGTCTCAACCAACATTTGGACGGAGTGCTGCCAGAACAGCTCCCTTCGATACAGCTCTCGCTCGATTGCCCTGAGTATGCGCGGGAAGAACTCAACCTCCTCGGGCCGGAAGAGCCTGTTCACCGGCACCCGGTAACGACCGACAAGCTCAGGCATCGCCGGGCCCGTGATGTGCACCCAGTCGTCAGTGTATCCCACACCGCGCCCGGTAAACCACTGAGGGAATGTCGGCTCGTAGAGAAGGCAGTCGCCAGACTCTCCATGCACCAGCCCGGCGGCAGTGCGCACCAACATCGGAGTATAGAAGCGCAGCAGCAAGTACTGATCGAGCCCATGGGGCCGGTCTACGGTGAAGCCCAGCTTGCGGACCCAGTGGACGCCCAGTCCCATTACCTCCAATCGGTGTGGTTCTTCTCGGCCATCAAGATGGGCCATCAAACCGTTCCTTCTCGGGCCATCTCCGAGTCATCCAGGAGGCGGAAGGCGTTCCTCTGCCACGATGCTAACCGACATCATACAGCAGAATAGTTCAAATAGTCAAGAGTATTGTGTATTCCCCTCCGACGGAGGTGATCGCATAATCCAAAGGGTAGTGGACACAGTGTCTTGGCGTCACTCAAGCCGCTGGGTTCATCCAGAGCGGTGTCAGCAACAGATGAATGCAGCGCGCATTAACGGGAAGTGCTCGGCCGCACTGAGGAGCCGGTCGTGAGGCGACATCAACTGATCTGGCAAACATCCCTGAGCGAAAGGAGGCGGAAGAGGCCGAAGCAGTTGCCCGCGGGACGTGGTGCTGATCTCTGTCTTGAAAGGAGACGGAACTAAGATGATTGCGCCGCGACGCAAAGGATTCACGCTGATTGAACTACTGGTGGTCATCGCGATCATCGGGATTCTCGCCGCGATGGTCTTCCCGGTCTTCGCGAGGGCGCGCGAGTCCGCGCGCAAGGCGGTGTGTCTCTCCAATGTGAAGAACATCGCCCTCGCCATTCAGATGTATCTGGCTGACAACAACGACACGCTCCCGCCCAAGGAACATCGGGCGGAGCTCTGGGAAGACTGGGCAAAGGTAGCGTGCTGGGACGGCGGGTTCTCCCAGGAGGCCGCCACCATAGCCAACCCGTATCTGCGGTGGCCGGTAGTCCTGGACGAGTACATCAAGAACCGCGACGTGTGGCAGTGTCCGAGCGCGAAGGTGTACGGTGGCGCGGGCGGCATCAACCCGGGCCCAGACTGGTATGGCTGGCTGGTCGCCAACCACGAGACCGTCTGGGGCTGGTCTACCGCGTGGGGGGAAGGCACTTTCTGCTTTTGGAACATCAGCTGGTACCCGCCAGGCTGGGGTGGCGCGGTCACTGACTCGGCCCTTCAGGGGCCTGCTTATGGTATCTCCGAAGGTTCCGCGCCTGTCGGGACAGAGAAGGCCTTCCGTATGAGCATCGCGGCCAACGCGGGGAACGTGCTGGAGACCCCCAGCTGCAGCAACTGGGATCGCAAGCTTGTGTCAGTGCCGGACCCCGTCAGGTGGGTCATCGTCGGCGATGCGGGCGTCAAGAGCGGCCAGGATTACCTGACTACGATCGGCCACGTGGCCTACCCGGAGCTCTGCGGGCTGGAGTGCTCCGGCGCAACAGTCGGTTCAGGCGGAGAATGCGGCTGGGCGGATTGGGAGGCGTGTTACGAGTCGGGCGGCGAATGCATCCACATGTGGGCGCCCGCCTATGGCGCGTTTCTCAAAGACCGAGACCTGCTGAAGCCCTACGCGCGGCACCTCGGCGGCGTGAACCTCGGCTTCCTCGATGGACATGCCTCCTGGTGGAACTCCGAGAAGCTGATCGCCGAGTTCGCTGACGGGGCCAGAGCCGGCGAGTCGGCCCCCCTCGGGCTCGTGAACCCTGGCCCCGCATCGTTTGCGGGTGCGGGAGGCTGGGTGTGCGACTGCGGCTCGGAGACGGCGACTCTGTACTAAGTCGGGCTCGATGTGCGTAGTTAGCGCGTGACGGCCGCGGAGCGCCGGAGAGGGACTCGGCGCTCCGCGGCGCAGGTGCTGTCCTCGCATGCTGCGAATCACCTCTGCTGAGCGCGGGTCGGCTCTCTGCACCAAGCACCTGTTGCCTCAAGGGTGACATGGCCTCTACTGCACCGGCAAAGGACCTATCCGCAGCAGCCCCTGAGCCCCCACGCGATGCCAGAGGCGGCGTCACCTGGCGCGCCGCTGTCATCTCGCTGCTCATCATCGGGGTCACGGCACCGGCCATCTTCTACGGGGAGGTCGTGTGGTTCAGAGAGACTCCCCACTTCTGGGCGAGCGGGTGGTCGAGCGGCGTGCCGGCGCCGTGGCCGCTGACGGTGCTGTTCCTACTGACCGCGCTGACGCATCTCCCCTTCCTCCGGCGACTGCGGTTGACCCGGCCGGAACTGCTGACGGTCTACTCAGCCATCCTCGTGGTGACGCCCTTGTTCGGGATGCACGTGCTCTTCTACCTGCTGGGCAAGGTGCCGAGCTACCGATACTTTGGTCTCACGCAACCGCTCTGGGAGACAACGTTCCTCCGCCTGATCCCCGAGTGGTGGGGCCCCACTTCGTACGCCGCTGCTACGGACTTCTACATGGGTGGGGTTGCCGTGCCGTGGTCGGAATGGGCGTTGCCGCTGGCAGCATGGTCGTCCTTCATGTTGTCCCTCTACCTGGCCAACGTCTGCCTCCTCGTGCTCGTGGAGAAGCAATGGATCAGAAACGAGCGGCTGACGTTCCCCCTGGCACAAATACCTCTGGAGGCCGTTGGCGAAGTATCCAACGGGGATCGGAGCGCGCGCCTGCCGGTCAGCAAGGCCTTCTGGGTGGGACTCATCGTCGCCACGGTCGTGAGCTTCCTCAGCCAGCTTTCTCAGAGAGTGCCTGCTATGCCGTCGCTGCCTATGGAAGTGACGGTGATGGGCGCGCAATACGTGGGGCCGCTGGCCGCCCTCGGGGACATTGAGCTATGGCTCTACCCTTGGCTGATCGCGCTGGCTTACCTCCTCCCGCAGGAGCTTTCGTTCTCGGTCTGGTTCCTGTGGCTGGTACGGATCGGGCTGTGCGCTCTAGCGATCATGTACGGGCACTCGCCCATGGCAGCCGACTGGTGGTGGTCCCTTGGTTTCCCGTCGCCCCACAGCCAGGCCACGGGGGCGGTGGTGGCGCTCTCGGTGTGGGCGTTGTGGACCGCCCGGAGGCACCTGGCTAGAGCTGTGCGCATCGCCTTCAGCGGAGGCCCCGCGAGAGGCAACCTCGATGAGCCCTTGCCGTATCGCTGGGCCCTGATCGGCTTCGTAATCTCCGTCTCCTGGCTGGTCGCCTTCCTCATCCTCTCGGGCAACCGACCTATCTTCGGGCTGGTCTACATCACAGTCCTGGTTGGGTTGTACCTGGCCTATGCGCGAGTGCAGGCGGAGGGCGCCTTCGACCCATTCTTCTGGTGGGGCAACGATATATGCATCATCGTGGTGGGCATGCACAATTTGCGGCCGACGGAGATCCTCACCCTCTACACGATGAACTGGGCCGGGTCTCCCTTTCCCAGCCGGATGTTCAGCGCCTGCTCGATCAACACGCTAACGTCGCTCAAGATCGCGGATGCGAGCGGCACACACAAGCGGCCACTCATGTACCTGCTCTTCGCCGTGCTCGCCGTCGCGCTGGCCGTGGGCATATACGTCACTTTGACCGTGTTGTACGGCCGCGGCTTCCTGATGACTGGGCTGGCCAAGGGCAACTACTTCGTGCCGTGGGCGCTCCAGGCGGGCGAGGGCCCGGAGATGGCCTACTACATCATGAACGGAGGGAATCGGGACGTAGGGGGTGTGCTGCACATGGTGGGAGGGGCGATGGTCGCTGTCTTCTTTGGCATCATGCGTCTACGCTTCCTATGGTGGCCGCTTCACCCCATTGGATACTTGCTTTCCAACAGTGTACCTCAGGCCGTGGGGACATTCCCGTTCTTCTTCGCATGGACTCTCAAGACGCTGGTAACACGCTATGGGGGCCTGCGCCTGTACCGCCAGACGATACCGCTCGCTATCGGCCTGATCCTGGGGGATCTGCTCAATAGCTCGCTCTGGAACATCATCAGGCTCGCCACCCAGGGGCGGTTCTGATGAGTTCCTGCCCAGCATTGAGTTCAATCGCAGACAAGTGTCGCGCGGCGACCTGGTGTACTCGCGATACTCGCCCGGCACCGCATGCTGGCTGGGACACGATGTGGGCATTGCCCGCCCATGAAACCGGCGTGGAACGCCGGGATACCGTTCTCCTCGAGTGCGCGCGGCGAGATTCCGCCGATTACACAGCGCAGACGTCATGCGCGCGTACGTTACTGCTTCCGGTTCCAGCAGCGCGGCAGGCCGTCGCGGAGCTGGCGCGCAGCCGCCTCACCCCGGTAGACGGGACCTTCTCGGGTCTCTGCTGGCCTTCCCGAAAGGGAAGGGGGGGATGACCTCCCGCACTTCCATCGAACGCGATGCCACACGCTCTGACCCGCAGGGCGGCGTGACGCTGCGAGCCGTCGCCATCGGGCTCGTGGTACTGGTGCTGGTGACGGTGCTGAACTTCTACGTCGAGCTGGCCTGGGGCATCAACTGGAGCGTCAACTGGCAGTTCTCCTCTGGCGTGCCGGCCGTTGTCCCCGTGGTTGTCCTGTTTCTTCTGACGCTCCTCATGAGGATCCCCGTCGCAGCTCGTGTCGGTCTCACACGCCGGGAGCTACTCGTCATCTACTTGCTGGTCTTGATGGGATCCCCTATGCTCACTCACGCCACTCTCGCCTGGGTCCTGGTCAAGAACGTCGCCTACTACTATGCGGCCTTCACGCAGCGTCACTGGGAGGCGATCTTCCTCAAACACGTCCCCAGCTGGTGGGCTCCGACCGACCCCGCCGCTGTGGAGGGCTTCTTTCAGGGCGGCACATCGGTGCCGTGGTCCCTCTGGGCCATGCCGCTGGCCGCCTGGACGGCTTTCTCTATCGCCCTCTTCATCTGCACCCTGTGCTTGATGGTGCTCGTACAGCGCCAGTGGATCACCAATGAGCGGCTGAGCTTCCCCCTCGCTCAGATGGCGCTGGAAATGGTACGCGATTCTCGCGAGGGACAATCCCAATCCCCCGGTCGCCTCCCGGTCGCTTGGGTCTTCTGGACGGGTTTCTTCATCTCGCTCGGCATCAACTTCCTCAGCAGCCTGTCCATGAAGATACCGGCCATGCCAAACATCTCGCTCTTCCCCTACGATCTCATCCCCTGGCAGGGGATGGGACCGTTGGCTGGTCTGGGTGGTATCACGCTCGTCTTCTGGCCCTGGATGATTGCGATCGCCTATCTGATCCCCAAAGAGCTGTCCTTCTCTGTGTGGTTCTTCTGTATTATCCGTTTCCTCCTCACGGTAGCCGCCATCGCCTGGGGGGCCACCCCTATGCGGCCCGAAGACTGGTGGAGCACCTCTTTCCCCGCGCCATACTACCAGGGGAGCGGTGCACTCTTGGTGCTTTCCGTCTGGACGATCTGGATCGCGCGAGGCCATCTCATCCGCGTTGCGCGCGCCGCGTTCAGCGGTCAGTCTGGCCGCGAAGATGCTGAGGAGCCGCTTTCGTACCGTTGGGCCTTCCTGGGCTTCCTCGCCTCCTTTGCCTTCATCGTCTACTTCCTCTGGCTGTCAAACTGCCGCCTCACCTTCGGAATCTCGGTCGCTCTCCTAACCGTGGGTTACTTCGCCATCTGGTCCCGACTCCGGGCCGAGACCGGCCTTGGCTTTCTCGCCTTCCCCCACCAGATCCCGGAATTGGCCATGGTGCCGTTTGGCAGCCGGATCTTCCGGACCAGCGAGGTCGTCACACTGGTGACACTGCGCGCGTTCTATACGCCTGGTTTCAGCCAGTCCTTCGAGATCTTCCCAGGAGCGGCCCTTGAGTCGTTCAAGGTGGCCGACTCGGCCAACATCAACGCGCGGCGGCTCACGTTGGCGCTGACCGCGGGCTTCCTCGTCTCTCTGGTGGCTGGCATCCTTGTCTTCATGCCCGGCGTCTACCGCTATGGATGGTTTGGCCTCGATCTAGGTCTAGCCGGCTGGGTGAATACCCAGGCTCTCGGTGACGGAGGGCGAATTGTCTCCCTCCTTACCGATGCCAGCACCAGCAAGACAGACGTAAACGGCCTAGTGGCCATGCTCGCCGGCGGGGTCGTCGTCGTCGTCCTCGGGCTACTGCGGCTCCGTTACTGGTGGTGGCCGTTCCACCCGGTCGGCTACCTGGCCTCCAACACCTGGGGCTTCCATTGGTGGTGGTGGCCTTTCCTGGTGGGGTGGGTGGCGAAGGCGCTTGTCGTACGCTACGGAGGTCTGCGGCTCTACCTCTCGACTGTTCCGTTTGCCATAGGGCTCATTGTCGGTGAATTGATGAATGGAGGTATCTGGGCAACGGTCAGAGTCGTAACCCAGGGCCGCCTCTAGGCAGACCTCACTGGGTTCTGGGCTGCTGCTGCGAGTCTGCATACAGTGAAAGGTAGCAGACCGCTCGCGGCTCAGACCGATGATGGTACCAGAGACGAACGAATCTGATGTCGGAGGGGAACGCTAAGATGTCAAGCATGAGCCCCAAGCAGAACTACTTGGCCGCGATCCGGTTTGCCGACCCGGAACGCGTTCCGCTGGGCAACGAACCCATATTCCACCACTTACAGTTCGAGGGGAACTTCTACATGGGGAACTGGACTGATCTGTGGGGGGTACGCTGGGAGGCCGGGCTAGAGGGCACGGTGCCTTTCCCCAAGGGCAATCCTCTGCCCTCCTTCGACCGACTGGACGACTATCGCTTCCCCAGTCCAGACGCGCTTGTCTTCACCGATGAACTGCGGGAGAGGCTGGCCAGAGTGGACCGCGGAGCGACGCTCGCCATCGGAGAGCTGACCTACCTGCTGTTCGAGCGTGCCTGGGCCGTCATGGGCATGGACAACTTCCTGGCGGGGCTCGCGACACACCCCGAGCACGCGCGCTCGTTCCTGCATGCCATCGCCAGCTATGCCCGAGCGGTGTTCGACCGCTACCTTGAGCTTGGTGTCGATGGTGTCACGTTCAGTGAAGACTTGGGCAGTCAGCGTGCCCTGATGATCTCACGGCAGATGTTCCTCGACTTCTTCCTCCCCGAGTACGAGCACTGCTTCGAAAACGTGCTGCGCGAGGGGAAGCTCGTGCTCTTCCACAGCTGCGGCTGTGTGGAGGCCATTGCTGGTGACCTGGCCGGCATTGGAGTCTCCGTCTTGAATCCAGTGCAGGCACGGGCAAACGACCTCAAGAGAGTCAAGTCCGACACGATCGGGCGGATGGCCCTGCACGGCGCCATCGACACCGCGGTGCTCGCCCTGGGCACACCCGAGGAGGTGCGGGAAGAGGTCATTCGAGTGACGGAGATCCTGAAGCCGGGCGGCGGTTGGGTTTGCGCGCCGGACCAGGCCATTCCGGGGATCCCCGAGAAAAACATGAACGCGCTCTGGGAGACGGCACAGGAGTTGGGCCGGTACTGACGGCCCACCGTGCGCGGTCAGGGCCCGTGCGTCGGGGTGGACTTCCTGCCCCAGCAGGAGACGAAAACAGAGAGGCACTCATGAATGAACTCGAGCGGTTCAAAACAGTCCTGCATTTCGAGAAGCCGGACTACTATCCGCTGCTGCTCTGCCTGGGCGGCTACAACATCTCCAAGGGAGGCCTTGCGAAGCTCCACCGCGAGGGCGTCGTGTCCAGAAACTCATCTGGCTTCCAGGATGCTCGTGCAGCCTCTCTCGTGGTATCCTCGGCACTTGCTGATACCCCTATTGCGGGAGGCTGTCGAGGATGGAGAGGGATGCTGGGCGGGGAGTGGACTGGGTCCCGTCATGTCCAGAATCTCACTGGCGCAACTCACGCGGAAAGCTAAGCCGTTGGGCGACGCGACAGTGGATTGCGCAGGGAGGGAATCGGACCCGTGACAGCGGGGTGAGGCGACGATCAGAGGTTCTACCCGCGCGACTGAGGGTGCCGGTGGCGATGCGGTCCCCGGCGTTCACTTCCGTGAAGCACCTCCAGTGGTGACTACGCGGCCTTGCGGTAGTACGAGTTCAGCAGTCCGCCCAGGAACTGCTCGCATTCCACCGTGAGTATTCCCTCTGGCAGGTCGCGGGGCCGGTCCGGTGCTCCGGTAGCCTGGCGTTCCGGTATCCGGTTGTCGATCCCCTGATGCGGGCGATGACCGTTGAAGAAGGCGCAGTAGACTCGCAGCGCGCGCTGCAGGCTGCTCATGCCGAAGAGAATGAGCTGGTCCAGGCACTCCTCCGTCACGCTGCCCACCCACCGTTCCGCATGGGCGTTGGTCTCAGCAGTCAACTGCAGACGATGCGTGCGGTTCGCAGAAGGTTGTGTGCATCACCCATCCGTTCCATCCCCTATTCGGCGAGGAGTTCGAGCTGCTGACGGTGCGGCATAACTGGGGGGAGTACCGGGTGTACTGTGAGGACCGGGATGGCGCAGTGATCTCCTTTCCTGTGCCATGGACGAACGCGGCTGCGCCAGACCCGGTGGTCCTGGCCTCGCGGGGGAGATCGCTCTTCCGGGTGGCGGATCTACTGGAGCTGGCCCGGCTGCTGAAAGGACTGGCGGCTGGGAAGCGGGATCGGCAAGGGAGCAGCAGCTCACATGTGTAAAGGGAATTATGCCGGATATGTCAAGACAATTATGCCTGGT
>Ga0315291_10007142_pt1 | contig 13846 bp, 24 predicted proteins | sample YL17G12_20_MG_FD_203070 | JGI IMG/M metagenome (GOLD analysis project Ga0315291, IMG submission 203070) | Sediment microbial communities from Yellowstone Lake, YNP, Wyoming, USA - YL17G12_20 | ecosystem: Environmental > Aquatic > Freshwater > Lake > Sediment | place: USA: Wyoming | collected...
TTGACTTGATACTTTATTTCTATCTGAAATTAATCCGCCTTCAATACCCATAACAATATCATATAACAAAGGTCCAAATCCTTTTTTGGCTGCGATTGCTTGAATTTCTGATGCGCCCCAACTCCCCTTAATTCGTGAATTAACACTTACCATCCCAACCATTGTTTCGTCAAGAAGAATTTCTAACATATGTGTTAAGTCTGGTCCATCGGGATCGTTTATGTATTTTTCATTTTGTAACATTTCGATTGTGGCCTTTGCATCATACAAAGCATATGTTACTCCGCCTTGAGGATCTTTCCACCTAAACAAAGCCAAGCCAGATTTTGTGGCATTTTTGGGAGAAAATGCTTTTTCAAAAATTAAATTTGTTTTTTTGTTTTTGAGCGTTTGTTTATTTTTAGACATGTTACTTTAAATCTTATTTATATTTATGTATCTGACATTATGAAAACTACAATTAAAAATCTTAAATCAATAATATCTGAAGTTCTCGCCTTCGCGGACCTTGATAATGACTTGGCCACGAATAAAAATAAAAAATACGTATATCATGATGGTAAATCACTTAAAATGATTAAAAAACCCGGGTATAATGATTTTGTCTCATCTCCCGTTGCACACTTAGTTAGTCCTGACATAACTGGAAAAAAATATAAGGAAATTACTGATGGGATGGTTATTACAGATCTGGGCGAACGAAAACAAAGTGAGGAACGGGATCATACAGATAACGGAATGATTTACACAGATCTTGAATATCGTTTGGTTGGGTTTCCTGATGAGCCGGGATTATCTGGCTGGTTATGCTGGATTGCCTATGATGAGAAACGTGATGAAGGGTTCAAGCCACTTTGATTTATTAGCGATCGTGATGCTCTATTATATGTTATTGTGAATTGTCAATAGTATATTATTAATATATGTACAAATATTTTACTATGGTTTTCATGCTCACATTTCTTTGTGTTTCATGTACGCCAGACATAAAATTAAATTTGTCAGGATGTATGGATACCGCAAACGATAAAGCTCAAGTATGTCTAGGCGCCGCCGTTGCTGGGAGTGATGAATGTGTTTCACTTGATTGTGAAAAGAGTGCAGTTGTAAAAAGTCAACAGTGTTTGTTGGATGCTCTTGTAGATATTCAAGTATGTGTTGTTGATGTTCAAAAAGAACTTGAAAATCTGTGAATTACATAGTAGATGACTACACAGATATTTATACAGGCAGAATTGTAACTAAAAATATGTTTTTGCCTGGCGCTCTTTGGAGATATGATGATTTATTATATCATCACTTAATGATGATTATATCATTTAAACTTGAAACAGAACCAAGGTATCATTATCATGCATTTAATATCGATGATCGATATGAAATCAATTGTATGTTGTGGGGCGGCGACAAAATTTCTAATAACATTTCTTATTCAATTGAAAATCAACGTTGGGTTAATCTTGATAGTTGTTGGTTTGTTAGAGCAGGCTGGGAGTTCGTTCAAAATACAGATGATAGTGAACAAACTTTAAAGTTTATATAGTATTATTGTTATGAACGTGTTTGAAACAATATTCACTTTTTTAGAATCAAAATTACCGCACACAACGATTAGCGTTGGAGGTAAACCGTACCTAACTCGATGTTATCTTTTTGGAAAAGATCGAACGTGGGGAAACATTTATTTACATCATTTTCATGCTAGCGATCAAGGATTAGAACTTCATAATCATCCATGGGAATGGGGTTATTCATTTGTTCTTTCCGGGGGTTATTTGGAAGAACGTATTAATGATCCTTGTCAAATTCAATATGTAAATAATAAAATTGTGTATTCACATGCAAAAAATTGTGAAGCCGAACGCGGGCGATGTGAACCACCAATTTGTTTTATGAAAATTGAACGTAGGTTAGTTAAACCAAGAAGTTTTAATATGATTCGTTCTACGAATTTTCATCGTGTTGACTTACTTGATGAAAAAGCCGGGGCGTGGACGTTGTTTTTCACCGGTCCTAGGGCGAAAAGTTGGGGTTTTATTGATAGAACAACATCAGAATTTCGTGACTGGACAACGAATCCAGATGCGATTCCGTGATATTGAATTGAACATTGTAATAATATATTGATACCATTTAATAATGAATGTAAATACGATTGATCATGATATGGTAGAAAATTTTTCTACGATTTCAAATCGTGTTAATTTACATTGTACTATTTTAGGAAACGCTAATAACGTTCCTATTATAATGTTAAAACAAAAAAAATCTAAAAACAATAAGCCAAAACTTTTGTTGGCATCTGGGTTTCATGGAAATGAACCAGGGGGTGTGTTGGCAGTTCAAAGAGCTATTCAAGTACTGCCAAAATCATTGTTTGATTCTGTTTCACTTACAATTCTTCCTCTTATTAACCCACATGGATTTAAAAATCTTAATCGACTAAATAAACAAAACAAAGATCCAAATCGAGGATTTTGTCATACGCGGATTATAAAAAACAAATCTTCAATTGAGGGCCAAATATTACTTGATAATTTTTCAATGTTATTGGATGCTGCCCAGGATGGCTTTATGTCATTACATGAAGATCCTGATCAAAAACGTTTTTATATTTATAGTTCTAGTATTAATAATAAAATCATGGGGTTTCGATCATTGGGATCAAAATGTTTTGGATTAGTTTCTAATGGAACAATATATGATGATCCAATTTCAGGTGGAATTATTTATCAACGATGTGACGGATCGTTTGAAGATAAATTAAATCATGAAGGTGTTAAGTTTACAGCTTGTGTTGAACTTCCTGGACATAGAGAAATTGAGGAACGAGTGATTTGTGGTTCAATTTTAATTAAATCATTTATGGAATCATCGTTGTAAAAATGAACCAAATTACAAGCGAAAGAGCAATGTTGGTTGGTTTGGCTACGGTTTCATTTGGAATCGCCGCAGTATTAAGAAAATTATCGGTTAATAAAATTCATCCATTTCAAGTTGAATCAATTTCAGCCGTTACTCATTTTTTGCTTGGAGTTGTTTGTTTTTGGTTGTCAACAAAATATACAACCGAAGTATGGAACACCAAAGGTGTGGCGTATTCTATTGTACAATGTTTTTTCAATATCATTGGCGCAATTGCATTTATGTTCGCTCTGCGCGGGGGAAATGACGTTGGGGCAATTACATCTCTAATTAGCATTTCACCAATAATAACACTCATGCTTTCAAGTTTATTTTTGGGTGAGCAACCTGAACTTAAGTCAATGATTGGTATATTTATCGTAGTCATTGGTGTAACAATTGCAGCTTGGAAATAATTTGTAATGAAAATTTCAATTAAAAAACTTAAATCAATTATCAAAGAAGAAGCAGTTGTTCCCGGTGCTTGGGCGGCAAATTCAGGCGAACCTTTAGACGATGATGACAAAAATAAACTCGGCACGCCCGGTGGTATGGGTAGTGTTCTTAGTCTTGATGAAACTGATAACGAAAACGAAGCGCCACTTCATCATAAACTTCAAAAATTACTTGATGATGAAGATATTAATGAATTCGTCACTTTACTTTATCAAAATGTAAAAACAAATAACAAATTTACAAAATATGAATTCGAGCAAGCACTACAAATGTATGCTGCGGCCGGGGTTGGTAAAATAAAAATGGCAAACGCAACGTTTTAATTTTGAATTATGAAAATTCGTATTTCACAACTTCGTAAATTAATTCGTGAAGCATTTGTTGTGGCGGCTAGCAAAGGAAATTCAGTAATGGATTTTTATGAGCCGCCCAAAGGTTTTTATGATTATGAAGTTCCTCGAGGAACTGATATTCATTCATTTTGGTATAAATCACCTGGAAGACCTATGGGACAAGATGGCGATCCATTTAGACCGGAAGACGCCTTTGAATATATTGGAATGAAAACCCCTTCTGGCGAAGATTCCAGCGAGGGTGGCGAAGGCGAAGAAAGTTCTTCTCTTGATTTAGACACAGTTGATATTGATGTTAACGTTGATGAAGACAAACCTAAATCATCACATGACATTGATCCAAAAGACAGAGAGCAAGACGCTGTTTCAAAAATATCGACAGAAAATAAATTATTATAAATTGACGCCTAGTTGTATAAGGTGTATTATAACATTTTATGAAAATTCTAAAACATCTTTCATCGGCTCTCACTGACGTATCATCAACAGGGATTTGGTCAACACTTAAATCTCCTAAAGTTCAAGCGGGATTACGTTTAGGTCTTGCATTAATTGCTGTTATCAATGCTTTGGACGACCTTACAAAGGCCCAATATGACGATAGTGCTGACGGTCATTAAATTATTTTTACTAAAAAGTGAAACAATACCAATTTACATGGTATAATTAGTATCAACCTACCGACTGGTAGCTCAAATGGTTTTAGAGCACTCGATTGATAATCGAGAGGTTATGAGTTCAAATCTCATCTAGTCGACCAGAACAAAGATACGATATGTTACTAAAAAACGCAAAAATTAAGAAACAGAATATTCAATGGCAAAATAATGCCCTTGATTATAATAAGGAAATCTAAATTGCGGGGCCGCTTACCCGTAAACAACGGGATGGCGAAGAAGAAACAAATTCAAATCCATCTCATGTAAGAAGCATGAAATGTTGTATAGTATTGGTGTGTTAGACCCGTAGGGATCGGGGATCGGTTGTAGCCCGATTGTCTTAGACCATCTGAGTTCGTCTCTCAGGCACACCACCAAGAAATGAAAATTTCTTTGTTCGTTGAAAATTGAATTTATGTTGTAATTTATGCGCTGGTAGTTTAAATGCAAAACGTCTACCACTCAGGTAGAATATGGTGGTTCGTATCCATCTCGGCGCTCCATGTCTCAATAATATTTGAGATTTTTTTGGCGTGTAGTATAACTGGAAATACACCTCACTGTTAATGAGGGTCATGTAGGTTCGAATCCTGCCGTGCCAGCCATGTGTTTGTAGCTAAATTGGAATAAAAGCAACTCGCTCTTAACGAGAAGATTATGAGTTCAAGTCTCATCAAACACACCAAAATTAGTAACCAATAAGTGTAAGGATAAATTGTGCTTTGTCACATATCCAATCACACCGAATAAGGTAAGGTGAAAATTTTATAAATTTATGTAAGTAACTTCTCGTAAAAGAGGGTTTGCCCGATATCCAAAATCGAATATGGCTTATAAGGTGAAAGCATAAAATGTTTGAGTTCGTGGCTAAACAGAAAAGCAGCTCCCTTTTAAGGAGACGATGTGCAGGTGCAAGTCCTGTCGAGCTCACCAAAATATAAGTAACACTAATTGTAGGCCGAATAAGGGGGTTTAGGCGTGACAAACATCCTCGGCACAAACAGCAGCTACACAAATAGCCCTAACTGTGAAGTGAAAATATTTTTATTATTGTGGATTGGCGCAGAGGAAGCGTGCTAGGCTCATAACCTAGAAGTCGGTGGTTCGAATCCATCATCCGCAACCATGGGGTCGTAGCTCAATTAGGAGAGCGCCTGTCTTGCACACAGGAGGTAGTCGGGGCAGAACCGATCGACTCCACCACTTCCCGCGTGACGCGTTCGGATTATGCGGCTTGCTTGTCAAGCAAGTGAAATGGGTTCAACTCCCATACGTGGGGCTATTATTTATATGTGTGTCGTCTAGCGGCTAAGACATTGGTTTCCAAAACCAAAAAACGTGGGTTCGAGTCCTACCACATATGCCAATTTTTTTACTTAACGAAATATATATGATTATGAAAATTAAAATTAGTTCTCTTAGAAAATTAATCAAAGAAGCAAGTGATGAAGTTACAGGAACAGGACAATCTTCAATAAACGTTGGTGATTGGTTTATTGTAGGAAGTGGGGATGCAATTTCGGGTGCAGCTGTGCCGTTGACAGCTAAGTTAATTAAAGTTACAAACATTGATGATGCTGGAATGGCTACAATCAATTGGCCTTTTATAAATCAAGGTAGAGTAACTTTACATCGTGCCTATTCAACTAGAACAACAGTTGCAAATCTTGAAGAAACATTAAACAATAATGACATAGAAAAACTTTCCGAAGACGATCCTAGATTTACAAAAATGTTAAATGATTTTCGTGATCAAAAAGATCAAGAACAAAAAGGTATGTCAAAATTAGCCAGTGAAGATCCAAATTTTACATACGGCACATAAAACATTTCGGGAAATTGCATAGCGGCTAATGCCCCTGTCTCTGAAGCAGGTATTCATGGGTTCGAGTCCCATTTTCTCGTCCGAGGGCGTCAAATATTAACAATAACAATTAACAACGTAAATTAATACTTTATAGGGGAATCATCTAACGGTTAAGATAACTGGCTTTGACCCAGTTTATAGGAGTTCAAATCTCTTTTCCTCTACCATTTACAATATTTGAATTATTTGATATTTGATATTCTATTATGAAAATTTATTATTTTGCATTACTAACGATTATTTTTATTATTTCTGGGTGTTATTATACATTTGGTGGCAATTTAACTCATGAAGCAACATATCAAAATATTGGATTTCAATCTAGAAATACATGCAAAATTCAAACTCACAAAAGGTCATTGGGACAATTTTGTGATCCAGAGCCAGCAGAGAGAAAAAATCTAAATTGAATTATTAATTTTTTATTTGTGTACAAGACACATAATAATGATTAGGTTGATTCAACGGTGGCATAAGCCACATATTATCAACGGTTATTTATTCAAGGTTACTAAAAAGTGGCAAAAAACAAAAAGTCGCAACGAACATCTCAGTCAGATTCTTACGAACACCCAAGCGATTATGAAAAACAATCGCAACATCGCCCCTGGCAGAAGCCTGCGGTGATAATTAAATCCCCTGTACCTTTCCCGGACGTTGTAAACATGGATGTGTTGGCAACAATGTTGGATGAAGATCTTTTTAAGCGTCTTCAAGATCTTGAAATAGATCACAACAAAGTGGTTGATCATGGATATGATTCAACACAGTGGGACAATGAAATTTCATTTGTCAGACGTGAAATGCAAATTAGGCGTATTCGACGGGACTCGCATGATCAATATATGAATGCAATCCGCGAACAAGATCGTATTTTTATTGCCGAAGAGTCTCGTTTGCCAATTGTTGATTTTGACAATTTTAAACAATCTGAGGATTTCAACAGGTATGAATAAACAAGAAAATGATTCGTTTGATTATGGTGATCAAACACAACGGGCGGTGGTGGCCAGCGGCATTGTGCATAATAACAAAACGCCTGATACACATAATACAATTTCCTTGTATTTGAACTCATTGTCAAAATTTCCCCAACTTAAACATCCTGAACTTGTTGAATTGTTTCAAATAATTGACAAAAAAGATGATGTTGTTTTAGCAGCAAAAACAAAAAAGAAAATTATTGAATGTAATTTACGACTTGTTGTTTCTATCGCCAAACATTATAAAGGACATAATTTACCAATTGAAGACTTAATTCAAGAGGGAAATATTGGTCTAATGAAGGCGGTTGAGCGATTTGATTGGAAGCGAGGATTTAGATTTTCAACATATGCTTCATGGTGGATCAAACAAGCAATTGGTCAACATGTTCTTAAGCGTAAAAGAATGATTAGATTGCCCGCCCACGCCGCCGGCGTTCAACGTAAAATCATGGCAGCCACTGCTGAGTATCGTGAACAAATGGGGTGTGAACCCTCGCAAGAAGAAATTATGATGCTCATCGATGCTAGTGAAACTGTTGTAAAAGCAACATTACAATCTGGCAGATCGATCGTTTCATTACAACAACCAATTTCATCAAGTGGCGAGGGCGATAAAATCGAAGATAAAATCGAAGATCATCGAACTTCATCAAATCCATTTGAGGTCATCGCCGAAAAAGAATTACTTGAAATTACGAAAACTGTTCTTGCGGGATTATCTTTAAAAGAGGCAGCAATTTTACGTCTACGTTTTGGTCTTGTTGAAGATGCTGAAAATGATGAACTCTATCCAATTACTTCCAGCGAATTACAAAACGTAATTAATGGAAAAGGAATTGAATAAATGGATTCTTCTTTGCACAGCGCACTTATTATTTTGTGTTATGCTGGGGGTATCGCACTTGTAATATTAGCAATAGGATTTAGTGCGATGTTGATTTCGCGCTCAGTAAAAGATATTAAAAGTGCGAATTCGGCAAAAGAAATTGAAAATAATTTAAATCAACGTTTAACTGAACTTCAGTCTCGTAAATTTTATCAATATCCACATCGAACAATGGCCCCCACGCCGCCGACTGAAAAACCCTCAGAGCCAATTCAATTTTCTAAAAAACATAGAAATTTTTCAAGAAAGAAATAAATGTCATCACCAATTTATTGTTATGATCAACGGGGAACCTTTGATACACCGGTTTTTATTGTGTATGATAATACACATGTTGAGAAAATTTCATTGGCACTTTATGGAGAAATTCCAAAATGGATGTACGTTACAAACGTAAAAATGCACACCAATCCAGCATCTGATCCTTACAAAATTAAAAATAGAAAGAAACATTAATATAATGACACTTAAAAAGGGATTAAAGGTTAACCGCGGGTATTCAACTGTGATTGAAGACGATGGTGTTAATTATCGTGAAATTGCAGATACAATGTCAGAAATCGGATTTGTCATGAATCACTCATCAGCAAGAAATTATGTCTTGCGTGTCATGAGAAAATTTGCAATTGCAATTTGTGAACAAAGAAAAATTAAAACATCTGAAACGGCAATTAACGAAATTGCAAAGTCGCCTAGTTTTCAGCAAGGAATTGCTGATTTACTTCATATTGTAGAGGATCAAAGAAAATGAAAAAAGATGATTTTTACGTAATTGTATTTGCTGTGGGATTGGCTCTTGGGTCCTATTGGTTGGCTGGCGCAAATAATTTGGCTTTTACTAAATATTTTAGTCCAAGACTAGAGTCAGTTCGAAGGGAAGTTTTTGAACAATCAAAAGCATACAACCAAGGAATGATACAAGAGTTACAAAATATGCAATTTGCTTATTTTAGATCAGATAAAGAACAACGACGAGCACTTGGGGCAATTATTTTGCACCGAGTGGCAGATTTTGATGAAAATAAATTGCCTTATGATTTAAAAACATTTATTCAACATCTTCGTGAAGAAAAAACACAATGAAAAAGTCATTATTATCAACACTGATATTAGCATTTTTTAGTATTGGAATGAGTAGCTGTGAACAGTCATCAGATATAATTCAACAGCAACAACAAGAAGCCATTTTAATGGAAAGTACGTCATCAATTGGAATGCCTTCAATAAAGAATTTTCGTGAGAGACGATTAATGAAAGATATCATTGAATTACGCGACCAAGACGGTCTTGTTACATATACGTATCTTGTGTCTGAAATGACTGGGAAAATTGGCCAATTAGTTTGTATATCCATAGGGTACGGTCTTCCAGTTGCAACACAATTTACTAATCCACAAAAATTCGCCCGTGGTGGGTCAAATAGCTCAGGGGTGTTGCCTCAAGCAGATCCCAATGGATTATTTTCACCATCAAGCGCAGAAGGTACTTGGGTGATGTGTAAAGATCCTACCGGCGATACTGTTAAACCTGTATATATTGAACCAAGGGTTATTGTATCACCATTTCCTTTTCAACCAACACCTTAAATCGGTCTTAAAATTTATTTTATTCTCGTGAATAGTTATATTAGACACAAGAAATGATGTGATTATATGAGTATAATTAAACTTAAAAATTTACCAAAAATTAAATTGGCCGATTTATTACGTAGACGTAAACTTACACTTCGACAATTTTTAAATGAATTTGGTATTACAACATATGAAAGTCTAGTATTACGTTGTGAACGTATGGGTGTTGGGGCACCTGATGAAAAAGAGTTCATCGCACTTAATCTTGTTGCAGTTTCAAATCCCTCTGAGGGTGTTGTTGTGATTGAAGTTGATGTACATCAATTTAATGCCGAACCAACATTAACTAAATTACCATTCACTAGTTACGTCAATGGGGACCCGGCGCAAGGAATTGTTGTTTTGGAAGACGGTGATGATGAAAAGCAAGTGGCACCTGAGACATCTGAAGGTCATCTAAAAACAAGACGTAAAAAGAAGGATATCTCTAACCCTCCAATTGTTTAACATTTTTATTATGTAATTCTAACATATTTATTTAAATGGAAATAATAGTCAATTTGAATACCTGGATTTCAGAAAGATTAATTTCTTTAAAGTGTTCAGATGAAACAAAGGCTTATGTTATTAGTGTTTATTCACAATTTAAAAACATAAATTATGATAATGATTTTAGTAAAAATTCAATTGTCATATCTTATTATGATGCTTTAAAATCAGGAAATTTTGAATTATATCAGCGCCTCGGTGATTGGTCTTTATACACAATGACAATGCACCCGGAACACATTGCACATAATAAAGAAACTGTGCGAATGGTTGGTAAAAATAGTTATGACGCTTGTTTTAAACTCTTGAACAAAGAGTGGGAACTGTTTGAAGAATTATCAAATGACATTGATTCGATAGCATATCGAGCCCGAAAATTACTAGTAGTGCAAAATGACAATAAATTTATCACCTGAAATGCCTTATTTTCAATATATTATTTATATTTTAAATACGGTGAAAAAAAGACCGTAAATATGTTACTTTGAATTATGGACAAAAGCATAATTGATATTCTTGAAGAACTTGAACAAACGCCGGGATCGTTGGCGAAAAAAGAAATTCTTCAAAAGAATAAAAAGAACAAACTTTTAAAAGATGTATTTCTCGCGGCTGGAGATCCTTATGTTGTTTATTATGTAAACAAATTCAAGATGCCTGGATCAAAACCACTAACAAGAATTAATTTTTATCATAACGATGAACGACTTACGAAATTCGTTTATGAAATTCTTTTTGATCTTTCGTCACGCAAAGTTACAGGAAATGCCGCGAAGTCACTTGTCGTTAGTTTCATGAGTGATTGCACCGATCTTGAACAGAAGTGGTGTCAACGAATTCTTTTGAAAAACATGAGATGTGGTGTGCAAACAACCGTCAACAAAGTTTGGCCAGGAACCATTAAAGGTTTCGAGGTTGCTTTGGCCGAGACTCTCAAAAGCACGTTTGTTGACGGGGAGGGAATTAAACTTATTGATGAGGTAACATATCCTGTACGAGTTGAACCAAAACTTGATGGATTACGCTGCATCGCCGTAAAGGAAAAAGGTATCGTTACGATGTACACTCGTAATGGATCTGTTCTTGATACGCTTCCTAAAATTAAGGCGTGCCTCGAGGCAGGAGCGTTTGACAACGTTGTATTCGACGGCGAGGGTATCGCCGCATCGAACGATTGGAATACTTCGGCGTCGATTATGATGTCAAAGAAAACTAAGCATGATGATAGTGATATGTTATATCATGTGTTTGATATGTTGGATCTTAAAATCTGGCAGGAACAAGACACAATTAATTCGCCAAACTATTCGCAAAGAATTTTGAATGTTGCTATAGCAATTCAATTACTTCCAAAAAACTCACCTATTGTGCAAGTTCCAGGAGTTACTGTCACAAATGAAAATGATTTACTTTCATATTTTCAAAAATGTATGGATGATGAATATGAAGGTGTGATGATTAAAAATGTTGCAACGAAATATAAATTTAAGCGTAGTTCAAATATTTTGAAATTGAAGCCATGTGTTACTTACGAGGGTGTAATTGTGGCTCATTATGAAGGTCGCCACGGAACCAAACGTGAAGGTTTGTTTGGTGGATTTGAAGTTGTTTTGCCAAATGGTGTGATCACTCGTTTGGGTGGTGGATTTTCTGATAAACTCAAAGCCGAAATTCAATTGGTCGGTCCGGGTTCGTACATTGGAAAGATATGTGAACTTGAAGCCCAACCCGATCCTCTAACGACTGACGGTTTGACGAAAGAGGGAAAAGCACGATTTCCGGTTTACATGAGATTTCGGGATGAAAGTGATGTTGATCCCAAGGTTATGAAAGCATATAAGAGGTACACAAAATGATTCGTAAAAATATTTTCTTCTTAAATAAAGACGTCGAAAAAGAAGTCATGTCTGATTTTTCTCTTTATTCAGTTTGGCGGGCAGGACTCGGGCAGTTTAATTACGACGACGATATTGATCCACTTCACAATCCAGATTACGTACGAAGTCAACAACAAAAAGAAGCGCTAGCTTTAGTTCAATTACGAAAAAATATTGAATTTTACAAAAACGAATTTGATCAAATTAAACTTGATCAATTCAACAAAGAAACAAAACTTAATGGTCTTAAAGAATTATCTCGTTTAACTCAAGAATTTAAGGGTTATGAAAGTGACAATTGATTGCGATGGGGCATGATTTTGTGACATAATGTGTAAATTATGATACTTTTATATTAGGGTTAATCATATGGCAAATGCAAATGATATTGATTCTCCTTTTGAGATTTATCATGTAAGATTTAAGACTCAATATAAATTGACGTCATCGCTTCTTCGATTTCAAGAACATTACGAATCACCAGAATTTCGTAATAAGGTTTTTGATTTAGAAGAATTTATGGACTGGTATGTAACATCAACCAAACATGGTACTTTTTCATATTACGAAGATTGGTCTGGATTTAATTTCCCATCGTCTGTATTTCAACAATTTTGTAATGGTTCTTTTAAAAACTTAACAAGAAAAGAAGAGAAGTTTCTTGCGTTATTTGCTGGAATGCATCATCGTTTTTATGTAATTGCAACATATGAAAATGCAAATGCCAGTGATCAAGAACAAACAATTGCCCATGAAATTATTCATGCATTGTATTTCACAAATGCAAAATACGCCGAGCAAGTAAATACGATTTTAAGTAAATACGATCTTGAAAAATTTAAGACAAGTATCAAGGAAATGGGATATCATCCTGATGTAATCAATGATGAATGTAATGCATATATTTTAACAGGTCTTTCATTTCAAATTAAAAGAAAAAATGTAAAAAACGTAAGAGGTGTAAAGAAAGAATTAATTGAACTTTTTATTAAAGAATTTGGTATAAACCCAACAAAGAAAAAAGGAAAAAATGTTCTTTCAAAATTGGTGAAAGAGTTTCAATTTGACACTGAGTGAATTTTCCTCCCGTAGCTCAATGGTTAGAGCAATCGCCCTATAAGCGATAGGTTTTGGGTTCAAATCCCAACGGGCGGACCGAGAAAAGGTAGCGTGATTATGATGCATTTATTATCTGATTTTATAATTGTTTGTTTGTTATTACCATGGGTGGCCGTTGGATTTTTAATATCATCCCTATTTGGTATTTGGGGATTCAACGTTATTAAGCACCAAATACAAAATTTAAAATACTATTTTAAATGATTATTAGTAAAAAACATTTATTGTATGCCGATTATCTTAGTTTAAAAAGACTTGCTAATTTTTTAAATCTTAAAAAAGACATTGATAAAATGAGTCATCGACAATTATCAAGATTAATTCATTGGCGCCTACGTCGAGATGAAAAAATATATAATGAGAAAAATCATTAAAAATCTTTTAAGACTTTTAAAAATAAAACCTGATCTTGAATCAATGAATGATGAAAGTTGGGAAGTTCGTTTGAAAGTTGCAAAAAGAATTGCGGTCGATCATCTTCCAAAGATGATGAATGATAAAGATTATTATATTCGTTATGAAGTTGCAAAAAGAATTGATCCAAAATATCTTCCAAAGATGATGAAGGATGAAGAATCTGGTGTTCGTTATGAAGTTGCAAAAAGAATTGGAAGCGAAG
>Ga0315291_10007143_pt1 | contig 13846 bp, 21 predicted proteins | sample YL17G12_20_MG_FD_203070 | JGI IMG/M metagenome (GOLD analysis project Ga0315291, IMG submission 203070) | Sediment microbial communities from Yellowstone Lake, YNP, Wyoming, USA - YL17G12_20 | ecosystem: Environmental > Aquatic > Freshwater > Lake > Sediment | place: USA: Wyoming | collected...
AAGTTGGACAAGATAAATGTTATTCTCACTTTGAAACAAGTGCAGCTATTGGTGGAACACCATTCTTTACCTGTTTTCTTAATTTAGTTGCTGGAGATGTAATAAATGTAAGAATGGATGACCACACAAACCCAGTAAATGACCCAACAATATCTAATTTAAACTTCAATATATTGAGGGTGGGAAATTAAAATGAAAAAACAAAATATTTACCCTCTATTATTTAAATACATTAATCCTACATATTTAATGGAAAAGGAGATGAAATGAAGAAATTATATTTATTCTTATTTAGTATCCTTTTAATAGGAATGATTAGTGCGGTAAATGAATGTAATAATGATAATAGTTATCTTGGAACTTTTAAACAAGGAGAAACAATAACTTTAAGACAAACCTGTAATGATTGCACTTATGTAAATTTAAGTAGTGTTTCTTATCCAAATTCTACTGTAATGAATTATGATGTAGAAATGACTAAAAATGGAATTGAATTTTCTAATAGTTCAAATGACACTTCTCTTTCTGGTTGTTATTCTTATTCTGTTTATGGAGATAAAGGGGGAATTAAGACTTCCGAAACAATAGATTATAGAATTACCCCAAGTGGACAAAGTGGAAGTTCAAACATTGTCTTTTTTATTTTTATTATAGTTGCACTTTATTTTATAACAGGATTAGGATGGTATATGGAAAATGAATGGGTAGCAATATTGGGGGGAATGGCAATGATTGCTTTAGGAGTTTATATGATAAGAAATGGAGTTATAATTTATAGGGATTGGATGACTAATTACTTTGCTTATATAACAATAGGATTAGGTGCATTATCTTCAATAATAGCGGGAATTTCAGCAATGGATAAATGAAAATAGAAATAAATTTTGATAAAAAGGAGGTAATTATATGGAAGAAAAAGAAATAGTAACAGAAATCCCTAAAGGATTTTATATTACAGAAGTTCCAGTATCTTTCCAAAAAGTTATTGCTAAGGGAGACCAAGTTGTTAATGTAGATGAATTAATAGTCAGATTGGCAAATGCTTTGGAAGATGCAGGATTATTAAAAGAGGTGAAATAGTGATACTTGGAACATTTTCCTTAGCAAATCAAATTACGGAGATTATAGTTAGAGGAAACGAATTATTATTTCATGAAGGAGGAATGATTACTTCTGTGGATGGAATTAGATTTTCAAAAGCAGGGGTATTAAAAGAATTTCCAGATTTAAAAGATAATGAAGATTGGAAAAAACAAGCAATCATAAGATTAAAAGAACATATTAAAAAAATGAATAGTGAAATGGAAGCAATGAATTATGTCAAAGACGAATTAACTAAACAAGGTTATACCCCACTTTTTATGCAACGGGCAGGATTTAGACCAGTAAAATGGCAATAGATTTAAGTTGGATTATTCCAGTAATAATAATTCTTGGATTAATATTAGCAATCTGGGCAAAGGTAAGTGGACAAACTATTATGGATTTATTTAGAGATATAGGTGATTTTATTAATGAAAAAAAGGAGGATTCCGTAGAAAGAACAATCGGAATTTATGATAGATAAAATGGAAGAAGGTGAAACTCCAATTACAGAAAGTCAAGCGGAAGAAATGTTAAGGTCATTTTCCCAAAAATCTGCAAATACCCATACCTTTTTTACAGATGTTATAAAAGCAAAATCAACTACTAAGACAGGAAATTTATCTATTGATGAATTAGGTATGCCAAGATTAACTCAAAGGGGAATAAAAGAATTAGAATTATTTTGTCATGATACTTTTAAAGATACTGGATGGGAAAGTTATTTTAGAGATTTAGCAGAAATACAAACAGCAACTTCATTAAGTAAGGATGGAATATTAATAAAACTTGTAGTTACAACTAAAAAAGAATTAGCGGATGTAACACCGGAAAAGAAAAAAAACAAAGGAATGTTTGGATTTGGTAAAAAAGAAAAAGAGGAAAATCCATAATTGAAAAGGAGGTAAAATGCAAGAAATAAATATAAATGTTCCAAAACCTAAAGAAAAGGAAATTGTAGAACCATCTTTAGCTCAAAAGGTAGATACTCTTTGGAATGATGCAAATAATGTAATAAAAAGAAAACCCTTAAAATTACCAAGAAGAGCAAAGGTAAAAAAAAGGAGAGCAAAGAAAGGATGGATTGGTGTAGTAAAAATTGATGAGAATAACAATGCTTCAGGAGAAAAGGTTTTACTTAGAGATAGTGCATTCAAAACAAGAGATGAATTAATCCACGCAACTAATGGAAGTGAAATAATAATGTGGGATGGTAAATTTCCCCTTGTTATTCAAGAAGCAAAGAAAGTAAATCCAAAGAATTTTCACTTTAATGAGGGAGAAAATGAAACTTATGGACAACCATATATTAGAGCAAAAATGTTACAAGAAGCAATCAAACCTAAAAGAGGAGGAATGGGAATCATACTTTGGTTCATTGGAATAGGTGTTGCAATATTCTTAATATATAAATTAATAAGTGGTAATTAATGAGTTTTGAATATAAGAAACAAAATTGGATACCTTATGGTAGAAAAGCGTTTAGTTTAGATATAAATATAAAAGATAGATTTAACCAAACTATAGATAGACTTAGATTGGAAAAGGATAAGAATATAGACAATCAAAGGAAATTAAGGAAGATTAAAAAATATGGTTTTGATTTAACTTTTGGGGAAGAAATAGATATTGAAGAAGAAAAAGATAAAGAAATTGATTGGTTAGAATAACCCTCTATTATAAAAATACTTAATTACTCGTAATTCTATGAAAGTTGGAGATTTAGTAAATCGTTTTATTAATTCCAAGAATAAACAAGAAAAGTTAGAAATAAAAAAGTTAGAACTAAAAAAGTATAATATTTCTGTAGAAGATATTCTCAATCTAAAAATAAATCAAAAGTTTAAGAAATTTGATGAATCATAAGGAGGTATAAAAAATGTTAAGTCAAAGAGAACTAAGAACAAGAAAATATCCTTTATTAGAAAGGATTGAAAGAATGAACCAGAAAGAAATAGAGTTTGGTAATGAAATATTACCGATAAGTAAGAATAAACTTTTCTTGATTGAACAAGAAAGTGAACCAATAAATCAGAAAATTAAACCAATAAAGTTTTTTACCAAATTAGCATTATTGAACAATAAGAGGAGGTATAGATGACTATTCCAACATCAACCTATACTGGTAAAATTGTACCAATAAATAAGGTAGCATTAGCTAAAGCAACAGCAGGAAAAACTTATTTAGGTGGAGGTTACTATGGTTCTGGTGGGAGTTCAAGAGAGGGTAGTGGTGGTGGAGGTTCAATTCCAACTTCAACTTATGATACTTCAAATCTTCCAACACCAACTCCAACACAAGAACAAATACAAGGTAACGAAGAAGCAAAAAGAAGTTTAGGTTTACAAGAAATTAGAAGTCAAGGTTTAACTTCTCAAAGAACAGAAACACCAAATAAAATAATACAAACTCAAAATGTTAGACAAACTCAAAAAACACAACCTAAAACAGATGTTCAACTTATGCAAGAAAGAAGAAAACAAATTGATGTAATAGTTCAAGAAGCAAGGAGGAGAGGAGTTGATATTTCAACTCCAGCAAGAGAAAGAGGTTTTATTAGGACATTAAATAAAGAAAATGAAGAAGTAGTAAGTTCAAATATTCCAACTTCAACTTATACAGGATATACTCCTTATATTCCCCCAAAACCATTTCCAATTCCAACTGAAGAGGCAATAAATAAAGCATTAACTCCTAAAGAATCAATATTCCAAAAAACAAAAAAGTTTATAAAAGAAATCCCAAATATCCCAATTATTTCTAAATATAATCCAGTTTCTATTTTTACTGGAGGAGAAGTTACATTACACAATATAGAAGTAGCAAGAGAAAAGTTTAGATTAAAACAAGCAGGATTAGAATATACTCCAGAAAATGTAGCAAAGTTAAAAATATACGAACAACCAGCACAACAAGAGATTGGTTTATTGATATTAGGTGCGGGAGCAACACCAAGAGCAGTAGTGGGAGGGGTGTCTATATTAGAAGTATCTTCAGGAGTAAAAAAATTAACTCCATTTGAAGAATCACAAATAATGATTCAACAGACAGAACAAGCAAGTCAAAAGAATCTTCAAGAAAGAATAAAAATGTTAAATAAATTAAAAGTTCCAGAACAAGAATTTAATCCATTAAGTGGAATAGTAAAAAATAAACCAGTTCAATCATTAGGTGTAGGAATTGAATCAATGACTGGTCAAGAAATTAAAATGTTTCAAATATATACAGAATCATTGGGAAAAGCAAAGGAAGTAATTCCAAGAATAAAAGATTATACTAAATATATTCAAACTTCAGATATTTATCCATTAACACAAGATTTAGGAATACCCAAACTAAAATATTTAGAATATCTTGAAAGACCAATAACCCAAAGAAATATAGTCTTTCAAAATACATTAAAAATAGGTAAAGAAAGTAGGGGATTTGGATTAAGTTATCAAGTAGGAAGTGAAGGACAACCATTGAATAAAAGGTTTATTACTTTTACGGGAAAACAAGGTGAGAAAGGTTCTAAAGGAGTATTTACAATATTTGAACCAGCAAGAAGTTCAAGAGTATATATAAGAACACAAACAGGACAACCATTTATAATTGAAAAGTATCCCACAGCAAGATTAACTGGTAAAGAAACAGTAAAAACAAAAGTATTAAAAACAATAAAAGATGAAGATAAATTACTTAGACTTTATGAATCAACTTATAAAGAAATACCCACAGAAACTAAAAGAGTTTATTTAGAAGATATATATGGAATATTTACAAAAAAACAAAGATATAATCAACTTGGATATAATTTAAGAGGAGAAAAAACAGTAGACTTATCTTTGTTTGGACAACCAGAAATAAAGGCAAACTTAGATTTAATTGGATTAAATGAAAATATTGGTATGGGTAAATTAAAAGTAATTCCACAAAGAAAATTTGTTCAGATGTCTCAAGAATTACCAAAAGACACAATTTTTATAGGAGAAGAAAAATCTTGGTCTATTTTCTCAAAAGGAAAAAAATCATCTCAAGAATTTTTAAATAATCTATATAAAAACCAAGTAATAGAACAAGTCCAAAAGACAGAACAAATTTTAGATATAGTTCCTTCTCCAAGTCAAAAGATTTCAATAAGAAATATAAAAATTCCAAAGACAGAACCTATACAAACATCTTATCCTTCAAGTCAATATACTGGATTAGGAATGTATGAAAGAACAGGTGGAGGATTACTTCCTATGGGAGCAAATCAAAATATATTAAATAATCAAATTATAGTTAATACTTTACCACAAGTTAAAGAAAATGTTTTAGTAGTAAATGATTTAGGATTAAAAAGTGATTTAGGATTAAAAAGTGATTTAGAAGTAATAACCAAAACTCAATTTAGATTAACTCAAAAAGAACAATTAAAAACAATATTACAATCAAGACAAGAACAAACTCCAGTTCAACAATTAAAGGAATTACTTTCTCTTAAAACAGAACAAGTTCAACAATCAATACAAAGACAAAAATATAAACAAGAACAAAGAACCCAACAGAAACAAAAACAACCAAAACCACAAAAACCCAAACCAGAATTTCCAATAATACCAATACCAAATAACTTTTATCAAAAACCATCTGCAAAAGAACAAATTAAAGATATGTATGGATATTATGTAAAGAAAAAAGGACAGGATATATTAACGGAAGGATTTAAAACACAAAGAGAAGCAGAGAGTGAATTTAAGAAATCAATTTTTGGAACACTTCGTGCTGGAGGAGGAATAACAAAAGGTGGAAAAAAGATAAAAACAAATATTTTTGGACTTGTTCCTTCAAAAGTTGATGAATTTAGAATTATACAACCTAAAGGAAAAAGACTTTCAACATCCCCAGAAGTAAAAGAAATACATTTTTTTAAGAAACAAAAGAGTAAAAAGGGGTTTTTCTAAAATGATTAAAGGAAAAAGAGGAATGTCAGCATTTTTCTTGTTAATGATATTTGTTGTATTTATAATTTTAGGACTTGCTTTAGCCAAACCATTAACAGAATTTTCTTCTGATGCTCAAGGAGTAAATGGATTAGATTGTGGAAATGTAACAGGATACCAAGATAAGGCAAACTGCACTTCAGTTGATTTTTTACCTTTTTTATATGTTGTAATAGCATTTGGACTTGCATTTATAATTATTAAAGGAGTAGGACAATGAACAAAAGAGGAAATATATTCTTAGGTTTTGGAATAGCAATCTTTTTATGGATAATGGGAATTCAATTAATACCATTTATAGTAAGTGTTATTGATTCAACAAGGGTTGATTTATCTTGTTCAACAACCACTATTTCATTTGGAACTAAATTAATTTGTTTAATGCACGATTTAACAATTCCTATTATTATATGGACATTAGTTTGTTTAATTTTAGGATTAATTATGGGAAAGGGAACATAAAATGCCAATTAAAATAAAGAAAATATTTGAAGAAGAATATACTGGAAAACCAGTTCCAAAAAAGTATCAATCTAAATATGGTAAAATTTATAGTAAGTTAGAAGCAGATAGAATATTTTATACTTGGGAGAACAAGAGGAAAAAGAAATGAATTATAAATTATTTTTGATGTTATTTATAATGATTATTATAATTGGAAATGTGTCCGCACTTATTGGATTTGACACAATAAAATCTTATGACGATTCAAGTAAAACTATTACTTTAAAAAATTCTTTCTTATTTATTCCAACAAGTAAAATAGTAGATATAACATTAGATACACCCCAAGTTTATTATGTTAGTGCGGGTTATAATAAAGTAGCACAATTTACTATTAATCCAAATGAAGATATTGATTCTGTTTTAGGAAGTCTTAAAATGTATGATATAAAAGATAGAATGAAACCTATTGAAAGACAAATTGATTTAAAATATTTAACAATAGAACAAGTAAGTGTTAATGATTATAAAAATGTCCTATCAAAGAATGGTTCAATGGTTGGAGAAGTTATTGGTTCTCATTTAAAAGATAAAGAAGTATGGAGTGATTTTACTGGAAATGTTAAGTCAGATGTTCCTATTACAATAGGATTATTTACTATCGTTGAAGTTGGAGATAGAGTTGAATGGATTCCTACAATTAATGGAGTGAAAATAAATGAGTGGGCAATATGGGCAACTGCTTGGCAACCAGATAGAGCAATAAATGCATCATTACCAGATTTTACAAATTATGCAGCACCATCTGTATTCAATATGAGTGGAGCATTTGGGGATAATAAACTTTATATGATAAGTGGATTGACAGATGGAAAATTTTATGGATTTAAATGGAATGGAACAGATTGGAATGCTAATTCTTCAATAAATGCAAGTCTCCCAGATATAGGGGATGTTTCAACTCCTTTTGTCTTTTACAAAGATTCAACTTGGTATATAATATCTGGAGAAGATAGTGGAGGATTTTTTGGATTTAAATGGGATGGAACTCAATGGTTAACTAATGCAACAATAAATGCTTCATTGCCAAGTGTGGGATTATATTCAAGACTTTCGGTATTCCAAAAAGATTCAACTTGGTATTTAATATCAGGAGAAGGAAGTGGAGGATTTTTTGGATTTAAATGGGATGGAACTCAATGGTTAACTAATGCAACAATAAATGCAAGTCTACCTGATATTGGTGATGAATCAATGCCCTCCGTCTTTTACAAAGATTCAACATGGTATATGATATCTGGGGAAGCCGCAGGAACATTTTTTGGTTTTAATTACACTGGAACAGTATGGCAAACTGATTTGGTGATTAATGCAAGTCTGCCTGACATAGGAGATTGGGGAACACCATCTATATTCAATAGAAGTGATGGAACTTGGTATATGATAAGTGGGGCAGCAGATGGAAAGTTTTATGGATTTAATAGAACTGAATTGCAAACTCCATTAATTACTTTAATAAATCCAACAGATGGAAAAACATTTTTAACAAATTCAATAACTATTGCAACACTTCCATATTCTCCAATAGATATAACTAATATAAATGTTACAATCTATACAAACCAAACAGGAAATTGGTTACCCTTATTCATAAACGCAAGTGCTTATAATAATACACAAACAAATTATACAAATACTTTTTCAAATGGAATTTATGAAATTGGTGTATCTGTAAATGATTCTACAACCTACGGAGTTTTTTCTACAAATATAACAATTTTAGTTACTTCTTCTATTATAAATAACATTTATTGGAATGTTTCTACTTCAGAAACCACAAATGAAACTTTTACAGCAAATATAACAACTAATGGAACAACAATTTCAAATGCATGGCTAAATTACAATGGAACAAACTATCTTGCAAATGTCTTAAATACCAATGGAAATGATTACAATATAAGTAAGTTCATAGATATTCCAATAGGATATGGTGGATTGAATAGGACATTTAACTTTACTTACACATTAGGGGGAACAAATTATTCAACAATAAATAACACACAGAATGTTTCATTACTTAATTTTACTTTATGTGATTCTATAAATAATAATGATTTTCTAAATTTATCTTTTAAGGATGAAGTATCTAATTCTTATATCAATGCTTCAATACCAAGTTTAACTTTTACTTATTATTTAGGAAGTGGTTTGTTAAATAAAACTCTTTCCTATGTAAATAATACAAACAATTATAATTATACCTTTTGTGGAGTTCCAACTACCAGTAGTATAAAAGTTCTTCCAAATCTCCAATATAAACAAGGAACTACTTATCCACAAAGAATATGGCAACCCATATTACAAAATTACAATTCCTCTATATTTAATCAAATTCTTTATCTTCTTAGTTCTTCAGATGGAATATTTGTAACATTCCAAGTAACAAATCTTGCAGGAGAAGTAATAAATGGAGTAGATGTAAATGTAACAAAAACTTCTGATGGAAGTCTAATTAGTTCTGGAGTAACAGATTCTGCGGGATTAGTAACTTTCTTTTTAAATCCAGATATTCAGCAAACAATAGGATTTAGTAAAACGGGATATACTACTTATATCACTTCTTTATTTCCAACCCAAAGTTCTTATTCAATTACATTAGGTTCAACTTCAACTACTACAGATAATTACAATCAAGGGATAAGTAAATTAGTAACCCCCTCAAGTGGTTTCTTAGATGAAAATACAACTTATAATTTTAGTTATACAATTAGTTCAAGTTTTTGGACACTTGATTCTTTTACTTTTTCCCTTTATTATGGAAATAATACTTTAATTGGAACAAATACTTCAGCATCAAATGGTGGAACTCTTTATTTATTTAATATAAACACAACAAACCAAACCTATGTCTATATGAATTATTCTTATTTAATTAATGGAAATTACTCAAACTTCACAAGAAATTGGATAATTCAATCAACAAGTGGAAGAGGATATTCCATTTGGCATTTCTTTACTGATTTAAACCTTTATATTGATTCAGCAAATGGATTGTTAGGAATAGATGATTTTGGTAAATTAATTATTGCTTTAGGAATTATTATATTTTCAGTAGGATTGGTCAGCACAAGATATGGAATAAACAATGAAGCAGGGATTATGGTTATCTTATTCGCTTTAGTATTTTTACTTGATTATGGATTAAATTTCATACCACAAATACAAATTGGAAACCTTCATACTTTCCCACATTTTGTTTCAGCATTAGCATTCATATTAACTATAGTAACTATATTTAGGGAGGAGAATCGTTAACTATGAGAATATTCACTTATGTTTTTATAATATCTGGAATAATGGCACTTTTATACTTTGGAGGATTTACAGATTTACCAACAGGAAATACAATAGCCATATTAATCTCTGGAGGTTTAGGAAATATTATGACATCAGACCTTTATACAAAATTATCTACAATCCTGCTTTTGGTTGGAACAGGGGGGGCAGTAATCGCAGGATTATTTGGGAGAAACATAGATGTTACTTTACTTCAAGGAGGATTTATTGCTTGGTTTAGTCTTATGTTCCTTACAAATTTAGTTTGGCTTTATGAAAAATTTAGTGGGTATGGAGATTTTTATACAATAATTGCTGGTTTAATATTCGTTCCATTAATAATAGGATTCATCATTTCAATAAAAGATTGGTGGACAGGAACAGACTAATGAAAAAAATATTATTAAGTTTTATACTTGGATTATTCTTGATTTCTTTAATTAGTGCAGACCCTTCTATTAGTTTTATTTCTCCAACACCAACAGACCAAAGTCATTCTTCAAATAATTGGATATTTGTAAATACATCTTATTTAGAACCAAATTTTATAAATATAACATATAATCTTTATGATTCAAATGAAGTAATTATTAATTCAACTACTTATCTAACACCAGTAAATTTTACTAATTATACAAGTTTAAGTGAAGGAGTATACCAAATTCAAGTAGTTCTATATGATAATACACCATCTTATAGTCAGACAGAAATGAGAAAGTTGGCGGTAAGTAGTTCTGGAGGAACATATATTCAGGCAGGAGATTTTAGAACAATCTTCATAGGATACTTTTTAGGAAATCAAATATTATTCCCATTCGCTTTTATGATATTACTTAGTTTAATTTGTGGGTATTTTCAAATGTCAAACAAACCATTTTTAATAATTTTAACAATCGGTTCTATAATGTTTGGAGCATATTTAGGAGAACCAATTTATTTCCTAACTTTATTCCTTGCAGGATTTGTAATCTTTTATTCATTTAGTAAAATATTCAGTAGGTAACCCTCTATTATAAAAATACAAAAAACATCAAAATATAAAGGAAAAATGACATTTAAGGAGATTATAGAAAAACTTAGGGGAAAAAGTGAAGATAGTAATTATATGAAAGAACTAAACAAGAGAATGAGGGCAGAGGAAATATTACTTGAACGAAGAAAAAGCGCCAATCAAAGAGAATTAGAAAGATATTATAAAGAAGAACACGAAAAAGAAATAAAAGGTGAATTAGAAATGGTAAGAAACAAAAGACAAAAAGATATTAATTTTATGCACAATCCTTTAGATACAAAAAATGTAATGCACTCGGATTGGGAAATCTTAAAGGATAAAAAGATATTCAATAGTGAAGGAAATATGTTCACAAATCAAAAGAACATTTTTACTCCAGAAAATAATAAAGGATTCAAATGACAATACTTAAAATAATTCCAACAATGCAAAGTATAGCACTTCTTGATTATAATGCTAAATTCCTAAAGAAGAAGAAAAAGAAAACAGGAGATTTTATTGAAATGGGTGTTGGGAATATAATTGGTTCAACTTTAACTAAAGAGACAGCAGATTTTATAGGAGAGTAAAATGGCAATAGAAGAAGATTCAAGGGGAGAATACAAAAATTTAGTTTCAAAAATAGAAAATCCAGAAAAGTATATGATGACTTCTGAATTGAAAGTAAAAAAAGGTAAAAAGGAAAAGGAAATCTTAAAGGGTAAAAAATGGTTGGGAAAACCTAAAGTTCATATTCAAAAAGTAGATGTAAAAAAAGTAATAAGTTCTATGCCCTATAATCCAATGGTTAAAGAAGGAAGAACAGGATATTTCAATGACGAATATGAAAGGGAGATAAAATGGTTAGGAAGATGAATTTGATATTAACATCAAGTGTAAGGCGGTTAAATAGAAATGAATAAGAAAGGTCAGGTAACAGTTGCACTTTTACTTACTTTGTTCATAGGAGTAGTTGTTGCCTTAGCAATAATTACACCAATTTTCCAGAATCAAGGAACACTTACAGATTTAGGGAATTCAAGTAATGTAAGTTATACTATGCCTACAAATGGAACAACTTCAGATTTAACTGCTTGTGGACAATTAAACACAAGTGCTGTAGTAATTTACAATTATACAAATAATACAGGAGATGTTGGAGGAGCAAATGCAAAGATTGGAGATGGAAACTATACAATTACACAAGCAATAGGTTCAACTGGTTATATTGCAACAAGAATTTATTGGGATACTCTTGCAGTCGGTTATATGAAAGCAGGATATAAAGCTAATGTTAGTTGTATCTACGAACCAACAGGATATTTACATGACAGTAGTTCAAGAAATATAACCGAACTATGGGGAATAATGGCAGTATTAGCATTAGTAGCATTTGTTCTTGCTGGAGTAAAATACGAGTGGTTTGATTAATTATAAGAAGGAAGATAGAAATATTTTCCTTTACTTATTTTTTAATGTAGTGAATACTAAATTTTCATAAATGGAGGAAACAATGGCTAAAAAAATAACAAAAGAAAAGAAGAAAAAACAAATTAAGAAGAAAAAGTAGGAGGTAAAAATGGCTAAGAGAAAAAGAAAGAAAAGAAGATAATAATAGAATAAGAAAGTATAGGGGGAAACTATAGTCTAATTCTTATTCCCCCTCTTTCTTTGGTTAATTAATAAGGAATATATTATTTATAAATATTGTGATTTCTAATTCTTTAGTGACAATAATGATTTAAATAAAAGTTCTAATTTAAGGTAAAGAGGTAAAGGAATGAAAAGTTTTTACTTAGCAATATTCAACTTCATCAAGTCTGGTAAAAGTCCTTCTTATATATCAAAAGAGTTAAAGATTTCTAAACAGAAAGTTCATTATTATACAAAAATTCTAAAAGATAAGGGAATTATATCTAAACGCAAAAATGGAGACTGGTTTGTAAAGGTAAAGACTTTTTCGTTAGGAACGAGACTCCCCACTAATTTACATGCACTCCAAATTCATATTCCAATCTCCACAGGAAAGATAGGGGTATCTGATTGGGAAATAAAGGAAAAACTAAAGAATTGGACTCCAACATATAAGAAATTAAGTATTTTTGAAGGTTTAACTATAAAGAACAATAACAATAAATCTATTTCTATATTTGCACATTCAAGAGATTTAAAGAACCTAAAAGAGGTTGATACCCTTTCCTACAATATAAGAAATTGGGCTTATAAATGGTTTAGGGAGACTTTTGGGGTAATTCTTGATATAATGAACACAGAAATTAAATCCTTACACCTTGCAACTTCTGACAAGGATTCAGAAGAAATGTTAGGTAAAGGAGAAAGGTTTGAATTAGATTTAGATAAGAAAGCAGAAAAAGTCTTTCCGAGAGACAAAATAGATGGAAAGGCATGGATTGATGGTTCTCCTTTCAAATTTACAGCAGAAACAAACGATAAGGAATGGAAAAGAGCTTATCTAAGTATGCCTTTTACTACACAAAATTCATTACAATTACTTCATTACATTGCTAAAAATTATGCTTCTCATGTAGGTATTGTAGAAAAATTAAACAATCTTCTTGATGAACCAAGAGTAAAAAAGCATATTAAGGAGAAATTAAAAGGGCAATTAACTCTTTTCAAGTGGTTATAATTGTTTAAGTAGTAGTATAATAATTAGTATTTCTATGAAAGTAAAATTATCTGAATTGAAACCAAATCCATTTAAGAAAGAAATTAATGGTGGAAAACTAAATGAAGAAATCATAACGAGGATTAAATCAAATATTAAAGAATTAGGATTAATGGGTTCTTTACCTGTATTTAAAAAAGATGGAGAATATTATTTGGTTGCAGGGCATCATAGAGTTCAAGCATTAAAAGAAGTTTATGGAAAAGATTTTGAAGTTGAAGTAACATTACATAATTATTCTGACGAGAATGTTTTAAGAGGAATGGTTGTTGAAAATTTAACACAAAGAAGTGATGAATTAGTTGAAGTAACAGCAAATCTTAATGCTATAA